>WNFI01252130.1_pt1 | contig 11932 bp, 11 predicted proteins | sample 5400471 | NCBI WGS metagenome assembly WNFI01 (sample SAMN13153348, study PRJNA577476) | soil metagenome | isolation source: 100 cm saprolite on Douglas fir-dominated hillslope | place: USA:California | collected 2013-09-17 | reverse complement strand
TCGTCGTCATCGATCCGCCGGACTCCGCCCATGTCGATGAGCTTGAGCTGCTCCTCGGTCTGGATCACGTTGTCCGGCTTGAAGTCGCAATAGACCAGCCCACGGCTGTGCAGGTAACCAAGCGCAGGGAGCACCTCGATCATGTAGGCCAGTGCCACAGGAAGCGGCAGCGACTCGCCGCTTGCCCGCCTGGCCAGGAGAAGCTGCCGTAGCGACTGGCCGCCGACATATTCCATGACGATGTAGCCGGCCTGCTCGCCGGTCCGCCGGTCCGCGTGCTGGACGAAGTTGTAAACGCCGACGATGTTCGGATGCTCGACCTCGGCGAGGAACCTGCGCTCGGCGATGGCCGCCTCCTGGGCCGCGCTGTCCCCGGTGTTGAGCAGGCCCTTGAGCACGACCCAGCGCCTGCCCAGGTTGTGGTCCACAGCCAGGTAGATCCAGCCGAGGCCGCCGTGGGCCAGGCAGCCGAGCACCTCGTACTGCCCGGCGACCAGCTCTCCGGGCGCCAGCTTGGGAGTGAACGAGAACTGGGTGCCGCAGTGCGGGCAGTACCCTTCGGCAAGCCCGGGCCGTCCGTCCCTGCCGCGCCCGACCGGGCGCTCGCAGGCTCCGCAGAACCGCTTGCTCTCGGGCACCTGCGGGTTGGCCAGGACCGCGCCCGCCGGGTCACGGGCCGGGACCGGCGGGATCTCGATCAGCCCGGCGCCTAGGCTGCCCCGCGACGCCCGGCTGCCTGAGGACCGTGTCCGCCTGCTGCCGCTGCCGCTCGGCGCGCTGCGGCTGCCCGTGCTTAGGCTGCTGTGCCCGCTCCCGCCGCTCGCCCCGCCAGCCGCGGTGCCCGCCGCGCCAGCGACCGTACCGCCCGCGCCTGCCCCGGCTGTCGCTCCCGGTGCCGCGCTGGGGCCGGATGCCTCCGCCAGCCCGCATACGTTGCAGTAGCCGCCCTCGATGCTGCCATCGCAGCCCGGCTGGGTGCACCACGTGCCTAGCGTTGTCATGCCCGCTCCCCGCTCCTGCCCAGCTGCAGGACAGCCTGCTGGTAGCCGGTGACGGCCGCCGTCGCCGCGACCAGGTCACACGGAGCCGTCCACAGCAGGTCATGCGCCTGCCAGTAGCTCGCGTCCAGAACCGCGTCCTCGCCGGCGCCCAGCCCCCCGGCCTTCGCCCGGTACGCGTCGAGCAACCCGCGCAGCTCGTCGCGCCTGCCGAGCAGGCCCGCCGCCGACTGCTCAGCCTCGCGGCACTGCCGCAAGGCGGTCGACGCCAGATTGCCGAGCAGGTCGAGCTCGGAGGCCAGCCTGGTCCATCGGCCTGCGGCCTTCAGGCCTGCCAGGTCGGCGAGCCGGCTGTCGAGCCCGCTGAGGTCAGGCAAGGGATCGAGGGCCGCAACAAGGACGCGGGCGTAAGCGCGCTCACGCGCCGCTGTCGCATCTTGCCAGGCCTGTGTCGCGGCGGCGACGGTCGCCGAGACCGCCGCGATCCGCTGGTCCGCGTCCTGGACGGTCCTCGCCAGGCCGGCCGAACGCGCCGCGACCGCTGCAGCCTGCTCCCTCAGCCGGTCAAGCTGGCCGGTATCGACCCGCTCCTGCCGCCACAGCGAGAGCGGGTCGGAGTTCAGCCGCTCGCGAAGCTGGCGCAGGCCGGCCTCGGCCTGCGCCAGCCCGTCGGCGAGCTCGCCGTCCGCTAGCTGAGCTGACTGGCGCCTGGCCTCGTCCAGGCATTCGGCGATCTGCCGCAGCCCGTCGGATATTTCGTTCCACACGGTCTCGGCCGCCGTCAGCTCGGCGGCCAGCGCGGCGAAGGCCCGCCTCATCTGGACCACGGTCGCGGCGAGGGTCAGCCGCACGTCCGCGCCGGCGGTGAGATCGCGCTCGCCAAGCGGCACCGGCGCCCTGGGCAGCCGCACCGAGGCGCCGGCCAGCAACGCGGCGGCCTCCTCGAGCCGGGCGGCGGGCAGCCGGCCCGGCGGCGCCAGGATTTCGGCGGCGCGGTCGATGACCGCTGAGTAGGCCGAGAACGTCTCCCACAGCGCCGCGAGCCCGGCCGAGGCGTCCTCCCAGCGCTTCCTGGTCTCGCCGGACAGGATGGCCCCGGCGAGCATCCGCTTGCCGAAGCTGCCGTCGAGGTCGAGCAGGTTGGCCTGGATGGCGTCCCGCTCGGCCGTTGCCGTCGAGGCGACGGCCTGGGCCTGGTCCCTGGTGAGGGTCACCGGCATCATCGCAGTGCCCGATCCGGCCAGGTCGGGTCGCCGGCCGTCATCGGTACTCCGCGAGCCTGCGCGACAGGCCCCACGCGGTGCCCCCCGCCATCAGCAGCGCGGCCACGATCACCACGGCTTCGAGGTTCGCGAACGCTCCGCGACCGGCACTGGCATGCTGGTGGAACGCGACCTGGTCGGCGGCGATCGCCCGGCCGATGTCGGACTCGAGCCTGGCGAATCCCGCCGAGGAGCTTCCCGGTCCGGTGCCGATCACCAGGTGCGTCTCGGCCGCGTAGCTGGCCGCCAGGTCGAGTTTGAATACCTGGCCAGCTACCGCATACCAGCGGCTCGCGTCCCGGCCAGCGGCCGCTACGGCGCTGGCAGCTGTGCCTCCCGGCGATGACGCGGCGGCAGCGCGGATGAGCGAGCCAGGTCCCGGCCCGATCCTGGTGCGCATGGCGGTGAAGTCCTGCTGGAACGACGTGCTGCCGCTGCGCGAGATCAGGTTGAGGACCTGATCTCCGCGCGCCTGCTGCGCGGAGATGCCCGCCTGGGCGAGTGTCTCGGCCGGGCTCGACCCATGCCCTAGGCCCTGTTGAAAATCAGACCGGGCAATCGCGAGCGCGGTGACCATCCACAGAGCGCTGATCGCGACGGCCAGCGTCGCGGCGAGCAGGCCGAAGTTGACGATCCTGTGGGTCCGGCGCCGCAGCCAGCGCTGCGCGCGCACGAGGGCGATACCGACCGCGAGGGCGAGCGCCAGGGCGACGACGATCCACGGCAAGCCGGTCGCCTGCGCGCTCTCGGCGGCGAGGGCCGCGTTCACCTGCGCGTAGACCGACCTCGCCGCCGGCAGCAGCCGCAGATGCATCTCCTCCGAGGCCACCTGCATGAACGAGCCGCCGGTCAGCGGGAAACCGAGCGAGCTGTAGGTCTTGGCCTGAGCGACGTAGCCGGTGTACACGGGCAGGCTCGCCGAAATGGTGGCCAGGCCGGCGTCGAGCCTGGCCGCGGCCGCGCCGCTACCGGCCACGGCGCCAGCGTTGCGCAGGGCCGCAAGATCGGCGGCCGCCTGGGCGATGTCGGCCTCGAAGTGCTGGCGGACGGCAAGCGGCTCGGGCGGCCCGGCGAGGAACGAGGTCGTGGCGGTGACGTCGGCGTCCGAGAGCGAGCGATACATCTGCTGGGCGTCAAGGCTGAGCGGCTCGATCGCCGTCACGACCCGGTCGGCGGCGGAAGCGTGCTGGCTCACCGCCCAGGCCCCGACGACCCCCCAGGCCAGCGACCCCGCAGTCAGGCCGATCAGCAGCAGCCGCAAGATAGCAGGCGTCCCCGCTGCGCGCGGACGCGTGCGCTGCCGCGCGCTCCCGCCTGCCGCGGGCGCTGTCGCGGCCTGGGGTGCCCCCGCCGGAGGCGCCCCGGGCGCCCCGGCCTGGGGTGTTCCGGTCTGGGGTGCTCCGGCCTGGCCGGGTGGCGCGACGGCGGTCACCTGATCCTCGCGATCTGAGCGTCGGCGAGGGACACGACCGCCGGCGGCAGCGGCTCGAACCGGACCTGATTCAGGTAGCTGGCTGAGTTGCCGGCCGTGATCGCCCAGTGCAGGAAGGCCTTGATGTCGCGGGCCTTGACCGCCGACGGCTGGCGGGTCGCGACGATCGCATACTCGTAGTTGACGATCGGGTAGCCGGTGCGCGCGGGACCGTTGACCATGGAGATCGTCTCGTTCACCGGTATCGCCGGCACGAAGCTCGCGACCGCCGCGCGCAGGCTCGCGCCGGTCGGCAGGGTGAACTGGCCGGCTGCGTTCTGCAGTTCGGCCTCGCCAAGCCCCGCTTTCAGCGCCTGCGACAGGTAGCTGATCCCGATGTAGGCGACGCATCCCGGCGTTGCGGCGCAGCCGGTGAGCATTCCGCCGTTGCCCTTCTCCGCCCGGGCGCGGACCGCGTGCGGCCAGGCCACGGTCGTGCCGTAGCCGATGGCCGAGTTCCAGAGCGGGTCACCGGTAGACAGGTAGCTGGAGAACAGGAACGTGTCGCCCGAGCTCTCAGCCCGGTGCAGCGGCACGATCTTGATGCCGGGCAGCGAGACGCCCGGGTTGAGCCTGGCGATCGCCGGGTCATTCCAGGTGGTGATCTGGCCCCGGTACATCCGGGCGAGCACGGCGCCGTTGAGCTTGACGTGAACGCCCGGTCCGAGCCGCGGCAGGTCGTAATTAATCTGCTGTGCCGAGATGGCGAGCGGGATGTTGAGCAGGCCGGGATTGGAGACCAGGTTGCCGCTGGACAAGAAGGCGTCTGAGGCGCCGACGTCCGCGGTTCCCGCCGACGCATCGGCGATGCCAGTTCCCGAGCCGGTCGCGGCCGTCGTGAAAGAGACGCTGGGAAATTCCTGGTGGTAAGCCGATGCCCAATTCCCGAAAAGCGGATAGAGCAAGGTGCTGCCGGTTTCTGACAAGGAGACGCGGGCCGCCGCCGGGCGGGCGGGAATGCGGCTGGAGCCCGGGCCGCCGCGATGACCGGTGCCGGCCCCGGCCGGGGCGCCAGCCGGTGTGCCAGAAGAAGAGCTTGCCGTGCAGCCAGCCAGCAGCGCGAGCGGCACGACGACGGATGCACCCAGCAGCGTGCGGAAAGGAATCGCCACCCGCCGAATCTCCTTACCTGGGCCGTCTTTGCCTTGCGCTCAAGCCCGCCGTTACCTGGGCTCACCCGGTTCCGCGCGACGGTGTGGGCGTAGCGCCTATGCCAGCAGATTTACTGACACGCCGCAAGTGGGCCGGATCGCATTTTTCCTGCGTTGCCAGCGGTTCATCGGCGCGACACCGTCTTCGTGGCCGGCCTGCCAGGGTGACCAGGGCTTATGCGGAACAATGAGGGTCATGCCCCAGGCCGGACCAGGTGCCGCTCCGGCCGCGCCGCTCAGCGCGGAGCGGCTGCGGGCAGCCCTGCGCGGCGAGGCGGCCGCCACGAGCGCTCCGCGGACGATGTGGACTGACGTCCGCGTCGTTGCCGCTACCGGTTCCACCAACGAGGACGTGCTCGCGCAAGCGGCAGGGGGCGTCCCGGAAGGCCTGGTCATCGCTGCCGAGGCGCAGACCGCTGGCAAGGGCCGGCTGGGGCGGACCTGGCAGGCTCAGCCCGGATCGGCATTGACGTTCTCGGTGCTGTTGCGGCCCGATCGGGTGCCGCCGTCGGCCAGGGGCTGGGTGCCGCTGCTGGCTGGGGTCGCCACCGTGCGCGCGCTGCGGCAGGAGACCGGCGTCGACGCCGGGCTCAAATGGCCCAACGACGTGCTGGCGGGCGGCCGCAAGCTGGCCGGCATCCTCGCCGAGCAGTCAGGCGACGCGATCGTCGTCGGCATCGGGATCAATGTCCTGGGCCGCGAGCAAGAGCTGCCTGTCGCCACCGCGACGTCCCTGGAGCTCAGCGGCGCGGCCAGCACCGACCGGACCGACCTGCTGGCTGCCATCCTGCGGCAGCTGGAGCGCTGGTATCTGCGCTGGCGCGAGACGGCGGCCGGGGATCCTGCGGCGTCGGGCCTGCGGGAGGAGTACCTGTCACTGTGCACGACAATCGGGCGGCCGGTGCGGGTCCTGCTGCCGGCCGGCCGGGTCCTGGCCGGGACCGCGGCCGACGTAGACGGGGCCGGGCAGCTCCTGGTCGAGCCGGCCACAGCAGCCCCCGGAGCCACCGGAGCTCCAGGATCGGACGTCCCTGGCCTGCCGGCGGCCGGCCAGGCGGGCCGGGGCTGGGTCGCCGTCAGCGCGGGAGACGTCATCCACGTCCGCTGACCTTGCGCTGAGAGGTCGTTTCCGGCCTGCCAAGCGATCCTGGCCGATTCAGATCATCGGCGTCGATGGTTAGCCACTTCCCCCGTTAACTGTCATCATGGGACATGTGGCGGGCGCAGACTTGACCCACGGGGAGGACCTTGTCCTCCGCTTGCACCCGCACGCCAAGATAATGGTGCGGCCGGCCCTGATCCTGCTGCTGATCGTGGCGGCGGCGATCACGATCATGCTCGTCCTGCCGCGGAGCGCTTCTGGCCAGGGGACGATTCGCCTGGTCGTCGGGCTCGTCGCGCTGCTCGCCGCGGTGATCTGGTTCGGCACGCCCTTCCTGCGGTGGCGGACCACTATCTACGAGGTGACGACCAAGCGGCTCCGGTTGCGTGAGGGCATCATCTCCAGGTCGGGCCGCGACTTTCCGCTGAACCGGATCAGTGACGTGTCGTTCTCCCAGGGACTGCTCGACCGGATGTTCGGCTGTGGCCGGCTGATCGTGGAGTCGCCCGGCGAGACTGGCCAGCTGGTCCTGACCGAGATCCCCGATGTGCGGCGCGTCCAGGCGGTCCTGTTCGAGCTGGCGGGCGAGGAGGAAGCCAGGCTGGGCCGGGTCGGGCCCGGCGACGACGGAACCTGACTGGCGCCCAGGCTAGCCTGACAGCTATGACTGCGAGCGACGGCGTATACGTGCGCCGGGAGGCCGACGGGATCGCCGAGGTGGTGCTCGACCGGCCCGACGCGATGAACGCGCTCAGCACGGCGATGCTGGTCCAGCTGACGTCTCAGCTCGCGGCCGTCGCAGCGGATCCGTCGGTCCGAGTCGTTGTCCTGTCGGCGGCGGGGGAAAGAGCATTCTGCGTCGGCGCCGATCTCAAGGAGCGCGCCGCGATGAGTGATGCGCAGATCATGGCGCAGCGGCCGACGTTCAGGGCCGCGTTCGCGGCGCTGCTCGCGCTGCCGCAGCCCGTGATCGCCGCGGTGCACGGGTACGCGCTGGGCGGCGGCTGCGAGCTGGCGCTGAGCTGCGACATCATCGTCGCGGACGGCACCGCGGTGGTTGGCCTGCCTGAGGCGACCGTCGGGCTGGTTCCTGGCTGCGGTGGCACGCAGCTGCTGGCGCGCCGGGTCGGGCCTGGCCGGGCCGCTGACCTGATCTTCTCGGGCCGCCGGGTCGGGGCCGATGAGGCCGCTGCGATCGGGCTCGCCGACCGGCTCGTTCCGGTCGGCGGGGCCAGGGAAAGCTCGTTGGAGCTGGCGCGGCAGATCGCGGCGAACTCGCCGGTCGCCGTCCGGGCGGCCAAGCAGGCGCTCAGGAACGGGGCTGGCCTGACTCTCGCCGCAGCGCTGGACGTCGAGGACTCGGCCTGGCGGACGGCGGCGGGATCGGCCGATCGGCGCGAGGGTATCGCGGCGTTCGCCGAGAAGCGCCGGCCGGTCTGGCCGTCGGTGCCGCCGCCGGCGCAGCAGGAAGGGAGTGCCGCCCGTGTCTGATCTGCCCAGCCAGATCTCGCTGCGCGAAGTCGGCCCGCGGGACGGGTTGCAGAACGAGGATCCGGTTCCCACCGAAGCCAAGATCGAGCTGATCGACCGGCTCTCGGCGACCGGCGTGGGCCGGATCGAGGCCGTCTCGTTCGTCAGGCCTGATGCGATTCCGCAGATGGCCGACGCCGATGAGGTCTGGAAGGGAATCGACCGAAGCGCGGCGGTCCGTTACTCCGCTCTCGTCCCCAACCTGCGCGGAGCCCGGCGGGCCCTGGACGCGGGCCTGACCGAGATCGAGGCCGTAGTGTCCGCGTCGGACACCCACAACCGCAAGAACGTGCGCCGGTCCACGCAGGAGTCGCTGGACGACATCGCCGTGATCATCGAGGAGGCCCACCAGCGGGGCGCCACCTGCCAGGTGATTATCTCCACCGCCTGGGGCTGCCCGTACGAGGGCGACGTGCCCGTGCGGCGCGTCGTTGACGTGGCCGGGCGGGCCGTGGCCGACGGGGCGGACTCCATCTCGTTCGGTGACACCACTGGAATGGCGACCCCTGGCCGGGTCTGGTCGCTGGTCGGCGAGTTTCGGTCCGCGCATCCCGACACGCCGCTCAACGTGCATTTCCATAACACGCGAGGCACCGGGCTGGCGAACGTTATCGCGGCGCTCGAGCTCGGAGTGGCTGACTTCGACGCCTCGGTCGGCGGGCTCGGCGGCTGCCCGTACGCGCCGGGCGCGACCGGCAACATCGCGACCGAGGAACTCGTGCACATGGTCGAGGACATGGGAATCGGCACGGGCGTGGACCTCGAGGCGATGATCGACGCCGCCGCCGACGCCGAGCGGATCGTAGGCCGTCAGCTCCCGTCCCAGGTGCTGCGGGCCGGCCCGCGCACGCGGACAATTCCGGCGTGAGCGGGTCCTTTGATGTACAACGCGGGCGCCGAGCTATCGCTCCAGCGACACTAACGCGCCCACGTTGTTGCTGGCGCGGGGGTTGGGTGGGGATTCGATCTTCGCCATAAGCTCGGCGGGATTGGAGGCGAAGGCGACCATCCAGTGCGGCACGAGCCGGTAGTAGGCCACGTCACCCCAGCTGAACGGTGAGCTGCCGTAATAGTCGGTCATGTATTGCAGCAGCGCGGCCCAGTCGGGATCGTCGGGCCCGCCGACGGGGTTGAGCGTCTCCGCGGTGCCATGGACAAAGACGCCGATCTCCTCGCCGCGTAGGTATGCGATGCTCACCGCCGGGCGAGCGGCCAGGTGCCTGGCCTTCGCCGCACCCCGCGCCGTGCTGAAGTACCAGCGGCCGTGCAGCAGGTGGCCGTCGACGGCACTGACCCTCGGCTCGCAGTTCGCGGTGACCGTCGATATCGCCAGCGTGCACATGCCGCGGCAGGCGGCGGACAGTTGCGCGGCGGTCAGGCTTCGCTCGCCCGGAGTGATGATCGACTGCAGGTGCTCGGTCGCCCGCGACAACGAGGCGTCGAGCAGGGACTGCACTTCCGCAAGCTCATCGTCGGTCTCGAACATGGCACCGCACCTTATCCGTAGGATCCGCATCCGATACTGCTGCATACTCCTCGGCTTACCGCATGCTCTTCGGCTTACCGCAAACTCTTCGGCTAACGGCGGCCGCTGGTCAATGGGATGGTCGCGGCGAGCGGCGCAGGGCGGCTGCCGCACGGGGCAGCGCGGGCTGGTAGGTACGCTCTCGACCGTGAGCGACGTGCAGAATCAGGTAGGCGCCGATCCGGGCGCCGTCAGACGCGGGGACGAGCCTGTCGCCGGTCCCGGTACGGGCCGACATGAGGATCTGCCTGGCATCCGAGCGCAGGTCGCGAAGGGCGGGGCGCCGAAGTACCACAAGGCCGCCGAGGCGGCTGGCAAGCTCTTCGCACGCGACAGGATCGCCCTCCTGGTTGACATGGACAGCTTCGCCGAAGACGGCATCTTCGCGAACGCCGCCGCCGACGGGCTGCCGGCGGACGGCGTCATCACCGGCACAGCGGCTGTCGGCGGGCGGCCGGTCGCGCTGATGGCGAACGACTCCACGGTCAAGGCCGGGTCCTGGGGCGCCAGAACAGTCGAGAAGATCATCAGGATCATCGAGAAGGCGTATAACAGCGGCCTCCCGATGATCTACCTGGTCGACTCGGCCGGGGCGCGGATCACCGATCAGGTCGAGATGTTCCCCGGCAGGCGCGGCGCGGGCAAGATCTTCCACACGCAGGTCCGGGCCTCCGGCTCGGTCCCTCAGGTGTGCGCCCTGTTCGGCCCGTCGGCCGCGGGCGGCGCGTACATCCCCGCCTTCTGCGATTACGTCGCGATGGTCAACGGCAACGCCTCGATGTACCTCGGCAGCCCGCGGATGGTCGAGATGGTCGTGAAGGAGCAGACCACGCTCGAAGAAATGGGCGGCGCCCGGATGCACTGCACGGTCTCCGGCTGTGGGCACTACCTGGCGCCCAATGAGACCGCAGCGATCGAGGCGATCCGCCGCTACCTGTCCTACCTGCCCGGCAACTGGCAGGCCGCGCCGCCTGCCGCTGCGCCGGCCGACCCGGACCCGATCGACCTGCGCAAGCTCGTTCCTGTCAGTGAGCGGCAGGCCTTCGACATGCGGCGCTACGTACGCGGCATCGTCGACTCGGGATCTCTGTTCGAGATCCACGAGCTCTGGGCCAGGGAACTGGTCACCGGCTTCGCGCGGCTGGACGGCGAGGTGATCGGCGTGGTCGCCAACAACCCGATGTTCAAGGGCGGCGTGCTGTTCGTGGATTCGGCCGACAAGGCGACTCGGTTCATCCAGATCTGCGACGCGTTCAATGTGCCCCTGCTGTTCCTGGCCGACGTGCCAGGCTTCATGGTCGGCACGGCCGTGGAGAAGCAGGGCATCATCCGGCACGGCGCAAAGATGATCAGCGCGGTCTCTGAGGCTACGGTGCCGAAGATCTGCGTGGTAGTACGCAAGGCATATGGCGCCGGGCTGTACGCGATGGCTGGTCCCGGCTTCGAGCCGGATGCGACCCTCGCGCTACCGACCGCCAAGATCGCCGTGATGGGTGCTGAGGCAGCGGTGAATGCCGTCTACTACAACAAGCTCGCGGCGATTGAGGACCCGCAGGAAAGAGAGCTGCAGACCCAGCAGCTGCGGGACGCGTATGACGCGGATATCGACATCCTCCGCCTGGCCAGCGAGCTTGTCGTCGATGACATCGTCGAACCTGAGCACCTGCGGGCGGACCTGATCCGCCGGTTTGCCGCCGCTCGCGGCAAGGACCGCTCGTTCTCGCGCCGCCGCCACGGGGTAACCCCGGTCTGATGAAGATGATCACGCGGTGCGTGCACCTAGAGGTACCACACCCGCGTGATCATCTTCGGCCTGGTCCCTGGACCCACGGCGTCAGGCAGGGAGGTCGGGCGGAAGTACCGGGAAGTCGCGCTGAGGGCGATCAGCGCCAGTTTTATTGTTATGTATGTCAATCGAACTTATTAATTCGGGCGAGCTGCCGCAATAGCGACACAACCTTCGTGGCCAAGAGTGCCGACTTGACGAAATGGTTGCCTGAATTTCGGTGTGTCGCGACTACAGAATTGCGGATACTGGTTTTAGCATCGGGTGCATGACTAGCGTATTGCTTGCCGAAGACGACCCGTCTATTTCCGAGCCACTGGCACGGGCATTGCGGCGAGAAGGTTATGAGGTCGGGGTTTCTGCCGACGGTCCTGGCACTTTTGAGGTCGCAAAGGCCGGCGGTATTGACCTCATCGTGCTCGACATCGGCCTGCCCCGGATGGACGGTCTCGAAGTCTGCCGGCGGTTGCGCCTGGCCGGCCAGGACACCCCAGTGCTGATTCTCACCGCCAGGGCTGAGGAAGTCGACACGGTCATCGGGTTGGACGCGGGGGCGGACGACTACGTGACAAAGCCGTTCCGGCTGGCCGAGTTCCTGGCCAGGGTGCGGGCGCTGCTGCGCAGGGGTGCGTCGCCCGCCCAGGTGGTCCAGGGCGTGCGGATCGACAATGATGCCCGCAGGGCCTGGCTGGGTGACGCCGAGCTCGACTTGACGTCGAAGGAATTCGACCTGCTGCACCTGCTGGTGGTCGAGGCGGGAAAGGTGGTCACCCGAGACCAGATCATGCGGCAGGTCTGGGACAGCAAGTGGTGGGGGTCGACGAAGACGCTCGATATGCATGTGTCCTGGCTCCGCCGCAAGCTCGGAGACGACGCCCACAACCCGCATTTCATCACGACAGTGCGCGGTGTCGGATTCAGGTTCGAGCGCGGGGAATGAAGGCCCGAGCCAGAAACTGGTCGCGAGTGGTCCGCGAGGTTAATCGGGTCTGAACGGAGAATGCCGGGGGGACTGAGCCTTGATCCAGCGCCGTCTGCTGACGTCGATGTTCGGCGTCGCCCTCGCCGCCATCCTGGGCTTCGGGGTGGGACTCGAAATCGTTGTGA
>WNFI01387124.1_pt1 | contig 11937 bp, 8 predicted proteins | sample 5400471 | NCBI WGS metagenome assembly WNFI01 (sample SAMN13153348, study PRJNA577476) | soil metagenome | isolation source: 100 cm saprolite on Douglas fir-dominated hillslope | place: USA:California | collected 2013-09-17 | reverse complement strand
ATTTTGGCGAACGCGACGAACAGCGCGACCAGGCCGGGCGGGGTTGATGTCGGGATAACGGGTGCCGCAATGGCAGCCGGTGGCGAATCCGGGGGCATGATTGAGACTTAGAACGGCGGCTGCGCAAGGCCAACCTGATTCAGCGTGTTCCGCCCCTGTTCGACGCCCGTACGCGACGCGTTCCGTGCCCGAATGCCCTGCGAAAGCTCTGTTTTTCTCAATTATTGCACCCTATATTGAGGGTGCCGGTTCGCCGGCTATGGAAATAAATTGCCGCCGCAATAAACCATTCGGACCCGGGGGCAGCACCCGGCGCCTCCACCCAAGCCCGCCACAAATTGCGCGGGTTTCGGCGGGGGCGAAACAGGATCGACGAGGGCGTAAAGGGCGTGTTTTTTCCCGGTATAGTTCCGCCGTTATCGGGCTATGCAATAGTTGCAAACGACAACTATGCTCCGGTTGCTCAGGCCGCGTGAGCGGTTTGAAAAACCAAGTCTAAAGTCCTAGTGGGTTAAGCTCCGCTAGGCGGGGTTCGGAGGCACCTGGCAACAGAAGCCTCCACTTCAATTTGCCCAGCGCGTATTCGCGGAAAACTGGGTACCGGTTTTGCGGAATCCGCCCAAATTATCGATTGAGAGCTCTTCTTACGAAAATGCTCCCGGCCAGCCTTAGTCTGGAATTTCCGCCAGCGGCGGCAACGCCTGCTGACCTCGGCGCGCCGCCGAGGTAGCATGCAGAATCGGGCGAGTCGGGCTTGGCCGCCTCGCCGCCGATCCGCCGGCAGCATCTGAACGCAGGACGACCCATGGCGACCGATCATATCCGATACGACGTGCTGGCGCGCGACGCGCTGCGCGGAGTGCTGCGCCGTGTACTGGCGGATGCCGCCGAGCACGGGCTGCCCGGGGAGCATCATTTCTTCATCACCTTCCTGTCCACCGCCGAAGGCGTGAAGCTTTCGCCGCGGCTATTGGCGCAATACCCGGAAGAGATGACGGTCATCCTCCAGCATCAGTTCTGGGACCTCGTGGTGTCGGAAGATCGTTTCGAGGTTGGCCTGTCATTCGGCGGCATTCCCGAGCGCCTGGTGGTTCCCTTCAACGCCATCAAGAGCTTCTTCGACCCGTCGGTGCAATTCGGCTTGCAGTTCGAGCCGTCCGATGCCGCGACCGAGACGCCGGCGGCAAACCTCCCGGCAACCCCTGCATCATCGGCCGTGACGGTCCCCGCGCCGGCCGCCGAAAATCAGGATGAGCCGGCGAAGCCGAGCGACGGCGCCGAAGTCGTGCGGCTGGACCGCTTCCGCAAGAAATAATCCGCGCGCAAACAGCCTGCTACTCTGTAGAATGAACGTGCCGCCGCAGAGAACCGGCGTCAGTTGGTTCCGCAAAGCAACGGCCTCGCGCAACGGAAATGATTCATGGCTCGATCGTCAACGACATCGCGATCCAATTCCACGCGCACCGAGACCGACAGCTTCGGTCCGATCGAGGTTGCCGCCGATCGCTACTGGGGCGCGCAGACCGAACGTTCGAGGCAGAATTTCCGTATCGGCCGACGATCATTTTCCGCTGGTGGTCTGGCAGACCGGCTCCGGCACGCAAACCAACATGAACCTCAATGAGGTGATCGCCAACCGCGCCAACGAGTTGCTTGGCGGCAAGCTCGGCGCCAAGCAGCCGGTTCATCCCAACGACCACGTCAATATGAGCCAGTCGTCCAACGACTCGTTCCCGACGGCGATGCACATCGCCGCGGCGATGCACATCGTCGGCGATCTCATTCCGGCGCTGAGCGAGCTTCACCGCGCACTGCGCAAAAAGGAAAAGGAGTTCGCCCACATCGTCAAGATCGGCCGCACCCACACCCAGGATGCAACGCCGCTGACGCTCGGCCAGGAATTTTCCGGCTACGCCGCCCAGGCCGAGAGCGGCATCGCGCGACTGCGCGTGGCGGTAAGAGAGCTTTACCCGCTGGCGCAAGGTGGCACTGCGGTCGGCACCGGGCTCAATTCGAAACCGAAATTTGCCAAGCTGTTCGCAAAGCACGTCGCCAAATTCACAAAGCTGCCCTTCACCAGCGCCGCCAACAAATTCGAGGCGCTCGCCTCCCACGACGCCTACGTGTTCGTGCACGGCGCCATCAATTCGGTGGCGACCGGCCTGTTCAAGATCGCAAACGATATCCGCTTGCTGGGCTCGGGACCGCGTTCCGGATTGGGCGAACTGATCCTGCCTGAAAACGAACCGGGCTCATCGATCATGCCGGGCAAGGTCAACCCGACGCAGTGCGAGGCGATGACCATGGTCTGCTGTCAGGTGTTCGGCAACCATACCACCATCACCGTCGCCGGCAGCCAGGGCCATTTCGAGTTGAACGTCTACAAGCCGGTGCTGGCATATTGTATGATGCATTCCATGCAATTGCTGTCCGACGTCACCCGGTCGTTCACCGAACATTGCATCGCGGGAATACGTGCTGACGAGAAACGTATCCGGGATCTGATGGAGCGCTCGCTGATGCTGGTGACCGCGCTCGCGCCCAAGATCGGCTATGACAACGCCGCAAAGGTCGCCAAGTCGGCTCATGCCCGTGGCACGACATTGAGAGAAGAGGCTGTGCGGCTTGGCTTTGTTAGCCCTGCGGAATTCGACCGGCTGGTGCGGCCGGACAAAATGACGCGCCCTGGTTGATCACGGCACCGCAACAGCCCCCGGGAATAACCAACCGGGAAGATAGTTATGACTCATAATGCCTAAAGACTGAGTCCGGTCAGCTACCGCCGTCGCGCGAAGGCGTGGTAGAGCACAAAATATTTTGCCGAGCGGAAAATGTCCTTTGATGCTATCAAAGACAATATCGAGGATTTCTTAAATGATGACCGAGCCGGGTAGCGCCTATTCCGCAAAAGCATGCCCTCCATTTTTTACATGATGGAGGTGAGCATGGGGGATGTGGTCAACCTGAAAAGATTTAGAAAGCGCACCAAGCGAGGACAGTCGGCCAACCAGGCCGAGGCCAACCGGACGCGGTTTGGCCGAACCAAATCCGAACGCCTTCTGGACCAACGGCGCACCGAGCGCGCGAACGATTTGCTGGATCAGCATCGGATCGACGGCGAGGACGCGTCATGAAATCGCCTGTCGTGAAGCGCTCGATCGTGGTCGCGGGTCACAAGACCAGCGTCAGCCTCGAAGAGGCGTTCTGGAACGGCATGAAGGAAATCTCCGGGCTTCGAGACATGACGCTGTCCGAACTGGTCGGCGAGATCGACAGCAATCGCCAGCAAGGCAATCTGTCTTCCGCGATTCGCCTGTTCGTGCTGGATTATTTTCGAACGCGTGCGGCGGCCGCCGCATCATTGCCGGATTCAAAACCGCAGGGCTAGGCGCTGAGCTGCGTCTGCATCGTTCGAGTTGATTGCACAGCGGTGAACGACGCCGTCGGCGGCTGCGCGCAACAAAATCCGATCAGTGCATGAACCCATCTGTCAGGGTCTGCATGAAACTCACAAGCGCATCCTCTTCTGCGTCCGACAGGCCGAGCTGCCCCATTCGGGTCGTGTTCATGTTGGCAGTCGACTCGGGCGCCGGCCAGCATGTCGTACCTTCACCGGCGTCATGGGGCTGGCATCGCGGCAGCACGTCGCGCGTGTTGTAGAAATGCACAATCGCTTTCAGGCTTGTGAAATAGCCGTTGTGCCCATAGGCCTTCACGAAGGATGGATAAGGCCGCTTGTCGACATTGCGCAAAGTCGGCACCTGAATTCGCGCCTGGTTATCCGGCGCCAGCTTCAGCCATCGCGCATCCACCGCGGAGGGCTGGCTGAGCAGATGTCCTTGACTGAGAAAAGTGCCGACCCCGCCGTCGACGAATGACGACCCTTGCGGATTGGCGACATAGCCCAGGGCGTCGGGCTGATTTTCCGAATAGTAAGGAAGCCTCGGGTTGGCAGGCGTTCCGATGTTGCTGGCGGTGAAGTCGGGGAACAGCGGGTCCTCGCCGGGCCCGCCGTCACGGTGACAGGTGTTGCATTGCGCCTTGCCGCGGAACAGATCGTACCCCGCCTGCTCTTGCGGCGTGAACTGCGCTTTCTTCGCCAGCACCGCGTCGAACTTGGAGGTAAACGGCGTCACCTCGGCGGAGGCCTCATAGCCGGCGATGGATTGCGCCATCTGATCGAAGGTGGTGGCGGCCCGGCCGCGATCGATCGGGCCGAGATGAACCGGCAACGGCCCGCCGGCGGTCGGCGGCCCGGGCCGGTCGCAGACCTGCTCGACGTCGCTCGGCCACCCGATCGCGAAGGCCTGTGTTCCCCACACGCTCTCGAACATGGCGCGATATGGCCGCTGCGAGGCGCGATAGACCGCGCAGGCGATATCGGGCAGGCCCATTTCGACCGGGTTGGTCGGCGGACCTTCCGCCTGCTCGGCGGCCGGATTGCCCAACCGGCGTCCGGTCGCACGCATGTCCCAGAAATTGCCGCCGACGAGGTCGCCCTGTCCGGGATTGTAATGCAACACCGGCGAGAGCGGGGCGTAGGCGTGCGATTGCGGCTTGCGGTCGCTGAACCGCGTGCGCACCGAGCCGGGATAGGAACCGGTGGTCCGGTTCAATTCCGACACCGGACCGGTAAAGCCGGTCTCGGGCATGTGGCAGAACGCGCAAGCCTCGTTGCGGTTTACCGAAAGCTGCTTGTCGTAGAGCATCAACTTGCCGAGCAATTCGATTTGCTGGATCTGATTGTCCGGCGGCGCTGCAAGCCGCTCGGCGGCCTGCGCTTCAATACGGTCAATCTCGGCCTCGACCTGCGCAATCTCCTGCAGCGCCTGCGGCGAGAGCGTTAAGCTGGTCTCCTCCGCGTCCGGTGCATCCGCACCGAGCGTGGAGACGAATATGGCCGCTGCGATTGCCAAAAGCGTGCGCTGTATCTTCACTTCGTGTCCCCGGCAGGCCAGCGCCATACGGCGCGCGCATCACATAGGACCATGGTCCGATCGCTTGAAGAGCGCGTACCCCGACGCAATACTAAATTCTAGTTTATGATTTCCTATCCTCATTAATGGTTAGAGCGCGTCCGGCCCGTGTCGTTGCCGGCCGGGCCGTTTTGCCCTAGAGTTACGCAACAAAAAAATCAGGGAGGATTTTTCGATGGACGTTGTGCCGGTGGGTCCGGAATTCGCCGCCGAACTGCGCGGTGTCAGGCTTGCGGATGTCGCCTCGGACGATGCCGTCTATGCGGCGACCCGCGCGGCCTTCGAGGAACATTCCGTTCTGGTGTTTCGCGACCAGCAGGTCACCGACGAGATTCAACTCGCCTTTTCGCGCCGCTTCGGCCCACCCGAAGTGACCAAGGTCGGCTCGCAGGGTACGGGTACGCATTTTGTGATCCTCAGCACCATCGGCCCTGACGGAAAAGTGGTCCCGCCCGATCACCGGATGGCCTTGCGCAACAAGGCAAACCAGCTCTGGCATACCGACTCGTCGTTCAAGCGCGTGCCGGCGCTGACATCGATCCTTTCGGCGCGCATCATCCCGGCGCGCGGCGGCGAGACCGAATTCGTCTCCACCCGGCTTGCCTTCGAGCGGCTCGATCCAGCCTTGCGCGAGAAGCTGGAAAATTCCTTCGCCTGGCACGACTACGCGCATTCGCGCAGCCAGATCACGGCGGATCTCGCGAGCCCCGAGGAACGCGCGGCGCTGCCGCCGCAATGCTGGCGCATGGTGTGGAAGAATCCCACCAACGGCCGCGGCGCGATCTACCTTGCCTCGCACGCCTACGCTGTCGAAGGCATGGAGGCGGCAGCGGGCAAGAAGCTGATCGACCAATTGATGGAGGCCGCGACCGCGCCCGGGACCAGCTACCTGCACCAATGGCGCAGTGGCGACGTCGTGATGTGGGACAACCGCGCGACGATGCATCGCGGAAGGCCGTGGCCGGCGCACGAGGCGCGCCTGATGATCCGCACCACGATCTCCGCGACCGAAGCGGACGGCGTTGGCAGCATGCGCCTGCCGTCATCGCAGGCGGCGGAATAGGCGCTGCCTGCTAATCTGTTTTGTCCGCTATTGCCGACAAGCTGACACGATCGGCAAGCAGCGAGCGTGGCTATCTGCGATAGCTATCGCCGTGCTGCATTCCTTCGCTGCGACCGCGGCCGCCAAATCCGCCCCCGAGACCGAGGCCGATGCCGATATCGATGCCGTCCAAAATGGCGCCCGGCGGCGGACCGGACGGACGGCGCTCGACGACGACTTCCTCGGTCGGCGGCGGGCGGCGCTTCGGCGTCGAAGTATCGACCCGCTTGGTCCGCGGTACATCAACCCGCTTGGTTGACGGTATATCGATCCGCTTGGTCGGCGGTATGTCGACCCGCTTGGTCGGCGTATCCACATTCTTCTTCAGCGGCAGCGTCGGCTCAATCGTGCATGGACAGGTCGGCCCGAGCGCGACATTGGTCGGCTGCAGCACCGGCGGAGTGAGCGCGGCATTGGCGCCGAGCGAACGGTTGAGGACGCGCTCCTGCATCTTGCGCGCGGTGGCTGCCAGATCGCTGTTGCCATAGCTTGCAAGGAACGCCTCGAACGATGCCGCAGTATTGATCGCAACGGCGGTATTCCATGCCAGCATCTCGCGCCGGCGCTCCAGCAGCGAACGCATATGCGGGGTGTACGAGGATTGCGCGAACAGCGTGGTAAAGGCTTCGTAGGCCGCGACCGAGTCATCGCCGATCACGAGCTCGTAGGCAACTTTCGGCTCCTTGCCCTGCAACTCCTTGCGCCAGTCGTCCACGCTCCGCGCTGCCGTCGAAGCTGGTTTCGGCGCCGTCGCTGCCGGCTGATCCGGGCCGTCGGAAAAGAATTTGAACTCGTTCGTCAGCGAAGAACTTTCCCAGGGAATCTGCCGTCCATCGGTCGCCTGGCCCACCGCGATCCGGACGCGTTTGAAGGCTTCTTCGATCGGCAGATTCGGCTCCTTCGCAACCGAAAGCACCGCCGTGGTGTACGGGCTGTCGGCGCCGGCGCCGTCCTCGGCTTCCGCGCCCGGCGAGGTGGAATAGGAAATGAACGAACCGAGTGCACCGGCCTTGGTATCGACGATCGCCAATCCGTGGCCTGCGGTCTGGTTAAGTGCCGGGAACGGATTGTTGCGGCAGGCATCGAGCATGATGATGCGCATCCGGGTCGGCAACGCTCCCAACGTGTTCAAGAGATCGTTGAGCCGGATGGCCTGGAGCGGAATATCGGTTTCGCGTTTCGGATCGACATCGACCGGCACCAGATAATTCTCGCCATCGATCTGCAATCCGTGGCCGGCATAGAACACCAGCGCGATGGTATCAGGTCCGCTCGCGGCCACCTTGGCGGCGAAGTCGCTGATGGTCTGGCGCATGTCGTTCTGCGACAGGTCGGGAGCCGCGGTGACGTCGAAGCCCGCGTTGGTGAGCAACTCCGCCATTCTCTGGCCGTCGGTCTCGGCGTTGGGCAGCGCGGGCACGGCGCGGTAGGCCGATTGGCCGACAACCAGCGCAACGCGGTGTTCGGCGGATGCGGCGTGAGCGACCGAAATCGGGAGAAACAGCAGAAGCCCGGCTAGCAGCAACAAATCGCGAAAAAGGAAAACAGGACGGCGCATGACATCACCTCCATCGCAATATTCATCGAAAGATGACAGCTTTTCTGCCTTTTCCGCCAACGCTCCGTCTGTGAGCTGTGTCACAGCGGAGCGGAATCCACCAGGAAATCGGGCAGCCAAGCTGTCCCGGCCGACCGCGACCACTCGGCCGCGTTCACCAGACCGCCTCCCGATATGTCGCCGTTGATCGCTCAACGGTTCACCCGCTTGCGGGGCATCTATCGAAGAATTGCAGAGCGCGGTGTCAGGGTTTGACGGGGCGGTGACGGCCGTGACTGACGATCAGGCGTTCCTGCAAGCGATCGGCGTAGAACGGCAGATCAGGCGCTGACGATCGCTCATCATGAGCAAATGATGCCGCCCGGCGCCATCGCCACGTGCATATGTGATTGCCAGGGATCGCTAATTTTCAACGACGCCGAGTTGACGGGCGTCAAGGAACTTTGGCAGTGCGGGGCGCATTCATTGACGACCGGCCGGCCAGCTATAGCTGATCCTGATGATGTGCTCTAGTTAGAACGCCGATCGCTGTGGGCTGGCCACCGGCGGCGTCAGGACAAGCGGCGGCTTCGGCTTCGGCTGCCGCACGACACCCGGAGCGGGGCGGACCTCGATCGGGGGCGGCAGCGGCGCCAGCTGCTGGCCGACGACAGGTGCGTTGGGGCTTGGGCTTGGCGCTGCAGCAAGCGGCGCACGGGGAGCACTGACCCTGGGCTTCAACGGCGGCCGTCGCGGAGCGCGGCCCGGCAGAGGCACCTCGGAAAGCGGTTGATCGGGGAGCAATGCGCCCGGCGCTCCGGCTGATGGCGGCGCGGTCCTTGGCGGAATGGAAGCCGGCAATGGCGGCGGCGGGTCGCCGCGCTCGATCGAATCGAGCCTTCGGGTTTCGCGATCGATCGCCCTCACCGCCAGCCACGACGACAACGCCGCGACATCGACGGTGCGATCGAGCGCATCGGGCGACCCGGCGGCGAACAACTGAATTTCCGGACCGCTGGTCACAGACCCCGTTGCCGTCGACGCGAGAGTGGCGCGAATGTCGGCCTGGTCGGCCGGAATATCGTATCCGCCGGATATGATGGCGCGTGCGCCTTCAGCATCGAGCGTGGTCGCGCCGACGCGAATCCGGCCATCCCGGATGTTGAATGGAATTTGCGCCGATGGCACCGACAACGCGCCGCCCGACAGCGCCGGCTCGACGATCTGCCGCAGCCTGCTATCGTCGGTCGCCTGCCCGTTGTCGCTGGCGCGTATAGCAACGTCGAACGCGCGCGGATCCAGCCCGGCGATCCCGGCTGATTCCAGCGTGAGCGTCCCGCTGCCGGACAAAGCGCCCATCAGCGCCGACGCACTTCGCCCCTGGCTCGCCAGCGTCATCTGCATTGACGCGCGACCTGCGGGCATCGCCAAAGCGCGATAGTGCAGCGCCTTGCCATCGACACCCGAAAATTGAACGCGCGCACTCAGCGCAACTCCATTCGCGCTCTGCTTGGCGTCGATATTGGCGGTCGCCTCGCCCCCGCCGATGTTGCCCTTGATGCCATCGAAGATCAGCGATTGGCCGTCGCTCTTGACCGTACCACTCACGGGGTGCAGCTCACCGCCGCCCGGAAGCGCGCCGTGCAGCGCCTGAAACGCGATGCGGCCACGCCATCCCTGCAACAGCCCGGAACCGAGCGGGTCAGCCGCGTCGTGCCCTGCCGCGCCGATGGCGAGCGCAAACGCCGGCGCGAGATCGAGCGTGTCCAGGCCGACTTCACCCTCGAGGTTCTTTTCATCATCAAGAATAAGCGCCAGGCGCCCGCGCAGCCGCGAGCCGGATATCGTGCCGTCGAGGCCATCCAAGGTCAGCTTGCCGGCCGTAAGCGAGACCCGCGAGGACAGGCTGATATTTTGCGCAAGCGAATCCGATGGCGTGAGATGGAACAGGGGGGCGAGATTGACGCTGCGAACTGCGAGGTTGACATCGGCCTTGGGCTCGGCCGCCCAGGGTTCGGCAGTACCCTGCACTTCGGCATCCAATCCGGCTCCGGACATTTTGGCCTTCAGCCGTAACGGCGCGCGCCACACCCCGGCCACCGATCCTTCGAATTGCGCCGCGCCTTCGCCGCCCGCGATGGTGCGGTCGAGCCCCAGCAAGACCAGCAACGAACGGCCGCGCTCCGAGGACAGTTTCGACTCGATGCTGAATTCGCTGCGCCGGAGCGCATCGAGGTCGATGCCGTGCATCGCCGCGACTTCAGGCTGCGCGGTGATCGTGGCCGTGCCCTTGAGCTGCGGCGCGTCGAGGTCAAGCGCGAGGCGCGCGTTGGCACGATCGGCGTGTTCGGCGTTTTTGCCGACATCGAGCGTCAGTTTGAGTCGCGCCGGCCCCGGGCTCGCCTCCATCGCATTGAGCCGCGACACCAGTGCCGGCGCGAGCGGCGCGATCAAGCCGGTGATCTGACCAAGCGAGGCGGCGCTTGAATTCAGCGCCAGCCTTCCGGTCGCGTTGCCCCGGTCGAACCTTCCCGCCCCTTCCACCATCACGTTATTGGCGTCGCCGATTTTCAATTGATCCAGCGCGATCGTCTTCGGGCCGTAGCCGAGTTTCACCACCAGCGGGCGCAACTCCTGACCGGCCGAAACGGCACGGCCGATATCCAGCGACAGCTGCGCCTGATCCGGCCACTCGGCTTGCGGGCCCGCCAGCGAGCGTGCGAATGCGGCTGCGGCATCGAGATCGAGACGTTCCGCTTTCAGCTCCGCATCGAGCCGCGAGCCGTTGTTCTGCGATTGATGCGAAACTGCAATGCTCCCCTCAACCGCGCCTCCGTCGATTTCGGCCTTCATGGCTTCGATCGCCATGCGATCTGAGGCCACGCTGACATCGCCGTGCAGGCGGAGCGGCTTCTGGCTGCGATAGGTAATTTCGCTCCGTCCCTGCAACCACGCCATCAGCGTATCCGGATCGGACGACTCGACATTGAGCGCGGCCTTGAAATCGGACGGATCGCCTGGCGCGCTCGTCCCGCCCAGCGATATCCGCGTTCCACCTGGTGCGCGAAAATCCAGCCGCGGGACGGTCCAGGATTTCGAGTCGGAATGGAGCTCGGCGGCAACGTCCTGCAGCGGACGCCCGCCCAGCATAACCTGCTCGGAAGTGAGTTCGATTTGCGCTTGGATCGGCGCTTGCGGGATTCCCGACATCAGCGCTCGCAACGCCGGCAATACCCGCACCGGCTCGGCATTGTTGTCCTTGGCGACAAACTTGTCGGCATCGAGCTGCCGCGCCGAGAGCACGGCATGGAGCAGCGGCGACGCGCCGAAGCGCATATCCCCCGCGCCTGCGAATTTCAGCGCCCTTTCCTCAGTGCCATAGCTGGTTTCAACCTGTTCGAGCCGCGCCGCCGCCGGATCCGCTTTGACCCTGGCCGCTATTCGCCACGGCGTGATCGCAACGTCGCCGGCGGCCTTGAGCCCGGGGGGAACGGCCAAAACGACCATGCCTTCGAAGCGCGGCGCACGCGCCTCGAAAGAGAGCATACCATCAAGGTCGGCGGACAATGCGCGCGCGCCGGGATCGATGTTGAGATGGACCCGGGTGGCCATTCCGTCCGCGCCCTGACCGGAGGCGACGCGAAACGGGTAGCGCACGCCTGACAGCATAAAGTTGCCGTCGCCACGCACCGAGCCCGCCAGCGAGCGCACATCGCCGCCGAAGGCGATATCGTTGAGCTCAAGGGTAGTGCGGCTCACCGCGTCATGCAGCGCGATGCGGCCGGTCAGGTTCAAACGATCGATCGACAGCGATCCCAGATTGAACTTTCCGGTCGATGCCGGCCAATCGATGCGCCCTTGCGAATCGAGGCCGAGATCGAGCGCCATGCCGTTGATCGTCAGTTCGGTGGCGCGCCATTCCCCGCGCATCAGCGAGCCCAGGCTGAATTCCACATCGAGCTTGTCGGCGCGGACCTTGCCGAGATCGTTGGCGCCGCCGACCACCACCGCGCGCAACCGCAGCGACGGTGTCGGCAGCAAGCGCGCATCGAGCTCACCACCGACGCGCACCGGCGCGCCGACCACCCGCGTGGCTTCGGTCTCGAATTGCGGCCGGAACTGATTCCAGTCGATGAAGTACGGCCCGATCAGCGCGGCAACCAGCGCAATGATGAAGGTAATCGCCAGTCCGAGCAGCGTTGTCTGCACGGGGTCTCCTCTTGAGCACGTTCCGGCGCGTTGGCCCTCACGCGGCATGATGCGGTTCATCCGCCGGGCGGCGCGAACCGCCGGGATAGCGATCCCGGGGCGCCACCCACCTG
>WNFI01661189.1_pt1 | contig 11938 bp, 11 predicted proteins | sample 5400471 | NCBI WGS metagenome assembly WNFI01 (sample SAMN13153348, study PRJNA577476) | soil metagenome | isolation source: 100 cm saprolite on Douglas fir-dominated hillslope | place: USA:California | collected 2013-09-17 | reverse complement strand
AAGCCGAGACTGGGTGTCGCCGCCGCCGACCACGCAGTCGTGGTCCGCGAGATGGCGCGGGCGACGGCCTATCGCCTGGGCCACCGCGCGAGCTTCACTCCGATCGTCAGCCCGACCGCGGTCGGCAACGGCGTCCACATCCATATGAGCCTCCGCGACTCGAAAGGCCGGCCGCAGACTTACGACCCCGAGCGCCCTTATGGGCTCACGCCGATGGCCGAGCACTTCGCCGCCGGCGTGCTCCACCACCTGGCGGCGCTGGCCGCCGTGACCGCGCCCAGCCTCATCTCTTATATTCGGCTCGCGCCCCATCGCTGGGCGCCGACCTTTGCCAATATCGCCATCCGCGACCGCGAGGCCAGTATCCGCGTGTGTCCGATCTTCGAGTCCGCGGGGGCGAAGCCAGCGCAGCAATTCAATCTCGAATATCGCGTGGCCGATGCCGCGGCGAGCCCCTATTTGGCGCTGGGGGCATTGGTGCATGCCGGCGTCGACGGCATCCGAGCCAAGCGGCGTCTGTCGCCGCCGACCGAGAAGAATCCGGCAAAAATGAACAAGCGCGAGCTCAAGACCTATGGCATCGAGCCCTTGCCCAGATCGCTGGCGGCAGCCTTGGACGCGCTTGAAGGGACGGCTGAGGCGGAGGCATGGTTCGGTCCGGTATTTCTCGACTTGTATCTTCGCCACAAGCGGTCCGAAATCGGCCTGTTGGCCGGGCTCGACGCGGCGGAGCAATGCCGCCGCTACGCCGAAGTCTATTGAGAGGCGATCATGGCTGAGACGGCGACCGGCCGCGACGAGCGGCTCTTGGCGACGGATGAGCCGGCCGTCTTTACCGTCGAGAACGAGGCTGGGGTCTCGCCCTTCCTCCTGACCGGCGATCATGCCGGCAGGAGGCTGCCGCGCCGGCTCGGCCGGCTCGGCGTAACGGCGAGCGAGCTCGAACGCCACATCGCCTGGGACATCGGCATTGCCGGGGTGTCGCTGCGTCTCGCCAAGGCGCTCGATGCCTTCCTCATCCTGCAGACCTATTCGCGCCTGGTCATCGACTGCAACCGCTCGCCCGAGGTGCCGAGCTCAATCTGCGAGATGAGCGAGCTCACCGAGATTCCAGGCAATCGACGCCTGGGTCCGGCGGAGAGGGCGGCCCGGATCGGCGAGATCTTCGAGCCCTATCACCGGCGCATCGTGGCCGAGCTGGATGCGCGCGCCCGCGGCCGGCAGCCGAGCGTGCTCGTCGCCATGCACAGCTTCACCCCGGTGTTCAAGGGAGTGGCAAGGCCCTGGCATGTGGGCGTGCTCTACAACCGCGATCCCCGTCTTGGCCGCGTCATGTTGGAGCTGCTCGACGCCGAAGGCGGTCTCGTCGTTGGCGACAATCAGCCCTACGCCATCGGCGACGCGAGCGACTACACCATTCCGGTTGCAGGGTGGGAGGCCCGCAGTCATGAGCGAGTTGCTGAGCCGCGAGGTTCCGGTGGTGCCGGCGGCGGCCGCGCTGTTGATCATCGACGTGCAGAATTACTGCGCTTCGCGCCAGGGCAGCGAGTTCAAGGACGTGCTTCCCGAGGTGTTCGAGGAGAAGCTCGGCTACTATTTCTCCTCGCTCGAAGAAGTGGGCCTCCCCAACATGCAGCGCCTGCAGGCGGCCAGCCGGCACGCCAAGATCGAGGTCATGTACACCATGATCCAGAGCCTGACGCGGGACGGCCGCGATCGCAGCCTCGACTACAAGATCACCGGCTTCAACGTCCCGCCCGGCTCCTGGGATGCCGAGATGCTCAATGCGATCCGGCCGGCGGAGGACGAGATCGTCATTCCCAAGACCTCGTCCAGCGTCTTCATCTCGACCAATATCGACTATGTGCTGCGCAATCTCGGCGTCCGCTACCTCATCATCGCCGGGATCGTCACCGATCAATGCATCGAGTCGGCCGTCCGCGACGCCTGCGACCTGGGATATCTGGTGACGCTCGTGACCGACGCGTGCACGACCTATACGAAGGAGCGCCATGACTGGGCGCTCAAGGCGATCAAGGGCTATTGCCGGCAGCGCACGACGCGGGAGTTCCTGCGCGAGCTGGAGGGTCTCGCGTGACGGCGCGCCGAGGGTGCCGCCGATGACCCAGTTTCTGCGTCGCCTCAAACGCTGGGTGCGCTCGAAGCGGCGGTCGGCAATCCCGTTGAGGCTCATGGAGACGATCCAGAAGGGAGCGCTGGACTACACCTACAAGGGCGTGCCCACCCTCAAGAATCCCTTCGATCTGGCGCTCTATCAGCTGCTGCTCTGGGAGTTGAAGCCGGCGACCATCCTCGAGATCGGCCCGCATCAAGGCGGCAGCACGCTCTGGCTCGCCGACATGGCACGGACTGCGGGCCTCGACTGCCGGATCCATGCGGTCGACCTGCAGCCGGTCGTCGGCATCGCAGCACCGGGGGTCACGTTCCATGTCGGCGACGCGCGGGCGCTCGAGCGGACCTTCGCCGCCCAGTTCATGCGTGACGTGCGGCATCCCCTGCTGGTGATCGAAGATGCCGATCACCAGGCCGAGACCACGCTGAAGGTGCTGCGGTTCTTCGCGCCCTGGCTCGCTCCGGGCGACTACATGGTGATCGAGGACGGGATGGTGGGCGACATCGGCATCGCCCATCGCTATGGCGGCGGCCCCTGCGTGGCGATCGAGCGGTTCATCGCCGAAGAGGCCGGGCGCTACGAGATCGACCGCCGCTACTGCGATTGGTACGGCCGGAACGTCACCTGGAACGTCAACGGCTATCTGCGCCGAACCGACGCGGCCGCCGAGGCCGCCTGAGCCGGTCCGGCCGCCTCAGCCGAGCGTGCGATATCCCGGAAAGCGGCCCAGGCTCGCAGCCGCATAGACGCCGCGGCAGATGGCGCGGGCGAGGCAATCGGCGGCGAGGCTGCCGATCCTGGCCAGCATCACCGGATCGGCGAGCGCGATGGTGGTGTTGGCGGCCGGCGAGGCGCTGGGGGCCGGCGGCAGCGGCATCTCCAGCTCGATCGCCTCGCCCCGGGGCGGGGCGCCCAAGCCGCCGAACTCGCCATTCTGCTCCAAGGCCCAGGCCCAGAAATGGCGCGTGCCCGGCATCGTTGCCGGCCCGTAGCTGTTGACTGCGACGAGCGCCCCCACTTCCAGCCCGTCCGAGGTCACCGCCGAGGCGCTGCCAAGCCCGCCTTTCAAGGTGTGCGCCTTGGCGCCGTAGCCGGCACCGACATTGCCCAGGGGAAACTCGCGCCCGACCGCCGCCACCGCTTGGGCGCCGAGGCGACGGTAGGGAGGGGTATCGCCCCAGCTCTTGTCGCCGCCGTTGACGAGGTCGAACAGGATGGCGGCCGGTACCAGCGGCACCACCGCGCCGCGCAGGTTGAAGCCGCGGCCGCGGGCCGCGAGCGCGCTGGTGACGCCGGCTGCCGCCTCGAGACCGAATATCGAGCCGCCGCTCAAGACTACGGCGTCGGCCCGGTCGACAAGGCAAGTGGGATCGAGCCCGCTGATCCCGCTCGTGCCCGGCGCGCCGCCGCGGACGTCGGCGGCCATCACCGCGCGCTCGTCCGGCAGCACCACGGTGACGCCGGTCCAGGCGCGCTCGTCCGCGGCATTGCCGACGCGGATGCCGCCGACATCGGTGACGAGGTTGAGCGGGCCGGGTTGCGCCGTGGGCATGGGAGGTGGCTGCGGAGAACGGGGCGGGTCTAGCGCGTCGGGCTCGGCCGCGCCATGCGGCCGCGGACGGGCGACGGCGGCGCCGGCTTATCCTCTGGCTTGTCCTCCTTCAGCTCCATCTCCGCGGTCAGGCGGGCCGCCTCGGCGTCTGCCACTTCGTCGTTGCCGAAGCTCATGCCGACCAGCATGAAGGCGACGGCCAGCCCGGCGGCCGAGACCGCTGCCACCCCGCCCCAGAGCCAGCCATAGTTGACGCCGACATTGGCTATGCCGATCCAGAAGGCGGAGAAGGCCAAGGTGATCGACAGGATCAGGAAGGCGACGCGCCCCATCAGCCGCAAGAGCCGGCTGGTCTTGACCAGCTCGCGCATCGAGGTCTTGACCTCGGCCTGACGGATGGCGGCGGCGATCTCCTTGCGGGCGAGCTTCTGCCAATCGCTGAGCCGCATGCCGGAGACGCCGTCCAGCTTTTCGAAGACGTCGGCCGGCTCCGGGTTCTCGATCGCTTGCCGCAAATCGGCGACGATCTCGGCGGCGCGCTCCTCGGGCGACTTGCGCTTGGCCACCGTCAGCTATTTCCGGGATGGTCATTGAGCCAGCGCCGCATCGCCTGGCTCACCGCCTCGGGATGGCGATCGACCAACTCGGCAAAGCGCTTGAGGGAGGCGGCCTTGATCCTTCCCTCGACCCGGCGCACATCGATGAGCGCGTCCACCATGTCGTCCGGCGCATCCAAGGCGGGCCTCAAGGCCGTCTGCGCGGTCGGCAGCTTGTGCCCCGGAGTCGGCGGCGGCTCGCTTGCGAGTGCCTGGAAGCGCTGGAAGGCGAGCGGGCCGAAGGATGGCGGCGCCCCGGCTTCGCCCCGCCCACCGGCGTCTTGGCCGAAGCCGCGGAGCAGCATCGGCAGGACCACGAGGCCTCCGATGAGCAGGATCGCGATCAACGCCAAGGCCAGGCCGCCTCCGGCCATCAGGGATGCTCCACTTCCTCGGATATTATCTAAGCCTGTTCGGGTGCAGGCTCAACCGGCCTTGTGCCTGGCGAAGGCGCCGAGGCGCTGGCGCGGCTCGTCGGTCTCCCACGCGCCGACGAAGGCCTCGATCCCGGCCTGGATCGCCTCAGCCGGGGCCAGGTCCTCCCAGGCGTCGATGAGTTGCTTCTGCAGCCGAACCGCTCGCTTTCCCGCTTTGAACAGCGAGGCGAGATAGGTCTCGACCGCGTCGTTCAGGGACTCGGGCTCGACCACGCGCTCGACCAAGCCCCAGGCGAGCGCGGTCTTGGCATCGATGGTCTCGCCGAACAGCAGAAGCTCGCGGGTCCGGCCCCAACCGATGAGGAGCGGCAGCAAGGCGGCCTCGACCACCGAGGGGATACCGACCTTGACCTCGGGCATGCCGAAGCGAGAGCGCGAGGAGGCGAGGCGGATATCCGCGGCGGCTGCCATCTCGAGTCCGGCGCCGAGCGCATAGCCGTCGATGCGGGCGATGACCGGCACCGGGAGCCGACGCAACGCCTGGCAGGTCTCGTGCACGAGCGTGATGAACTGCCTGGCGCCGGCGGCGTCTAGCGCGGCCATCTCGTGGATGTCGGCGCCGCCGATGAAGGCCTTGTCGCCGGCGCCGGTCAGCACGACGGCTCTCACATCGGCATGGGTGGCGAGCGGGGCGAGCGCGGCGATGAGGTCGCGCATGAGCCGGCTGCCGAGAGTGTTGAGCTTCGCTCGATTGTCGATTGTCACATGGGCGACGCAGCCGCCGTCGCGGTGCTCCAGCCTGAGATCGACGCCGGGGGCAGGCTCCATGGTCTTTTCTCCCGATCCGGCGGCGGCGCTCACAGCGCGGCCGCCCAGAGGTAGAGCGCGGCCGCTAGGACACCGAGAAGGCTGCGCACCGCGTGGAGGCGGCCCCAGGTTTCGATCAGCGCCCGGCTGTCTTCGTTGCCTGCATCCTTGGCAAGCGCGAAGAGCCTGCGGTTCGTTGGCGCGATGACGATGAGCGTATAGGGCCAATTGGCGAGCATGATGAGCCCGCCGGCAAGCCAGCGCCAATCCGAGCCGAGCGCAAAGGCGAGGAGACCGAGCCCACCGCCCAGAACCGCCAGGTTCGCTTGCATGGCATAGCCGCGCCGGTAGCTCGGCTGCCACTCGGCCAGCAGCGAGCGGTCATCCAGGCCGAGGCGCGCCGGTTGCTCCACCAGATTGACGTAGAGGGCGGCACCGGCAAAGGCGGAGGCCACCGTCAGAGCAAGCCCACCTGCAAGCATCTGGCACCTCCCCTGGATGGAATCGAGCCCGCGCCCGAGTTCGCGTGCACCATTGAAGCGCGTGGTCTGGAGGCCGCGAGCGCCGAGGAGCCGAAGCGCGGCGGCATCCTCAATGTCGCCGTCACCGCCGAGCCGCCGACGACCGACTGCCACGCCTCCGGCACCTTCGCCACCATCCATCACGTGGCGCCGCATTATTCGACCCTGCTCAAGGTCGATGCCGAGCGCTATCCCGAGATCGTGGGCGATGTCGCCGAATCCTGGCAGGTCTCGGGCGACGGCCTCGCCTATACCTTCAAGCTCAGGCCGAATGTGGTCTTCCATGACGGGACCCGGTTCACCTCCGCCGATGTGGCGGCAAGCTGGGAAAGGCTGCGCAACCCGCCGGAAGGCGTGGCCTCGCTCCGGAAGGAGACCTTCTCCAACATCCGCGCCATCGAGACGCCGGACGAGGCCACGGTCATCTTTCGCGTCGGCGAGAGCGATCAGTCGATGCCGGCGATCTTCGCCGGCCCGTGGAATTGCCTTTATAGCGCCGCTAAGCTCAAGTCCGACCCGCGCTATCCGGAGAAGACCGTCATGGGCACGGGTCCCTTCCGCTTCGTCGAGCGCGTGCCCGGCTCGCACTGGGTGGGCGAGCGGTTCGACAAGTATTTCGTCCCCGGCCAGCCGTATCTCGATGGCTTCCGCAACGTGCTCATGAGCTCGTCGGCGCTCATCAACTCGCTGCAGGGCGGGCAGGTCGACATCGAGTTTCGCGGCGTGACGCCGGCGGAGCGCGACCGGCTAGTGCAGGCGCTGGGCCCCAAGATCAAGGCCGAGGAGAGCCCGTTCCTGATCATGCTGCTGCTCTCCTTCAATACCGAGCGGCCACCCTTCAACGATGCCCGGGTGCGCCGCGCGCTCTCGCTCGCGATCGATCGCTGGAGCGGCGGCGAAGCGCTCGGCCGCACCACGCTCCTCAAATATGTGGGCGGTATGCTGCGGCTCGCCAACCGCTCGATCGCGCAGCCCTACGCGCCGCTCGCGGTGTTTCTCATCGATCAGTGGCGGCAGATCGGCGTCGCGGTCGAGCAGGTATCGCTGGAGACGGCGGCCTATTTCAACACGCTCGCCAGCGGCACCTTCGACGTGGTGGTCGAGTTCCAGACCGACTACATCGACGATCCGAGCGTGCAGTGGACGAAATACCTCTCGCACGACCGCTCGGATGCCAACTCCGCCCGCTACATCGACCGCGAGGTCGACAGCCTCTTCGACCGCCAGCGCCGCACCGCCGATCCCGCCCAGCGCCGCCAGCTGCTGCGCCAGCTGGAGGCCCGGGTGATCGAGCAGGGCTATTGGGCGCCCTTGTTCTGGTATCAGCGCATCATCATGCATGGCGAGGCGGTCAAGGGCTGGCGCATCACCCCGAGCTACCTCATCAACCAGGATTACGCGACGATTTGGCTGCAGCGCTAGGAAGGATCCGATGAGCGAGCGGCGGTTTCTAACTGCGATCCGCCGCCGCGAGGATTTCACTCCACCCGAGGCTTTTCCCTGGTCGGTGCCGCTGATCCGCGATCTGCAGGCGATCGAGTTCTCCGCCGCCGTGACCTTCTTCGTCGGCGAGAACGGCTCGGGCAAGTCGACGGTGCTCGAGGGGATCGCGACCGGCATGTCGGCGGTTGCGGCCGGCAGCCACGATTTGCGGCAGGATGAGACGCTCGCGGCGGCGCGTGAGTTCGCCAAGGGCTTCCGCTTAGTGCGGCAACGGCACGCGAAGACCCGAATGTTCATGCGCGCCGAGGACGCCTTCGGCTTTGCCCGGCGCTTTGCCGACGAAGTCCGCGTGCTCGAAAGAATGCCGGACAGCGCCGACAAGCAGGCGGATATCGCTGTGGCGAAAATGAACAAGGCAGGCTTCGAGGGACGCTATGGCGGAGACCTCGATGCCCACTCGCATGGCGAGGCATTTCTTAAGATCTTGGGCGAACGGCTGGCGCCGGACGGGCTCTACTTTCTCGATGAGCCGGAGACGCCGCTGTCGCCGCAGCGGCTGTTGGCGCTGATGAGCCTGATCAAGGAGCGGGTCGAGCAGGGATGCCAGTTCGTCATTGCCACCCACTCGCCCATCCTGATGGGCTTTCCGGAAGCCGACATCCTGTCGTTTCAGGACGGGCGCGTCGAGCCGATCGCCTATGACGACATCGAGCATGTCCGCATCACCAGGGCGTTCCTGAACGACCGCGAGCGATTTCTACGGCGTTTGTAACGTTGACGCTGAAGGCTTGTGCACGCTGGCCGCGACGCCTCGTGTTGCAAGCTCGGCTTCGACATCACTGGCCAGAAATCGGCGCGCGATCTCCCGTTGCCGCAATATTGCATCCATGTGGCAGAGAGGGAGCCCGCGCACGAACACATGCGCCTGCTCGCCGGAACAAAGCTCCGCGATGGGCCGGAGTTCCTTTGCGATCCAAGCCAACTCTCCACTCCACGGAACGCACCGCGCGGTTTCGTGCTCCTCTTCGACAGCGTCCATGAAGTGCGCGTGGTCGGCTCGGCTCAGGACGACCATTTGCTTGGGTCCGGGAGTCCTTTCGAACAGCTCGCGCATCCCAGGAGCAGCCAGCGCCGTCCAACCGCCGAAGCTGTGTCCCAGGATTCCAATTCGAGCGGGGTCGAGCTCAGCTTCCGAGTCCCAGGAACGGCCATCGAGCAGATGATCGAGGAGAAAGCGAACGTCGGGCACGCGGCTCGCAATCACCGCCTGCGTCCGCGCGGCCTTCTCTGCGGCGGTCTCGCCGTCCCGGCGCCGCAGGTCCGCGGCGACCACCTCGGAGTGATCCAATGCCGCGACCACATAGCCATGGCTGCTCAAGTGGGTGCAAAGAAATGCGGCGCCTCGCCGATGATGCCCGCTGGCATGACAGAAGACGATCAGCTCGTAGGTTCCGGACTCCGCGGCGGCATTGCGCACAGCCAATTGGCTCCGCTTGGCGCCGCCCGACGGAACGGCAAAGACGTCCTGGGTGGCCGGTGCGATATCCTGGCCGGCATAGCGCGCGGCGGCCGGGTACCAGATCTCGATCGGGAACACACGATCTCGCGCCTCATCACGTGCCTCGATCGTACGCACGCCCACGGGAAATCGACCCCGGAGGAAGGGATCGTACTCGGTCCTCCGGGGCGCGGCCCCTCTTGGGGCGAGTTGTTTCGTACCCATCCCGCGCGGCCTGATTCAAGACCGGCTCACCTATAAGCCTTCGCTTGCGCCGCGATCGCCGCCGCATCGAAGGCGTTGATGTCGCCGATGAGGTCGTTGGTGACCAGGTCGGTGGCGGCCACCTTCTCCTTGATCACGCCCCATTTCAGCATGAACTCCGCATAGGCGGCGTAGTTCTCGACCGAGTTCTCGCCCCAGCGCGCAACCCCGCCGCGCTCCAGCCGCCAGTTGCGGGCGCGCGCGTCCAGGGTCTTGATGTCGTCGCGGATGGCGGTCGCCTCGTCCTTGCCGGTGGCCTTGGTCTGCGGGAACACCTCGTAGAGGATCCTGATGGCCGCCTCGGGATTGGCCATGGCGAAGACGGTGCCGCGGGCATAGCCCTGGGCGAGTGCGACCGCCTCGGCTCGGCGCTTCTGCAATGTCTCTTCGAGCGCCACGAAGCCGTTCGAGGGATAGCGGTCGATGTCCTTGGTATCGAGCATCCTGAGCTTGACCCCGGCGTTCTCAACGAGCGCGTATTGGGTGTCGAACTGGCTCAGGGCGTCCACCTGCTTCGAGCGCAGGAGGGCCGCAGTCTGCGCGCCCTCGCCGGCGACCACCAGGTTGACGTCCTTGTCGGGGTCCATGCCGTTGGTCGCGGCCAGTGCGCGGGCGATGATGAGCCCGGCCGAGGCCATGGAGGTAAGCCCGATAGTCTTGCCCTTGAGATCCTTGAAGGTCTTGATCGGACTCTCTTCCGGCACGGCGATGCCGTAGATGTTGCCCTGATAGGCCGTGTAGAACACCTTGGCCTTGACCCCCTGGGGGCGAATGATCGCCAGGGGCTCGACCGAGGGCAGCGAATAGGGCAGGTCGCCGGTCGCCACCAGCTTCACGCAATCGGTCGAGCCCGGCAGCGGCGCCAGTTCCACCTTGATGCCGTCCTTGCCATACCAGCCGAGCTTGGTGGCAATCGCGAAGGGGGCGGCCGCCGAGCTGACGGTGCGGGCGCACCAGCCGACCTTGACCAGCGTCTCGGCGCCGGTCGCCGGCGCGGAGAGGGCGGCCAGGAGCGCGGCCAGGGCGAGAGTGATCCGAGGTCTCATAGGCGTCCTCCTCTGTCCGGCTCGCTTGCGCCGGCGAATTTCTCCGATGGATCCCAAAACAGCACGCGCCGGCGCAGGAGCTGGATGCAGCGGTTGAGCAAGAGCCCGACGACCGAGAGCACCAGCAAGACCGAGAACTGGCCGGCCACGTCCATGGTGAAGTTCATGGTGCTGATCAGCATGCCGAGCCCGGCCTGGGCGCCGACGAATTCCGCGACGATGGCGCCGATGAGGGCGAAGATCATCGCGATCTCGAGTCCGGCCATGATGAAGGGGAGCGCGTTCGGCAAGCGCAGCATCCAGAAGATCTGCATCTCGCTCGCCGCCAGCGAGCGCATGAGGTTGACCCGGTCCTCCTCGGCCGAGCGGAGACCGACGATGGTGTTCACCATCAGCGGGAAGAAGGCGACCAGCGCCGCGTTCACCACCTTCGAGGTGAGGCCGAGCCCGAACCAGATGATGATGAGCGGCGCCAAGGCGATCTTCGGCATCGACTGGAACATGACGACGTAGGGATAAAGGAAGTACTCGACCGGCCGGCTGGTGGCGATGAGGGTGCCAAGCGTGAACGCCAGCACCGAGCCGGCGGCAAATCCGAGCAGGGTGGCACTCATCGTCGCCCACAGATGCGGCCAATAGAGCCCGCCGACGAGGCCGCGATAGAGTGCCACGAAGACATTGGACGGCGCCGGCAGGATGAACATGGGAATGGCCAGGATCCGCACCGCTGCCTCCCATAGCCCAAGGCCGAGGAGGAGGAAGACGGCGCTCAAGGCGAGGTTGCGCGGTGTGTTCAAGCGTCCAAGCCTTTCGCATTGAAGCAGGCGCGAATGTGCCATGATGCGGCCGGGACGGGGCGTCATGACCAGCACGCGGTCGCCCAGAAACACCGCTTCGGCGATCGAATGGGTGATGAACAGCACGGTCTTCCGCCGTTCGAGCCAGATGCGCTGCAGCTCGAGGTTCATTTGCTCACGGGTCATGGCATCGAGAGCGCCGAAGGGCTCGTCCATGAGCAGCATGGCCGGATCGTGCACGAGCGCACGCACGATTGCCGCCCGCTGCTGCATGCCGCCCGAAAGCTCCCAAGGGTATCGATCCTCGAACCCGGCGAGCCCGACCAGCGCCAAGAGCTCGGTTGCGATCCGGCTCATGCGCTCGCGACCCAAGCGCTGCACGTCGACCGGCAGCAGCACGTTGTCGAGCACGCTCCGCCAGGGAAACAGCACCGGCGACTGGAAGACGACGCCGATGTCGCGCCTCGGGCCCGCGATCGGCGTGCCGCGCAGCCAGGCTTCGCCGGCAGAGGCGGGGATGAGGCCTGCCAGGATCTTGAGCAAGGTCGACTTGCCGCAGCCGGACGGGCCGACGATGGCGAAGAACTCGCCCTGCCGCAGCTCGAGGTCGAGCGGGCCGACGGCGGGAACGTCGCCGGCCGCACCGGGTCGCCGAAACACCTTGGTAACGTTCTTCAGGCTGACGTGAGCGGTCATCGCGATCGGATCCTGTCCTCCTTGCCCTCTACTTGATGACGGCGCGGATGTCCTCGGGAAGGAACTGCGTGTCGACGATCGCGTCGTAGTCGACCTCGCCGGTGACGGCGCCCAGCGTCCGCTGGACCTCGATCATGGCGCGCAGCCCCGCGAGATGGATCTGGCCGTTGCCCCAATACGGGATGCCGGCAGTGTTCGCTTTGGTGA
>WNFI01045449.1_pt1 | contig 11938 bp, 13 predicted proteins | sample 5400471 | NCBI WGS metagenome assembly WNFI01 (sample SAMN13153348, study PRJNA577476) | soil metagenome | isolation source: 100 cm saprolite on Douglas fir-dominated hillslope | place: USA:California | collected 2013-09-17 | reverse complement strand
AAATACGTCCCACTAGATGAATAAAACACGAGTGCCATGCTTGTGAAAGCGACCGCACAGTTTTAGCCGGCAGGAAAGGAAATCCTTTCGAGATATACGGAGAGTGACCATAATACCACATATTATGACCCATTGGCCAAGTGAAATGTGAATTATCATCAACCAGTAATGTTGAGATAGCGTTCAAAACCATCTCACATTGAACCGATGAGATACACTCAACCAAGCCAGAAGAGACCCGATGAATGTCGCGTAATGTGGATTGACGGTACTCTGTGAATCGTGGGCATTTAACGAATAAATGATGAGATGTTTCTGCACAGTGACACCTAAAACGGCATCGAGAGGAAGGTGCCATTCCCCTTAGGAACAACAAGCGTCGAGTGGGTAATTGTCCGGATCTGGCATATAACTGAACCAAAGCGGAGTATGACGATGTCGAACGTTCATAAGGGAATAATTGAGGAATGGAGAGTGACGGATGAGGGAAATGATCCCCGGATGTATAGTGAAGACTTGTGGCACGAATACGGGCCGACTCACCATCGACATACAGCAAAAGATTATTTTCGATAAAGCCAACGCCTTCACCCCACATAACATACTGGTCAAGGGCAAAAGTCGGCAGCGGAGCGATCGTTGAATTGAACAACAAAATCACGTGACACTGTGCAATTGCCGGAACCACGAAACTGTTACAGTTACGTTCTCGAACAACTAAACGCCTTGTATACAGTCTTGTCTCCCCCCGATAAACACGTTCTCCAGTTATGCCTTCCGTCCGAGATACCAGGTTCGCAATTTTCACAGTCTGGTCGTCTCTGTTTGTTGTGGAACCTTAAACTATACCCTTAATATCTAGCGCCGACTCATTCATCACTGCATATGCTTTGCATCTGAAACGCTCGGGAAGGCTCGAGGTCCCCACCTGGGTAGACATTGTTAAAACTGGTCATTTCAAGGAACAAGCTCCATATGATCCTGATTGGTTCTATACTCGTGCTGGTGTGTCCACTCAACTCGGCAATCCCATGGACATATCTACTGAATATCCGTTCCTCCATTCTTCGCCCATGATTTATCCTATCGCTGTGCATATCGATGTTTGGGTTGCTTTCTTTCCCGCGGGTCTTCGATCAACTTTATATAAAACCATAACCAGCTTCCGTTGCTCGTCACCTCTACCTTCGTAAGCATGTTGGTGTTGGAGCACTCAAAAAGCTGCATGGCGGGCGCAATCGTCGTGGTAACCGCCCCTCCCATCATGCTGACGCATCTGCCAACGTCCAGCGCAAAGTTTGCCAGGCGCTAGAGAAGATTGGTGTACTGGAGAAGGCTTCTGAAGGAGGGCGAAAAATTAGTCAGGATGGTCAGCGTGACTTGGACCGCATCGCTGCTTCTGTGGCCAAGGCTGTCCGAGCAAAAAGGCCTAGGAACAAGGTTAGGAGTGCGAAGAAGGGACCGAAGGAGACTAAGGAAGAGGCTGATGAGGAAGAGTAAGGTACATCTAATAACTATGTTCTTTGCTTGCTTCGCCCGAGTGCTATGAACTTTGTACGCGTGAACTAGTTCATGAACAAGTCATAGTCATGGAGACTCCGATAAGTTAATCATACCGACGGTAGGTCACGCCGCGCAACGCCGGAAAATTTTACTCATTTGTCCCTCCACAATTCGTGGGAATCTCATGTAATTCAGTTATTTATGTCATGTGCTTTTCAATTCACTCTTTTTCCCCATCATTTTCTCTTTGTATATCGTCTACATACTGGCCAGTGCCTACATCGCAGTTGGTTTCTTGACCCACATGGGCCAAGTCCTCCACCATCGCCTGACTCAGTGGGGTTGAACTTGTCGAACGTCGCAGTACGACATCCAACCAATCTCAACCCTTTCCGGCTCTTCCTCATCACTCGGCCGAAAAGGTCAAATTCATCGAGTTCATCGAACGTTGCACTGCGATGTTCAACCTGAAAAGGTTGAATCCTCACCCAACCTGACATGGTCGAAGATCTCGTACCTGTACGACTTATCCCGAACGAAATAATGCGCAAGGCGCTACAGAGTGAGCAATATACCCGCGTCGAAATGGGACCACTGAGCCCAAGCTGATGCGCAGTAGTGTGCACGATGCCCTCCACATGTTTTTGGAGGATAACCGGGTGGATACAAATGCACCCAAAGTGGGCATCGAAGTTGTCATTGCAACTTCACCCAACCAATGACGATTTGTCGCACTCAGAGTCATGCAACTCTTGCGACAGAAATCCGACGACGATGCTTTGTGGGGCCTTACTCCTTCCCATCTGAAGGAGTGCATATGTATTTGACTTCGGGCCCATCCAAATTGGGCCTAAATCTTGGGCGACAAAGTTGCTTTCACAATTCCGCCCACCTGAATGTCGCATCTGGAGTCTTCAATACACCAAGAACAATCTTAGGGACTGGATTCGGGACGGGTGTCAATCCCGATCGGTATCGCACCATGTTTACGACTCCCTTACGTACACCGACAGCTATTGTTACATAGTTACAATAAAAATTGATGCATTGAACCCGCAAGCAAGGTCATGGCGGTGAAGCAGCCTTTCTAGTAACCAACTAGTGAAAAATTTTACCGACGATAGGGTTAGCACAAGAAGTATATACCATACATACCACTTGTCCTGCATCAGACCTAGGGTTCGCAAAATACAATAAGGTAGGCTGTCCCACGAACCCCATCAGCACGATGGCAAAGATCATCAAGACAATCCCAGATAAAGATGATATTAAGCATATGAGAGCATAAACCATAAATACATAGAGAACGGGTGTAGAACCGAAGTAATAGTATGTATGAAATCGAAATGTTGGTTCACAATGAACACGATAAATACTACGCCTCTTCAGCGTTCCTTACATTCGTCTCGTTTTTTTTTTCGAATCAGTTTGTGTTGTCCTGCCTAGGACGTAGTTGATGGGGCAGCCGACTTTGACCATTTCTCGTTCACAAACCGATCACCTGCCAGCGTTTTTGCATCTACTGTTCGCCAAAGAATTCATGGGTGTGATGTTCTAAGCGGAGTTGGCCGATGAATACATACCAGTCTCTTGCATCAGACTCAACATGCCTCTCATCGAGCAACCGCTCCCAGCACTTCTGACCGTACTGAAAGGCCCTTCTCCACCCAACAGGCCTCATCTCATCTTCTATGCCGACGTGGACCCAGATACCGGGAAAATGTGGTGTGGAGTAAATACGCATTTCATTCCCATGAAATTCATCAGTCATGCATAATCATCCGAAAATTCTACATGTAAAAAGGACTGTCGAGACGTAGAAGAAGACGTAGAAGCTATCTTCTCTGAAGAGGATGCGCCAACAGGTGTTATAATCCATGTCGGGGACAAATTAACGTAGGTACTCTCAGCATCCTGTTACGAAAAGTATGGCATCTGTATAATCTGTCATGCAAGGTGGAAGGACCCAAATAATTACTATCGGTTGGAATACGGTCTTACAGGTGCTCCATTCTGTACTCGCGTGAGGCGTCGTAACTGATTCCATGTGTTGCCCTCTCAGCGATACCCACTATAATTCGTCTTGAAGATGTGTGTTTTATTCCTTTGATAGACCTCTTTCAAGCAGATAGCTCAGTCATTCTTAGGGGGCTGAGACCGGACGACTTGTTGAAGATGAGATCAAGGATAAGACAAAGCTTTCGAAGTTTATCCATGCTGATGCCTGAAATGCGTCCTTTTCTGGTTGTCAATACACGGTAGACTGGCCTCCACGAAGCATGTATCATGGGTTATCATAGAAAAGCAAACTGTATTCTTCTGTACATAACTGGTACGAAACGACCAGCGAGAGGCACATAAATGAAACGAATGTAAACTGAAGGGATCAACCGACGTCAGATGTTTTGCAAAGATTGATGTTACAAAACGGGGGTGTGTATCATTCAAGCTTCGAAAGCGGGGTTGTCTTGATAGTAGGTGCGTGATTCAACTTGTAAGAACTCTCCCTAGGTTCGTGAAGAAGAAGAGGTGGGTAAAATGCGGCTGAGGAGCTAGAGACCGAGTTCATACTTCAAATCGTAATATTCGGAGCCACAGATTCCGTTCGTTGGATCCCTCAGAATGGCATTCTTGAGCGACCTCTCTACTGACGATGACTGGCATGGATATCTGAAGCATTTTAATAATGTAGGATTAGCCTGTGCAGGGGAAATCGAATAGGGGATTGATGTACTTGTTGTCCAGGGGGCAACTCAGTGGCATTAGGGTCTGTACGGAGATGCGAGCGAAGATTGACACTGCAGCGAGGATGAATCTCGAGTGAAAGTAACATCAAATGGAAACTTACTTGGCCATAAATATGACCGCAAACGCTTTCAGGGATGGTGTGAATTGGATTTGTTGAGACCAATGAGAATTTGAAGAATACGACTCACCAGGACCAGTCACACATCCTATGAAGTTGATTATGTATGGGGACGAGCCAACGGTGAACTAGCAAATAAGGCATAAAAATGAATTTGCATCATAGGACAATCAGGGGTGAACCGGTTTACCCCGAGCGCAATAAAAGACATTAGCCTGTATAATGAAGGTCAAATAAACTAGCTAGGATCCAAGAAACTACGTGCGTACGACGTGACGACGCCAGTGGACGCGGCCCCCAAGGCGAGCGACGTGAGGGGTCCATCCATCCTAACATTATCTTCATCAGTAAACACCACCGTATATGCACGTAGAAATCGCACTTCTTGGTACCAACTTTCCTGCGAATCAAGACGAACCACAAGCATCCCGTCGTCAAAAAATCACAACAGAGAATCAAGGCGACAAGTAGAATGAAGTCCCATCGTTTTCGCAGCTCAGCACCCCTTTCAACAAGTTGGAGGAACGGCGCTCGAAACCTGAAGCCACTACGTAAGGGAATCTGGATAACAAGTGCAAGGGAAGTGAGACGTACATGTCTTGGATCACAACTGGGAAGCACGTTAGCATAGATAAGAGGTTCCGGTCGCCTTGTAACTCACTTATTCCAGCGGCTACAGTATGGAACGGACCGGGCATGTGAGCGGTGGGAGTCTGATTATGCGAGATGAAACACACCAAACTCAGCAAAAACAGGGATGCACTGAAGTCGGTCAGAACCAAATCATGGTAGATGGACGGGCGACAAGCTTACAATTAAGATGGTCAGGAAGCGGCCCGGCCCGACTATCGATGCAATGAAGAGCTGATCGTTAGCATCGTGGATTTGTTTACCAAAATGTCCCCACTTGCCGAGATGGATAATACGGATGAAGTAGGAGTGCAACAAGACGGTTATAGGTACCTGCAACATATAAACATGTGAGCAATTCTACACCACTACTCGATGGAGATCGGCATACAATACATAAGGATGACGACGAAAAGCCCCTGCGTAAGGCAATGAGAGTCATTGAGTACGAGGATAGAACACAGGAGATGATACAGGACTAACCAGTGAATGAGCGTTGCTACATTCGCTGCAGGGCACTGGTTAGGAATAGAACAAAACACGGCTACTGGCAGTCCGATGCTGGAAAGCGTTTTAGAATGAAGCTAAGCAAGTACTCCGGGGGGTTGATACCTTTGAAGCAGAGTTAAGAGACTGTACGGGACTGAGAATGAATTTTTGACGGAAAAAAGCGCTTTTGAGTGTACCCACAAGCACATCCCAACCTGAATGAGGCAAGTCCTGAGTTTACTCATCCCATATAATGTGGATCATACTCACAAGTGACCTGTAAATACAGGAATCATGCTTAAAATGCCGTATGTACCAAGTAGTCTGCGTCGTCAGTACTCCAAGCAGCCTGGGAGAGATGCCTTTTGCGGTCAGAGCCAGTATGCATTAAAAACCAGAGACAACTAACGCTGCGCTGATAGTTGCCCCTAGGACTGAGCTTCCAAACAGAGAGGCCAAAGGGGCACCCATGCAGGCTTGGGAGGTACCAAAGAATGTGAATGTGTTCTGGCATGATCAAAGATGGGTGAATGGGATTTGATAATGATGGGAGATCACGGCTCCGCGGGAACTCTCCGACAACCTCAAGTGATTCAACAGTAAATTATAAATATTACACTCAATTCCTGAAAGGTACAAAATGACGCGCGCAGGATGGCCAAGGTCTGAAATCGTGGTGTCAGCTGTGCCTTGATACAAATATTGTCCATTGGTAAGTCCATTCTGCTGATAGCCAAAAAGGAAGCTTCGTTATCGGCAAAACTGGTCACCCCAAAACCCCTGACCCTTGATCCGAATGTTGTTTTGTTTGGCGATAGCCCTGTCCCAGCATATCAGTCTCTAGCATGTGGACAAGGAACTCAAGAGCGTACGGTATGGAATTCTTGATGTTTGCAGGCTAGATATCAAGAATTCCATCACCAACGTGTGACGGATGTAAAACTAGAACCTTATCGTAACCTAGCGGAGCCGCGCTGATCACCCAACAACGGATGATAGATGTACCTAGTCCCCCAAAACCGAGCACCCATCTGAGCCCACTTGGAGCTCATGTTCGAACGTGTGTTGATAAGGCCGACACCTGAGAAATGCTGACAGGTATATGGCATTTCTCAGGTGTCGGCCTACGTTGAGGTTATCACTTCAATCCCCCTCAATCCCGCCCTACAGACAATCCAATGCCTTGGGTCCCTTTGTGTCCTGTGCCCTTACAACTACCAGTCAACTGTCATATCACTCAGGACATTGGTCTTCATTTACGGAGATCTGCATGTTTCATTTTCTATATGTACATCCATATAGTTGTAGCGTTTACCTACCTGATGAATAGGAGGTGAGTCGCCCCAATGTACCTACTCTAGGACGCTAACGAATAGGATATATGCGCGCTAAAATGAATATTAGTCTTTTCATGGTCGGCCTCATGATGGATGTCACAGCGAGGAACACGCCACCCCCCTCCCCCCTTTGCATCCCAGCTTCAAACTTGCCGAATAATGAGCTCTCACCGTCCTAGGAATGAGGAACAGATTCTGGACGCTCAATCGAATAAGCCCTCGGCCATCAAGCCCTACATTGAATAGGGTTGATGATGATGAATCAGAATTTGTTACCCGCAGCCTCGACGGCAGAGCGGATATCGGCCTGGCCACCGTGTAAATACATCAAAAGGGATCGTCAATACAAATGGGGGGGGATTGTCTGGGTGACAATAGGGGGTTTCGAAGTTGAGCGAATGAGCTTTCGAATCGAGTCTTACTGTAAGGACGAACTTTCGAAAGTGGAGTTGCCCCCCAACGAATCAAACAGGAGTGCCGTGCTTATAGGCATTTATGTGTTCCATCAATTTCTCTGTTCTTACATAACGCAAAGCTTAGTCCGAGAAACACCCGAAACGCCAGAACATATTTTCAGAACCCGTGTGGAACGTGGGAAAGAGGACTTTTGACATATTCACGTCTGACACGAGTCCAAAAGTATGATATGGGTTCATGATTATGAGTTATCTACATTTAAGAAGTTGACTACGTAAATCTGCACGGTTTTGCCGAAGTCCTCGGAGCGATGCAAGTCGGCCTTTTAGATAATCCATGTACTGGCATGCAGTAGTCTCCAGATGCAAGAAAAGTTCAAATTGATGATAGCAGCATACCCTTGAGAGATAATAATTAAATTCACGATTCTCCATATGATTAGTATGCGGCTTCTTGAATGACATGATACACCAAGGTGGTACAGACGGGGGTGGATTGTACAATGATCAGATGGGAAAATGACCCTCAGGCCGATGGATAAACGGGAGGGAACCCACAGGACAACGGACAAAATGGGCAGAAGGCCCAGGCAGAATGCCAACAGCTGGATGGACGGGCACCAGGCCCGGGACAGATAGATAAGGAAAAGATATGTGGGCCAGGTAGAGTGCCAAAGAGAGTGGCCTAGTAGTTTTGAATGGAGCGTTGCGCTCAAATTCCGGTGACTGAGTGTTGACATCGGTGTAGGGCATGCACTTTTAGGATGACATGACTAGAGGAGAATTTTTTTTGCCAGCATGGAGAAGTACAGTCAAGAGACAGCGGACTCAAACAAAAAAACCCAGCAGAAAATCCAAAGATTTTTTACGCATGCATCATCATTCGGATAATACAGTTCGGATTAGAAAATTAAGGGGTTTCAAAGTAAACCTTTTTCGAAAGTCCGTCCGAAAGACGATTGGAAACCTTATCCGAAAACTCATTCACTCAACTTTGAAACCCCCTAATGCCGGTTCGCACCATCATCGGGCATTAGTTCCACATGCAGCATGAGATCCAGACATGTCATCGAGGCTTGTCCGGTCAGGCGCACGAATTCGAGAGCCAGGATCCTTCTAGCGCTTTGGACGAACGGATTCATAGCAGTGAAACGTTGGTCGCCGAAAGAAAGAAGAGAGCACGGAGGGGTGAGGGCTTTGACACAGAGTCAAGAGGGGATCTTAGTTGATCTCATGTACTGAGGGCAACACAACCCGACGCCATACATTGAAGGATTGGGACACAACCTCAGACAACCGGTATTTCCCTCTGTTATGCGGCCCACATAGAAACCAGAGGACTAGAACACCCGAAGCAGCACCCTCCAGTTAACATGTATAGGAATGGAGAGAAGAACTCTCATGTAAACCACCTTGTCGATCGCAGAGGGGGAGTCGCAGTGTTGCGTTATTACGCAACCTGGTAACAAACATGAATCACCATCATCATGTACCCATACAGTGTAGAGGGAGGCTTCATTATTAGATTCTCATGCGAGGTATGTAACCAAGGAGGATCGTTGACGTTAACTGGGTGTAAGTGTGACGGTATGTCACGGAATACGAAATCAACATACACGCGCGTGACCGGCCTTTGGTATATCTCACTCAACCCCACTAGATGTCAGTCCGAGGTCCTTGGGACCGCGACGATCGCGAATTGCAGGCTCTTAGTTTGAGGCTGCGCAAAACTCAAGAGGAATGTGATGCTTTAAAAGACGTTGTTCGCAACAGGGATTCGCAACTTCAACAAAGGGAAGAGAAGCTCAATGGCGTTCTGAGTAGTCTTCAGGATGAAACTAAACGCGCGCAGGAGTTTGAGGAGAAGGTTTTCAGAGCCCATGAGGTGAATATTTTCAGTTCATTTGGACACGTCGATGATTGACGCGGTTCAAACTCAATGTAGGAACTCCGGCGTGAGCATTTGCATGTGCAACAGTTGGAGGAACTGACAAAGCATGTAAGGGAAAGGGCCGATCAAGAAGCTAAGAGATCAAAGGCTCTGGAACTAGGTACGCTCAATCTAACTCCATGACGTGATGCCGATACTCAGTGGTGCATATTCAGAGCTAGACAATCCCATAGCAGACACAGAGCGCCAGGGTCTATTGGAACGCATTAAAGCATTGGAGAAAGAACTTGCTGATGGCAAACCCTCCACCTCCACGGCACCCGCCAGGACCGCTGCAAAGATCCTGGAACTTGAGAACAGGGTCATAGCATTACAGGCAGAGAACACGCGTTTACTAGGCTTTTCACCAGCCGTATCCCGTTCTGAAGCCCTCAGGAGTCCTATACGTGCATATCGAATCGCGCATGACCTCCCGTCTGTCCCTCTCAATCGGCAGGATGGTTCGACCCCGTCCATCGGACGCCGTCGACGATCGTCTTCTGTTTCTTCCGATCTCAAACTCACACGGCTAGAACAAGAGATCGAGCGTTTCCAGAACGTTGGAGCCGAGAATGAGAAGCTCAAGTCGAAATTAGTGTCGATGCAGCGCGACTTTATTGCAGCTCAGAATGATAAACTGGCTCTGGAGCAACGATCCAAGCGGGGGGCTGAAGAGACAAAGGATCTGCTTGAACAGAAAGATGACGAGATCTCTGAACTTCGGGAGTACTTGGGATCGGTCCCCAACATTGATGTTCTCCAGGCAAAGGTGATGGAGAACGAGTTCCATCGCAAAAAGATAGTGACTTCCCTAGTGGCACTCGAAGGGAGGATTGAGAGTCGTCTTATTACTCTCAAGCAACGAATCTCTCATCCCCGCTCACCTCCCCGCTCATATACACCGAAGCTTTCTATGCCCATCGTTGACCCTATCCTCCTTCAAGCCAAAGTTTCTGAGCTTGAGGCACGACTCGTTGCGACACAGATGGTGACACAATTCACCTCACATCGTGATGATTCTTTACCGTCCGCCGCGTATGTCAATAGCGATGCCTATTCCTTATTCGAGAAGGGGACCCAAGGCCTGGAGTCACAAGTGGCAGCTCAAAAGAGGATACCGAACCCGCGGAAATCTTTCGTCGCTTCAAAGGGCCTATGCTATTCCTCCGAATCGATTCCCAGGGCTGAATACCAGGCACTTATAGATGAATGTGCAGAGCTGGAGAAAGAAATTGACATGCTGCAAACAGCATTAGATCAGGAGCGGGAAGAAAAAGGACACTATCTCAGTGAGCTAAAGCGGCTGCGAGGGGACCTCAAGGTATCGCACAATGATTATACCTATCAGAAAGCATCTCCTTACACATTGTGCTTGTTCAGGTTGTCAGTCATGCTCGAAAGGACCTGGGCGCCCGAGATGTCGACCTTCGAGCGTCCGTCAGGGTTGACGAACTGGCGAGAAACTCTCATGACCCTACGTCTGAGCCTCACAGGTTTGAAAAGGTTCACATATTATATCTTATGCCTTCATACTGACGCTACGCATAACAGGACAAGCGAAGATCTCAGCGAAGAGCAACTTGCGGATATCGCTACGTTAGTCGATCGACTACGTACTGAGCGTGATGACCTTCGAAGAACACTCCAATTCACTCGCGAAGAGACCCATGTTCAGGCCATGGCCCTCGAGGCCGAACTATCTCAGGCGCATCACACGATGGAAGGGCTTGACAGGCAGCTTACATTGACTATGGATACATTAAAGCTAGCCTCCCGCTCGATAGGCTCCGGGATGAATGATGAAGCCAAGGCACTCCCGATAACGCGCAACCTGACAACCTCTCAATTATCAGCGGTTAGAAATGAGGGGCCGGAAATTTGCGCATCAACTGCCCTCGGTCGTATCGATGGGCCTCACCTTCCAATTATCAATGAAGACCGTTCAGTTCAAAGTATTGCCGTTCAGCTTAACTCGAGGCTCTCCCGGTGTGAAGGGGATGCGAAGGCAAATCACTTGCTTCTTACCGACATGAAATCTCGTACAATATTCCTTCAGAAACGTGCTTCTCGATTCGTCCTGGCAATTGATGCCACTTTCGTAGTTATACAGCATCTACAGAAGATGTCGGAGTCCAAGACTCTCCTTCTGCAATCCGAAATTGAGGACCTCAGGATCGCTGTAGGATGCCGTGAAGGGAGCGCTGCTGAGGTAGAACCAAACGGTCGAGATTCGAAAAGTTGTGTCAATGGCGCACTTCGTTCATTGGAGGCCGAACATGTCACCCTCCTCCAAGAGGAACGGGACAATCTCCTGAAGCGCTGTCAAGAATTGGAAGACACGGTAAACGGTCTTCGACGCCAGCTTATTGCGACTACATCCGAATGCAAGCATCTACGAGCCAATGCCAATTATGGTAGCCAGAAGCGTTCAAGGCGTGAGGATGACATGGAGGATGAATTGGAGCAATTGCGACTTCGGGTTGACAGACGCACGGAGCAGATCGGCATCCTTCAAGGGGACATAGCACGTCTCAAGACTAACTTCGTTCTTCTTGAAGACGCTAACGCTGAGTTAGCAAGCGAACTGGAGACAAAGACGATGGAGTATAACCACATGATTGCTGATTGCGCCGAGGCCCGCGCGGCTCGTGATGCTGCTGTTGCAAAGCTGGAGGAGATGGATCGATCAATGTGTGAGCGGCCTGGCACCGATGGCCTAGTCACATATGATGAAATCCAGGTCGCCGCTATGATTCGGGAAATTTTC
>WNFI01005809.1_pt1 | contig 11939 bp, 11 predicted proteins | sample 5400471 | NCBI WGS metagenome assembly WNFI01 (sample SAMN13153348, study PRJNA577476) | soil metagenome | isolation source: 100 cm saprolite on Douglas fir-dominated hillslope | place: USA:California | collected 2013-09-17 | reverse complement strand
AGGTGTCAAAAATTTTGCGCACAGTGGCGTTGGCTGCCGAAACGACTACCGCCGCCAGGATGAGCCACGCTAATCGCTTTCCGAGCCATGTGGTGACAGCGTCGATTACACGAGTCACCGGCAGCAATGCCGTCAGCAATGCATCCAGACCGCTCAATTGACCACTCCCCCTCTAACCGGCTCCGCCGGGATTTTGCCGGCCGGCATTATTATTGTTGTCGATGTCCCCTCGCTTGGCCACGCGACCAAGCCCCACCTTAATCCGATGCCTCTATCCGGCGTCAATGGAGAATTTGGTCGAAGGCCTGAAATCGGGACCCGCTGGGCCAGATGGGCGATATCGGCCGCGGGCTCAAAGCAGGGCGCCTTACCCTGTTGCCCCCCAAAACCAATGCATAGACCCCGGCTTCACCACGGCTGCGGGCGGAGGAGCTGCGCGACTTGGTAAACGATGCCGCGCGCGGGCCGGAGTTCGATCGGCTAGCCGCCTGTCATGCTCATATGGCGCGGCAATGCGGCGCCCTGGTGCCGGCGATCGATCACGAAATCATGCCCTTTGGGCTTGCGTGTGATCGCCTCATCGATGGCGGCGTGGAGACGTGCGTCGCTTTCCGAAGCGCGCAGCGGACTGCGCAAGTCGGCAGCATCGCTCTGGCCGAGGCACATATACATCGTGCCGGTACACGTGATGCGCACGCGGTTGCACGTTTCGCAGAAATTGTGGGTGAGCGGCGTAATAAAGCCCAGCCGCCCTCCCGTCTCTTTCACGCGCACGTAACGCGCTGGGCCGCCCGTATGATAGTCAATATCTTCGAGGGTGAATTGCTCTGCGAGCCGAGCCCGTACGATCGAGAGCGGCAGATACTGAGTGAGGCGGGATTCATCGACGTCACCGAGCGGCATGACCTCGATCACGGTGAGATCCATCCCACGCCCGTGAGCCCATTCGAGGATGCTGGCGATCTCATCCTCATTTACGCCCTTGAGCGCGACAACATTGATCTTGATTTGTAAGCCAGCAGCCTGCGCGGCATCGATCCCTGCGATAACCTTTTCTAAATCGCCCCAACGTGTGATCGCTCTAAATTTTTCGGGATTGAGAGTGTCGAGCGAAACGTTGATCCGTTTGATGCCGTTCGCCTTGAGCTCGGAGGCGTATTTTTCCAACTGTGAGCCGTTGGTGGTTAGTGTGAGCTCTTGGAGCGCGCCACTTGCGAGATGGCGCGACAGAGAAGACACGAGTGTCATGATGCCGCGCCGCACCAGCGGTTCGCCGCCGGTCAAACGCAACTTCGTTACGCCTTTCGCGACAAATGCGCTGCAGAGCCGGTCGAGTTCCTCAAGGTGGCCAGCGCCATGCGGAGATTCCTACGTGTTCAGACCGGTCGGTCTGTTCCGTCTCATATAGGAATTCTGGCCCGTATTGACCATAGCGTCCAGTAGCGCATACGCGCGCGACCCGGTGCGACCGGCGGATTGAGTACTAATTCTGACGAGCGGGCGGCTGACTTGTGGGCCAGGGCGAAGACGACTGCGCGGGTGCCGCCGTCATCGGCGCCGGCGCTGGTGCAGCGGCAGCCGCCGGCTTCGGTCGTGCGGCCGGCTTCTTCGTCGCTACGGGCTTTTTAGCGGGCTTCTTCGCGACCGGCGGCCCGCCGGGCGTGAGTTCAACGACAACCGGGTTTGGCCGCAATCGCGGAGGCTCGCCGGTAACAGTGATTGCTTCAAGCCGTTCCGATTCAGGCTGATAGCCGGTGAGTGAGAATGTCACTGTCATCGGGGCGTCGACCGGCAGCGCGAGCGCGCAGGGCGTGCGGCAGGTCTGTCCATTGGACGCCTTGGCTTCGGCGCCCGGTGGTTCGGATTCCAAACTGACGGTGTCCAACGACGGCCCCGGTTTAAGACCGTTGAGATTCATCCAGTCGGGGGTCGACGAACATGCCGCAAGGGCAATGGCGCTGCCAATGATCGTAAGAACTCGGTACATCATATTAACCGTCCCATTCGAGCGGCTCGAAACCGCTCGCCCCGTTGCAAGGACAAGGATACGGGCGCTGTCATGAAGGTGCAACATATTGCGCCGCGTTAACCTTACCACATTAACCATAACTCGGTACCTCGGACCTTCAAAATGCGGACAAAACGGCGGCAATCGACGCCGGTAATTCAGTGAAATGGCTGATGGTCCGATTCGGACTAAATTCCGCGATGGGACGTTCACTGTAGCCGAAGTCGACGGCAATAATAGGAACGCCGGCCGCGCGCGCTGTGCGGATATCGGTAATTGAATCACCAATCATGACCGCACCTTGAAGTGTTCCGCCGGCCGCAGCGATGGTGCGCCGCAGGACGTCCGGATTGGGCTTCTGAACACCAAATGTATCTTGCCCGCAGATCGCAACAAAACGGTCCGCAAGTTTGAGCTCGTTGAGCAAAAGCACTGAAAGCCGTTCGAGTTTGTTTGTGCAGACGGCAAATTGGCACCCGCGCGCGGCGAGGACGTCGAGGGCATCAGTGACCCCGGGAAAAGGCCGAGACCGGTCGGCCAAGTGCTCTGCGCCGCCGCCGACCAAATTGCGCGTGGTCTCATAAGGCAACGGTGCCAATCCCTCCCGCGCGAATATCACGTTGAGGGTTTCGACGAGGTCGGGGGCGGTATCGATCAGGGTGCCGTCCAGATCGAAGACAATCGTTGGAGCATTCATGGAGGAAATCGCTAGCCTTCGTTTATCATCGTTGCAAGGCCGGGTTACGACGACATCGGCCTAGGGCTATTCACGCAACGCGATCGGAGCTAGATAGGCAGGCCACGATAAATGTTGATCGACGCCCGATTGCCCAGCCGGTACCGATGACCGCCGACGCTCAGAAACGCGCAGCTGCTGCTCGCGCCGTCGAATTTGTCCGTCCGGGTATGCGTCTCGGGCTTGGTACCGGGTCGACCGCGAAGCATTTCGTGGAGCTGATTGGCGAACGCGTTCGCTCGGGACTGGACATCGTCGCCGTGCCGACCTCGGAGGCGACTTTTGCCGACGCAAAACGTTGCGGCGTCCCGCTCACCACACTGGACGAGACACCCGAGCTCGATCTGACGATAGACGGCGCCGATGAGATCGACCCGAAGCTTTCCTTGATCAAGGGTGGTGGCGGCGCATTGTTACGGGAGAAAATCGTCGCAGCGGCATCTGCGCGCATGATCGTGATTGCGGACGAAAGTAAGTGCGTCGCCACGCTCGGCCAATTCCCGCTACCGGTTGAGGTGGCACCTTTTGGCTTGGCGGCTACTCAACGCAGCGTGGAAAAAGCGATCGGCGCGCTACAGCGCACGGGGCAATTGACGTTGCCATAATTGGCGGACCGGACGGCGTAAAGATTGTCGAAAGGTCCTGATATCTCGAGCTAGATGGAGTTTCGAAGATGAAAGTCATAGAGGTCGTTACAAGCGCCGCCAGGCCGGTCGCACTCGCCTTGGCTCTGGTCGCTTTCAGCACGGCCGTCCAGGCGCAACAGGCATCTGTCGCAGCCATTCAGACTGGTAAGGAAATCGTCAATGTCACTGGCGCCACAACGCTCTTTAATCCGCTGATCCCCGGCGTGGTCGAGCAGGCCAAAAATTTGTTTCTTCAGCAGAACCCAGGTCTGAGCAAGGACCTCAATGAGATCGCCGTCAAAATGCGCGCAGACCTCGCGCCGCGTTTCGATGAGTTAACCACCGAGGTGGCCAAACTATATGCGCTCCATTTCACCGAAGCGGAGCTCAAAGAATTGCTGGCATTCTACAAGTCACCGCTCGGCGGTAAACTGATTAGTGAGCAGTCGAAGGTTGGCGAAGAGGGTCTGAAATTTGCGCAGGATTGGGCGAACCGTTTGTCCGACCTGGTCATCGCGAATATGCGCGAGGAATTAAAAAAGCGAGGCCACGCACTTTAAGGGCTTATTGGCCGGCTTTAGGTCCGGCTGTCCTTGCAAAGTAATGGCGGCAGTTGATGGCGGACCACGACGTCGATCTTTTCGTCATTGGTGCGGGCTCCGGTGGTGTGCGCGCCGCGCGCATCGCAGCGGGCTATGGCGCCCGTGTTATGGTCGCTGAGGAATATCGCGTCGGCGGCACCTGTGTCATTCGGGGGTGCGTGCCGAAAAAGCTTTTGGTTTACGCTTCGCGGTTTTCCGGTGAGTTTGAAGATGCCGCCGGTTACGGTTGGACGGTGCCAGAGCCGACCTTTCATTGGCCGGCGTTGATTGCCAACAAGGATCGCGAAATCGCGCGGCTTGAGGCGGCCTATATCAGTACGCTGGAGCGTCACAAGGTCGAGTTGGTCAAGAGCCGTGCTGCGCTGGAAGATGCGCAGACGGTGCGCTTGGCGACCGGCGCCCGCGTGCGCGCGGAAACAATCTTGATAGCGACCGGCGCGTGGCCGCACATGGGACCGATCATTCCCGGTCGCGAACACGCAATCTCTTCCAATGAGGCATTCCACCTGTCGGAATTGCCCAAGCGCATCCTCATTCATGGTGGCGGCTACATCGCGGTGGAGTTCGCCTGCATATTCGCCGGGCTCGGCAGTGAAGTCACGCTGGTCTGCCGCAGCGTGAACATCCTGCGGGGATTCGACGACGAAATCCGCGAGCACCTGCGCAATGAGATGCGCGGGCGGGGCATTGCCGTGTTGTCTAATCACACCGTGGCGGGCATCGATAAAACAAGCGACGAATATGTGACCCGTCTGAACGACGGCAAAACCCTGACGACCGACAAGGTCATGTTCGCCCTCGGCCGACAGCCAAACGTCAGAGGGTTCGGGATCGAAAATTTGAATATCAAGATTCACGAGCATGGCGGGATTGAAGTCGACGAATACTCGCGGACGTCCGTGTCAAACATCTACGCAGTTGGCGACGTCACGAACCGGGTCAATCTCACGCCTGTCGCGATCCGCGAGGGCCACGCTTTCGCCGATACGGTATTTGGCGACAAACCTACGCCGGTCGATCACAGCAACGTGCCGACAGCGGTCTTTTCGGACCCTGAGATCGGCGTCATTGGGCTGACCGAAAATCAGGCGCGCGAACGTCTGGCCAAGGTCGATGTCTACAAAACGACATTCCGTCCGATGAAGGCGACCCTCGCTGGCCGCAACACCCGCTCCTTCATGAAGCTGTTGGTCGATGGTGACAGCGATCGCATTGTCGGTTGCCATATCCTGGGGCCGGACGCCGGCGAGTTGATCCAGGTTATCGGGGTAGCGGTGAAGATGGGGGCGACCAAGGCCGACTTCGACGCCACGATGGCTGTGCATCCCACGGCGGCCGAGGAACTGGTCACGATGCGCGAAAAAGCCATAAGCCATGGCGGCACCCCTGCCGAATAAGGCCTAAATAACCGAACTGGTTGGAATAACTGGCCTGGGCGGGGCGCCGTCGTGTATAAGGCCCGCCAAACGCTGGAGTTACGCGTAATGGCCGAACGCTGGACGCCCGATAGTTGGCGCAAAAAGCCTATTCAGCAGGTTCCGGATTATCCGGACCGGCAAGCGTTGGCCGATGTCGAAAAGCAGCTGGCAACCTTTCCGCCGCTGGTGTTCGCCGGCGAGGCACGCAACTTGAAGAAGCAGTTGGCCCGCGTGGCCAAGGGCGAGGCTTTCCTGTTGCAAGGCGGCGACTGCGCCGAAAGTTTCGCGGAGCATGGCGCGAATAATATTCGCGACTTCTTCCGCATGTTCCTGCAGATGGCAGTCGTGTTGACGTACGCGGCCGCCTCGCCGGTTGTGAAGGTGGGCCGGATTGCCGGTCAGTTCGCCAAGCCGCGTTCTTCGCCGACCGAGAAACGTGATGGCAAGGAACTGCCTAGCTATCGTGGCGACATCATTAACGACGCCGCCTTTACCGAAGAGGCGCGGCGTCCCGATCCACGCCGGCAGATCGAAGCGTTTCGGCAGTCGGCGGCAACGCTCAATTTGCTGCGCGCCTTCGCGCAAGGTGGCTATGCCAATCTCGCCAGCGTGCGGCAGTGGATGCTTGGCTTTGTGAAAGATAGCCCGCAGTCGCGGCGCTATGTTGAATTGTCCGACCGCATTTCGGAAGCGCTCGGCTTCATGCAGGCTTGTGGTCTTGATCTCGAGAGCCATCCCGAGCTGCGAACGACCGAGTTCTATACGAGCCACGAGGCACTGCTCCTCGGCTTCGAGGAAGCGTTGACCCGCGTCGATTCAACAACCGGCGACTGGTATGCGACCTCCGGTCATATGTTGTGGATCGGAGATCGTACGCGTCAACATGATCACGCACATGTTGAATATGCGCGCGGGATCAAGAACCCGCTCGGGCTGAAATGCGGGCCCTCCAGCAAGCCCGACGATTTGCTCCGGCTGATTGACATCCTCAATCCTGACAATGAACCGGGCCGCCTCACGTTGATCGGCCGCTTTGGCGCCGAGAAGGTCGGTGACCTCCTTCCGCCGCTTTTGCGCGCGGTGAAGCGTGAGGGCAGAGTGGTTCTTTGGTCGTGCGATCCGATGCACGGCAACACCATCACTTCGGCCAGCGGTTACAAAACGCGGCCGTTCGACTTGATCTTGAAAGAGGTGCGCGGCTTCTTTGAAACGCATCAGGCCGAGGGTACTTATGCCGGCGGCGTGCATCTGGAGATGACAGGGCAGAACGTCACCGAATGCACGGGTGGCGCGCGCGCCATCACCGAGGCCGATCTCAACGATCGTTATCACACCGCCTGCGATCCGCGGCTTAACGCGGAACAGGCGATCGACCTTGCTTTCCTGCTGGCGGAGCTGCTCAAGAAAGAGCGGTCCGGACAGGCCAAGCCCTTACCGGCAGTCGCCGGGCTCTGAAGCCGGAAATATTCACCTCCGTTCGGTGTTAATATTGCGGGCGCGAGCCGCGAGCCCGGCGCCGCTTGCCGCCTTCCCAAAAAATGATGTCCGGGCCGGGGAGGTCCTATGAAACGCCAAATTTGGCGGCCGTCGAAGTTTGCCTTCGCGGTGGCCACGCTGTCGCTGCTCACAGTCGGCGCCAAAGCGCAAATCGCAGTTTCCGCAAACGACAACAAAGCCGTTCTCGTCGACGGCGCCAATGTCGTGCCGGACAATCCGGCCGCCGACACGGTTAGTATCATCGATCTCGGGTCTGCACCGCCGAAGGTGATCGGCGAAGTCAAAGCGCCGGCCAGTGTCGTGGGGCCACCGCAAAGCGTCGCTGTGTCACGCGATGAAAGTTATGCGCTGGTCACCGGCGCCTTCAAGGTCGATCCTGCCAACTCAAAAAAGGCCGTCCCGGATAACAAGCTTTCGGTAATTGACCTCAAGGCTAAACCCCCGGCCGTTATCGCGACTCTGGAAGCTGGTTTGGGCGCAGCCGGCGTATCGATCAATCGCGCCGGCACGCTGGCGCTCGTCGCAAATCGCAGTGAAGGTACCGTGTCGGTATTCACGATTGCGGGAAACAAGCTCACACCGGCTGGGAAAATTCAGCTTGGCGACTCAAAGTCAGGCCCGAGCCATGTTGCGTTCACGCCTGACGGAAAAATGGCTTTGGTAACCCGCGATGGCGATCACAAGGTTTCGGTCCTGTCGGTGGACGCCAACAAGGTCGAAGACAGCAAGATGTTCATGGTCGGCGGCGTTCGGCCTTACAGCATCGAAATCAGTGCGAAGGGCGATGTTGCTGTTTTCAGCGATCAGGGTGGTGGGCAGGGCGATACAGACGTTATCAACGTCATTGATCTCAAAGCGAAGCCGCCCCGTGTCGTTAACACGATCAGCGTCGGACAGACGCCGGAAGGCGTGGCAATGTCGCACGATGGCAAACATGTAGCCGTCACAGTGGGGAACGGCTCGAACAGACCGAAAAACCACCCCGCTTACAACGACTATGGCCTGCTCCAAATTTACGCGATCAACGGCACCGATCTCACGAAAGTCGCTGAGGCAAAGGTCGGCCATTGGTGTCAGGGTGCAGCCTGGAGCAAGAATAATTTGACCGTTGTGATCCAGTGCATGGTTGAGAAGAATCTGCAGGTGTTCAGCTTCAATGGACGCAAGCTGAGACCAGTCAGCACGGTCCCGCTCAGCGGAGGCGGCGCCGGATTACGAACGGCCGAACGTTGACTTGGCCGCGCAACTAGGAAACTGAATGTAATGGAACCGCGGGCGCCGGCATTTCGCCAGCGCCTGCTGCATTATCTGCACTCGTATTAGACCGGCCGATGCCGTTATTCAGTATCCATAAAGGTAAATAGCTATCCACTTATTGCTTCTTTAATGATGCGAATGAGTCCTGAATTCGCTCGGTAAAATTGTAACGACTGCGAAAACAATTGGACTGAAAACTCGCCCCCGCGTGACACACGGGGGCGTTATGTTCAAAGTGCGGGAATTGCTCTTCGGGTTGCTCGGGCTCTGCGTAATCGCTGGCTCGTCCGCCGCCGCAAATCCTTTTATCATTGAGCAGGAGCCAAGCGAGTTCACGTCCTCGTTCGCGCTGCGATACTGGTATGGGCTCGGTAGTACCAGTAAAAGCCTTTATGGTTTCACGCGCGATGAATTGCTTTCGCGGCTGAGCTACACCGGCTTGCAATCGCATTCGCTCGAAATCTTTACGCGCGTCGACCACAGCAGCACGGGACTATTCTGGAAGGGCTACGCCGGTGGGGGCCTGTTGACTCAAGGCAACCTTCAGGACGAAGACTTTCCGCCTCTCACTATGCCGTATTCCAGCACGAACAGCACGCTTCAGAATCAATCGCTCGGCTACCTGAGTTTTGATTTTGGTGGCGCGCTGCTGCGGGGCCCTGACTTTCGGATTGATGCTTTCGTTGGCTACCACTATTTTCACCAACGGATGAAAGCGTTCGGTTGCCAGCAAACAGCAACCAATCCTGACATTTGCGCGGGCGGCATTCCGAACAGCGTCGCGGCGATCGTGGAAGACGACACCTGGCAAGCGATTCGCGTCGGGCTGAATGCAGACCTTCCATTGGCCGAACGTTGGCGGCTGGATCTCGAAGGCGCTTACTTACCGTATGTCTGGTTTTCAGGAAGCGACAACCATCTGCTGCGGCCCGATCTTCCGTTTCCGATTTTCGAGGACGGCAATGGCTGGGGTTATCAACTTGAGGCGCTGCTCTCATATAAAGTTGATGACGCCATCAGCGTCGGAATCGGAGGTCGTTACTGGCATATGCAGAGCCGGGGCGGATCGCATTTCGAAGACGTTGGGGGATTTTCACAGCCTCTCGACTTCAAGGCCGATATTTACGGTGTCTTTGTGCAGGGCAGCTACCATTTCGGTCCGTTCTGAGGCTGCCCGCGACTGCGGGCCTGCAATGCAAGCACCCCATTGCAGGGCGGGACGTCGAGGCGGTAGAGCTTTCTTATGAATGCACGTCCCGCTGACAAGCTGGCCATCGCCGTCGCGCAGCTCAATTCGACAGTCGGCGACATCGCCGGCAACGTCGAAAAAGTGAAGCGTGCGCGTGAGACCGCGGCCGCCCAAGGCGCTGATCTCGTGGTGTTTCCAGAATTGTTCATCGCCGGGTACCCGCCCGAGGATCTGGTGCTCAAGCCGGCGTTTCAAGCAGGCTGCCGTTCGGCGGTCGAGGCGCTTGCGCGAGAAACAGCTTCCGCGGGTCCCGCATTGCTGCTCGGCACGCCATGGCTCGATGGTGGCAAGCTCTATAATGCGGTGGCTTTGCTGGATGGTGGCGCAATCACTGCGCTGCGATACAAAGTCGACCTTCCGAACTACGGGGTCTTTGACGAAAAGCGGGTGTTTACGCCAGGTCCGATGCCGGGCCCGGTGAATTTCCGCGGCGTGCGTTTGGGCCTGCCGATTTGCGAAGACATATGGGGCGTGGAGGTCGTCGAATGTCTCGCGGAAACCGGCGCGGAAATGTTGATAGTGCCCAACGGTTCGCCTTATTGGCGGCAGAAGGGCGACGTGCGTCTCAATATTGCTGTGGCTCGCGTTACAGAGCAGGGATTGCCAACGGTCTACGTCAATCAAGTCGGCGGCCAGGACGAACTTGTGTTCGATGGCGTGTCGTTCGGCCTGCATTCGGATTGTTCTCTGGCATTCCAACTTGCCGGATTTCAGGAGGCGATCGTTACGACGCAATGGGTTCGCCGCAACGGGACATGGCGTTGCGAAAACGGGCCGCTGGTTGACAGCGTCGAGGCAGACCGGGCGGACTATTCGGCCTGCGTGCTTGGCTTGCGTGACTACGTCAACAAGAACGGGTTTCCGGGCGTGGTGCTGGGATTGTCGGGCGGCATAGACTCGGCATTGTGCGCAGCCATGGCGGTCGACGCGTTGGGAGCGGAGCGCGTCCGCTGCCTGATGATGCCCTACAAGTTTACGTCGCAGGAATCGCTCGACGATGCAGCGAGCTGCGCGAGGGTCCTCGGCGTGCGCTACGAGATGTTGCCGATCGCGGCGGCGGTCGAGGGCTTTGAAGAGGCGTTAAAGCCGGTTTTTTCCGGCGTGCCTACAAGACCGAGGTGGCCCGCTTGGCACGACTGCGCAACAGCTGGAAACCCGAGGGTGCGAAGGGACCAGACGGTCTGGTCATACCCGAAAACATCATCGCGCGGCCGCCGACCGCGGAGCTGCGCGAAAACCAAAAGGATGAAGACTCATTGCCGGCCTATGCCGTGCTTGATCCGATTCTGGAGCGGCTGGTTGAACGAGAAGAACCGATCTCCGCAATCGTCGCTGCGGGTTTCGACCACGACACCGTGATTCGTGTCGAACGAATGATCAACATCGCAGAGTACAAGCGGCGCCAGGCGGCGCCCGGCGTCAAGGTGACCCTGAAGAATTTTGGCCGCGATCGCCGCTATCCGATCACCAATCGCTTCCGCGATCCGGGGACGCCGATGCCGTCGCCCGACGTCTCTTTGGTCTCCGGCAAGCCCGCAAAGACCGAAGCTTTCGATTTTTGAGCGCGCTGCGGAAAAGCAACCGCGATCGGCGGCTTATCGTGCGGGGATAAAGGTTGGTCCCACCGTGCGCACTTGTCGCTTTGTTGGATCTGTTTCGCCCGGCGTCTCCGCCGCAGCCGCCGGCGCCGCGGGATTTGTGGCGGTTGCCGGGGCGCGTTGATCGGAGCGGATCGGCTTGCCATCCGCGCCGACGCGGGGCTGCGACAGCTGCTTGGCGTTTTGATCGGTCACAACCACGTCGCCCGGCACGACCGTATCATCGGGGCCGATGGCCTTGAGAGTTTGCGCCCAGCTTTCGCCCGGCCGACGGCAACTGCACTCCGGGCTCATGGCCTTTCGATATTGAAACGCTGCCGGCAATTCGGTGTAGAGCCGGCCGTTAAGAGAGACCGCTTGCTGCATTTCCTCGCCGGGGTTGTGGTAAGTGTAAAGGGAGACCTCCGCCGCGGGACACATGCGCTGGCAAGTCTGTTCGTCGTCGCGAAAACGGTCGGACGAGGTCGAGTACGAAATCGGGAAATAGAATCCGTCGCAGGTCCGTACGCAAACGGTGCGGAAGGTTCCGCCCATCGGCCCCGAAGGTGTCGAATAGCCGCCGTTACTGTTACCGAAGAGACGATCGAAAAAGCCGCCTTGCTGAGCGGCAAGCGCAGCCGAGCGATATTGAGGGCCGCAACCATTATCGCCGAGCGCGATCAGCAGCGACCGGCGCTGAGCGGCACGTTCGGTGGTGCCGCCATTGAGGTGCTCGAGGTCATTGCGCATGCGCTCAAGGGCGTTGCGTTGCTGGTCGATCTGCCGGGTGAGTCCGCCGCACTGGGCGGGCGGGTTGCTGAAGATCGAGAAGAAGCTCGAGCTTTCGCAGCCGATACGGCGCGACTGAGCGACCAGCCGGTCGACTTCAAACTGCTGGCGATTGACCATGTCCTCCGCGCGGCGAATCTGGTCGGCGCGTGCAGGATCGGCATTGCCGCGATCAATCGA
>WNFI01036366.1_pt1 | contig 11941 bp, 20 predicted proteins | sample 5400471 | NCBI WGS metagenome assembly WNFI01 (sample SAMN13153348, study PRJNA577476) | soil metagenome | isolation source: 100 cm saprolite on Douglas fir-dominated hillslope | place: USA:California | collected 2013-09-17 | reverse complement strand
TACCGTGACTACAGTAGGTGTGTCGCTAGGCTGTGGCCGCTATTGGGAACAACAGGAACCAGTTCGTGGCCCGGATCACGTGATACATTGTCACATGTCGGGAAACTGGCGCGACAGTGACTATTTTTACCCTCATGAGGAGATATTACTGTAGGACCGAACTTATCAAGTCCGGCTTCTCCTCCATCTCATCACACCACTCTTCCACTTGTTTAATCACAGCTCTACGCGCCATAAAATCTTCTGGCCTCAAATCTGGCGCATATTCGGGATCCCGATACAAAATTTGGGTGATATCATACATGGAGACGCCCAGGAACGAACACTGGTATAGACGACGTGTTGCGCAGGTTTCAGAACGGTTTATCATCATCATGGGGTTGAAGCTGAGAATAAAGCGTTGGAATTGAGATGATTCAAGGATGAATTATTGAGGATACTGACTAAGGAGGACCCGACAAAGTTGATGCCATACACCCCATGTTCGAGCTGTTGAGTCGATACTATGATGGTGAGAGTTTGAGCTCGAAAAGGAATGGGAAAAAGAAAAGTTGCAGAGTCGGCCATTACTACCAATGAGGGCAGAGAGTGCTCAGAGGCAGCGATACAAAACCTGGCGCAAGATCGACAGCGCCAACCACAACGGTCCGGCTTACCGGCACAAACTAAAGGGTGTTCTGGGTCCTTTTTGATAACTCTCTTCTCGAGTATAGGGTTGTACTCACCGACCTTCCCCATCGTCATCACGACCACGCTCAACGATGGCTGAGCTCATCGACGGCCATGTATCTGTCAACCAATGTAGGCGTGCCGTTATGGCCTTGATGGAGTATGCGCTCAAGCAGCAAGAAAAGCGCGAAGAGAACGAACTGCTTCCCGGAAAAGAGGAGAATATCTGGCTCCAGATTGCGGTAAAGGAGATTTATGGAGAGGTGAAGTTGAAACCCCATAAAATGTGCGTCAACGCCTCGATTTCCTTCAAAGCTTATATGTTATATAGCCCTATAAAATACCCTCTTGTCGATCCTCGTACATCGTCCGTTTGCCTCATCACTAAAGATCCACAACGAGAATACAAGGATCTCCTCGAAGAGGCAGGCGTCCGGTTCATCAGTCGCGTTGTCGGCGTCGAGAAACTCAAGGGAAAGTTCAAATCTTTCGAGGCACGACGTGCCTTGCTTCGCGAAAATGAGCTCTTCCTTGCAGACGAGCGCGTCATACCTCTCCTTCCCCGTCTACTCGGAAAGATATTTTTTACTGCAAAAAAGTTTGTGTCTTCCCGCTCAGCAGCGAAACACTAAAAGCTCACGGCCGGACGCGTCTCGATGATCTGCTCTGATCAGGCAACCCATCCCTGTCTGCCTCAAGCGCAAGGATCTCAAAGGCGAACTAGAACGCGCCATTTTTTCCACTTACATGCACCAAAACCGCGGGACTTGCACGTGCGTGCCCCACTGTGGACTCGTTCATGATTCTTCTGAAGGACTGACGAATGGAGTCTATCTCACAGCTCCATCAAGTTTGGTACCCTCTCCCAATCGCCGGCCCAAGTCTTAGCGAACCTCGAAACCGCACTCCCCGCTATCATTGCTGCCATCCGCGGTGGCTGGGACAATGTGCAGAGTCTTAACATCAAGACCACGAAAAGCCTTTCTCTGCCTATTTGGTCATGTAAACTTGGCACCGGAGAGGGCGCACGATGGCATGGCTTGACCCTCGAAGATGAGGAGAGCGAAGAGAATAATAAGACAGCGATGCCGAAAGTCCCACATAAAGTGAAAACGGCCAAGGCTAAAAAGCATCCTCCCGATCGTGGGAAGAAGCTGGCCTCGGCCTGAGCTAGCTACTGTACCTCTCTTAGACATCAGTTATATGTAGAGGGAAAGACCAACGAGGGAGACTTGGTGACAAGACTTAGAGTATCAGATCGCACTGCATGATGGCAATTCTGGTCGGCTCAGATTAATTCACAGAACGTAAAGAGTCGTCTCCGAGTAGGGGCGGTGTCTCTACTACAGAGCGCATCACTTCGCCGCCACTAGGCAGTACTACTGTAGTAGTTGGCCGGAAATTTTACTTTCACGTTTCGACGGGCGTCAAAAAATTGCGTCGTTCAAAATTCCCACGGCGGAACCTGACCGCATCCGGGTTGAGGTCAAATCGTCCATAATTCCCCCACTTACCATTGAAATCAAGGTGCCTCCAATCAAGACTCTTGCAAAGCTGAAGGAGAAAGAGTCGCGCCTTGGGTTCTCCCCAGGAAAGCCAGATATAGCATCTTGGATCTCATCTTCCGCGGATTCACAGATGCTGGACGATATAACTGATGGTAATGGTGCCGACTTTGTCTGGCGCCGGGATTTCGCTACAAGTGAATGGGCGGAGGTTGGGCTTTTAATGCAGACATATCCCAGATACGTTGATTCCGCGTCGCGCGAAGCGGTCCAAGCTGTGGCAAAAGAACTCGTTCAACGTGACGAAACGGGGAAACGTAGAGGGGTAACAGAACAAATTGTGGGTCGGATAGCGAATGAAGTTAGCGATATCGCAAAGCGCTCAAGGTGATTCTTTCGTCTATTCTTAGTCTTTGGTGTTTACTGGCTTCCTCAGCTCGCATGCGCCGGCCGACCTCTTCTCGCTGCTGTCTTGGTGCTGCTGTCTGTACGTCATTGTGATCCGTTATCCTTCAAGTACCGCATCCCCCCCTTTGTGGACGTCTCTCGCCGCGTCTATGGCTACCCTCCTGGATCTCCTTCTACAACCCTCAACCCATGCAAAACAATCAGTACGGAAGGGTGCCCTTATTCGCGCACGCCGCGCTTTGCGGTCGGTAAATACGAAAGTTGTATTTTTTGAACCATGCATTCATTATCCTTTAGTCCCCTGCTCATCTTCCCGACTTCATGACGACTCTTTTGTCCCAGACTAAGGCTTTCTCGTCTCCCCTCGTTACTATTCCTTTGCTTGGAACTGCTGTAGATGTCACCGCGCATCTCAAAGGGAGTGAAAATGTAAAGCTGAGATCTGTTTCCCGAGAACTGAAGGTAATCTATGGGAGTGCGTATCAGGCTCCATTTGACGTCCTTTCAGACAGAGATCATTGCCTTGTACTCGAGCTCAGTCCTGATGGCTCGGGTGCATGTTCCCTCGCACATTACGGTAGCGTGTTTGCCATAAAGTCCCATTTTAGCTTCTGTTAAGGCTGGTCTAGACATGTCTTACAGGGTTCATCAAAATTCTCAGTGACGCTGATCTTGAAGACTCGATTTTACCCACAATGGAGAAGGCTTTACTTCGCTCCCCCGAGTACTCCTTGCCCAGTGAGCATTCATTCCTTCGTTATTAAACATTTTCTCATTAACCCCAGTAACAAGCGAATTCTTCCTTGTCTACCCTCATCCGCTTAGTATCGGCGTCATACGTCGTATTCTAATCCCGATCTTCAGCTGTTCCAAATCCTCCAATTCCGAGATACGGGCCAACTCGGTTACTCTTTTAAAAGTTACCGTCGAAAGAGCCACCGACGAAAGTAAGGAGGCCGCACTTACGGAACTTCTCAAACTCGCCCAAGCAGGAAAGGCAATAGGCCCGGATCGCAAGATCTTGTACTCCATGTTTAGCGTCCTCAGTACGTCGGCGCGGGTTTCAACTGTGATGGTGAAATCGGTTCCCGCATTGCTCGCAAAAGAGACAAACGAGGCCGCTTTACCAACTCTAGCCTCCTCTCTGGCCCCCCATCTTGTTTTCCACCTTCGAGAAAATCTTCCTGTTCCAGATGAGGTTTTGAAGCTCTTAGTCACAGAGATGCAAAACAGTAAGCCAGTAATTCGACGTGCTTTTATCTCTCTTGTCGGTGAGGCGTTCTGGGCGCTTGGGGATCTGGCGACTACCAGTGCGACCATAATCGCTCGCTTTGTGTTTGCTGCTTTCGAGTCGAGCTTGAAGTCCGTGGCAGCGAACCCATTAAATGCTTCTGCGGGTCCAGTGGAAGGATATATCGCTGCTGCCATTCTTCTTGGTCCTTTTTCCCGATCGGGAGTATTTGGTAGCTCACCTATGTTCCTTTTTCTGCTTGTTCTGATTTCCTTGGTTTGGTGCCATTTTTAGAAGATATGATAGCACGAAATGCTATTGTTCAGGCAATCAACTCGCCTTCGAAACCGTCCTTTCTTGTGTGGGATAAAGTGTACCAGAAGTTGACAGATGTTGAAGAGGAAACCTGGTTGCTCCGGGCTGTTGAAAGCACGGCGGCCTTCTTCAGCGCGGAAATCGAGAAAGCAGAACATTTAAGGTTCGTTTTCGACATACTGGAGACGTCTGCGTTTAGAATATGTCCCTGGCGCTTATGGATCGCCTTGTTTCAGAACGCAACTAGGCTTGGCGTACCTGTATTTGGCGGTAGAGGGCCACCAACCAGAATTTCGGAGACATGTCGTTGCCTCTGTGGGGCGCCTTGCCGCTCTTGCGCCTAAGTCAACAAATGAACTTGTTCGAGCGGGCCTTATAGCACACTTAGCGCGTCGGCGAACGTCAGTGCCGAAGAACCAAAACACGTCCGAAGACGAGAAGCCAACCGTCAATAAGCAACCACGCCTCCTTGCGTTTCTTGCTGCCTCTGCGGCATTTGGTGACGGTGCGGAACCCACATTACGCGAGCGGCTATTAGCCAAGCTAGTCGTGCTTGCTCACCATCCCGAGATTTGTGAGTGTTTTGCGGTTCATGACGCGATCTACGGAAGTCATCGTGTATCAGGTGGAAATTCTCGGCAAGTTTGGACTGACCTGTGCCAAAAGGCGCAACTGGACCCTCGTGCCGTTCTAGATAGTCAACTCGACGACCTCCTGGAGATTATCATTGAACCCTCATCAGAAAGCAAGGTACCTAGGGAGTGCTGATACTTCCGTATGGAACTCATTTACGAGCAGGTAGACCCCCCTGACTATGCTGAAGCTCGCTACAGGACCACAACAACCCTGGCGTTTATCTCCCCAGACACAGTTCTTCCTCGGGTTATGGAGCAGCTTCATGCAGATCTTAGCCTTAAAATCGGCCAACTTACTGACTTGGATATTGGCGTTTGGAATACATCTGAGGGTCAAACGTTCATTGATGGCAAGTTTTAAAGTATTGTCCTCGGAGCTACAGCGCTGATTCCGTCGACCAGCTCTCTCTAATAAAGCCAATAAAGCGCAGATCAAAGGGAAAGATGCAGATCTTGCTAAATGGGATGCAGAAGTCCGACAGTCCCTGCTATGGTCTGCGGTTGTATGTGTCACAAATACTCAACCTTCTGTTGAGTAGTGGTGCTCTTGACAAAGGTACACTGTTAGTCGGCTCATTGGCATTTACTACGTTTTTGGTATGGGCTACTCCTGTTCCCAATTTCCGTGCTAATCCCTCTGAAGGAGGTGTCAAGGTGTTGTTCCGATCGATTGGATACCTTCGGTAAATGGATCGGTATAGCTACCCTTCGCAGTTTGGAGATAGGCGGTGTACCTGAGGAACTGCAAGCCGAGCCAATGAACCGTACAGCTTTCTTTGCATTCATGGTATCACAACGCTAATTCTTCTTCAAGAGTTCGTGCTTCGTGTACTGCATAGGCTGCGCTCCTTATCGGAACAAGCACCTCTGGATTCTGCTACTTTTTCCTACGCATTTCCATTACTGTTCCGGGTGATTCAAAAAGGTGGAATTGGATCCGGTGAAGAAGATGAGCCACTGGAACAAGTTGCTCTATCCCTGGACATTATCAAGTTCCACTGTGGAGAGTGTACGTCCAGTCCCTGAGATCCGGCTCGTTCTTCAACCCATCGACTCCTCCGTTTAAGATGCGGATACCGCTTTCCCACGGTCCGAAATCATACGCGGACTGTTACACGCCATGCGCACTCAGCCAAGGCTAAGCAAAGAAAGCTCATCAGCGCTTATCGATCTTGGTCAGGCCATCTCAGGCAACGCCACAAGCGAAGAAACCGCCCTCTTACTCGATAGCACTCTCGTGCAAGAAGTTTACCCCCGAAATGCCAGCTTGCAAGCACTACAGGTGATCCCCTTACCCGTGTAAATTTCCCATCGGCCTCAATTTTAAATCCGATATTATTAGCCTTTTGATCTCACGGACTTCGACTGGTCACCGGAACTTCTTATTGCCTGTCATGACAGTGATGCGCAGAATGCGCGCCTCGCACGACACATCTGGGATGATAACGGTCTCGACGTGGTAGAAGTATATGCGCCTGCATTACTTAAGTTTCTCGGTAATTGAACTAGGGACTCCTTCCGCGCTTTTTGAACTAACTGGATAGATGGTAGAACACGACAACGCCTATGTTCGTTCTAGCGCTGCTGTTGCGTTTACCGAAGCCGTCGAGCATTGGCCATCATCAGTCATCGAGACTATCCATGCCCTCTTACACCTCTATCACGAGAAGGTAGCGCATTAGATCCCTTGGTGCGTGGAAAGCTGACTTTCCTGTAGGCAAAGCTTTTGGCACCGGAGTTTGACCAATTTGTGCGCCGTCGATTCTCTTTAAAATTGCTATACTTATTCAATAATCAGGGTATAATTGAAGAGCGCTCTCTTGATCGTACAGATCCATGGCAAGCGAGGCTCGCGATAGCGCAAACGTTAGAGCATTTGGCGCCTGTTTTCAGTGATGAGGCGACAGTCCCATTTTTCAATTTCCTTGTCAAAGAGGGGGCCCTCGGCGATCGCAGCGCTGAAGTGCGACATGGCATGCTCGATGCCGGATCAGCTATCATCGACTACCATGGATCAAGACACCTTGCAGATCTTATCACGATGTTCGAAACACACTTGGCAGGCCCACCTCCGACATCAGAGGCCACAGACTTTATTCACGAAGCGGTAGTGATCTCGTTCGGCCGTGTCGCCCGGCATCTGAATTCATCTGATGCTCGTTTGCCCACGATCTTCGAACGACTTGTAGAATCTCTGAAAACGCCGTCGGAACAGGTGCAATACGCCGTAGCGGATTGTTTAGCACCTCTGATTAAGGTCTCACGGTCTTTCGCTCCTCAACTTGCGAATCAGCTACTCGACGAGCTAACAAACGCCCCAAAATACGCTGCTAGGCGAGGAGCAGCCTATGGTCTGACTGGTGTCGTCAAAGGCATCGGGATTTCCGCAATGAAGCAGTTTGAAGTCTTTCAGCGGATCAAGAGTGCCACGGAAGACAAAAAGCAATACGAACCCAGGCAAGGAGCGATGTTTGCTCTAGAAACACTCTCAAGTACCCTTGAGCGGTTATTCGAGCCCTATGCTATTCACGCACTCCCTTTACTTCTGGCGGCCTTTGGCGATTCCACCCCCGACGTTAGAGAAGCTGCTACGGAGGCTGCCCGTGTCATCATGAAAAATATGTCAGGCTACGGTGTAAAGCTTATACTTCCGTCCTTGCTGTCTGGCCTAGACGAAAAACAGTGGCGTACCAAGAAGGGGTCCATAGAGCTCATGGGAATGATGGCATACTGCGCACCCCGTCAACTATCGCAGTCCCTACCTATAATTATTCCCCGATTGACTGGTGTCCTCACAGACTCACATGCCCAGGTGCGAGCAGCTGCAAACAGGAGTCTCAAGCAATTCGGTGAAGTTATCAGCAACCCCGAGGTCCAGGCGCTTGTTCCTGTCTTCCTTAAAGCCATGGTTGACCCTGCCAAGACTCCCAATGCGTTATCTGCCTTGCTTAAGACGTCCTTTGTCCATTACATCGATCATTCGTCTCTAGCCCTGGTGAGTATTCGTGAGGTATTGGGCCGACATATACTCATTCTGCCCTAGGTCATTCCCATTCTGGAACGGGGTCTGAAGGAACGCAGCGCTGACACTAAAAAGAAAGCTGCTCAGATAGTAGGCAATCTAGCGTCGCTGACGGACTCCAAGGACTTCGTACCATACCTTTCGACGCTTATGCCCATGGTCCATATTGTTCTAGTTGACCCAGTACCAGAAGCCCGTGCGACCGCCGCCAAGACGCTCGGCACTCTAGTAGAACGTCTTGGCGAGATGAATTTCCCGGATCTAGTACCCGGCCTTATCCGGACATTGAAAACAGATACGTCGGGGGTCGATCGCCAGGGAGCTGCTCAAGGCCTTAGTGAAGTGCTTTCCGGCCTTGGAATGGAGAGATTAGAGGGACTACTTCCAGATATTATTTCCAATGCTCAGTCTCCTCGAAGCACCATTAGGGAAGGATTTATGTCTCTTTTGGTTTTCCTGCCTGCTACCTTTGGAACACGCTTCCAGCCCCATCTGCCTAAAATCATCACACCGATCCTCAAAGGGTTGTCTGACACAGAAGACTATGTTCGCGAGGCAGCGATGCGTGCCGGAAGGATGATTATTACAAATTACTCAAACAAGGCGATCGATCTCCTCCTTCCCGAACTCGAGCATGGAATGTTCGACTCTTCATGGCGTATAAGAGTAAGTGCTTACTGTACTTGATTTCCTCCTTTCTCTTATATTTTTTATCAGCAATCGTCTATCACGCTGGTCGGAGAACTTTTATTCAAAGTTTCTGGCATCACTAGCAAGTTGGAAATCGATGACGACGCCGAGGGCGTTGAAGTTACTGTTGCAGAAAGTTCTCGAAAGGCCCTCACAGAGGTTCTCGGTGCTGAGCGTCGGGACCGTATACTATCAGCCCTTTATTTAGCTCGTCAAGACGCCGTACACGTTGTTAGGCAGTCCTCAATTCAAATCTGGAAAGCACTGGTCCATAACACGCCAAGAACTGGTATGCTATTTTATTTCTGTCAAGAGAATTGTGGTTGTAATGTTCGTATAGTCAGGGACATTCTGTCTGAGCTGGTGATCCAGCTCATGTCGCTGCTATCTTCAGAGGAAGCTGAACAGCAAGAGGTCCGTCAATACGTTTATTTCTGATGATCGCGGCTAACAACTCAATTAAGACCGGAGTCCGGACTACGGTAGAGTTGTGCAAAAAATTTGGGGAGCGTGTTCTGGGCGAAATCGTCAAAATTCTTCGAGCCAAGTCATCATCACCAGACGCCCAAACTCGAGAGGGCGGATGCCTCCTATTGAGCGAACTCATGTCAGCCTATTTACGTCCGAGCCCTTGTCCTTCACTTACTTACTCTGAACCACAGGACAAGTTCTACTGATACTCAGCGAGAAGGTCATGAAGACGATATCATTTCCATGATCAGGGCTTCACTTGTGGATGATGAAGCGAACGTGCGCGCAGCTGCGGCGCAAGCGTTTGATGTCCTGCAAGAGCGGTTGGGCCCTAAAGCCATTGACCAAACTATTCCCACCTTGTTGGAAGCTTTACGCCAACCAGGGAAGGGATCTGGGACAGCATTACAAGCACTGAAGGAAGTTATGAACGTGGGTCACATTTCCGTCTGGGCATGAAGTACAGCTAAGTTGTTCAGGTCCGAGCGAATACTGTATTCCCCGTTTTGATCCCAACACTTATTGCAACCCCCATGACTGTGTTCAACGCAAGGGCTTTGGCATCCCTCGTAACCGTGGCGGGCAGTGCTTTGAGCAAACGATTAACTGTTGTCCTCACTGCACTTGTTAAGACCACGGAGTCAACGGATGACTCCACGGGCGATGAGCTCCGTACTGCTGTAGGCGAAGCGGTGCAAGCCATACTTAGTTCGATATCTGACGCCGAGGGTCTGAACACGCTCATGCTCTTGCTTCTTGGATGGTAAGCCCCTATCCGTAGGAACTAAGGTCGACTTTTCAATCACGATTTATGATAGGGCGAAACACGATGCTCCCGAACGACGTGTGAGCGGTTGCAAGCTCTTCAAAATATTCTGTGAAGTGTCAGAGCTCGACGCGTCACTATATCGCATCGATTGGGTCAGGCAACTGGTTTCTTCGATGGATGATGGTGTGAAAGATGTCTACGTGGCAGCATGGAACGCTTTCGATGCTCTAGTCAAGTCGATTCCGAAGGATGACCTCGAAGCCCTGGTCGTCCCGCTACGACGGACGATCGAGAGTACCGGCGTGCCAGGTGTACCTGTACCTGGGTTCAGCTTGTCGAAAGCCATCTCTGCATTCGTGCCTATTATCATTGCAGGCCTTACAACAGGGAGCAATGAACAACGTGAAAATGCTGCGTACGCCATCAGCGACCTAGTCGAACGCACGTCAGAAGACGCGATCAAGCCATTTGTTGTGCCATTTACCGGGCCGCTCATCCGAGTCGCGACGCAAGCTGGGACGTTCCCGCCTGCTGTGAAGACCGCGCTCCTCTGCGCGATGGAAACAATGTTGCTGCGCATACCCGCTCTTGTGAAGCCGTTCTTCCCACAGCTTCAGCGCACATTCGTTAAAAGCACGAGCGACCCTGCAAGCGTGGTCGTCCGCACCAAGGCAGCCCAAGCACTCGGGGAGCTCATGAAACACCAACCTCGCGTCGATCCTGTGGTGACAGAACTCATAGCCGGAGCGAAATCGAACAATGACGCTGTGGCGGGCAGCTTCGTCCTTGCCTTATCCTATGTAATTAAATGCGCCAGGGAAAACGTTGGTGAGAAGGCTCGGGAAGCCTCGCTGGAGCTAGTGTCAGATGGATTCAAGGAGCTTCATGAAGGTTACTATTTTAATTTATGTTGCGAATCTGCCCCGCTGATCCCGTGTTCTAGAATTCTATTTGCAATCCACTGCTGCTCTCTTTGCCGCTCTCTCGATATACGGAAATCTTGTTGATCCGGTTGTCAGGCATGTTTATTACTGCTTGCTGAGCGTCGTTCTCCGACTCACAGTGGTTGCAGAACATACCTCATGGCTGGGACGCCTACAAGCGTGCTTTCCTCTCATTCTATTCTGGCATTGCTTACTGCCGATGACGACTATCCTTCGCACACTGTTCCAGAGCCTTTCCGCCCCATCCTTCCTAGCATCGCCAGGAAGATCCAGGAGAGTATTGGGACAGAAAAGCCTAACATTGCGCGCCCCGCGCGAGAGGCCAAAGAACTTCTGCGAAATTTGGACGACAGTTTATTCGGGTCATAAAGTTGTCATTTATGTGCATACAATTGGAAAAAAAAATCGATGCATAAATAAAGGGTTCTAAATGCGATGAAAACGTGCGAAGCTAGCTAAATACGGAGGATTGTTAAATGTTCGTAGCCGTCAAGAACACCTTTCTCCAGTATTGCCAGGACCTCACGGGGCTACTCAAGATTTCGAAAGATCACGAAGGTAATATGTCACACGTACTTTAGGGTCGGAGTAGCCGGTCTTCTGAAGGACAACTACGGCGGGCATATTATAAACGTTCATCCGAACGACACTCCAAGCAAACATGACCATTGCTTTCGAGATATCTGCTAGTCCGTTCCATGTACGAAGTGGGCCAGGTGGCTATCTGCGTTCTGGCGAGGAGTTCATGAAGGAAATTCCGGTCTGGGTAGGAGCTCTACATGCAGGTTTTTGCAACGTTAGCTACGTGAACTGGGTCTGGGACAGTCCTACAACGACGACCAAATCTCATCGAAATTTTCCAAAGCCCGAACTGGTGGTGGCGGGGATCGCCATCTTAAAGACCGATGTGGAAGAGACGGGTGGTGGAACATCTTTTGGCCGCTCCCAAGGCTCTCCGCGTCTCAGGGCCTCAATACAGTCTTCTATTTCCTTCGAATTGACTATGGGTGTTTGTTTTCGAACTTTCTCCCGGACGGATCCAACAAGAACGACATCTTCGAAGTCCATGAGACGAGCCTCGTCAGGGGTGAGTGGCTGTGGCTTCTCGCACAACTCCTGTAGAGCGGTGGGGATCCACTGATCAATGCCGTATTTTTGCCCTAGGATTAGTCGTTCGAGGGGTGTCGGAGGGTCCAAACAGCGGATGGCTAATTCGCGGATACTGGCGAAACCCCATCGAGTGGACAGGTCCAGAATAGATGACAGCTCTTCTAACGAGTGC
>WNFI01251465.1_pt2 | contig 11944 bp, 18 predicted proteins | sample 5400471 | NCBI WGS metagenome assembly WNFI01 (sample SAMN13153348, study PRJNA577476) | soil metagenome | isolation source: 100 cm saprolite on Douglas fir-dominated hillslope | place: USA:California | collected 2013-09-17 | reverse complement strand
ATTTAGAGCTGAGGTAACTGAAGCATCTCCTTCGTGTCTATTTTCCAGTATTGTTGGATGCACCAGAATCCAAATGTGCTTGCGCAAGGCACTGTATCGAACAGCCTATGGATTTAGCAGGCTGCTATCCCAGATCTGACAACTCAAGTTGGTCACTGTTCGCTGTAAAATGCTACTTATTATACAACGAACAGTGACCCGATTGGTTGGATCCAGGTGCGTCCGAGTCTCGAAGTACTACTACGCACCTGAATCCAACCAATCGTTAGCTAGTAGTTGTCTCCCTTGGGAAGTGGAGGGCCTGTTCGGCGTTCCTGATACACTGCTGAATATTCTTAGGTTGAGTTCGACGTACCCCACAGACAGTCAGCACTGCATCGGTTCGTAAGAACGATTATGTGGTTGTTGACTATCGGAGTAGTGCGCAAGAAGTGAATAAAGAACTTGGGGGGAACAACATAATGGTCCATGGATTCTGGAACATCCGCGCAGGCTTTGCACCTACCCAACATGATTGTGAGCAGTACTGATATTGCTAGTCCTATTCTTCACCAAGCTTTCGTCCTTCTCATGTTTGCCTCTGGATCTTCGCGAGTGTATTGCGCAGTGCCAGCCAAGGGAAAATGGTAGCGTAGATTGCCCCGTATGAGATGGATCTATGTGTCCAATATTGGGAAATGAGCAAAGATCAAAAAGGGACACCCTATGTGCTATGATGCCATGACAGCACGTCGGATATTGGCACCAACGAGACCTGTCTTCCGAATTGGGCTCCCCAACAGATAATCGTCTGAACGAGGAGAGGCCAATAGCCGAAGTGTTCGTAGTGTGATAAAGACCCGATAGTAGTGAAGATGATCCATGAACATGAAGCTAGAAAGTTGTCATTTGAGTCAAATCTGAGTGCACAAATTCATCACTGGATATTGATTGAGCGTACCTGAAACCGCTAGCAACGAGAACGATAGAGGTTTGGTTCCTCAATTCCATGGAAGTACGCATTTCCCTGATGCATCAGGAGCTACGAGCACAGTTCCGGGTCAGATACAGCCGGATTAGGCTGAACTTTGGCTTCACCCATATCTGCTTGTACGTGCGGCGAGATTGGAATATATCGTCGACTATCCATTTGGCCCTACGGCGTTCTCTGGGGGGTTACAGGTCAAGATGTGACTATTGAGCACTTGGCTGAGCCGCTGAGATGGTATATCCGGTATGTCACGATTTTTTCGCACCGATCCTTCGACATAATCATCAACGGCCGGTGTAAGTGATGACATCGACACAAATTCTCTTGTTTGGTATTGTCGGACAGTAGCGATACTTGCGCAAGAAATCCACATTCTTTGTTCCTATGCTTATACTCTACTAAGATTGAATCTGCAAGACATAAGTACTCATTCCCCGCACTCGGATAGGGACAAGGTGATGGATATGACAGGGAAGAGAATAATAATTGGGCCGGACAGTGAATTCAACTAGAAGGGCCACTTCGCGTCCCATGAACCTTGCTTAAAATACGCATCACGTCCTCTACCTGGAATGTGTGGCTATGACAGTGATACTTACGTAATTAAGGGTGGGAGACCTTGCAAGCAAGGTGATGCGAATCAGTCTGAATTGCTATAGCCTTTTGATTGCAGCTGTGAGTGGGTTTGGGTTGGAAATGTTTTATCGCATTTCAAATGAGCCAAACGTTGTGAATGGTAGATATACAACCTCTGGACAAGGGCTCGTACTGCTTCATCCGCCATGAGAAATACACTAGTGCCGGATAATGGGCATCTGGTGGTGCACCCCGATGAAGGTTATGCAATATCCTGATCCTCAGGCTCAAGCAATCGCAACCTTAGCCATCCTCGACCGAATCTCACCTTCATAAGCTTGAACGTCGACAACGCAACCCTCACGACGGCTCTTCTCAGCAGCAAAGACCTATGAAGGAATGGTAAGGCCGCCTCCAGTGAAATTCTAATAATCTAATCAGGGGTGCTTACCGTCAAGTGACTTCGCAAAACATCATCGATGCTAACGCCGAGCCTATTCTGCTTGCCCTGTACAACGGCATCGATAAAGGCTGAGATTAATCCCATATCTCCATCCCCGTGACCACTCGAGGGATCTACCGCAACGTGATGATACTGAACGGAATCGTCGTCTCGGTCAACCATGCCGGGGTAAACCCTCATCTTCTCAAAGGCGACAGTCCTAATTCGTCCTCGCATATCACCAATCAGTTCACCTTTAGTGAAGTGGATGCGAGTCTGGCGCTCGCAGATGAGCTCTGTGAATGCGACCATGCTGAATGACACTGTTTGTCCGCCAGAGAACTCCAGGTTGACAACTTGATGATCTACGACATCATTGGGCCTCTCGTAGACGCATTTACCGTACGGACCGTTGTTCAGTGCCGCTAAGATTGTGTTGGGGTTCGGAACGCCATCAGTAAGTACAGAAACTGGCCAAGATGTCATGCCACCACAGACGGGTTCTAGGTATACTGAGAAGAGGTCTATTTGGTTGAGTACGGATGGGAAATATAGTGGATACGAACTCCTCTTGGCACTATAATGGCATCCTTCATCCTGAAGTGGGCACTCTAAACATTTCGTGGCACCCCCAGCCTTCGGAGGCTTATTCTTTATGTTGAAATGTGACAGAGAGCCAAAAGAGGATACTCGAATGGGAACTGCACCAAACGGTGCTAAGTAGGAACAAATAATATCAATGTCACTGAAATTGGAGCAGTTCCGTCATTGCGGTTTTGAGAGACTGGAACAAGACAGACGCACTGGCAACTCTTGGTCATCAACGAGAATGAGCTTTCGCTCTCTTGAGACCAGTTTCCCCGTACCTGTTTGGTTCAGAGTCAGAAAAAAGTACCCGAGGCCCTGAAGAATAAGGATATGGACGTATGAGTGGGCAAAGTGGAAGTATCCAATCTGATTTGACGTTAACGTGCATCAGATGGAGGTTTGCTGAGTCAGGGGTCGTAGAATGGGCTTACAGGCTCGATATGGACGATATTGACGATTTCACCGAGCTCCCTAGACTCAATTACCTTCGCAATTGTCTGTGAGTACGGAGAATAGCGCAAGACTATGAAAATCAACGTAAAACACTTAATTCTTTCTGCACAAGAACCTTACCGTGTCCGATGCCAAAGATCTTGCCAGATTTCTTTACGGCGTCAGCCATTCTAATACATTCCTCGGGGGATGTCGCCATCGGCTTCTCACAAAGGATATGGTAGCCCTGCTCAGCGAGTGCATGGACAACCGGAGCATGCATCTTGTCCTGAACAGCGACAATAACTGCATCGGCAAGGCGACCAGGTCCACTCAGAGACTCCAAGTTGGGTTCTGTATCGATAGAACGTGCGGAGGCAACTACGAAGTCCTCCCAAGTGTGGAAGACCATTTCCTTAGGAATCTTATGGGATTTGACCATACTATCACGCATATTTGGACGGGGTTCAACTACAGCGACCACTTTGCATTTATCGGGGCAAATAGTAGCGCAGCGTCCGTACGCCTGAAAACCACAGCCATCACTGTCAAGGATACTCCGAAGTGAAGGAAGCAATTTACCTTGCCTCGTTGACCCCCGCCAATAATGGCAATCCGGACCAGTTTGTCCTGTACCAGCTCTGGGTCTACCATGAGACACGATGTCTTGGGCGGCTCAAGAGATTATGTACGGGGGGTTCCTAGATGTGAGTTCACATCCACTTCGCACTTTATAGCGAATTGGGTGCGTTTATGCCAGGGGCTCCGATTGCATCGATCCATCGGGAAAATCGCCGCCGTGCAGACATCCAAGAAGGAAAATTTCGCCTATCGCAGATTCACGGGCTAGTCACAGATGGTTCCAGAATAGGAATAGTCTAGTGACGATAGGGAGCGAACCGAGTGGATCCCTCATCCATGAGGTCGGCCGTGAAGCACGGAGTTCTGCTTGGAAGGCTCATGTGTCAGTTGGATTTATCCATTAGAAGTTTGGTTCTAGTGCGAAGTCATCGTTGATGATGAGTCTCGTTTGTTAGCCCCGTTCGCAACAGTGGCCTTTGTAATATCTGGGTTGTATCGTCATGTGAAACATAGCTCCATCAGCCAGCTCCTTGAAGCAAGGACTCCCACCCAATTCCCCTCCTTTCCTCTCCCTTTCTTCTGCGTCCTCAAGGTGTCCCTTTCTGTCGAATGGGCCTAATCACTTTATGAAGATGGCGAGTTTCCAAATCCCTTTGACCGTGCCCATCTCAGCGTTCCTGCCGTGTCCTAATGTATGTATGTGTCGGGAATAAAGCATGCATTCTTGGAGGACGCATTTTTGGGTTTGTACTTCGATCCTACATGCCCATCTGAGGGACGAACCGTCGTTAATATTCCAGAGATGCACGCGTACCGCGCAGTTCTGGATGAGTCTCCTGAAAGTCCTCCGGTCGGCTTCATGCAATCTCTCCCATGAAGTTGGTGGGATCTTATTCGAATTAAGGGAAACTCAATTCAATGATTTAGAGAAATTCGTTAGGGTTAAGGTATGAGCTTAGTGGTTGCCTGCACAAGTGAAGGGTATCCACAGAGAAGGGCTGCATCGAGGAAGAAAGGTGATGTGTTATCGATGCTATGTTCAGAGCTGGGAGTCATCGTCCAGGGCGTTTGCCGATGAGCCCACAACTTCGAATCGACCATGACAACCTTACCTCTCTCACAGGATACCATCAGTGCCGTTCTTGCTGCGCTACAGGTCTTCTCCGGACAGCCGAACAAGGCTTCAATAGATGCTGCCAATCAGTGGCTGCAAGAATTTCAACATACGGTCAGCGTGATTTCACTAAGCGCTGAATCCCGATCTAAACCTTCACGAATAGCCGCAAGCATGGACAACATCAAACTATTTACTATTTTCGCCAGACTCGCCATCGAGCGCAAAGACATTCGCCGCCCAAACATTTCGCGCCAAGGTATGCACATCGTGCTTAGGATGACTGTGGAAGTTCACTAATGCCCCCTAATTCAAGGTTACATTCGACCTCCATCAAATGGACGCGGCCCACAAGACAGCTCTACGGGATTCTTTTGTATCTGCACTTCGCAAGTTTGCGTCAGGACCGCGCGTTCTCCTAGTCCAAATATCCTTAGCACTCTCTGGGCTCGCGCTTCAAATGTCAGAGTGGAAATCAGTTCTACCTGACCTCGTTGCTTCACTCGGGCGCGATCCAGAAACAGTCCCTGCACTACTCGAATTCCTCAGGGTCCTACCCGAAGAAGCTACTGGCAACACTCGTATCCCGATGTCGGTTAGTCCGATCTGTCAGCCACTGGCCCAATCGCGAGCATCAGCACTCAAACCGATTTCTGGTCGCGCATGTCGGCGTCCTACTTATGATCCTATCAGAATGACCAATATAGAGCTCGAGAAGCTGAGCTTCTCACTGACAACGTCCCCGAAGTCCTCAAGTTACTCACTATGTACATGCAGGCTCAAGGTACGCGAAACGTCATCATCACTTATATGAATTCACCTTTCGTTGCCATGAAGGAGTGACGGACGCCATACATGATCAGATCTTCCAATGCTTGAGAAGTTGGGTCGTCGCCGGTGAAGTGGAGGTTGCCGCTCTCGCTCAAACCCCACTATTCGATTTCACCTTCAAAGCCCTCTCTTCAGACAATCTCTTTGACTCGGCGGTAGACGTAGTGTGCGAAATCATTCACGAGACTCAGGAAGTGGACGATAATATGGTAGTGATAGAGCTCATCATGCGCCATCTCCTATCGATGAAGTCGACGATCGCGACATCAAAGGACGATCCGGATAAGATTCGAGGATACTGTCGCATCTTCACTGAAGCGGGAGAGACTTATCGAGTTCTTCTCTTAGCGCATCCCGAATCATTCTTCTTTCTCGTGGAAGCTATAGCCGATTGCGCAGCTTACCATGACCTCGACATCGTTCAAATCACGTTCAACTTCTGGTTTCGATTGAGTCAGAGCATCGGAAGGCGTCCATCTGTTCCAACGCAGTTCCTGGACCTCTACAAAGGCCTCGTCAACGTCATGATCGGTCATCTCCACCATCCCCTTGATCCAGACAGTGTGACAGCCCAGGAGCGCGATGAATTCCGAGGCTTCAGACACGTAATGGGTGACACGTTGAAAGACTGTTGCTACGTGTTGGGAAGCACCGTATGTCTCAGAACGGCGTACGACATGATTATAGCGGCCCTTGCAAAGCCGACTACCATTTGGCAACAGATAGAAGCCCCTCTATTTTCAATGCGATCCATGGGTGCCGAAGTAGATCCTAATGACGATAAAGTCGTCCCCCTTATCATGGATCTCATACCTAAACTTCCTCCGCATCCTCGGGTCCGCTACGCTGCCACTCTCGTTATCTCCCGCTACACCGAGTGGATCGACAGGCACCCCCAGTACATACAGTTCCAGCTTGCATACATCTCGGATGGTTTCAACGACCCTGATGGGGAGGTGGCTGCTGCTGCAGGCCAAGCAATGAAATATATGTGCAAAGATTGTAAACAGGTAGGCACGTCTGATGATGACACCCATTCTAATTGATGGACCACTCCGTAGCATCTGGTACCGTTCTTACCGCAACTTCATACATTCGTACGGACGGTTGCACAGAATCTCCGAGTGGAGGACAGACTGGAGATATACGAGGCCATCGCATATGTTATTTCGTATATGCCTATGGAGCAAGCTGCTCAGGCGTTGCGAAATTTTACATTAGAACTTGTACAGTCGATCCACGACACGCTCGCTCTGGCTCAACCTGCAAAAGACCAGATTCAGGGAATATCTGGTGAGCTTTGACCGAACACTTCTGGATCTCCTCATTAATCACTTTATTTGTTGCCTTCAGAAAATCTGGAATGCATCTCTGTAATGCTCGAAGTCATTCAAGGATTTGGCGAACAGCTACCAGTGGCCTGCCAAAATACTTGTGGAGAGGTGTGGACTGTGTTCAGTGCCATTATACAGAGATATGGGAACTTGCATTTCATGACGGAACGCGTATGCAATGCTTTGCGGCACGGCATTATCTTCTTCGGGGATAGTGCTCTTCCTGTGATCCCTGCTCTTCTGGAAAGGCTAGCGACGGCATTTGAAGGAAGTGGATTTGCTTCTTACATTTGGATTTGCGCGAAAGTCGTATCGCGCTTCGGAAACGAAGAGGACACAGAAATTAGGGGAACAATTAAGACTGCTTTTGAACGCATCAGCAACCAAGTCTTTTCTTTGCTCAAAGTCCAAGAGCCGAGCGATATTCCGGATGGTAGGAGCCCTTGTGTTTATTCGGTCATTCTGGTGGGCTCACACTAAATTTCGCAGTCATCGAAGACTACCTCCACCTCCTCTATCAAATGCTCGAATATGCACCAAATATTTTATTCTTGTCCCCTTCCTATCCTACTGTCTTCCGTGCCACTCTTTCCGCTTTGACCCTCTACCATGCTGAGGTCGTCATTCCAACCCTTGAGTTCATCTATTCCGTATATCAACATGACTGCCTGTCCACCAAAGCTAGTACAAGGCAACCTCCAAACTTCCCCTTATACGCCTCCGCCATCAAAACTGTCACTGACTCGGAGGGCTTCTCGTTGTTGAACCTTCTCCTAGTTGGGCTACTATCACATTTTCCCGAGGATGCTACACCGCTTGTCATCAGCATCATTCGATCCCTGACGCAGCTATCCCCACAACAAATGGTCGCGTGGGTGCCAGCTGCTTTAGAGACGGTGCCTACCCAAAGTCTGCCAGGTGAAGCCAGAGCCACCTTCGTCAATGAATTCTCGAGGTTTGCGAGTTCATCTATGCAGCTCCAGTTGGTGCCGAATTTCACGATCCCTTTTTTTAGTGCCGTCACCAGCGGGCAGCCGGAAAAAGTGAAACAAGCGATCATGAATTTACACAGGGCATCAAGGCGTGCGCGGGAGCGGAACAGAATGGGAAGCATGAAATAGTCTGACATCATGGGGTTCTGTGTTCTACATGCATACTCACGAGATAGAGGGTTCATAATGTCTTAAGGTACGTAGAGTATAAAACATCTGGTTACTAGCATTGGAATGTCATTGTTGACTCTAAAAGCTATCTTAAATTAAAACAAATAAGCTAAACGCAAGGAGGGGAATGTCAACTGTAGGTTATGCAAGGCAGATCCAAAATAGATGAACGCGGGTAGAAATTGCCGCTGCTTTTATGATGCAGACCTCTGAGAAAGACCAGGGCCACCGATATCGGGCTAGATATATGCTACTTGAGCCGCATGGTGCTACTATGTCCTCCACCCTAGATATACGTTATGTGTCAAGAATGGGTTCTCGTAAGAGAAACTGCTGACCGTGATAGAACCGGTACTACGAGAGCGTCTAACTCTCGAACGGTCTAGCGATTGGATTTGAGGCTGAAAAAAGTTCATCGATCCAAATAGACGAACAATGTTGAATCACGTTACTGACTGGAGGACATATAGATGTATGACCAGCAATAATACCATCTCCAGGAGCAGGTCTGGAACCAAACTGGTCGGTATCCCACATTACAGACTCAGGGAAATTCCATGATTCTCGGGCATTAACTGTTTCGTACAGAGAAGGTAAAATCAGTGCAGTACCACGCCATGCTGCGGAAGACTCACGATTAATGAGGAGGGAGAGAGTATAGGGTTTAGATAGAGGAAGATAGAAAATGGCACTCCTACATCCCAAATGGGTGAGTGGGAGACGGCATGTATCGACGTGGAGCACTAACGCATTGTTATCAACGAACCGAAACTGAGACAAATGTGAATAATGCTTCATGGAACCAAGGAACGAGACATCTTACCGAGTCAATCTCCACTAGGATGAAGACTACGGTTACTACCACCATAGTCACGATCCCAGTTTGCATCGTCACTGGAATGTGCAAAGTAAGGTGCTCAGGAACCAAGTTTCAAAGTGTTCAGAGGTACCTACACCGAATGATGTCCGTAATGACAGCATCTGACCTCGACAGTCCACTGCGATGTGTACGTAGGTACCAGACCAAGTTGCCAGTAATCATTGCGTCGACCAAAATATGCACGCTTAATCCCACTGTACTCATTACTTTTGTGCCAGTGGGATAACGATATGTGAACTCCTCAACAGCCAAATTGGTGATGGTGATACCAATGAAACATAGAATGATGAGCACAGAACACATAGCGATGAGTGCGGCAAACCATATGCGTTTCGTCAGGATCCAGACTCTATGGGCAAGAGTGAGGAAGTGTTTGTAACTCTTGTGACACTGTCCACCCACCTCCGTGCAAAAAAAAGTTGCACTGGAAGCGAAATGAGACCCTAAAATATGTCAGTTAAAGTCCCTTTGAGTTGACCGCGCACAGACTCATACAAGGATTGTGGGTACTGTGAGACCAAAAAAGTTAGGCGAGCAACGTAGTCTACGAAGAAAACCATACCCAGAGTGTATGCTGTATGATATCACATGAGCCCTTACGTATATGATTATGGTTCAGTACTTACACCATGTAGACCGCATAAACACGGAGGGATCCCCAAAATGGGTAACGGTGTAGTTCCAAACGACTAGTATGCTGCCCGCCAAGTGCAAGTAAGGTATAGTTGATAAATGAGTATGAGTGGTCAAAGCTTACTCCAATACAACGGCGAAGGTTTCCATTACCAGCAGGTATAACACCTAAGGCATCATGAATGACCACATATACGTGAAGATCAGAGGTCACTTACAAGAAGCCTAACCCATATCCTATCCCTGGTTCCTGAACGTTAAGATACGTAGTAGTCCAAAGGAGACCGGGACATACTTGCGTCTCGCAGTAAAGTATTGATAGACTTGGATGATAACGAAACCCAGCAGTAAAGCATTGAAATGGCTGCCAAGGACTAGGGGCCCAAGCCTGCGTGCAATGTAGGACGTCGGACTTTGACCTACAGAGTATACTAACAAACTACACACTGACCATGTGTTGAGCTTGAATTGCATAAAGCTGCCAGTGTTCTTGCAGGATCAAATGCAACCAGGCTCAGTATCTCGGTGTCAACGACGAGTCTCGGTGAATGGAAATATTGAAGTCGCCGACGTTCGACCCGGTCGAGAGGCGCGTGTTCTAGGGGCGAATCCCCTTCTTCCACCTCGACGTCGTTGTTAAAGAGGATGCGGATATGGATCCCTCGATTCGGTCAAGTATTGACAATCCAGTGTTATCGGTAAATGTACTTCGAGTGGCGGATGTTCCTATTAGCGATGTTCAATTCCAGTTGGATCGCATTCAAGGAGGTGAAAGGTGAGTCAAAATTCGGGTTTAGCCTGAGTGGCTGTGTCAACAGGATCGACCGTGCACGTGATATTTATCGTTAATTAAAAAGACTGCTCGCGCGACATGATTCGTGCTTATAGTTATTGGAACTATGGACGATCTTTGACTTTCGAGCTCGTCGTCAACTTGCCCAGTCGGGTTTAGGTGCACCGATTCACCCCTCCTACGAGCGAGCATCTGCTGGATGTTCCTCTCAAAAGGTTCCACTGCGACGTACATGATACGACGAGGTCCCACTCAAGTTTTGTCAAAGGACCAATGTCTTATCACCCTGGTCTGCCCATGAAATCTGCCCCTTTCGGAGCAGAGCCAAAACGTCGCAATCGACTCATAACTAATATTGAATCTTCAATCGACGCCCTCAAAGTACTATGGGGTGCAAAAGAAGGACCAATATTATGCTGCCACCGTCCCCCTACACACGACTGTTAGAGTGATGACTTGGTCGGGATGGAATCTGCCTACTTTGAGTTGTAATGTGAATATGCGACTCTTGGCTGTATCTTGGAATGCCAACCCATCACTACATGGGTCGATATTCTTCACCTATGCGTCACAACTTGAACACGACATGGCTGAAAAGTGGATAGCAGCACAAGTGCGATGGCGGAATTGAAATCAAATGGCGGAGGCGACGGATAAGAGCCTCGATATTGCTCATGGACAAGTATGCGAACTCATCATTGTCTCAGGTACGTGTCCCCTTTTTGTGTTAAACCCATTGACAGGCACTATGATAACGTAAATGAACAGACCAAGAATTGAAAAGATGGGTGATTTGTCAGTCCCTCGATAGCTGGAGTCGTATTTCCCTCACTATACCTATCATGGTTGTGACCCCGAGTTGAGAGGCGCGGTGAAGGGCTAAAGATGAGCAGAGGAGGGTTACCCTTTAATTTAGACCTAACACTAGTTCACGGAGATGTTTGTTTTTCTCAACCACGGAACGATCCATAAGAGATGGGCTTCTATAGCTGGACACGTACTTCTTGTTAGAGTCAACGTATACAAATCAACCACCCGTCCACATACAGAGAGTCGATTTAGAGGGCGATGCGGTGATGAACCACACTTCTTTCATTTCTTGATCACGCATACCCAAAGCTTGACAGTACGCAAGTTGAGCAAGAGTGGCGTTGGATACTCGAGTCTCGTATACGTGTGCAAAAAAAATCTCGTGGATTATGTTGGAAGTTGGACTGGATTATATTACAATGAGACAGGGGACGGTGTAGATATATGCAAAACATTGTAGAAAAGTTTGTTCAGCAGCGAGAGGTGAAGGAGTGTCTAGACAGTGTGGGAAGCTCGGCAACTCGAAGCTCGGATAAGTTTGACTAAGATCTGAATGGGTGTGTGCATAATACGAAGCCTATAATAAGAGGAAGAGGTCGAACGCGACATCCTGAGACCTTTGTAGGGTTTCACCGAAAGTACTTGAAAGTTGGAAACAGTAACAAATGAGAAGAGCAAAAATTTGTCACATAAATACTGCATGTGTCTATCAGCCAGCCTTGACACGGCATTATCATGCGCCATGAGCACAACCCAACGCAGGGGAAGGACACCATATTGGAAAAGACGCTCGAAA
>WNFI01679238.1_pt1 | contig 11945 bp, 10 predicted proteins | sample 5400471 | NCBI WGS metagenome assembly WNFI01 (sample SAMN13153348, study PRJNA577476) | soil metagenome | isolation source: 100 cm saprolite on Douglas fir-dominated hillslope | place: USA:California | collected 2013-09-17 | reverse complement strand
TCGCGTCCATCTTGATGTCGTCGCCCGGACCGGTCGGGATGTTCTTGATCTGCAACGCAGCCATCACCGATCCGCCCCACTTGGTCTCGGGGTGGCCGGAGATTTCCGACAGAGTGGTCGGAGCCGCAGCCGCAATACCGACCGCGCCAGCCGGAGCCGCTACGGTGTTCAGGATGTTGTAGGAGCCGTTGACTTCATGCCCCTCGGCCGAAATCTGGAACAGACCCCAGGCCTGATCGACGCGGATGTTACCGACGACGTCAGGAGCATGCACGCCGGCATAGGCGTTGCCAGAGGTGCCCAGGGCGCCGATGCCTGTCGACAGGTTGTACACAGCCGTGCGGTTGAACACGGTCGGATCATCGAGACCGATGCTGCCGGACACGCCGTTGCCGAACTGGGCGGTGTACTGGATGTTGTTCACGCCGGTGACGGAGTCTTCGCCGCCGAGCAGGAACGAGGAGTTGTTGCCCGGATAACCGTTCCACGGCGTCGCATAGGCCGAGGACGATTTACCGAACGTGAAGCCTGCGAACTGCAGGAACACATACTCAACCGACACGTAACCTTCGCCAACGTTGTTCAACAGGCCAGTGCTGGTGCCCGTGCTCGGCGATCCAGAGAACAAGGTGGGGTTGGTCGTGCTGTTGCCCTGAGTAGTGAACTGGAAGTCACCCTGAGCGAAGGTCCGGACGACGCCGTATTCAGTCGCGGTGCGGGTATCGACGGTGAGCGCCATACGCGTGATCGGGCATTGGTTAGCCTTCATCAATTCTGACCGGTGCCCGAGATGGCGCGATGGCTTCTCTAAAGCTGGCGCACATCGATATTGAAGAGGGATATCGATCAGGACGCTCGCCAAGTTAATCATTTGTGGTTTTGAGCCGAGATCGGCCTTCTGGCGTGAGGTCTACTTTCGGCCGACGTGCTTGGCTTTGTCTGGCGACGTCTGTTTTTGACCAATGTCGACATCGCGGTCTTAATGGTTCACTTGCGAGACAGGCTGAATTGCGACAACTTCGCGCATGCCGAAAACCACGTCGGACCTTCAACACCATCTAGTGGAGACCAATAATAAAAATGCGATTCGCCTGGGTATCATTTTCGCTCATATCGTTGTTGGTTGCTCTGGCAATATGGCATGCTTCGCCTGAGACAATTGTCGGACTGGTGGGCGCCCTTGGCCGCGGGCCGCGCCTGGCGCAATTGCTGCTATACTTGCATCATCATGCTTTTGTCGCGATCATGCCATCCGTCCTGATTGCCCCGCTGGGAATTGGTGTGACGCGTACATTGGTCGAAAGTAAGTGGGTCGCGCGACACGTCGCAGCAACCTGGACGGCACTTTTGACCACGCTTCGCAGAAGTGATCGGACCAAAAAAGCCCGTCTTGTGGCGGTGCTTGCTGTGCTCACGCCGTTGGCGATTTTTACCAAATGGTTCGGCGTAATTCACGGCACCTTCACTTACGATGATTTGGACATACTCGCTGTTATCCGAACGGCTCCGTTGCTTCCGTCGTTGCTGTTGCTTCATGGCGATGCCGCCATCCCTTTGTTCCGCATTTTCTTCGCGGGGATATATGCCATGTTTGGATGTTGCGCTCGGTTATTACTCCATGAGCATTTATCAGCAAATCGGACTACTTGGTCTGCTCGGAGTGCTGGCGGTTATTAAGGGACAGGACGAAAACTCTGCATACTACTTGTGGGTCGCCCTTGCGTTCCGTGCGCTGGCTCCCTTCATCCATCCGTCGGGTGCTTACGTGCCCATTGCGGTTGGCGGTTTCGCATTCGTGCGCGAGCTCGGTCATTCAGATTCGGGGTGGTCGCCGTTGCGAATGTTTCGGGCCGACTACCGTTTGTTTACGCTCGGGCTATTGCTTGTTGTTGCGGTCTTCGCGGTATATCTGATTATTGCCGTTCGCTTGAACGATGGTGCCTTTTTTTCGATGGCACACAATCCATTGTCGCCAGCAACTGTTACCTACAGTATTTATCTTTTGTTGTCGCAGGGCTTGGCGCTGGAGTTGCTCAAGCCGTTTGTCGTCGTCCTTGTTGGGGATACGAATCCCGAGATGCAGGGCGCGCTCGCGTTGGCGGTTGTTTGCGCCTTGATCATTGCAGGCGCCGCGAATCTTCGCACTCAGTCGCGCTGGACATTTTTTGCTTTGCTCGTGCCATCATTTGTGATCGTGATCATCGTTTCGTTAGGCCGCCGCCTAGCGAGCATCGAAGACGTTACAACCTCGGCTGGAAAATATAACAATTTTGCCTATCTCTGGTTCTTGATCGCGGCGTTTTATCTTGCCGGATGTCTTGTTGCGAAAATTCCCGGGCGGTGGAAACAGCCGAGCGCCGTGGCGGCGTTCATGATTATAGCGGTCCTTTTTGTCCGCTATACCTTGCAGGATCACCCGTGGTTGACGGAAGGACCTCGACGCAAGCAGCAACAGCAGAGCCTCATCGACGTCTTCACGCGATATGCTGATCGGTTAGCCCCGGCGCCGATGCATATTCCCACTCTGGACGGGGCTTTCATTTGGCCCCACTATAATCTTCTCTTCACTTACAACCTGTCGCATTATCGGCCATTTTTCGGGTCGTTCGACGAGCGCCTAACTCTATTGCGCAGTCAAGCGATGGATCCCTGGGGGCGTGAGTCGACGCAGACTGTTTCCAGCCTTCGCCAGGCAACTGATCCTGTCTTCGTGGAAGCACTTGAGACTGACCAGCGCTTGCAAGAGCTTTATCTTGGAGGGGTCGAGCTCCGGCCGAAAACGAACGCTCGCCTCGACCAACAGGAGGTAATCCGACTTGATGAGGCCAACGTCGCAAATGCTGCCTCAGTTTCGGCCCACGATAGCTCACTCACAGTTTCAACAACGGGTGGTGCCACTATCCGCTTGATTGCAGGCGATTGGGATCCGGAGACCAAGCATGTCTTGACCATGCGTATTGTGCCCGCACCTGTGACTCCGGAGCCTCCCGGCGAGTGGATCGAAGTCATCTTCTCAGGTGATCTTCCCGTTCCCTATGCGCATAATAGAGTGAGTGTGCCGAAAGGGGGCAGCGATATTTCGATCGATCTGCTGCAGCTTTATTCTTACGCTCTCAATCCAAGGGTTCGCGATCTCGGCTTGCGCTTTCCTCACGCTGGCAACTACACGATATCTAATGTGCGATTTGGCCGCTGAAGAAGAAAAAGAAGACTAGTCCGTTCCGAATTTTTGATCGCCGAAGATCCTGTTGATTTGGTCTCGTCACCGGCCTCTAACGGCCGAGCGGCAACGTCAGGGAAATCAGTAGCCGCGATTCCTATAAAAACCGCGGTACCGGCAGCGGTGTAATCAATTTGCCTTTGTAGCCCTTGGCTCGCAACTTGGGTGCTAATTCATCGGCGATATGCCAAGAGAAGATGATAGCGCATTCCGGTTGGTCAGCGAACATGCGGCTTTCTTCGACCACCGGAATGAGCGTCCCGGGCATGCATTTTCCAATTTTAAGCGAGCCTTCGATCTCGCAGACATAGTCGATGATGGCTTCGTCCAGGCCCACATAATTGACGAGTGTCGAGGCACGCGACGGGGCGCTGATACCGCAAATACGACCGCCCTTTTCCTTTACGTCTCGAATGAGAGCATGTAACCGCAACTTCGAAAGCATCACGTCGTGGCGGAAGGAAGCGAGACGTTTACGCATCTGATCGCCAGTCGGCTCGCTGTCCAGCATTACCGACACGCTCGGCTGAACCGGACGGACGCCTTTGCGCGCCGCATAAACGCGTATTGAGCCTCCGTGGGTCGGAATTTTGCGAGCGTGAAATATTTCGAGGCCGTGCATGCCAAGCAGATGGGCAAGACTACCTACGGTGTAGTGTCGCAGATGCTCGTGATAGACAGTGTCGTATTGCAGATCGTCAAGTAAACCGATCAGGTAATGAGATTCCGAAATGAATACGCCGTCCGGCGCCAGCATTTCCAGGATGCCCTCGACAATCGCGTGCACGTCTTCGATATGAGCGAAGCAATTGGCCGCGGTGACGACCTTGGCGGTGCCGTGTTTCTGCTTGACCTCGCGCGCCACGTCCGCGGAGAAGTAACGCTGGATGGTCGGGATGCCACGCGCGTTAGCCATCTTCGCGACGTCGGTTGGTTCGATGCCAAGAATCCGATGACCGCCTTTTTGGAAATTCGAGATCAGCGTGCCATCGTTCGATCCGATGTCGACGGCAAGGTCATCTTTGGCAAGCCCAAGCATTTCGGAGGATTCGGCATACAACTCCGCAAAGTTGTCGCGAAGGATACGTGTCATGCCGCTGGTGTAGGGATATTCCGGCGGAAAGATGATGACCGGATCGACAGCGAGGCCTAGCTGGACCAGTTCACAGTTCGAGCAATAGAGCAGATTGGTCGGAAACCAGGGCTGCTGACGCTGGACTTCGCCGATCGGCACCATCTGGTTTACTGGCGGCATGTAACCGAGCGAAAGCACTGTCTCTAAGGGGTCATGGCCGCAGATCTGGCAACACTCGACGGGAACGCTTGCTCCGCTGCCGGCGGCGCGCGCAACTTTTTTCGGGAACAAGGTTGGGTCTCCTTCGGAGCGGTCGTATTGCGATGAATCAGCTCTTCGGCGCAAGGTCTTCGTGCGCCCAATACCAGTCGACGGTCGGGGGCAGGCCTTGGGCAAGTGATACCTGGGGACGGTATCCGAGGCGCTCGAGTTTAGAAATGTCAGGGCACCGGCGTTTTGTGCCGCCGGCTGGCGCCGGCTCCTCTATCAATTGGATTTCGCAGCCGGCATGAGAAGCAACCCGATAGGCAAGATCCGCGATCGTGACCTCATCCCGAGTTCCCACATGGTAAATTCCGAGATGAGCGCCCTTCGCACGCATGACCATGACGCCAGAGACGAGGTCGTTAACATGGCAGAAGCTTCGGGTTTGGCTGCCATCGCCCTGAAGCTTGAAGGGTATCCTCACGCCCGGACGTTCGGTGACTGCAGCCTTCAGTCGCATTGCGAATTGCGGGATCACATGCTCCCAACCCATGTCCGGTCCATAGACATTGTGGGGCCGAAAAATCAGCACGCGGTCGAAATATTTGCGACCGTAGTTGATCGCCATCAGTTCGCTGATGATCTTGCCGCCGCCGTAAGAATAACGAGGGTTGGTGGGATCCGGGACGAGCAGGGGCGCAAGCTCGTCGGTCGGAACGTGCGGCGGTGTTTGATAGACTTCCGAACTTGACGCCAGCACCAGAGATCCGACCCCCTCAGAGCGGCAGGCGTCGATCACGTTGATCATACCCTTCACACCTACATCGAGTACAAGCTCCGGGGCGCTGTAAAAGTATTCAGTGCCGTTAACGAAGGCCAGATGATGCACCTCGTCCACACCTCGCACCGATTTAATTACTGTGGCAGGATTGCGTATGTCGCCTGGGATGAACTCGATATCGTTCTCGACTTCCTTCAGGCGTCGTGGTGCGCCTCGCGAATTGTCGTCGAGCACGCGAACGGCATGTCCGTCCTTGAGAAGCGCCTTAACGAGCGCCGAGCCGATGAAGCCGCTGCCGCCGGTTACGAGGATGGAGCTCACGCGTATTACCCTAAGACTTCGGGTCTGATATGAACCCAGTTGCTGGTGTTGTTTGCACGGCGAGCGGCATCGAGCAAGACTTGAACGCGAAGACCTTCGACAAACCCGGGAACGGCCCGCCGGCCACTTCCGATGGCATCGAGGAAGCTGCTTGCGAGGCGCGCGACTGGCGCTATTCGTCCGTCGTCGGGGAAACTGCGATCTAGTGGGTCGTCGACCCCTATCAGCGTTAGCGCTTCCGGCCGGCGGGCGAACTTCAGTTTGAAACCCCGCATATAGTCCTGGGTTGGGTTGATCAACGACAGGATCCCATCCTCACCATAGAATTCCAATCGATGGCCAGAGCCAAGATAAGAAGCGCAACTCATGACAATGCTTCCGACGGCGCCCGACTGCAATGTCAAGCTTATGGCTACATTGGTTTCGATGGCCGGCTCATCGGGCAGGCCGGACAGACGGGCTGACAATCCTGTTATGGAGCCACACATCCATTCCAGATAATGCAGGCTGTGGCTGACGAAGTTTCCCAGCGCGCCGCCGCCGTCCTCCCCGTTCGACTTCCAGTTCTTGATACGCATCCGGGTGGCGTAATTTTCGACGTTCCAATTAACGGCGACATGACGCAAGCGGCCGATCGCACCCTGATCCAGCAGTTCCTTCGCTTTTCTCCAAACCGGGATCGCGGAAAAGGTGAAATCGACCATGTTTGCCCGTCCACTGGCCAGCGCGGCCTGCGCCATAGCCCGGGCGCCTGGCAGGTCGGCGGCAAACGGCTTTTCCGCAAAGACCGGTTTACCCAGCTCGAGAGCCCGAATGGCGATCGAAGGCTGCAGGCTCGGAGGTGCCCCGATCGTAACAGCATCAACATCCGGATGCTCGACCAACTCCCTCCAATTGCCGAACGCTGCCGCAATGTTCGAGGCCCGCGCAATGGCTGCGGTACGAGCGACGTCACTACCGGCTAGCGCGACTACCGAGCATCGGGGATCCAGCCGAAATGCAGGAAGATGGACCAGCCGGCCATAGTTGCACCCGACGATCCCGATCCGTATCACAAGCTCTCCAGTTCGGTGTCCGCCAATCACCCACGCTATCTTAGCGCGATGAATGATCGCAGCTCTGCAAGCAGCAGTGCGCCCAGATGCATTTGTTGTATGAATTCGCCGGACTTAATCATGCTCACGAGTTGAGATGTGGTGGCAAGTTCAACGGTAAGACCTCTCTCGGGCTTGAAGTCTTCAATACGTTCGCCGGTTTCTAAGAAATAAGAATGGATCCGGTTGCTAAGACGACCAGAGCAAGCGGCGGCCGTTCCCAGCGGATAAATGGCGCGGGTGGGGTAGCCGGTTTCCTCGAGCAATTCCCGCCGGCATCCCTCGGCAGGGTCCTCGCCAAGTTCGGCCAGCCCTGCGGGCAGTTCCCACGTGAAAGCCTCAAGCGCGGGACGATACTGCCGTACGATCGGGAATCGCCCGTCCGGCGTCAGTGCAACGATGGCGAGGTAATCGAGCTGGCCGACGGAGTGATAAACTTCCGCCGGTTCTTCGGGTGAAAATTCCACTTCGCGCGCAATGAGGTCGACCCATGGCGAGATTTTCATCCTCTGACGGGATTTGATCTTCGGCCATTTTTCTTCCATTTGCTACAATCCTGTCACGCCCGGTTGGACTTCAGCACTACTGTTGCCGGTGAACGACGTAGGAACCTGGTTGCGAAAGCGTAGCGAAACCATCGAAGGTAGGCCGGCAACCACCTCAGCACACGGAATCGGCTGGTGCCGTGCTGTCGTTCAAACCACAGCGCGGGGACTTCGCCGATGCGCCAGCCCAGCCGATGCGCTTTGACCAGCAGTTCTATGCTGTAGCAAAAACCCTGGTCCGATTCGACCTCAATCTGATCGATGACGCGCCGCGAGAACATCCGAAATCCGCTTGTCGGATCCTTGGTCGGCAGCGCGGCGATGCGATTGAGCATCAACGCGGCGGTCCTGACCAACGTCGCCTTGAGCCAGGGACAACCTTGCATGGCGCCACCAGGCATGAAGCGGCTGGCGCACACAATGTCGCATCCTCCGCGGATGAGGTCGGCCATACGATCCAGTATTCCAGCGTTAAAATCATCATCGGCGGGATAGGCCGTGACGATCGGTGCTGTGCTGGCGGCGAAGCCGGCCATCACAGCCCCGTGCGCTCCGCGTATCGGATTGCGAACGAATACCACCTCAAGACCCGCGTATACGTCTGGATTGTTTCGCACGGCGGGCAATGTGTCGTCTTCGTCCAGATCGTAGCAAATCAGTACACGGGCCGGCGTTTTGACATTCCGGGCAAGCGCCTTGAGAGTGGCAAGGATATTAGGACCCTCGTTGTAGACCGGAATAACTATGTCAATTTGGGCGGGCATCGCTTGGTGTTTTTCCGGGTCGGCGAATGAGCGAATTCGGCTTGTTCTAGGCGATCAAATTCACGTTCTCGAGCATTCCCCATACATCTACCACCGGCTTTCCTTTCAGATCCGCATCCTTGTAGCTGCTATGCGGCGTGCATAGGATCAGCACATCGCTCCGCTCAACCACCTCGTCGAAAGGCAGCAAGTCGGGATCGACGGTGACAAAGGGATCTGTCGTAAGAACCTCGCGTGCGTAGCCGTTGAGCATCTTCTTGAACTTGTAGCTTAGCGAAGCGCGAATATCGTCGATCTCCGACTTAAAGGCCATTCCCAACAGGCCGACCGTCATTTTACTGAGATTGTAATGACGCCGCAGATCGGCAATGATGTGTAACGGCAAGCCTTCATTGACGAGCATCGCAGCATTGCCAAGCGAGAATTCGTTTCGCGCGAACGCGGTCAGTTGCATCGTGTCCTTCATCAGACACGGCCCCGCAGCATAGCCCGGGGTGGGAATGTTTCTGGCACGAGGGTACTTATACTTCATCGCGCGCAGAATGCGTTGATAGTCAAGCCCGGCCGATTTGGCGATGAGATAGAATTGGTTAGTCACCGCAAACTCGATATAGCGATAGGCATTATTGAAGAGCTTTGCGAACTCTGCCTCGATCGGATCGAGCATGACAATTTCCGGCGCAATGCTCCGGAACAACCTGGCGGCTTCCTCTGCAGCTTCCGGAGAATTGCCGCTCACAATTTGCGGCATGCCTGCCAGTTCGTCCACGCCATAACCCTGAACAATTCGTTCGGGACAGAATGCGACCTTAAAACTGCGGTTCATGCGCTGAAGGTACGCGCTGATCCAGTCCGTCGTGCCGGGGTACAGCGTCGAACGTAAAATGAGAAGTTGCTCGTTGCCGAGATGCGGAAGCAGCATGTCGATGCATTGCTGGATGACGTGGCGCTCAGGATTCAGGAATTCGTCAACAGGTGTGCCGATGGTGATGATTACCGGGCCTGAACCTGATATCTCGCTCGGCTTGCTGGTGAAGATCAGGCGCTCGTCACGAAGTGCACTGGCCAGCATTTCCTCGGCGCCGTACTCGATAAAAGGAAGGCGGCCAGCCTTTAGGCAAGCCAGACTGTCGAGGTTCAAATCATTAACATTGACCTTGAGGCCCTTGGCAGCGAACGACAACACCAAGGGAATGCCTACATGTCCGGCGCCCCCAACAACTGTCAGGTCGGCTGTACGCGAGTTCACCGCATGAGCAGGGTCGGCGAGATCGGTAATGGTCAAGGTTTTTCACCTTCGGACAAATGAACGCATTGGCTATTAAAGTTTGGCGCAAAAGGATACGGTCAATTGCATTATAGGAAGGCAACAACTAACGCAACTTTGAAGAAGCGAGTTAGCGATAGTTCTGGTTCGATATGTGAATACGCCGGAGCCGCAACCCAACTCGGCGATAAGCCTGCCGCGCCTGAAGGCACCCACGCGCGCGCCGGTCTCGAGACCGGAGTTTTATCGTTCAAGAGAACAACCGTCCAAACGCGCAGTCGCTGATACTGGTGCTTCGCTTCAACCGACGGCTCTCGACGGTGCCAGTTCACTGTTATAAGACACAACTAAAAGGATATATCGCGAAACCGCAGCCCTGGACAAGCATTTGGGCCGCTGGATAGTGGTGCCGCATGCCGGGGATCGCAAGTGTATTGGTGGCTTCGAGACGTAAGACCGGCAGCTTTTCTTGGGCTGGCAATATTTGTGATCGCAATAAGTCGGCTTGGTGTAATTCTTGTAACTCCGGCCGCCGATCAAAATGTCGACCTCTCGATTTACCGAGAGGTTGGAGAGTTATTGGCCAACGGCGTCGATCCATACGATTTTTCTTCGCAAGAGCCATTGCGCGAAAAACTGCGGCTAAACGAAAACGGCGCGCACCCCTACGTCAAGCAAACGCGCATGGGCTACAACTATCTTGTTTCCGCCAACCTTCCCGGATCTACTTCATTTTATGGGCTGTTGGAAATTGCCTTCGGAGACGACGATCCCAGACTTTGGCGCGTTGCGTTCGTCCTTGGCGACATCTCAATCGCGTTAGCGGCATACTTTTTCTTGCAGCACGTCGGAGTCGCCTTGCAGGCGCCCGCTCAAAAAATAGCATTTGCAGCGGGCGTCGTGGCGTACCCTTCTCTCATCGAATGGGGCACATTTTGGCCGGCCGAAAAGCAGTTTCAGACGGCGCTGATGTTATTGTTGGCGGGCCTCCTCAGCGCAACGCCGAAACGACCTTTGTGGGCCGCGGCGGCGATCGCTGTCACAGGAAGCCAAAGCATTTTATTCAAAGCCCTCGGAGTGTTCCTGCTGCCCGTGGCTCTAGGGTACTTTCGTGGACGGCCTCTGCGAGAATTTGTTGTCGCTACTCTTCTGTTCGTGCTGGCAACAATCCCCTTTTTCTTTTTCTTCAATCAATCTTTCATTCAACTCCTGATGGATAGAGCATTCTCGGGCTCCGCATCGGCGGCAGCGCAACACGGTTCCCCGTGGGTACTGCTACCTTATTCCTGGATTGTATATGCTCGCCCCGTGGTGTCTGCGGGGTTGGTCGCAGCGATCTTGACATCGTATTTGAGGAATAGAATCGACCTGTTAAACTGCATGGCCGCCGTGGAGCTGGTTTTCATCTGTGTGTGGACAAATTCCGGAAGCATGGATCGAATGAACGTCGCCATGATTCTCGGATTGATGTGCATCGCCACGATGTCGGTTCAACGCTGGCAAGCGCTGACGCTGTTCAATTTTGCGATCCAGGCGCCTATCTACACGTATATATACGTGCACCACTTTCGTTGGAATCCGTTGCAAGATCCCGAGCGGTTGGACGCGTGGGCGACAGCCATATTTCTTGTCTCATATTTTTGCGTTCTGTTCTTTCAGCCTCGCCTGAGGGCTAGCCCCCTAACTGCGGGCTTTCCAAATCGAACTTCGTCGCAGGGGAAATTCGACGAGACCGGTTGAAGTCAGCCCGGCGCCCCCGACAACGGTTAGGTCCGCCGCTGCGAGTTCACCGCCCGAACTGGATCAACGAGGGTCAAGGCTTTTTTCCGTACGTTAGGACAAATGAACGCATTGGCTTCATAAAGTTTGGCGCGAAGAGCACGCGGTCGATTGCATTATAGGCGGGCAATAGCCAACGCAACCTTGAAGAGGCCAGGTAGCGATAGTTCAAGTCCGAAATGTAATCCGTGCCGACCCTGAACCCAGAATCCCCGAACACCGCCGCGATCTCATGCGCAAGCACCGGCCGCTCGTTCTCGGTAACGCCCACCGAGCTATAGAAAGGCGATGACCGATCACGGTAGAGGTACATGAACGGGTTCATCCGATTTGGATCGAATGCGACGAATGAGCCACCAGGCTTCAGGACCCGAAAGACTTCGGCGGCACACCGCGACGGGTCTGGAAGGTGATGCACGAGGCCGGATAGCAAGACTCCGTCGAGAGAAGAGGACGAAAACGGCAAGAATTCTACGTCGCCTTGTAGAAATTCTATTCCCGAATATCTGTTTCGGCCCAACGCAACGAGTTTCGAACTAATGTCGAGCCCAACCGCTTTGTACCCGAGCTGATGCAGTTGATCGGTGAATACGCCGGAACCGCAACCCAAATCGGCGATCAGGCCGCCGCGCTTGAAGGAAGCCACGCGTGCGCAGGTCTCGATGAGGCGTGCGGTGCTTTCCGGCGTGAAGACATCGTAATCATTTTCGGAGGCATGGCTGTCGAAGAAAGCAATTTCCTTTTGCTTGTCTTGTGCCGACACCGCGACTTTTGTATTCATGAGAATATCAGCTCCAAACGCACAATCGACAAGCTGATCCGACGGGGCGTACCCTTTCTAGGGCGACCGTCGAAGGAGCCAACGGCTATCGACGGTGACAGCTTACTATTCGAA
>WNFI01101371.1_pt1 | contig 11945 bp, 10 predicted proteins | sample 5400471 | NCBI WGS metagenome assembly WNFI01 (sample SAMN13153348, study PRJNA577476) | soil metagenome | isolation source: 100 cm saprolite on Douglas fir-dominated hillslope | place: USA:California | collected 2013-09-17 | reverse complement strand
CGGTCGTTCATGATCTCTTGTTGCAGCGAGGAACCCTTTGGGCACAACGTGCCGCGGTTGGTCGGATGATCGGGGTCGCCCTCGACGTGCACCACTTGTGCGGTCACATTCTTCGCGCGGTCGCCAATCGTGTAAATGATGGTGCCGCAGCCCACCGCGCAATACGGGCAGGTTGACCGTGTCTCGCTCGCCCGCGCGATTTTCAGTGTCCGGAGCTGCGCATACGCCGGCTTCAAATCGAAACCAAACACTGCGGCGGCGGCTCCGCCAATCGTTGCTAACTTCAGGAAATCACGGCGGGACGAACTCATACCGGGCCCCCATCTGCGAAGAGTAAAGAAGCGCGTGTCTCGCAGCAATCCTTAATATGACTTGGCAGCCTCCCTGTCAAGCGGGGATTTCACCCATGGACTGCTCCTTCCTCCGGCGCTCGATTCGAGGTGCCCAAAGACGTGCTTGGCGCATCTAAATAAGCCTGCCAATGGGGCCTTCAAAAGGAAGCATCCCAAATTTGGCCCCGCACGTTACAATAGGCTTCCTGAGAACCTTGCATTGGCCGGCGGCGTAATTTTTGTCCTCGTCCGTCCGTAAGAACTGTATTTCTGGTGTTAGGAGCAGGTCCTTAATGGCGACTCCGCCAATTCCGGCGAGGCCCGACCTGGGCTCGCTGCGCATCCACGACGGACAGCGTGCCAAGAGTGCCTCAGGCAAGCGCTTGATTTACGCTGCCATACCGGTTCTCATCTTTGCCGGCATCGTCACCGCCGCTTTTGCTTTGCGCAGTCAGAGGCCTGCTGTCGAGGTTGTGGCCGCCGCCAAGCCGGAAGCCGGAGCGCGCCAGGCGCTGCTGAACGCCAGCGGCTACATCACGCCCCGCCGCCGCGCCACCATCGCCGCCAAGATTACCGGACGGGTGACCGGCGTCTTTTTTGACGAAGGCACCCGCGTGGCCGCGGGCCAGCTCCTCGCCACCCTCGATGACAGGCGTCCAGACCCAGGAAGCTCTCGACAACGCCACGACCGCCGCGGACAGCCTGAAGGCCAAAATCGAGCTTGCCAAGCAGCAGGTAGCTGCCGCCGAATCCCGTATCGGCGTCGCTCAACAAGCCGTAGACAATTGCACCATTCGCGCTCCCTTCGCGGGGATTGTCGTTTCCAAGGACGCCCAAGTAGGCGAGATGGTTTCGCCCAATTCCGCGGGTGGCGGCTTTACGCGCACGGGCATCGCCACGATTGTGGATATGCATTCGAATGAAATCGAAGTCGACGTCAACGAGTCTTACATCGCGCGCGTCGAAAACGGCCAGCAGGTCACCGCGACTCTGGATGCTTACCCGGACAAGCCGATTCCCGCCAAAGTCCGCACCGTCATTCCCACGGCCGACCGTCAGAAAGCCACCGTAAAGGTTCGCATCACCATCATCGACTTGGAAAAATACAATTTTATTTTGCCGGACATGGGCGTGAAAGTGGCTTTCCTCGAGAATGAGCGGCCTGCCGCAAAAGACAAGGCTAAAGCCAAGGACAATGGGCCGCAGGCCGTGGCCTTCATCCCCAAGAGCGCGGTGCGCTCCGATTCCAGTGCCTCCTTCGTATTTTTGGTTCGCGATGGAAAAGTGCAGCGCCGCGCCGTGAGCCTTGGGTTGGATCGCGGCACGGACATAGCCGTGCTCGCGGGCGTTTCACCTGGGGATTCGCTGGTCGTCAAGGGTCCAGAGAGTTTGCACGATGGTGAAAGGGTCGAAATCCGTCAATAGGAGCCAGGCATGATCCGAGTCGATGGTAATGGTGGTTCGTCCAGCCTCGTCAAGGTCCGCGGTTTAAACAAGACGTACAGCCGCGGCGGTGAAAAAATCCAGGTCCTCCAGGGCCTCAATCTGGACGTGGACAAGGGTGACTTTGTCGCTTTCATGGGGCCCAGCGGCTCCGGCAAGACTACTCTGCTTAATCTTCTCGGGGGACTCGACGTGCCTTCAGCCGGGAGCATCACGGTTGACGGCGACGAAATAACCCACATGTCCGGCAGCAAGCTCACGCACTGGCGCGCCCGCCACGTGGGTTTCATTTTCCAGATGTACAACCTGATTCCCGTGCTCACCGCGTTTCAGAACGTCGAGCTTCCATTGCTTCTGACCAAGCTTTCCGCCGCGGAGCGCCGCAAGCATGTGGACACCGCTCTCGGTGTCGTAGGGCTTGCCGACCGCATGCACCATTATCCGCGCCGCATGTGGACACCGCTCTCGGTGTCGTAGGGCTTGCCGACCGCATGCACCATTATCCGCGCCAGCTCTCCGGCGGTCAGGAGCAACGCGTTACCATCGCCCGCGCCATCGTCTCCGACCCGACATTTCTTCTCTGCGACGAGCCTACTGGGGACCTGGACCGCAGGAGCGCTGACGAAATCATGGCGATCATCGAGGAACTTGTCGCTAAGTTCGGCAAGACCATCCTCATGGTCACCCATGACCCTGTGGTTGCCGCACGCGCGCACACCACGCTTCATCTTGAAAAAGGCGTCCTCGTCGAAGGCAAGATATCCCGCGAGCGCGTGCTGGCCGGAGGTGCGGCATGAAATTCCGCCGTCTCATTTTCGCCAATCTCTTCCGCAAAAAAATCCGTCTGATCCTCACGATCGGGTCGTTCGCCATCGCTCTGCTTCTGTTCATGTTTCTAGCGGTCGTGAAAAGCGCTTTCAGCCGGGGCGTGGAAGTCGCGGGCGCTGATCGCCTGGTCATCGTCAATCGCGCCGGCCTCATTCAAGTGATGCCCATTTCATACGGAGACAAAGTCCTTGCCATTCCCGGCGTCAAGGCCGTCACCCATAACCACTGGTTTGGCGGCGTCTATCAGGACGAGAAGAACTTCTTTCCGCAGTTCGCCATCGACATCGAAAATCAGCGCAAGGTGTATCCGGAATTCGTGGTGCCCGATGATCAGTGGAATAACTACATCAAGGATCGCCAGGGGGCCGTCGTGGGCGTGAGGACTGCCAATCGCTTTGGATGGAAGATCGGCGACCGCATTCCGCTCAAGAATGCTCTTTACGGCACCACCAATACTTGGGAGTTCAATCTCGACGGCATCTATCACAGCGATCGCCCGGGCGGCGACGAAAGTCAATTCTGGCTCCAGTGGAAGTATTTTGACGAAAACGTCCCGGAGCGCCTCAAGAGCACGGCGGGATGGTATGTCCTTAAGCTGAACAGCCCGGATGATGCCGTCCGTGTGGCCAAGACGATTGATGAAAATTTTGCCAACTCCTCCTTTGAGACCAAAACCGAAACGGAGTCGGCTTTCCAGGCCGGTTTCGCCAAACAATTCGGCAACATCGAGTTTCTGATTCTTTCTATCGGCAGCGTGGTGTTCTTCACGCTGTTGCTCGTCACCGGCAACACCATGGCCATCTCCGTGCGCGAGCGCACCGCGGAGCTCGCTGTATTGAAAGCCATCGGCTTTACGGATCGCGCCGTTCTTTTCCTGGTGCTCGCGGAGTCGCTGGTCATCGCTCTTGTTGGAGGCCTGCTCGGCCTTGTCTTTGCTGCGTTGGCCATCCCGGGTCTCAGCGTGGCGCTGAATGGCTTACTTCCCCCGCTTCTTCTTTCAAACGCCACCCTCGCTCTGGGGTTGGGTTTTGCGCTTGCGGTCGGCGCGGCCAGCGGCTTGCTGCCCGGTCTTGGCGCGATGCGCATGCGCGTCGTCAACGCGCTGAGGAGGGTCTGAGATGGCCATCCCCCTCATCTACAATTTGCGCAGCGTCAAGGCGCGCTGGACCTCCACAATCGTCGCGGTCATCGGCATCGCAGGAACCGTCGGCGTCTTCATCGCCATGCTGTCGCTCGCGCGTGGCTTCCAGGCCACCCTGGTGGCTTCTGGCTCAGAGGACAATGCCCTCATCGTGCGTGCCGGGGCCACCTCGGAAATGACCAGTAGCGTCATGCTGGATTCCGTAAAAATCATCCAGGACGCGCCGGGCATCGCGCGCGCGGCGGCGGGCCCGCTGGTCACGCCGGAGGTTGTCCTTGTCGCCCCCATCCCGCTGCTTTCCAATGGCTCGGATGCCAACGTGCAGCTTCGCGGCGTTTCCCCAAGCGTCCTGGCGATCCGCAAACAATTGAAAATCGTCGAGGGCCGCATGTTTCAAGCGGGCCTCAACGAGGTCGTCGTCGGCAAGAACGCCAATACCAGTTATTCAGGGTTGACCCTGGGCAATACCATTAACCTGGGCAGCGTCCGCTGGCAGGTGGTTGGTGTTTTTGACGCGGGGGGCAGCGCTTTCGATTCCGAAGTTTGGGCTGACTCCCATCTCCTCGCCGGAGCATACAAGCGACCCGACACTCTCTATCAATCCGTTACGGTGCACCTGACATCTCCCGAAGCGCTGCGGCAACTCCAGGACGCCGTTACTTCCGATCCCCGATTGAGTGTCGACGTCACCCGCGAGATCGACTACTACTCGAAGCAGTCTAACCGCATGACCTTGCTCATCACTCGTTTGGGCGGGTTCGTTGCCATGGTCATGGCCATCGGCGCGGTTTTCGGCGCGCTCAATACCATGTACTCCGCGGTCGCCGAGCGCGGGCGCGAAGTCGCGACCATGCGTGCTCTAGGCTTCGGCGCTGCCGCCGTCGTCTTCTCATTCTTGATCGAAGCGCTCCTCATTTCTTTCGTCGGAGGCTCGCTCGGTTGCGTGGCGGTTCTTCCCTTGAACGGCCTAACCACCGGCGCGATGAACTGGCAGACGTTTTCGCATCTGGCGTTCGCCTTCAAAATCACGCCCCCGCTTCTCGTCGCGGGAATCCTCTTCGCGTTGCTGATGGGCTTGGTCGGAGGAGTTCCTCCGGCCATTCGTGCTGCCATCCGTCCGGTGTCCGCGGCGCTGCGGGAACTCTGATCGGCTTGGTATCTCGCGCACACTGATCCGCAGACAGGGCCCCATCCCTAGATGGGCGCGGACCCGCTCAAGGCGCGACGGCAGGGGCGAATTGCTTCCTGTAACCGCGATTTGCATTCACCCGCGAGCTTCCTCATCGCACTGTTTAAGGCCATTTCCTAATCCGGGATTAACTCTTCCGCACGTTGTCCCTTGACGATTCAACGATAGCGACCCTAGCCTAGTAAGAGAGGCGGTGGGAGCAGTATGGGTGCAATGGCAAGACCGATCACGGCTAAGCGCCGCTGTGTATTTTGCGGGAAGCAAATTGCGCCGGATCTCGCGCAGTGCCCATTTTGCCGCGAGGCCGTCCCGCAAGTGCAACTGTCTCGCCTCAACAGACCGGACGGGCGGTACCAGGTTCGCCGTGGGCTGCTGTACATGCTACTCGCGGCCGTAATTCACTTTTTCGCCGCCGGCTACGGCGCTCCCATTCGGCTTCCACTGCCAGTCACCATTCTTCCCCTCGTGACGCAATACCTCACGCCTTTGCTTTTCCTCGGAGGCCTTGGTTTGACTCTCTATGGCCTCTTTCTGCGATTTAGATCCTGAGCCACGACTGCCGGCTTGGCTGTGGCAATCGAACCGGCGAGGCCTCCTAAATTTCGCAGGAGAAATACTGCGCAATTAAGGCGACCTGTTCGAATGGCCAGCTTGACTGATTGGAGTAGTACCACGCTTTCGAAAGCACATGCCCGCTCGCTCGCTGTGGCCTACTGAGGAGAGTGAGGCCGGATCTGGCAGCCTCAACTCTTATCGCGGAACTTTCAACTGAGGAGTCAAAATGAAAAGGAAATTCTTGGCCGTTCTCTTTGCAGCGTGCGCCGTGTTGTTGCTCATGACCGTGGGCGCGGGTCGGGCCGCGGCGCAGGGCCCCGCGGGTGCGGGCGCATCCACCGCAGCGCAGGGAAATTCGGGTTCTTCGGGCTCGCATTCTTCCCATTCCCTCAACCCCATCAAGTGGGTCAAGAAGGATAAGGGTTCGAAAAGCTCTTCCGATTCGAACGGCAGCCGGAGCGACATCGAAAAGAAGTTGACCCCGAAACTGCAGGCCCAGGGTGTATTGCCGGCCAATTCGAATGCTACCTATGCGTGCGCATCGTTTACCGCACTGAATGAGTGCCTCGCGGCGCTCCACGTCAGCCGCAATCTTGGACTCGACTTCAATTGCTTGCGCGCCAGCGTCACCGGCGTGCATTCGAACGCCGACATGTCCGCTTGTAAGGCCGCCGACGGTGAGAAAGCGCGGAGCCTGAATAAAGCGATTCATCTGCTGAATCCCGGAGCCGACGCCAAGGGAGCAACCAAGAACGCAGAGCGCCAGGTGGAGTCCAGAGCCGTCTGGAAACACTTTTGCGGCGAGCGCGTCACGATTGCCTTTAGCCTGCGTTTCCCAACCTCTTGTCTTTCCGAACTCCGCCACCACCCAAGAATAAGCTTGCCATCCTGAAGGTTTGGCGAAGTCGAACCCGAAGGAACTCCACCGAATATCTACGCCGATACGCGCATCAGATGAGATCCTTGGCTCCGCAAACCCATCCGGATAGGAAAAGGCGTGCTCCGGGCAGGGTAGCAATATTTACGGAATTACCCTTGAGAGGAGGCAGCTGCGGAGGCGGAGGACGAAGCGGATAACGTGACACCCGCATCCGTGTTGACAGCGGCGGCGGTGGCGCGGTAGCGCACGATTAGGAGGGTGAGATCGTCAGCCTGGTGAGCCCCGCGCGCGAAGTTTTCCACCGCTTCGAGGACACATTTCTGGATCTTTTCGAGGGGACACTCGAGTTGTCCTGTGAGAATTTCTTTCAGCCGCGCGATGCCGAACATCTGCTCGTCGGGATCCATGGCCTCGGTAACGCCGTCGCTGAAGAGCACCAGGGTGTCGCCGGGCTCCAGCTTCAAGCAAACGGCGGTGTACTCGGCTTCGGGAACGAGTCCCACAGGATAAGAGCCCTCCGTGAAAGCTTCTTCGGCGACGCCGCGCCGAATCAGAATGGGCGAAGGATGGCCGGCGTTGATGAATTCGAGATGCCCTTGCTCATCGAGAACGCCGAAGAACATGGTGGCGTAACGGCCGACCTCGGAGTGATCGCAGAGGAAGCGATTGACATGGTGGAATACGCGCGCGGGATCGGTGCCGAGAGTCATGCCGGAGAGCGCGCCCTGAAGCATGGTCGTGAGAAGCGCGGCGCCGAGTCCTTTGCCGGAAACGTCGGCGATGAGGAATGCGGTGCGCCCGTCGCTGAGCGGAAAGACATCGAAGTAATCTCCGCCCACCGCTAGGCAGGGAAGGTTGAAGCCGGTTACGGCGAGGTGCGGGTATTCGCGGAAATCGCGGGGGAGAAGCGCCTGCTGGATGTCGCGGGCGATGTTGATCTCCTGCTCCATCCGTTGGCGTTCGCGCTCGCGTTCGACGAGGCGGGCATTGTCCAGAATGCTGGCGGCGTCGCCCGCCAGGGCGTCCAGAATCTGGCGGTCGAGTTTGGAGAAGGCGGCGGGGCGGCGCGAATCCAGGTATAGCACGCCGAGGAAATCGCCGCGCTTGATATTGATCATGGATTCCTGAGTGCTCGCCCGGGACATTGCGAAAAGGGGAATCACCACGACGGCGCGGAGGCGCTGCGCCACGACGCTCTGCGCGGCCTGCAAATCCGCGTCCGCTTGTGCCAGGTCTTCCGTGATAACTGGGGACTGCTGTCTTAACGACAGTTGAATGGCGGTCTGGCTGGGCGTGAGGCTTTCCGGAGGAAGACGATTTCCCCCGCTGCGCCGCGCAAGTTTCACTTTGAGCGCTCCGCTGGCATCGGCTTCCAGGAGCAAGCCACGATCGGCGTCGGTGACGGACACGGCATGATCGAGCATGTGGCCCAGCACGACGTCGAGCGGGAGCTGAGAGTGCAGCAGCGATGTCGCTTCCAGCAGGCGCTTGAGCTTGAACAGGCCGCCACCACCCGTCGGCTCCGAACTGGTAATGTGCTCCATGCGCGTAAGGAGTTGCGGAAGGGAATCGGCGTCCGAACTCTTGCCGGAGCGGAAGATGATCTCGTAGGAGTCCTCGAGGCCGAAGGAGATGGAGTCACCATCCTGCAGCTCGCGGCTTTCGACTTTTTCCCCGTTCACGAAGAGGCCGCGGCGTTGGCCGCGATCCTCGATGTAGAAGCGATTGGCTTCGATCACCACGGCGGCGCAGTTGCGGGAGATGCGCCGGTCGGAGAGCTGTAAATGGTTGCCCGTTTCCGCGCCACGGCCGATCATAAAAGGCGATTGCGTGATGCGGGCGTAGCGGCGCGCGCCGTCCGAGGAGAGGACTTCGAGAACTGCTTCGCCGGCAAGTGGTACGGTATCGGGCATGGTCCACTTGGCCGGAAATTGTAGCACGCAAAGGGGTAACTGGTGATTCATGAAAAACCGCAGGAGCGCCGCGCCGGTTCCCTGAGCTTGTGCGCCGCCGCCGGTCTCAGTAAAATGTCCCGTCTTCGTTTCCCGCGACGGAACTTTCTTTTTGCGTCATACCGGAGTCCACCCGAATGGGGCAGCACTACGACGTTATCGTCATCGGCGGCGGCCACAACGGCCTGGTCAACGCCGCATATCTCGCCAAAGCAGGGAAGAAGGTCGTTGTCCTGGAACGCCGCCACGTTCTCGGCGGCGCCGCTGTCACTGAAGAAATCATCCCCGGCTTTCTTTTTTCCGAATGTTCTTACGTCGTCTCGCTGCTTCGCCCGGAAATCATCCGCGAACTCGATCTTCCGCGTCACGGCCTGGAAATCCTCCCGCTCGACGGCACGTTCTCTCCCATGCTCAACGGCGACCACCTCTGGCGCATGAACGACCACGCCAAATCCGTCCGTGATATTCGCCGTCACTCCCGCCTCGACGCCGAGGCCTATGACGAATTCTCGAAGATGATGACGCCCATGTGTCGTTTCGTGAAGCCCATGCTCTCTATGGTTCCGCCCGATCCCACCACGCTCAAACCCAAGGACCTCAAGCAGCTTCACTTCTTGCTGCAACGTTTCCGCGAACTCTCCTCTGATGAGCGCTACACCCTGGTCCAGCTCATGACCATGAGCTCTGCCGATTTCCTCGACCAATGGTTCGAAACCGACGTTCTCAAAGCCACCATGTCCGCTTCCGGCATCATCGGCACGTTTCTCGGCATCCGTTCGCCCGGCACCGCTTATGTTCTCCTCCATCACTACATGGGCGAAATCGATGGCGCCTTCCGCTCCTGGGGTTTCAGCCGCGGCGGCACGGGGGCCATTTCGAACGCCATCGCAGACGCCGCGCGAGAGGCTGGCGTCCAAATCCGCACCACAGCGCCCGTGGGCAAAATTCTCGTCAAAAACGGCCGCGCTTGCGGCGTCGTTCTCCAGAGCGGCGAAGAACTCTCCGCCAACGTGATTTCTTCCAGCGTCGACCCGCATCTCACCTTCGAAAAATTTCTTGAGGCCGATGAATTGCCTGGTGATTTTCTCGAAGGTGTCCGCCGCTACAAATTTCGCGGCTCCTCCGGCAAGGTCAATCTCGCCCTCGACGCGCTTCCCAATTTCAAGTGTCTCCCCGGCCCCGGCGCCCACCTTCGTGGCGCCATCTCCATTTCTCCGAGCATGGAATACATGGAGCGCGCTTACGACGACGCCAAGTACGGCCGCTACTCACGCAAGCCCTACATCGACATGGTCATCCCCAGCCTCACCGATCCCAGCGTCGCGCCTCCCGGCAAACACGTGCTCTCCTGCTTCGTGCAGTACGCTCCCTACAAACTCGCCCAAGGCAACTGGGACGATCAGCGCGAAGCTTTCGGCGACAACGTCATCAACACCATCGCCGAATACGCGCCCAACATCAAAGACATCATTGTCGGCCGCCAGGTCCTCACCCCGCTCGATCTCGAGCGCGAGTTCGGCCTCACCCAGGGCAACATTTTTCAAGGCGAGCTTTCTCTCGAGCAGCTTTTCTTCCTCCGTCCCGTCGCCGGCTGGGCCTACTACCGCACGCCCATCCATAATCTCTATATGTGCGGATCCGCCACGCATCCCGGCGGCGGCATCATGGGCGCCAACGGCCGCATCGCCAGCCAGGTGATCTTGAAGGAATGGTCGTTCGCCTCGCGGGCGCGCCTGACAAGCTCAGGCATGTCTCGTTCGAAGGCTGCCAACTAACCATGCCCCTCGGACAGCGCGTAGTTCTCATCGGCGGCGGGCACAACGCCCTCATCACCGCGTTTTATCTAGCCAGGGGCGGCTTCAAACCCCTGGTCCTCGAGCGCCGCGAAATGGTCGGCGGCGGCGCCATTACCGAGGAATTTCATCCCGGCTTCAAAGCCTCCACGCTCGCCCATACCCTCGGCCCGCTTCGTACTGAGATCGGGCGCGACATGCAAATCGAAAAATTTGCGTGCGAAATACTCTATCCCGGCCCGCGCGTCTTCGCTCCCATGCCCGATGGCCGTGCGCTTCTTTTCTGGAACGATAACGCCAAGACCGCTCGTGGCATCGCGAGTATTTCCGCCAAGGATTCCGCCAAATACATAGAATTCGCGGACGCTCTCGATCATCTCACCGGCGTCCTCGACCAGCTTGTTTCGATCACCCCGCCGGCAATCGACAAGCCCACTCCCGAGGACCTCTGGAATCTCTTCAAAACCGGCCGCAGCGTCCGCATGCTTCGCAAGAAGGGAATCTTCGACCTTCTCCGCTGGGCGCCCATGGCTGTTGCGGACTTTGTCTCCGAATTTTTCGAAAGCGAGCTGATCCGTGCTGTCATCGCGGCACGCGGCATTTTCGGCACCGCGCTTGGTCCCTGGTCCGCGGGTTCCACCGCCGTCCTTCTTATGCGCGCCGCTTCCGATACTCATCCCGTGGGCACTGCTGCTTTTCCTCGGGGTGGGCTCGGTAACTTCACGCGCGCCCTGGCCGAATCAGCGAAGCAGGCCGGCGCGGAAATTCGAACCGACGCCGAGGTCCAGCAGATCCGCGTGAAAGATGGCGCTGTCACCGGGGTCGTTTTGACTGACGGAGAAGAAATCTCTGTCGAAGCCGTCGTCTCCGGCGTCGACCCCAAGCGCACCTTCTTCCATCTCGTCGATTCTTCCCAGCTTGATCCGACCTTCGCCAATCGCGTTAAAAATTTCCGCGCGAGTGGCACCCTCGCCAAAGTCAATCTTGCTCTTGGCGCTCTTCCCACTTTCTCCGCGCTCGATCCTGCACAAGGCTTTCTCGAAGCGCTCTCCGGCCGCATCCACATCGGCCCGGAAATCGACTATCTCGAACGCGCTTTCGACGCCTCCAAGTACGGCGAATTCTCGAAAGCGCCTTATCTCGACGTCATCATTCCAACGATTCTCGATCCGGCCCTCGCCCCTGAAGGCAAGCACGTCCTCTCCGCCTGCGTACAATATGCTCCGTATAAACTCAGAGAAGGGAATTGGGACTCCTGCCGCAGGGAACTTGGCGCCACTGTCATTCAAACGCTCGCCTCCTACGCCCCGGATCTTCCGAGCCTGGTCGAAGGCATCCAAGTCATCACGCCCAAGGATCTCGAAACATCCTACAGCTTCACTGGCGGCCATATTTTCCATGGCGAGCTTGCACTCGACCAGCTTTTCACCATGCGTCCCGTTCTCGATTGGGCGCGTTACAAGACGCCCATCCGCGGACTTTTTCTTTGCGGCTCCGGCACGCATCCCGGCAACGGCCTCACCGGCGCAAGCGGCGCCAACGCCGCCCGCGAAATCATTCACGCTCTTCGCTGATTCCACGCTTCGTTTTTCCAAAAAAAAGGGCGCCCCGACCCGGTCGGGGCGCCCCTGCCACCTCATTTTGTGCAATGACAACTGCCTACATGCCGTGGGGCATCTTCTTGGCGTTCGCACTTGCTGGCGGCGCCGCATGCCGGTGCGGAGCCGTGAGGGTTGTGCCCTGGATGTTCTTTGAGGGCAGGGTCGCCGCGAACGTCGGCAGGTTGTGAGCGCGCACCTGCGTCACGGCCTCAAAACCTGACGCCAGCTTGA
>WNFI01690043.1_pt1 | contig 11946 bp, 16 predicted proteins | sample 5400471 | NCBI WGS metagenome assembly WNFI01 (sample SAMN13153348, study PRJNA577476) | soil metagenome | isolation source: 100 cm saprolite on Douglas fir-dominated hillslope | place: USA:California | collected 2013-09-17 | reverse complement strand
GCGAGCGCCGTGCGTTCTTGTCGAAACTGCCGCGCGTCGCCCCGGGACGTTTCACTGGCAACGAAATCCGCATCTTCCGGATCGAAAATCCTCGCGCTCAGTTCAGAATTGAGCGGATCCCATCCAAAAAGAACCGAAGTCCCGTGCCCGGTTCCATCCTCCTCTCGGTCGAACTCTCCTCGCTCGCCACGTCTTGAAAGGAATAAGCAAATGTTCAAAATCGTCACGACGGCCAGTAGAAGATAGGCAAGCACGCTCATGGTCGCATCCCCTTAAGGACGTGACTGCGCGCTGAATGCAATTTCCTCCTGGTTGCGGCAACCAAAGACTCATAATCGGCTTCGAGTGCTGGCTCGGTTGTGGGCTGGGGAATTGGCGCATAGGACCATAGGCTTACACACCATATAAGCAAAACGAAAAGGTAACAGAGAGGCTGTATGTGCACCCAGGAGCGTTCAAAGCTGTCTCCGAGAGAATCCCTCAGTGTGAGGTGAAGGACGTTAGTGGCGATAAACAGGCCGTAGCCGTAGATAATCCCCTTGAGATTCCTGCCCAGGGGAACCGCGTAATAGGCAAAGAGAGCAACCAAGCCGATCAGAAGTGTCACCTGCACGATCCGCAGATCCCGTTCCGTCTCTAAGGTCGTCTTTCCAGGGATCCAGTTCGGGCTGTTCCATGCTTTCACGAAAATCCTTGTGATTGCCAAGATGAACAAGAAGAGAAACACGTTGCGTGCCATGCGGGCTGCGCCTGGATACCGCGCAAGCGCTACCTTGTACGCTTCCCAAACCACGCAGCACCCAACGACAAGACTGAAATACTGGCTACTCCAGTAGGCGTATCCGTAGATTTTGGGCAGCAGATAATAGAAAGGGATGAGCGCCAGGTCCGAAACCAGGACCCAGCCCAAATAGAAATAGAAAAAGCGGTAATGTTTTAGGAAGTTCCCTCGAAATGCCCGCAGTAGCAGAGCACTCTCGAGAGCAAGGGCTGTCACCCAAAGGGCTGTAGAAAGCATCTTGAGGCTTCTGTAGTTAACGTGAATCGTAGCACAAAAATGGGGAGAAGGCATGGAATACCCTCTCCCCCGTAAGAACCCATACAGATGCTAGATTTCGAGGGCGCCTTGAGGGGATAACAGCATAATCCTGCATGGGTCATTGTCAGAGCTCAAATGGCTACGGACTCCATTCCGGCACCGGCAAGGCCCCAAGGTATTGGAGGAGGCAGCGGAGCGCCGCCGTCGGCCCTCAGCGTTGGCTGTTCATTGATGCTGCTTTGCCAGGGTATAGGTGGTGCTGGGGGAGCACCTCCGTCGGCATTGAGATACGGCGAAACGATCACTCCTCCGCCTGTGAGCCACGGAATCGGTGGTGCAGGTGGAGCTCCCCCGTCGGCTCGAATCATGTCCAAATTCTCTCGCTGACACCGAGCTGGAGCAGTTGCAAGCAGAAGGACAGCAGCTACAAACAACAACAAGCAGATTCCTTTTTTGCAAAGCATTGATTTTTCTCCTGAAATGAAATTTGGGACCCTGGTGAGCGGGGACCCGCGGAGTAGGTTACAAAACGTGTGGGAGCGTCTGAGTTAGCGGGTCCATGCCGGTCGGTTCTCCGAGCAAAAGTCGAATTTGCGAGCCTCAGTGGGGAAAGGAAGAAAGATCGAGCTGTATCCAACTATAGGGAGAGCGGCACGTCCATCCCGCGGTTTTGCACCCCTTTTGACCTTGCCGATTCGGTGGGGGGCGAACTCGTTACCACCAAACAAAAGACTTAACATGTGTCCGAGCAATAACTTGAAGAGCCTTAGTTCCCTGGCAACTTCCCGCAACTGCATTGAATAAACAATTTTCCGCCGTCCGCGCCGGCGGCCCAACGGAGACGCAGTTATCTCTTGATTTGCCTTCTTAGAGTTGATCTGGTCGGAAAAGCGAGCAAGGCGTCAGAAATATTTCACACTTCGTGTCGGCGGATAGTATCCGCGTTGGGGAGTCTTACGTGGGTAACTAAACATGATCTTCCAGAAAGGCCAGCGATATCGTTGCCAAAACCGGGAGTATGCCGCTGAGATCGAGGTCATCTAGGATTCAATTGAGGGAAAATCTGCCGTTAAATGTTGCTGCGGGGCGGTGATGAAGAAGCCTTATTGGAGTCCGGTTCTGACGATGAGCGCCGCGAACGATTCAATCATAGTTAAATGTTTCCGCCAGACAGCATAAGTGTATTGGTACACACGATGGCAGTTGAGGGGGCAGAACGAATCCTATGTTGGACAACCTACGCATGTGCTTCGGCTTCGTCTCAATTCTGGTCGGTTCAGTTTTTCTTCATGATGGGGTTTCGATCGCTCACAGTGCCGAATCGACTTGGCTCGTCGGTGGGGCTGTACTTGTTTCGCTCGGTTTCATTAGCATGGCGTACGTAGTGAAGAATTGGGTGGCATTAAGGGGATATTTCAAAAATGACGGCGGATGAGACAGCGGAAGGACTTGAACAAGGCGGTAGAGGCGAGCCACTACGAGCGGAAGTTCATGAACCGATCCAAATCCTTAAATCCACGTAGAAGCCAGAGGGTCCCTCTCCAAGTGGTCGTAATGATTCGGGCTAACATGCCGGATGGAAGGTGCGTCCAAGTGCAAGCGTTCACGTCAGTTGTAAATGCGCACGGCGGTATGCTGGAATCGCCCCTGAAATTGGCAACTGACCAAAAAATACTACTCATCAATCCGAACTCGGGAACAAACGTTGGTTGCAGGGTCGTCCAAGTTGAGGGGCCAACTTCAACTTTGTACGATGTCGCTTTCGAATTTGACCAGCGCAGCCCGCGATTCTGGCCAATCAGTTTCCCTCCAGAGGATTGGACTGTCGAAGAGGCGATTGCAAGTGATAGTCACTGAACGCATAGGCGGAATACGAGAACAAGAAATTCTTCCAGCGCGCTATGGAGAAGCGAAGTGGTGTACCTCGTTGTTGTCTACCGTTAAGTTCGTCGTGGGAAATGCTCCGTTGTCACTTTAATCACGATTATAATTAAATGTATGGATTATATAATTTACGTACAGTTAGATGAGAGGTCCATACGAGTTTGAGAAGTTTCTCACGGAATAGACTAAACGGCATTCGGCTAGTCATCCATTCCCAATGGTACTTGGACCTTTACCTGATCGCTGGTGTAACCATCTCAGCGATGGCCTGATGATGGCGTCTTGGACAATCCAACAACGCTTGCCAATCAAGAGAACGGAGCACCATGCCAGAGGACATCACCAAGTCGAGACCAGATGGAACTGGTAGTGGCACAATCGAGGAAAGAAACCGGCGCCGAAGCGAGCGCGTCGTTCTCCGCGTCCCCCTCCAACTGTCGGCCAGGATGCCGGACGGAAAGCGAATAAGCATTGAGGTCTACAGCCTCGTGGTGAATGCGCACGGTGGCCTGTTGGACATGGGAATGGAAATGCTGAGCGGACAACAACTAATTCTTACTAACCCAAGGAACGAAAAAGTTGCGTCAGGCAAGATAGTGCGCGTAGAGGCATCGAAAGAGGGGCGATTTTCCGTTGCATTTGCATTTGAATTTCCGGCTCCCAGTTTCTGGCCGGTAAGTTTTCCACCCGCTGATTGGTCCCTTGTTGCGGCGGCAGTTTGAAACCGGCGCGTGTGGATAGTCTTCCTGGCCTTCTGGGGGACCAAATGAAAGCTGCCGGACAACCGGTCAAGGTTTTGGTGGCCGACGATTCAGCCGTATCGCGCAAGCTCGTTGAGCTCACGCTGTCTGAAAAACAGTATTCCCTGGTATTCGCTAAGAGCGGGCGCGAGACGCTCGATCTTTTCGCGGAGCAGCATCCTTCTCTTGTGATTGTCGATTGGATGATGCCCGATCTGACGGGCCTCGAAATCTGCAAGCACATCCGGTCAAGAGCGCAGGCATCCTACACGTACATCATCCTTCTGACCGGCAAGTCCGAGAAGGAGAGTGTGGTAGAAGGATTGGCGGCGGGGGCCGACGACTACCTTACAAAACCGTTTCACCATGAAGAACTTATAGCTCGTGTGGGAGTGGGCCTCAGAATCATTGGGCTCCAACGAGAGATCGAGGCCAAAAACCTACTGCTGAAAGAACTCTCCCTTACCGTCAACGACACCTATGGACACGATGCGGGCGATAGCGTTCTAAAGGCATTTTCTGAAATTCTGAAAAGTAACTCGAGAAAGAGTGACATTTGCGGCCGTATAGGAGGGGAAGAATTCCTTCTTGTTCTGACGCACACAACCGGGGAGAACGCTAAGCTCGTGATCGACCGTGTCCGGGTAGAGCTTGAGGCCACGCATTTCAATTTTGATGGCAAAAGCCTGAAGGTGACCGCCAGCTTTGGTCTTGCAGGCTTCGTCGGAACGCGTGCCCCGGATTTCAACCGCTTGGTCGCTCAAGCCGATGCGGCGCTCTATTCGGCGAAGCGCCAAGGGCGGAATCGGCTTGAACTGTCAGAAATTCAAACGTCGTGAAGAGAATTTGTTTACCACTCCGCATTCTTGGAATCCTATTCGGTTACATGGTGAATACATGGGTCTGGGACTGGCAATGGTGTACGTTGTGACTAAATAGAGCAGTGGTTGTCTTTGGGTTTTCAGCGAACCGGGTCATGGCGCGACTTTCAAAGTTTACATGCCGCGAGTTGATGAAGTTGTGAGGAATCAGGCAAGGACTGGCCCGGGAAGAGGAGAGTTCTTGCCGGAGCGTTTATTCTCATAAAGAGCTTGATCAGCAGCAGCGAGCATATCCTCGAGGCGGTCTCCGGCTACGAATTGCTTCCAACCGGCGGAACAAGTGATGGCAATTTTCTGTCCACCCCACGCCACTTCGAACGGTCCAAGGCGCTCCATGACAAGATGCAACTGCTCGAGATTACATTCCGGAAGAACTAGAAGGAATTCGTCACCTCCCATACGCACAGCGAGATCGCCTTTGCGAATGGCACGATTGAGGCAGGCGGCAAATTCCTGCAATACCAAATCACCGGCCGGATGGCCGTGAGCGTCGTTGATGCGCTTGAAATCGTTCAAGTCCAGCAGCACCACTGTCAGGGGATGCCCTTTGCGGGAGGAGCGGGCCACCTCCGCGGCGAGGCGCTGCTCGGCAAACCTACGGTTGTATAGACCTGTCAGCACGTCGACCATAGCCATATTGCGCAAAAGGCGCGAATGGCCCTGCTTTTCTGCAAGCTGACGCCGGAGCCGTTTGATGAGAATTTGCTGATATATGATGGAAGCGTTGAAGAGGACGACCAAGGCGATCACTCCGGAAATCGCTTCGTTGAGCGTGATGTGCAAGACGGCCGCCGCTCCTACCCTGAGAGAGGGTAGCGCGATCGAGACAACGCCCACGCTGAGAAGCAACATCACAAAAATCGTAGTGGCCCAGATCTGCCAGTCCTTTTTTTCAATAGCGTGGAGGTTCTCGTCGAGGAGATCGCGTTCGCGCGGCTCTCCAGGAAGGGGACTTGGCTGCTTGTCGTGTCGGCTCATTGTTGGAGAGATAATAAATAACTAGCTGTCTACTTCCACCTTAAGTTGCGCCATTGCTGAGGTCAAGGTCTTTTGCCCGCGCACCGCCAGAATAGTTAGTAACCAGCTAGAGTTCGGAATATGAAAGGGTCAGAGACATGGCTGGCCGCGGCTCAAGTGAATCTGGGAGAAGAGTAGGTCTAGCCGGCAATCCGGCCGGGTACCTGTCCTGACGGGTACCTGTCCTTTGGTACTGGAGAGCCATGGTGGGGTTCCTATCACAATGGCAATCTATTCTCGGTAAGACAACTATGAGTGCATTCCTCATACTCGCGTTCTCCGTGGTGGCGCTGCTGCGGTTTGCCGTCTATCAGTGGCGATTGATTTGGCTGACCACCGCTAGTCAGCCACTTTCAGATTCGTTGCGCGCAGCGACCGGAGTCGGCAGCGAATCCATTGGCGCAACCGACTTCAAGATGCTTCTGGGTCTTTGCAATGAATTGTCGCCGGACCTTAAAAGGAGCACGCCATGGCTGCGTGAAGTCACACTGTATCACCGTGTTGTTGGGAAGCTGGAAAGAGTCTTCAGGTCGGCTCAACCCTGTATTTCCACGTGGGCATTGGCAGAGATGAAAACCTGCTCGCGTTATGTTGCAGTGGTTCTCGATCAACATCTTTCTGTCGATCTTGACCGGCGAGCAGCGATTCGTTCTTCATAGCAAAAGCCGGGCCTGAGGGATTGAAGCGGACTTAGAATAGTTCTTGATAAATGGGAGTACCGGACATCTAGAATTTGCTTGTCCGATAAGGGTGTTTAACTGGTGCTCAGTAGCTCGTTAACTTGATTATTCTCGGCCCGCCTTGCCATACTTTGAGGCGTGATTTGCCCAACGTTGCGAAAGCTTGATTTGGCAGTGCGGTCGGCGGAAGCTGAGGCAGAGTACAGGCTCATCGCCAGGAGAGACTGTCTGAAGCGTACTGGCTGTTCGTGGAATGACCCTTCCTTGGCTTTTGCAGAACAAGCAGTCGCAGAGGCGGAGATGAGGTTAACTGAGGCTCGTTTTTCGTTGGATGACCACACGGCCATTTGCCGATTCTGCTCACCAGTAAACTCAAACTGATTGATCTGCCAGTTAGAGTGCCGCATGTACAGCTATAGACTCTGCAATCGAGCCATGTACTTCCTAATCGGGACTCGACTTACTTCGGTTCCGATCTGTCGGAATCTTTTCTTCAAGGATAAGATTATTCTCCCGCGCACGACTATGTTGCATCTCTTACACATCCCGTTGCTGCCATAGAGCGAACTGCGGCTCCCGCATTTCAGACATCCGTAGTCGTCGAAGTAGAAGCGCATCTTTAGGAGCTGGCTGCTAGGGAGAAGCCGGCGAACTTCCAAGTAGACTGGCTCGGGCAGGAACCACGGCTGCAGGAACAATTCATCATAGGGTTGCATCGGCTGAATGGCTTTGGCAGGCTTGCGCTTTATCATTCTGTGCTCCTTTCGCGCTTTCATGTGGATTGCTACCTCCTCGGGTGGAAATTCCTATACGCTCGCGAGATCGGAATGGACGCCACGTTTGCATAACGATTTGTGCTAGCTAGTGACGTGTGACCCATGAGTTCTTGAACGTGGCGAATATCGGCTCCGTTGTCGAGCAGATGAGCAGCAAACGAGTGCCGAAGCGTGTGCGAAGTCACCTTGCCAAGTCCAGCTCGAAACGCAGCTTCCTTGAAAATTTGGGCGATGCAGGTTCGAGTCAAGGGGTGCGGCTTTTTGCGAACGTGTCCCTCATCCGGGTTCGGAACTAGCCTCCTGAACTTCCTCCACGCTCGCGCAGAGCCCAACGAAGCTGGCCCGAGCGCGACGCACCGTTGCCGAGGAATGCCCGATCCGTCCCGGTAGTCCAGCCAGTACCCACACAAATACGAGCCGTTCCACGAAACGCAGCCGTTTTGCACGAGATATTGACTCTCGAAGAGGTAGCCCACCCTGCGGCCCCGCAGGTGTTCCCTAAGCCTTCCCTTCGCAGTGAGACCGAAGAAGACTCTGCGGTCCCCACTCTTGCCACGCACCAAAATTGTTCGCCTCACGAAATCCACATGCTCAAGCCGGATGTTCACCAGCTCGCCGAGACGACAACCTGTCGCGTAGAACAACTCCAGAATCGCGCGGTCCCTCGGGTTCCCGGCGGCATCTATCAGGCGCCGCACATTTGCCTCCGAGAGCGCCCGCAGCAGCCGCCGTCGCTCGGGGCGAGGCCGCACGAGGCGAGGCGCGACCTTATCGACGACACCGCGGAGGCAGAGGAAGTCGAAAAACGATCGCAAAGCCCACAAGTGCCGACGAACAACCTCGCCCGACAGATCGCGGCGCGACAACTCGGTCATAAAGTCCTGAATGTGATGAGGCCTAACCCTGGAGAAGCTCCGCCGCCCCCAGTACCGCAAAAACTTTCCGGCGACGCGATCGTAGGTCTCGCGCGCACCGCGCGAATACCGTTGGCACACCAGCCACTGGCTGAAGCGGTCGACGAGTTCAGGGTTCGTGAGCCGTTGCCGGCCCATATCAATCGCGACAAACAAGTGCGGGCATCAGCGGGATATATGACAGAAGGCAGCGAAAGTCAATGGATTGACCTGCTGTACGGTACAGCATTTGACATATGCATTAGATAGGTATAACACTGTTACCGTAACAAGTGAGCACATAAGGGACTACGATTCCATTCAAAACTTGGCTAGGAGGCAAAAACACGATGATTATCGGCGACCGACTACGAGCACTCCGAGAAGAAAAACATTTCTCCCAGGGCGACATCGAAAAGCGCACGGGGCTGCTTCGGTGCTATATCTCCCGCGTCGAGAATGGTCACACTGTTCCCGCCATCGAAACGCTGGAAAAAATGGCCCGCGCACTCGAGGTCCCGCTGTATCAACTCTTCTACGAAGGCGAAGAGCCTCCTCCAGTGCCGAATCTACTTAGGCGGAAGTCCTCTGACGAAACGGCGTGGGGAGACTCAGGCAAAGATGCACGCTTTCTCAACAAGCTTCGTCGCCTGTTGGGCAAGACCGACGAAGGAAACCGCAGGCTTATACTGTACATGACGCAAAAAATGGCCCGTCACTAGCTCAACATTTGCGCGTGACGCATCCAATACCAGCAAGAAGTAGTGTGCTCTCTCAGTCTTCTCCCGGATGAAATTCTTTTGGGTACAACAAAGTGCAAATTTTGGAAGCCAACACATCGCCCTGAATCTATCGTTCGCGGTACCTCTCCAGCGGGTCCACTGACAGGGGATCATGTAAAAATACATCTGATTATTTGTGTTGAACGACACGTGCTATATATTATATCCTTGTGGTCTCAGCCGAAGGAGGCAAAATGAAGATCCTTGGCTTCGCGCGGCGCCGCAAAGACATTCGTGCTGTTGTCGAAAGGTTGCGAGACCATGCCATCAGGGTCACCGGTCCGCACCGAACACCTAGAGGCACCGCCTTCTACACGCTCGCCGACTGTGTCGTGACGGAGCGTGAACTCCTGGACCTGGCGAATGCTGGAAAACTTGATGCTGCCGACCTTTCGGAACTCACCGCCGAGGTCATGAAGAACGGCGCCTAGCGGAATAGGCAGCCCGGCCATTTTCACCCGTTCCACGGAACCGCTCCCGAGATAGGACTATTCATTTTGCTGGTCCCTAGAGAATCGCTCTCACGACGCCGCCATCTGCTCGCAGCGCTGCCCCGTTCCACGCCGAGGATAGCCTTTGATTTCGATCGACTCCAGAATGTGGCTCTGGAAGCGTCGTCAAATAACCGGACATTAAGATTCAAGTCATAATCGCTGCCAGGTCAACCGGTCGATGCAACGCCATCTAAACAGTTGATCCGACAATACTTCCCCTGGAGAACCGACCTGTTTGGCTGTACTCGGTCAAAACCTAGGCAGGGTAGCGTTCCGGCTGACCTAACCTAGCGAGCGATTTTAGCTTCGGGAAAAAAGACAGGCCCGAGGACCTGACACCTGACATAAGTCAGGAGACTTTGGCAGAAATGATTGGCACAACCCGATCACGAGTGAATTTCTTCATGAACAAATTCAGGAGACTGGGTTTCATTGACTACAACGGCGGACTACGGGTACATAGTTCACTTCTCAACGTTGTGCTGCACGATTAGCCGAAAAAATGGTTTCAGCTTACGGTTGAAGGGAGGCGACTGCCTGATGGTTGCCTAAACGGTTTGCAGCCCGATTTCATTCTCCTGTTTGGAACCGGCTTTGCCGACCCAGACCACGCTGCAACGCTCAGGGCTGGGCATCTCCTCATCCAGGATTAGTTCGACCATTTGACCGCGCCGGAGGTCGAAACTTCCGCGCAGCCGGAAACCTTCTTTCGACGAATCGAGGACGAGGCAGGGGAGTCTTTTCGGCTTGCGGTCCAGATTAATGACTATGCTGGCGCGCCTCTTCGACATGACCCGCTTCGAGCGGCGGCCTTGTGGAACCGAAGAGCCAGACATTCTTTCGCCTCGCAAGTCTTCAAATGCACGACCATCAAACTTTCGACAAGTCGTCGTACTGGCCGGTGAGACCAGGTTTCCGCAGCCGACCACACGCACGCTGTGAAGCAGGTGCCCGCGATGACCGTTCTCGGAGGCATTCCAATAACGGCAATCGCGGGCCTCTATTCGTAAGTTTCACTTTTCAGGTGAATGCTATGATTCTGACTTTGGTTCCGTCTGTGCAAAATTGAACATGTGTCAAACTGGCGGCATCGAAAGACAGTGCAAATTCCGAGTAGATGCAGAAAAGTGAACAGCCTACTGGGTCGCGTCCCTGCCCCCGGTTAGTGCGATTACCTGACAAGTGCCAAGATTATCTGTTTGTGGAGATGCGTAGGGATGACCTGCGAGCGCATCGTGAGACGAAGATAGTCGCCGGGGGAAGCGGGCTGATCGTCGCGGAATCAGCCCGCCTTACATTTCCGAATCGCAGCGCGATCCCTAAGGGGGTGCGGCGCCACGATGGGAAGCGCTCTATCCAAGGCTAGGACGTACTTCTACCAAAATACCAAGCGCCGAAAGTGTACAAAATTGAACAGTTTTTCCGGATTAGGAAACCTTATCTTTTTACGATGCGACTAGAAGACCTGACACCAGAACTGGTCGTCTCCGTCCCTTGCCCTACGTGCGGTGCCGCTTCGGAGCGGCCCTGTTTGCTGTATTCAGGTGATCCCCACATAGATTCACACATAGAACGAAAGTTTTATGCGGCTGAGACCATTGAGCTTCGCAGAGGGGGCGGCCTGGAATCGCTGCCTCAGCGCTGAAATAGCCAACCAGGATTACGGTCGCTGCTTTGGCTGCTGAACCGGCGGAAGGTGACTTGTCCGGTTAGCGCGTTAATCAAACTTTTAGTTTACCGACGATCTTACGCGTCATTCTCCGCTTGGCCGAGCCTTCAAGAGCAACAACGCTTCGTGCTCTTCTTTGGGCAACGCTGTTATAGGGTTGAGATTTGAATGGTTGCAGTCTGGAGGGCCTTTCCCATGATCTCCGCGGGAGCTTAGACCCAGTCGTTCGCGCATCCGTTTACTTCTCTGGAGACAGTTCTAGGACTGTTCGGATCCTTTCACTGACGATGACCACACCTTGTCCGGTAAGGGTGAAGGGCGGGATAGCGGGCTTCTCAGAAATCGCAACGCAGCAATCGATTCAGCAACTTTTGCAGCAAGCGCTTGTCTCCCAAGTCCATTCGCGTGAACTCGACGCCAAGGCCACCGTCGGGGACAATGTTTCGCACGATTGCCTCGGCCCGCACACTTCCGCTGGGCACTTCAAACGCCAGCCTGAGTTTCGTGCCCACGGGCGGTGGATTGGGGGTGGAAATAAACAGGCCTCCCATACCTAGGGTCTGGACACGCGAAAAGAGTTGGAGGTCGCAGTCGGCACCATGCCAACTCACATTCATTCCCTTCGGCAGTGAGATGCGGGGGTATCGGCGCATCTGCCGAGCGGGCTCCTCAGCTACGTACGGCATAGCCTAGGACCTCCTGAGTCAGTGCACGAAGGTACCAAAGTAAGCGTACTTCGTTTGAGAGAGGAATGAGGCAGTAGTACTAGGGAAAGAGTACCTAAGTCCTGTGGCGTACATAATTGTCACACTTACCGTTGTCAGTCGGATTACCGGAAAACTGGGCTTTTGCAATAAACTGGTCACTAGTAGACGAGGTGCAGCGAAACCCCTTCTTTCCGGAGTTTCCTCAATGTTGGACCAAGGTGTTTGGGCCGAAGTCAGAGTGGGTCGCGAACACCTGCGACTATTCTCGGAGCACAACGCGCAGGGAGTGCAAGCATCTGTTTACAACGTAACGAAAAAGAATTGGATTGCGCCCTCCGAGCCCGTGGATGATATCGAACACGGAAAAGACAGAGCGGCAGCACA
>WNFI01078097.1_pt1 | contig 11948 bp, 8 predicted proteins | sample 5400471 | NCBI WGS metagenome assembly WNFI01 (sample SAMN13153348, study PRJNA577476) | soil metagenome | isolation source: 100 cm saprolite on Douglas fir-dominated hillslope | place: USA:California | collected 2013-09-17 | reverse complement strand
AGTCGGTTCCCAGGCAGCGACGAAAGATGACTACCTGCTTCGGCCCGATCTGGGGCGGCGACTGAGTGACGCATCCCGCGCCGAGTTGGCCCGTCACGGCGCGACGGGAAATGATTTGCAGGTCATAATCGGCGACGGGCTCTCGGTAACCGCCGTTGCCGTCCAGGTTCCCCGATTGTTGCCGCTCCTCTGCGACGGAGCGAAAGAGCGCCGCTGGAGCGTGGGGCCTGTGTTTGCCATTCGGCATTGCCGCGTAGGCATTCTCAACGAGATTGGCGAACTGCTCGCGCCCCGGGTCGTTGTGCTGCTGATCGGTGAGCGGCCGGGACTGGCGACCGCCGAAAGTCTATCCGCATACATGGCGTACCGGCCGAAGGCGTCCGATACAGACGCGAATCGCAATCTCATCTCGAACATTCACACTCGCGGAGTCGGCACGGAACAGGCCGCCCAGCGGATTCTCAATCTCGCCGGCACGATGATGAAAGCTCAAACGAGCGGTTGCCAACTTCGAGAAGAATTGCGGGCACTCCTTTAGCTGTCTCACTCAGTGTCGTAATCATTGCAACTTGCGCGGCACAATTGGGTTCTAATCAAAAACCATGCCGTTGCCCGCGACTCTCCTGCTTACGTCGAAGAAGAGTGCCCTGCGGTGGCTAATCCATCTTGGCGGTCCCGGCCTGATATTGCTGGGCCTCGCTGATAATTCGTTTATCCTTCCGCCCGGCAGCACCGACCTGGCTACTGTTCTGTTGGCCGCTCACCACAGCGAGATGTGGCCCTACTACGCGTTGATGGCCACGACGGGATCCGTTCTCGGCGGGTATCTTACCTTCCGCATGGCTCGCAAGGGTGGCAAGAAAACGGTGGAAAGGTTCTCGCAGAAGAGGATTGTCACGGTACATGCGATTTTTGAACGCTGGGGTTTCGCGGCGGTCGCGATCGCCGCGGTGCTTCCTCCCCCATTCCCGATTGTGCCGATGCTCGTGGCCGCGGGCGCGCTACAGTATCCCACCAGGAAGTTTCTGGCGGCTCTGGCGGTGGGGCGAGGAATTCGGTTCACCGTCATGGCCTATCTTGGCGTGCACTACGGGCGGCACATCACAAATTTCTTCGCGCGCTATTACTGGCCGGTACTCCTCGTGCTGATTGGTTGCTCGGTCCTTGGCGGACTCTACGCGCTGTTCCAGTACAAGCGCCGAAAGTAATACGGATCCCCCCGCTTCACTCCGGATGACAACTTCGAAACGGAAAAACTCGCGTCGATGCGCTGGGACCAGCTAAAATAGTGAATTAGAAGAGTGAGGATGATGTCCCTGACCAAACAGCAGGCTCTGGAGATGTTTCAGTCGGATGACCTTATCGGCATAGGCATGGAGGCGGACGCGGTGCGCCGCCGGATCCATCCCGAAGGCACCGTGACCTACATCATCGACCGCAACATCAACTACACGAATTTCTGCACGGAGTACTGTACGTTTTGCGCATTCTATCGTCCGCTGAAGGGGCCACGGGCGAAGGAAGGCTACATCCTCGATTTCGAAACCATCTACGATAAAATTCAGGAAACCGTGGAACTGGGCGGCACGGGTGTGCTGATGCAGGGTGGTCTCCATCCCGATCTTAAAATCGAGTGGCACGAGCAATTGCTCAGCGGCATCAAGCAACGCTTCCCGAAGATTCACCTGCACTGCTATTCCGCGTCGGAGATTCTGGCGATTGCCGAATACAGCGCGCTGAATGTGCGCGACACGATTGTCCGGCTGCGCGATGCGGGGCTGGATTCCATCCCCGGCGGAGGCGCAGAAATTCTCGATGACGAAGTGCGTCACCGGATTGCGCGTCTGAAGTGTCTGACCGAAGACTGGCTGCTGGTACATCGCACAGCGCATCAACTGGGCATGCGCACCACCGCGACCATGATGTTTGGCGTAGGCGAATCGGTGGAGCATCGCGTCAATCATTTCCAGAGGCTCTATGAGTTACAAGAAGAAACTGGCGGATTCACAGCGTTCATCCCCTGGAGCTTCCAGCCCGCCAATACTGCGCTCGGCGGACGGCGCTGGGAGGAAGCTACGGCGGTGGAGTACCTGAAAGTGCTCGCCATCTCGCGGCTGTATCTTTCGAACTTTCTAAATGTGCAATCAAGCTGGGTGACGCAGGGACTGAAAGTCTGCCAGATGGGCCTGCGTTTTGGCGGAAACGATGTTGGATCGGTGATGCTGGAAGAATTTCCTGAATTAAATCTCGTGGTCGAGACGCGGCTTGCCGCGTCTCCACCATAATGCTTATCCCATGAAGCACCTCTTCGCTCTCATCGTCTGCGCGCTTGGCATACTGGCGCAGGCGCAGGAAGCGACCCCTCCGGCCCCCGCAACGCTCTCCGGCGTCATCGTCAAGGAGCCGGGCAGTCAGCCGCTGAAAAAAGTTCTGCTGCATCTCTTTGCCGAAGACCAGAAGCAAGGCGGCAACTACACGGCCGACACTGACTCCGACGGACGCTTTCGCATCGAAAAAATTCAGCCTGGACGCTATCGCTTGCTACTGGAGAAAACCGGATTCCACCAGATCGACCTCCACGGCCACGCGGCTGAAAGTTCGATCCTGACGATCCAGCCGGGACAGGAGATCAACGATCTGCTGTTTCAGATGCAACCCTCCGCCGTCATCAATGGCCGGGTTGTGGATGAAGATGGCGATCCTCTGGCCAACTTCGGTGTGTCGCTACTGCGCAAACGTCCGGGCAAAGCTCGAGAGCCCGAGGTGATCCGAAATGACCGTACCAATGATTTGGGCGAATACCGTTTTGGCGGATTATTTCCCGGCCAGTATTTTGTCGCCGTGGTCCCTCTGCCCGACATGCGGAACTTCGAACCTCCCGCGAAATGCTCGGACGGCACCGCGGATAAGCAGGATATGAATTACTTGGTCACCTACTATCCGGGTACTACCGATAATGCGCAGGCTTCGGCCATTTCTCTTCGCGCGGGTGATGAGATGCCAGTGAACTTTACGATGATTCCGGGCAGGACATTCCGAGTCCGCGGCCTCGTCACCGGCGTTCCAGCCAACCAGAAACCGATGGTGCAGATCGTTTCAAAAGGAGTAAACAATTCGCTGAACGGGGCGGAAGTCGCACCCGACGGGCGGTTTGAGATTAGGGGCGTGGCCCCCGGATCATATTCGGTCATGGTGTATTCAGGCGCGGAAGGGCAGGTCCTGAGTGCGCGAGAGCGCGTCGCCGTGGTCGCGGGCGATGTCGAGGGCGTCAAGCTCGTCCCGACCCGGCCGTTCAGGATTTCGGGACACTTGCGATTTGAGGGTCGGCCGCCCAGCGACCTCACCCTGTACACCGCATCGCTGCGAGGAGTCGATGACGACAGCGGATCGGTCTTTGTTCTTCCCGGCGGCTCTTCCGGCGCGGGTATCGACCGCTTGGGCAATTTCTCGTGGAGTGATGTGAGTCCTGGCAGCTATGCGGTGGAAGTGTACAGCGGCGAAAACTCCGACCGTAGTTTTGTGAAATCAGTCACGTTCGGAGGCAATAATGCCGATACAGGGTTTACGGTCACGGGCCCAGCCGCAATCGAAATCGTGATGAGCACGCGCGCTGGAACCCTCGAAGGCGCCGTTCTTGACAAGGACCAACCCGCCAGCAACGCAACCGTGGTAGCGGTCCCCGAAGGGAAATACCGTAAGATCAACGCGCGTTTCGGCGTGGGCAGCACCGATCAGAATGGACACTTTGTGATCCACGGCCTCGCGCCCGGAACCTACACGGTCTTTGCCTGGCAGGATGTGGAAGACGATCTTTACCACGACGCTTCCTTTCTCAAATCCCAGGAGTCGAATGGCGTGGCGCTCAAAATTGAAGAAGCATCGGGACAGAAGATCGAGTTGAAGGTTTCGCCCGTGGGAGAAGATTGGCAGTAATGGAGCAAGTGTCAGGTCTCAAGTGTTTTGAGCTCTCAGTTTCACCTCTCGGGTTCGCATCCGCCTATCAGGTACAATACTGCTTCGTCCTCGCCGTCCCGCCGACTTCATGAATGGGATCCTTACAATTGCTGTATGGGCGCTGGCCTTCGCGCCTAAGGGTGTGTTGCCGTACATCCGCCAGCATTTTCTGGACAAGACATTCCAGGGACTCTACCAGGTCAACGGGTTCGATCTGGCGCTGCTGATCCCATATTTCATCGTGCTGGTGATCCTGGCCGCGTATGGCGCGCATCGTTATTGGCTGGTCTATCTCTACTACAAGAACAAGAAAAACAAGACCACCGATCCCGCCGCGTATTTTCCAGAGTTGCCGCGCGTTACGGTGCAGTTGCCGATCTTCAACGAGCAATATGTCGTGGGCCGCCTGCTGGATGCGGTCTGCAAGCTCGATTACCCGCGCGAAAAGCTGGACATTCAACTGCTCGACGATTCCACCGACGAAACCGTCGAGGTGGCGCGCGCTCTCGTCGAACGCTACGCCGCGCTCGGACACCCCGTCTACTATCTTCACCGCGACAACCGTTCCGGGTTCAAGGCGGGCGCGCTGGAAGATGGTTTGAAAACGGCGAAGGGAGAGTTTGTAGCGATCTTTGACGCCGACTTTGTGCCGCCGCCAGACTTTCTGTTGAAATGCATCCATCATTTCACCGACCCGAAAATCGGGATGGTGCAGACGCGCTGGACGCACCTCAACCGCACTTATTCGTTGCTGACCGAGGTCGAGGCCATCCTGCTCGACGGGCACTTCGTGCTTGAACACTCGGGCCGCGCCCGCAGCGGCGTCTTTTTCAATTTTAACGGCACGGCTGGGATGTGGCGCCGCGCTGCCATCGACGAAGCGGGCGGCTGGCAACACGACACGCTCACCGAAGACACAGACCTCTCGTATCGCGCGCAGCTCAAGGGCTGGAAGTTTCTCTACCTGCAGGACGTGGAGTGCCCGGCGGAGTTGCCGGTCGAGATGACGGCATTCAAAACGCAACAGGCACGGTGGGCCAAGGGCCTCATCCAGGTTGCGAAAAAGACTTTGCCCAAGGTTTTCGCCAGCGACGTTCCCCGCGCAGTCAAGGTGGAAGCCTGGTATCACCTCACGGCCAATTTGAGTTATCCCCTGATGATTGTGTTGTCGGTGCTGCTGATGCCGGCCATGATTATCCGCTTCTACCAGGGTTGGTTCCAGATGCTCTACATCGATCTGCCTTTATTCATGGCGTCGACGTTTTCCATCTCGAGTTTTTATCTTGTCTCGCAAAAAGAGCTATTCCCCAAAGCCTGGCCCCGGGCATTCCTTTATCTGCCGCTTCTTATGGCGCTGGGAATCGGACTTACGATCACCAACACCCGCGCCGTTCTGGAGGCTCTGGCGGGCAAGCAGACCGCCTTCGCCCGCACGCCGAAATATCGCGTAGTAGAAAAGAAAGATAAAGTAGCGGCAGCCAAGTACCGCAAGCGGCTGGGATGGGTTCCGTGGGTCGAGTTATTGATTGGGACTTACTTCGCGTTTGCGGTGTATTACGCCATCGACAACGAGAATTACATCACCATTCCCTTCCTCACGCTTTTCGTACTTGGCTATTGGTGCACGGGTCTGATGTCGCTGCTGCAAGGGCGCTTCACGGGCGGCGCGGCAAGTTCCGACGCACACAGCAAACCCTTCCCGGTCGGCGTGTAAGGCACCCGGCGCTTCCCAACCTTTCAGGAAAGTGCCGAGGCCTCGCGGCTACGGGAAACGCGCGACTGGAGCCGCTGGTTATCGTCTTAGTTCTTATCCGTAAGCAGCGTGGACTCGAAACCGCCGACGGGGTTGTTCAAGCCGAGCAACGTACGGATTTGGCCGGCAGCAATCGTGAGTTTTCCGCTGTCGAGGTTCTTGAACTTCTGATTGGGGACAGCGAAAATTACATCGTAGTCTCCCGCCGCCAGTTCGATATAAGCAGACGACTCTCCAAATCCAAGGCCGGGAAAGGTGGGCGGGTTGACCGACCCAATGTCCGTACCATCGGTCACGACGTAAACATCCTGCGGTCCCATGCCGGGCGAAGCATTCACCACCCGCAACTTGAAGTTGCCTGAGCTGGGCGCGGAATTGTCGTCCGTGAGCAGAACACTGCTGGGGTTGAAAGAGAAGTTCTGCGAAATCAAGGTGTAGTTCGTGCCCGAACTGATGCTGTCGGTCCGGTCAATGAGGATGGTTGTCTGGCCCGTGGCTTCGACCTGCAAATGGCGCGATCCGGTGCTCACAGAAATATAGGAAGAAGCAGCACCGTAACCAACGCTGGCCACGCCGCTCTTGGTATCGACGAGCATGTCGAGGCTGCCCTCGTCGGGCATGGCGTTGACCATGCGAAGTTGGGTTCCGTTCGACGAGGACGATCCACAACTAGTGGTAAACAGAGCCAGCGCGCTCAGGCTGAGCACAGCGCAGAACAATACCCAGGTACGACATCGCATCCGTATGCACTCCCGTGGTAAGCAGATTTTTTTGCGGATGTTGACTAGATGCAAGCGACTGGCGCGCGCGTTGCCAGCGCTCTGTAAAGAGTCGGTAATGACAAGTAAAGTCTTGTAAAGCGTGTAAGCTGATTCACACTTTCACACCGAACAACTTCCCGGCCTTCCTGAAAACTACAACGCCGGCCCAGCCTCCGAGCAAGGAGACGCCCATGATTGCGATCCGGTTGTGGATGATGCCGGGCGAGGCGCCGGGAATTCCGACCACGATGTAGATCCAGCAGGCCAGCAGTGCGGCCAGAGCGCCGACGACCAGACGCCCCGGAATACGCCAGCCGTGAGGCGATTCGCGGTTGGTCAGCACGTCGGCCAGACTCCCCAGCAGTCCCCCCAGCAAGCAAAGCCACAGCACTGCGACGTAGGTGATCACCACCGTGTGCTTAAACGGGGGATACCCGGGAGTGGCCACCTCGATCTCGGCCTTACCCCAGCCGGAGGGGACCAGGCTCGTTTCAAAATCCCAATCTGTGTCCTGCGTGTTGGGCTGGAACTGCACGATGGGATTGTTGCTGGAGACTGTCATTTTGCGTTTGTCGGCGGTCCTAACGAAGTTCCCCGCCAGGTCGTAGAAGCGTGCGTGCAGACTGTAGGCGTCCGCGATGCTGATGGTGTCGGGGGGATTGAAGAAGGCAACGCCCGAAACCGGCGCCACGAAGTTTATGGCAGCCTGGCGCGAACCGGCGAGCGAAACGCGCGGCTTGATGTCAGCGATCGCAACTTGGGCGTTCGCTACCGGCGAGCCCGAGGTCCAACGTGCTTCGGCGAACAATTCTCCTTTCTTGATAATCAGCGGGTTGGGTTGCACATTCCCGTGGTCCCAGGTTAACCAGACTTGAATGGGGACGAGAGCGGGCTGCGTGTCCATGTAGTAAACCGCGATGCGTTCGTAGCTGATGCCATCGGCGCGCACGTTGGTATCACGCTCGCCTGAAACCTGAAACATAACCTGCGGACCCGGGACGCCCCCGGCATCGGAGGAGTCCAGCTGAAGCTCGGCGTTCTTGCTTGCCCTTTGCAGTCGTGCGGCCGGCGAATTTGAAAAATTAATGCTGCCTGTCGGCGTGGAGCCGGCTGCCGGTTTCTGAGTTTTCTTGACCGCTCTCTGGTTGGTCTTCGCGGGGGGCGGGGCCGTGACCAGAACAAAGTTGGAGCTTTCCAGAATCCGGTTGCCGGGCTGGCGGACGGTCAGTTTCACCAGTCCCGGCACCATCGCTGGCAGAAGCAGGTCCGCGGCGCTCGAGCCTACGGCGATTCCAATGTCCATGGTGACTGGCTTCTGAGATGGCCCCTCGGCTTGCACAACCAGGAGCGTGTTCTCTATTGCATTGGTCAGCTTGCCGCTGCCATCCAGCAACACCCCCTTAACCGGAACGGGATCGCCCGCCTTTACTCCTTGCGTCTGCGGTAAGACGTCGGCGCGGATCGGCCGCCAAGCGTAATCTCTTGCAGCCTGAGCCATGGGAGCCGGAGCCGCGGATTGTGCCTGGGATTGAGCCCGTGCCAGGCTTTCAGGCTGGAGCAGAACGAAGAGGAGCAGGAAGCCAGCTTTAAGGAGAATTACAAAAGGTGAGCGCATGAACGTCCTCCACGAGGCAGAACATGAAGTTCCGGTGCCGAGGAACCGTGGGAGGGAAATGAAACCTGCAGTACGCACGCTTTAAGACCTGAGCGTGCGAGGGCTCCTCATTGGGGAAGACGAGGGAAGTGTAGTCCGGCGGCTGTGCGCTGTCAAAACAAATGCAGTCCTTTGCGTTCGGGATTTTCCTTCGCATGGGCATTTTTACTGCACCAAACTAACCAACATAAGGCCTTAAGTAGCGCATGCTACGCTGATAACGCTCTGGTTTCTCAGGCAGGCACCTCCGCGCGAGGCCTTGCAAGGGACCAATCTTAAAAAGCTGTTACGCACCGTGGAAGTACTGGCCGATTTGGGTCCCGAACTGACCGCGGACCGCGACTTCAGCCAGACCGCGCGCACCATGCTCACGGCCGTCCTGGAGGCCGCGGGCGCGCGCGAGGCCGTCCTATTTTCGTTCAGCGAGCGGCCCGCCTTGCTCACTTCGGTGGACGCCCAAGGCTTCGCGCTCCTCCCCGATCCTTCGCTGATTCCACTGCTTCCCCGCCACATACATACGCTGACGGCCGCCGCCGGCCCGGTGCTGCTGAACGGGAGCACCTATGACGTCTTCCTGAGTTCCAACGGCAATGTGGCGCCGGAGTTATTTAAGTGTATTTGTCCGTTGAAGGTGCGGAGCAAGCTCGTCGGCGCCATTGCCCTGGGCCGGCGGCCCGGCGACGCTCCCTACGAAGAAGACGCGCTCGATGCCCTTCAGTTGGTGAGCAGTTATGTCGCGTTGTCCATTCAGAATCATGCCTTGAGCCAGACGCTGGCGCAGCGCGTCTCGGAAAATCTGCGGCTGCTCGCATCCCTGCATGGTTTCTATGACAACGCACTGGAGGCTTTCGCCTCAGCCATCGACGTGAAGCATGTCAACATTCACGGTCACTCGCTGCGCGTGGGCCGTTACGCGCAGGCGATCGGTGAGGCGCTGGGACTGGAGTCGGGAGCGGTAGGCGCGCTGCGCTCCGCGGGATACCTGCACGATATCGGGAAAGTCGCGGTCGATAAGCGGTTGTTCAGCAAGCCCTCGTCGCTGAGCACGGAAGAATTTCGCGAGATGGCGGATCACACCGTGGTCGGGCATCAGATCGTCAGCGGCGTACAGTTCCCGTGGCCTCAGATTCCAGAGATTGTGCGCTGGCATCACGAACGCGGAGACGGAACCGGGTATCCCGATGGCATCCACCGCGACGAAATGCCGCAAGCCGTGCGCATTGTCGCCCTCGCCGATACCTTTGACGCGATGGTTAGCGCCCGCCCCTACCGCCAGCCCTTGCCTCTGGGAACTGCTTTGCAGGACTTGATCCGTATGACGCCGCAGAAGTACGACGCCGAGGCCATGCAGGCTTTGCTGATCCAGATACGGCGCGATGCCGTCGGCAGCAACCGCATCCCGGTGCTCGAAGGCGGCGTGGTAAGCCTCTCCGCCAGTGACGTCGACCAGTTGGCATCCACCCTGCAACACAAGATCAGCCAGAACCGGACTTACCTCACCTAGCTGGATGCCGCCTCGAACGCTACTCGCTTCTTCATTTAGAATCGCAGCAATGATCTTTCGCAGCGATAACCGCGCCCCCGACCAGATTCGTCCCGTCACCATCACTCCGGATTTCATCTCCACGGCCGAGGGTTCGGCCCTCATTGAGGTCGGCAACACGCGGGTGATCTGCACTGCTTCGGTGGAAGAAACAGTGCCCTCGTTCCTGCGCAACTCCGGCAAAGGATGGATTTCCAGCGAGTATGGAATGTTGCCGCGCGCCACCCTCACCCGAACCGCACGAGAATCAGCCAAGGGACGGCAAAGTGGACGCACCCAGGAAATCCAGCGCCTCATCGGACGTTCGCTGCGCGCCGTGGCCGACCTGAAGCGACTGGGCGAGCGCACCATCTGGATCGACTGCGACGTGATTCAGGCGGATGGCGGAACGCGAACCGCTTCGATCACCGGCGCTTTTGTCGCGCTGGGCCTGGCTTTACAGCGGCTGGTGGACGCGGGCACGCTGACTTCGGCTCCGGTCAGGGACTTTGTCGCAGCCATCAGCGTGGGCATTGTCGATGGCGAAGTGCTGCTGGACCTGAACTACGAAGAAGATTCGCGCGCCGACGTGGACATGAACGTGGTCATCACGGCCGGCAACAAGATCGTGGAGCTACAGGCCACCGCGGAGCATCAGGTGTTTGACGATGCGCAACTGGCGAAAATGATGTCGCTCGCGCGGCAAGGCATTCAATCGCTGATCGCCAAACAGCAGTCGCTGCTTGGGAATCTCGCGTTGCGGCAGTAGAAGTCGTGTGCGTTCCAGACACTTCCTTTCCTCAAGCGGTATACTCGAAACGTTTTCCGCTGTCTCCTCGCTGGTGGGAAACCAGGCTTTTGGGTGGCGCAGCGGTTTACCGCTGCGGTAAGCGCTTTGCTTTGACTAAGGCTTTAGCCCCTGAGGCGTAGGCCGCGGACGGTTCAGCATACTGCTAAATCTTCAGTCGAGTTCCAGAAAGAGGTCCATTCATGGCTTCCCCGGCAATTGATTTCGCCCGCAACAACCAGCAGCGTTTTCTGGGCGAACTGAAAAATCTGCTGCGCATTCCCAGCGTCAGCACCCTTGATGAGCACAAGGCCGACGTGCGGAAGGCGGCGGACTTTGTCGCAGCCGAACTGCGGCGCATCGGAATGGAAAACGTAGAGGTTATCGCCACCAAGGGACATCCGTTGCTCTACGCCGACTGGCTGCACGCGCCCGGAAAGCCGACCGTTCTGATGTACGCCCACTATGATGTGCAGCCCCCCGATCCCGTGGACGAGTGGCACACTCCTCCGTTCGAGCCGACGGAGCGTAATAACAATATCTACGCCCGCGGCGCGGTCGACGACAAAGGCCAGCTCTGGATGGAAGTAAAAGCCCTCGAATCCCTCATGCAAGCGCACGGCGGCAAGTTGCCGATTAACGTAAAGGTGATTTTCGAAGGCGAAGAAGAAGTCGGTGGCGAGTCAATCGCCGCCTACGTGCGAAAAGAAAAAGCAAAGCTTAAAGCGGACTTCGCCTTGGTCTGTGACACCGAGCTCTTCGCGCCGAATCTTCCAACCTTGTGCGTAGGATTGCGCGGACTCGTCTACACCGAAATCGAAGCGGTCGGAGCCAAGACCGATCTACACTCTGGCATGTACGGCGGCGCCGCTCCTAATCCCCTGTTTGCGCTGATCGAAATCATCGGCAAGCTGAAAGACAACAAGGGCAAAGTACTGATCCCCGGCTTTTATAGGAACGTCAAAGCTCCGAGCAAAGATGAACTGAAAGCATGGAAACGGCTGCCCTTCAACGAAGAGCACTATCGTAAAACAGAAGTCGGCTCGAAAGTATTGACGGGCGAGCCCGGATATTCCGTGCTCTATCGCACCTGGGCACGTCCCACCCTGGAAGTGCATGGCATGCCCGGCGGATTCGTTGCTCCCGGTGCGAAGACCGTGATTCCGGCAAAAGCCTCCGCGAAAGTCTCCATGCGGCTGGTGCCGAACCAGGATCCCAACGACATTCTGAAACGTTACACCGCCTTTGTGAAAAAACTCACGCCCAAAGGCATCGACCTGAAAATCAAAGTCTGGAGTAAAGGCCCCGCCTGCGTCGTCGGCACCGACAATCGCTTCATCAAAGCCGCCACGGAAGCGCTGCACGATTCGTTCAAGAAAGAAACCGTCTTCATCCGCTCCGGCGGCTCTATCCCCATCGTCACCGATTTTCAGGATGTCCTGAAAATCCCCAGCGTGATGATGGGCTTCGGCCTTCCCGACGACAACCTGCACGCGCCCAACGAGAAGTTTCATATC
>WNFI01674607.1_pt1 | contig 11949 bp, 9 predicted proteins | sample 5400471 | NCBI WGS metagenome assembly WNFI01 (sample SAMN13153348, study PRJNA577476) | soil metagenome | isolation source: 100 cm saprolite on Douglas fir-dominated hillslope | place: USA:California | collected 2013-09-17 | reverse complement strand
CGGAGCGTCTGAACGAAGACGCGATGCAGGAATTTCCGGTGAGCGAACAGACCGGCGACGCGCTGGAACGTTTCCTGAAGTCATCGGAGCCAGAGTTGCTGGTGTTTGATTGCGCTCCCGAAGCGAACGTGTACCCGATGGTGCCAGCGGGCGCGGCGCTCTCGGAGATGTTGTTTGACGACGAGTAAGTTAGGGAGACAAAACATGCACGCATTTCACATCCACTACCGCAACACGCAAGGCACGCTAATGCGCATCCTAACTGCGGTTTCGCGCCGCGCGCTTGAGATCCATTACGTGCACGCCAGCCCGGCGGGCCACGGGCATCGCGCTGATCTGCTGCTGGAGGTCAATGCCAAGCAGATTGGCCAACTGTGCCGCGACTGGCACGCGATTGTGGATGTCACCGATGTGCGCGTCGGCGTGCCGACGCCGGAAATGCTGGAGACTGCCGCTGGATCTGCCGGACCGCATCCACCGGCCTCGGCCGGCACGAATGGAAGATCGGCCAGCGCTGCGATGGCATAGACGGGTTGGGATTAAGTGGTAATCAGTTCATCCAAAACTTGCGCGTCCAGCAATTTACGCCGACTAGAATCAAACCGGACGGCTTGGACAGGTATCTCGCCTATATGGGTCAGGCCCGGCTCCTCCATAAACTTCCAAGAACCCTCGGCTAGCGCAGCCTCCGCCGACTCCGGCAATGCATAGACAGAATAGTTTGGCTCATACTCGTCCGCTTCCTCGTCAAACGCGCTCTGTAAGAGAAGTGCTCGGCCGTTGTAACGGAGCACAATCGTCCTCGGCACATCATAATAACTTCCGTATACAAATGGGATCATCTGCGTCATAACAGGTCTTTGAATCAGTCGATCGTCATTGCAATCCCGCCTGCGCCAGCATGTCCAGAAACTGCTTCTGCGTCCGCATATCAATGGACTGGGCTACGATTTTGCCTTCGCGGTCGTAGATGAACGTCTTGGGAATACCTTCAATCTGAAATAAGTCATTCACCTTGCGGCCGGGGTCGAGCAGGATGGGATAACTCACTTTGTGCTCGGCGATGAATGGACTGACCGTCGCCGCATCTTCGTCTGAAATACCGAGAATCACCAATCCTTGCGGGCCGAAGCGCTGATAAAGAGTTTCGAGGTCGGGCATTTCTTTGCGGCAGGGCGGACACCAGGTGGCCCAGAAATTTACCAGCACGACCTTGCCGCGCAGGTCTTTCAGGGTCCAGGTTTTCCCGCTCAGGTCGGTTAGCGTGAAGTTGGCGTCATTGCGGTGCTGGTCGTCGGCTTCGAGCTTGGCCATCGCCGCCGCGAACTGCGGGGAGTCGAGTGAGGCGTTCACGTGCTCGTAGCGCGCCAGGCTTGCCAGTTCGAGATACGCATCTTGTTCCTTCGGCGGTTGCTCTTTGATCGCGTCAGCCAGAGTAGTCGCGACTTCCTGCAGCGTGTCGTGTCCGAAATCGCCTTCGGTGGCGCGGCCGGCGAGTCCCATGGCCAGGCGCAATTTGTTGGGCACGGCGGGAAGCTGGCGGATTTTCAGTGCGAGGTCTTTGGTTACACCCACGCGAACGTCATCGGGTAGATTGCGGATGTTGTGCAGCTGCTCGACGATGGGCTTTTCCTGATCGATCCAGACGATTACCTGCTTCTGGGCGAAGAGCGTTGCGCTCAAGAAAAATATCAGCGCGGGCGCAATAACGAGTCGTTTCATGATTTGCAGCTTACCGCAACGGCAGCGTTCATGCCAGCGAGCGATCTCGCTTTCGCTTTCCGCCGCTCTGTCGTAGTCTTTTAATCCTATGGGTCTGAAGCATCTCATTTGGCCGATTACTTTTCTGTTTGCAGGAGTAATCGAGGGCCAGACTCCACAATCTGCGAGGACTTGGATTCCGTTGATCGTGGAAACCTCCCACCATGCGCTTGTACTGAATTTGTCGCCCGAATCTCTCGTCATCACCGAAAACAAGGTTCAGGCGACTGACATTCGCCTACTGGGCCCTGCCGAACTTCCACTTCGATTGGGTATCCTGATCGATGTGAGCAATTCGGAGCGGGACAGAAACTTCCCGAAACTGTTCGCTGCGGCGAAGGACTTTGCAGCCCGTGCTCTGCGCGGGGCTGAAGACCGGGTGTTTTTTATGAAATTCGACGCCACTCCGGAAGACACCGGCTGGATCACCCGCGACCAGATATTGGGTGTCCCTGAGACCCAAAGGGCTGGTGGAGTAGGGACCGCTATTTATGACTCGGTTGTTTCTGCATGTGTGAATCGCATAGGGGCGGCCGATTGGAGTAAACCGGCTCGCCGTGTGCTCGTGCTTATTAGCGATGGCGAAGATAATCAAAGTCACGTAGGGCGCGATGTTGCTTTAACGGATGCTATACAAGAAGGAGTCGTGATTTTTGCTTTCGATAATGGCACGCCTGGGGGCGACACGATCATGTTAAGGGGCGACACGATCATGGAAGATTTCGCAAAGGTAAGTAAAGTCAGCCGCAGGTGAGAAACTCGATATATTGCATCCAAAGAAACATGTCTCCGGACAATAGATCAGAATACACAGCCTTGACTGTATCGCCCGCTTTCGCTTTTCGGCCACTCTGTCGTACTCTTTTAATCCTAGGATCAACCAATTATGGATCTGAAACACCGCAGCCGTCTTATCACCGATGGGCGTGACCGGGCTGGGGCCCGCGCCATGTTCAAGGCCATCGGATTCACTGGCGAAGACCTCACCAAGCCGCTAATCGGCGTCGCCAATACCTGGATTGAAACCATGCCCTGCAACTTCCATCTGCGCCGGCTGGCGGCGAAGGTGAAAGAGGGCATCCGCGCCGCCGGGGGCACGCCCATGGAGTTCAACACCATCGCCATCAGCGACGGCGAGACCATGGGCACCGAGGGAATGAAGGCGTCGCTGGTGAGCCGCGAAGTGATTGCGGACTCCATCGAACTGGTCTGCCGTGGACAGTTGTTTGACGCGGTGGTCTGCGTGGTCGGTTGCGATAAGACAATTCCGGCGGCGGCGATGGCGATGGCGCGTCTCGATTTGCCCGGGATGGTGCTTTATGGCGGCACGATCGCGGCCGGCAATTATCGCGGGAAGGACGTGACCATCCAAGATGTGTTCGAAGCGGTAGGCGCCAACGCGGCGGGAAAAATCAGTGATGCCGATTTGCTGGAAATTGAGAATGTTGCATGCCCCGGAGCGGGTGCGTGCGGCGGGCAGTACACAGCGAACACCATGTCCACGGTGATGGAGATGATTGGCCTGTCGCCGATGGGATTCAACAGCGTGCCGGCCATGGATCCGCGGAAAGATGAAATTGCATTTCGCTGCGGCGAGGTCGTCCTCAACCTGCTGAAAAGCGGGACCAAGGTGAAGGATATCCTTACGCGGCAGGCGTTCGAAAATGCGATTGCATCGGTTGCGGCCACCGGGGGCTCGACCAACTCAGTTCTGCATTTGTTGGCCATTGCACGCGAGGCGGGGGTTGCGCTTGAGATTGACGACTTTCAAAAGGTCAGCGAGCGCACGCCACTGCTGTGCGATTTGAAGCCGTCGGGAAAATACGTTGCCGCAGACATGCACCGCGCGGGCGGAATCCGCCTGCTGGCGAACCGCTTGCTGCGTGGGAAGAAACTGCATGAGAACGCCATGACGGTCAGCGGAAAGACGATTGGTGAAGAAGCGGCGACTGCGGTTGAGACTCCCGACCAGGAAGTAATCGCGCCGCTCGACAAGCCGCTGAAGGCGACCGGCGGACTGGTGATACTGCGCGGGGATGTCGTGGTCATCCGCTATGAAGGTCCGCGCGGCGGACCGGGGATGCGCGAAATGCTCAGCGTGACCGGGGCAATTGTCGGGGAGGGACTGGGCAGCTCGGTTGCCCTGCTCACCGACGGCCGGTTTAGCGGCGCGACTCACGGCTTGATGATGGGACACGTTTCTCCGGAAGCGGCGCTGGGCGGCCCGATTGCGGCTGTCCACGACGGCGACGTGGTCCACGTCGACGTCACCAAGCGTGTGCTGGAGGTTGAGATCGCGGACGCGGAAATTCAGCGCCGAATGGCCGACTGGAAAGCGCCAAAGCCGCGATATGCGACTGGAGTTTTCGGCAAGTACTGCGCGCTGGTTGCTTCGGCGTCGGAAGGCGCGATCACCCGGCCGAAGTAGATTCCCTTTCTAGAGATGTCATTCCGAGCCACGCCAGCGGCAGGAATGACATTTTCATGACATTTTCATCAAATCGAATTGCAAGTCCTGCCGCATCCAAGTAGTTTTATGGCAGGCGATTCAGGTTTTGTGGACAGCTAAAACATTCTCCTTGATTGGGTGCTCATTCTTGCTGGGTGTGTGCTCAGCATTCGCGCAGACGTCCGTGCCAAGCTACGGACAGACTTCGGTACAGACGAAAGACCAGATCGCTCCCACGCTTTCGAGCGCCCATCGCGGCTTTACCACCGTAGTTCCTGGCGGACAAGCCAACGCGATCTTGCCTCATGCTCTTGCGTCGGCCTCTGCGCGAGCAGTGGGCTTTGATTCCATCCTGAATTTTACTGGTGAGTTCCAAGTTTCAGGAATCGACCCTCTGGGAAATTCGCGACGAAGGTGGTTGTTCACCATGGCCGGCGGCAGGCCTGAGTTGGGTGGAACAACAACCTTCAACTCTCCTATCGTCCCGGTTTCACTCATCCTGCTCGATTACGACGGCAGCGTGCGCGTGATCGACGGACATCCGCTGCATTACTCGGTGTGGCCTTTTGTCAGTGCTGTGGTCAATTCTCCGGTGTTTCAGAATGCGGATTACACGAGCAGCGACGTACCCACACAGTTTGCTGATGCAGTGCAGCGGGCCGAGTTTTACAACCAGATGCAGCCTGACTGGCACACGCGACTGAAGCCGGCGCTCAAGGCCGAGCGCGCGCTGTCCATCCCGCGGGGCGCATACTATTTCGCCCTCAAGCCCGACGGCGCCTGTTGCGCGTTTGTTCTGGTGGACATCAAGGTTTTCTCAAAGCTGCTCTTTCCTGCGACCGCAAATGATGTCAGCACTCCAGTCGGTGCTGCTGAACATGCAGGAGACATTACTCCCGCAGACATTTCTACGTTTCTTTTTCCCAACACCTACCTTTACTTGAACGGGAATCCCAACCACTGCTGCGTGCTTGGCTTTCATACCTATGATTCCGAGCCCGGCAACGCTGCCAATCAGTTTCGCGAAAAGCGTTACGTATTCAATTACTCAAGTTGGATCAGCCCCGGCCTTTTCGGACCTGGCTTCGAAGACATTACGGCGCTAAGCCACGAGGTTACCGAGAGCCTCAACGATCCGTTTGTTGCCAGCGACGGAGTTCATGGCATCACGCCGTGGTGGCTTTCGCAAAACGGAAATTGCCAGGATGACATGGAAGTGGGCGACGTGATTGAGGGACTGCCCGACGCCACCGTCGCTATTCGCACGAATGGCAGGACATACCACCCGCAGAATGAGGCGCTTCTGCCCTGGTTCGAATCGCAATCGCCGTCGTCGGCGCTGGGCGGGGCTTACAGCTATCCCAATCAGAATGTGCTGACCGCGCTTTCGCCGCCGCAAGGGGTGAATTGCCAGTAGCAGCCGTCAGCCATCAGCCGTCAGCCGTCAGGTAGATCGGTTCGCTTCCGGAATCCTTGACCGTGCGGGAGCGACGCTGAAGGGACTCGGGTCACTCTCCATGCCTGCTTTCCCAGCACTTACGTGCTGGGCTATCTACATGCCGCCGCTTCGCGGCTGCGAGCTCGTCAGCTAGGAGCGGTCGGCGGTCAGCCGTCAGGTAGCGCAAAAGCGTCGTGGCCAAAAGATTTACCTGACGGCTGACGGCTAAAATGCGAACATCACCTGCAAATCCAGACGCCGGTTCGAGGATGCGGAAGAAAAGGGTCCGCCCAGCGCGATGGACTGTCCAAAGAACCGAGAACTCAAATTTCCAACCGGCGACGCCGGACTGACGCTGTTGAAGATATTGCGCCCGGAAACGCTGAAGGTGAGATTGTAGCGACGGTTGGTCGCGCCGCCGCCGAACGGATTTCCGCCGCCGCCCAAACCTCGTCCACCGAGGCCGCCACCCGGAAAACCACCCCGCGGACCGCCCGGCCCACCCGGACCCTGCATTGCTCCCGCCCCTTTTGTTTCCGGCCCGAAACCAAAAGTCTTGCTCAAGCGAAGGTTGAACGTGGCGCTGCTGGGGCCGGTTTTATAGTTCACCGGCAGCACGGTCTGACCGTTGGCCGGAGACGCCGCGCCGAAGGTACCGAGAGGCGTGCAATAAGTCGTGCCGCTCACAGTAACCGCTCCGCAGGTCGCAGTGTTAAGCAGCACGGGGCGATCGTTGAAAATGGAATCCCCATTCAGATCAGTGCCGGTCGTGATGTTGTAGGGTTGTCCGGAATTAATAATGATGAACGGATTCAGGCGAAACCCATAGGGAACTTCGATGGAGCCGCCGATGAAAGCCCGGTCACGAACGTCGAATGCTGCGCGGCCGTAGTCGGCTGTGGGGTCGTATTGGTTGGAAAGAAAATTGGCTGAACTGGTAACGCCGCTGCCGAAGCCTCCGCCGCCGCCCGAGCTAATGTTGCTGTTGGCGTAGCCCAGAGTGTAGAAGCCGAACAGCGAGACCTTCTTTCCTACCGAAAATCGCACATTGGCAATCAACTGGTTCTGCCGGAAGGTCCCTTCCGAGTCGTACTGATAAACGTTGTCGTGACCATACTGTGCCTGCAGAGGGTATACACCATTCAGGGGCGCGTTGATGTTGCGAATGTAAAGCCCGTGTTCGCCGCGCGAATTCAGGTAGGTCAAAGACACAGTCGCCGCCTTCGTCACCTGGCGCTCAATGCTGGCGGCGGCCTGCATGGTGTACGGCGCGCGCGCATTAGGATCAATCTGATATATCGTCGGGGACGCGGTTGACATGGCCTGCAGCGCGCTGAAGGAAGGCAGGTTGGATTGACTCGTTGTATAGAAATCCGGGTTCTGTACCACGATGCTTTGCTGCGTGACCCCGTTCAACCGTTCCGCCTGCTGCACCAGGTTATATCCGAAGCGATCGTAAAAAATTCCGAAGCCGCCGCGCAGCACGGTCTTGGGTGGGGTTTTACCATCGCTGCCGAGCCCCCACGCAATCCCCAGACGGGGCGCGAAGTCGGCGTGATCGTGAATGTCGTTCTGCGACTCGAAGCGCAATCCGTACGTAAAGGATAGGTTCGGGCGAATGCGCCACTCGTCCTCCGCGTATAGTCCGGCGTCGAACCAGTTCACCTGCACCAGCGGCGTGCCAATGGTAAGGGAAAACTGGCTGGGGCAGGATGTGGATCCGCTCACCGAACAATTGCCCTGAGCAGCGCCCTGATAGACCGTCAGAGCATTAACCGGTGTGCCGCCAGTGAACACAGGCGAGAACACAAACGACCCATTGAAGTTGGGGTCCGAAGAATTGGAGGTGGTGATGGCGCGAAACCTTCCGCCAAACTTGATGAAATGGCTGCCGTGCGCGATGGAAGTGTAGTTCTGCAGTTCGTAGTTGTTCAGCATAGTGCGGGAATCTCCACCCGAACTGCCTCCGCCGTTGAATGCGCCTTGCACCTGGAGGGAGATCCCGGTGCTGAAGGGCAACTGATGATTGTTCTCCCGCTGAAACTGAAAGCGGGTTTCGTTCACTATTTTCGGGCTCAGGATTTGCGAATCACTGACCTGCAATGTCTGCTCGGTCGAGGTCACGTTGTAGGCCTGCGAGGGCAGAGAAAACGTGCCCAGGCCTCCGTTCTCATTGGTTTCATGTTCCACCTGGTAGCGCGCGGTCAACGTGTTGTTGGCGCTGATCTGATAATCGAGGCGCGGGCTGAAGTTGGTGCGTGTCCTCGGATTGGGGATCGATTCCTGTCGCTGCATCGGATTGAAGTTGGAATCCAGAACGGTAGCGTTGATGGCGGAAAATTCGCTGGTGTTGCGCCGTTGGGCGTCGAGAAAAAATGACGCCTTCTTGCCCAGCGGCCCGCCAAAGTTTCCATCAAAGATTTCGGAGTTGTAATCCGGCTTGGTAGGGACGTAGGGATTCCGCGAATTGAAGATGGCGTTGTTATCGTTGAACATGAACTGCCCGTGAAACTTGTCGCTGCCAGGCTTGGTAAGAATTTCAATTCGTCCGTAACCCAGCTTGTCGTATTGCGCGGAAAACGGATTCTGGTTGACACGGATTTCACGAATCGCCGACTTGGGAGGCAACTGCCCGCCGGTGAAGCCGTCAATGTAAATCTGCCCGCCATTGGGCCCCGCCGAGGGCCCGGCCAACGCCTGCAATTCAGATTGCAGTTCATCGGGATCATCCGACAACGCTTCCAGGTCTTTCCCTTTGATCACCACGGACCCGGCGCCGGACGAAGAGCTGACGTCAAGCTGGGTGCCGGGTTCGGCCTGCACGTCAACTTTTTCAGCTTGCGTTTGAATCTGGAGCGGCAGGCTGAGTGCCTGAGTTTGCCCTGCCGCAAGCTTCACGCCGTCTTTCTTAAACGGAGCAAAGCCCTGGGCTGTGGCGGTGACGTTGTAGGTTCCCGGCGCCAGACCGTGGATGGTGAAGGCTCCCGCTTGATCGGTGGTCGCGCTGGTCGCATTGCCGTCGGCGGAAGTGGCAGTCACGGTGGCCTGCGGGATGACTGCGCCCGTCTGGTCCGTGACTTTACCGCTCAGCGAACCCGACGGCGTCCGCGCGAAAGTTGCGGCGCAGGCCGAAAGCAACATCACAATTAAGATAAAAACTAGAAGGATTCTTCTCATTTTCCCCTGGCAAATGTTTTCCTTGGCGAAACTCGTCTTCGGTGGTCGCGCTGTTTACTCGCCACCTGCACCCGCCGGAGCACTGAGGTTCCACGGCGAGAGGATGGTCGCAGCGCTGGTTCCTGCCGGCGCCGCGCTGAGAATTGGTTCGACTCCGGCGACCAAAGTGATTGCGGTAGGGCCAGAGGTCGTGCTGCCTTCCGTGGCCACCAAGATCACCGCGTCACCTTTATTCAAATCGCTCACCGCGACTGCGGGCATTCGGCTCAGCATCTGCTGAAAATCCGGGGGGCCTCCGCCACCGCCCGCTCCACGCCAACCTCCGCTGGGGCCACCTGGCGCATCTGAACCGCCTTGAGATGGTAGCGTTCGATGCTCGCCACCTCCGATTCCAGAGTAGCCAACTGCACCACCGCTTGTACCCGAGGCTGATCCACCAGCGGAAGGGGCGCCCGCCGCCGTGGAACTACCAGCCGCATTGCCCGCGCCTCGCCAATCACCTTGTCCGCCACCTTGCCCTGGCGCGCCTGCGCCAGCAGTTCCCGGCGCTCCACCTTTTAATCGCATGGCAATTCCCATAGCAACCATTGGAAGCAGTTTCCGAAGCTGCGAATCTGCCGTGATTCTTACGATCACCGGCTTTTTGGTCGTTAGGTCCGTGAGTGTGACGGTGTTATTCGCGGCGTCGGTCGAAACCACGGTACCTTCTATGTTCCGGAACGCGCCGGAGACGATGGCTTGCGCGGTGAATTCGGTGCCGTCGGCATTCTTGGCCCCGCGGGCTCGCACCTGGTTACCCGACTTGATCTGGTCAAGCGTCCCAGGTTTCGCGTCATCGAACTTGACCGAATCCGGAGCGTAGCGGCGAATGTTGGTATCTGCTGAAATATGGATCAGAACCGGCTTTCCCGACGCCGTGATAGTGATCGTGTTCGCCGTCGCATCGACACCCTTCACAATTCCTCCGACACCCTTTCGCCATTCATCCCGCTCTTGTTGTTGCCGCGCGGCCAGATCGCTTTGCTTCATCACAATCGCCGTTGCGGCGATCACAGCATTCCCTTCTCCAGCCTGACCGCGGGCGAAGACCCGGTCGCCAACCTGAATGTCAGAGACAGCTATCGGCGTCGCATTCTTTAAATCAGTCTGTCCCGGAAGCGCTCGCACAATGTGGGCCGAGTCGGCAAACGTGACCGCCAGCTCAGTACCGCCGTCGGTAGTCAGAACAAGGGAATTCGCGCTCACGGACTTGACGGTTCCAACGGCTTTGACGACGGGAGTCTGGGCCGAGGCGACGGAAATCAGCAGGAGTATTCCGGCAAGCATGACCCACGAGGGGTGCCGTTTTTGAATCACATATCTCATGACTGTCTATTATCAATTGAATCATGCGGTGTGGGGCGGGTGGGTAAAGAATTGTCAAACGGGGATAAAGAACCGAGTAGGGGCAGATGTCCATCTGCCCCGGTCGAGCAAAGTTCGACGAGGGGCGAAAAGCTGGGCCTGTGGCCCAGGGTCAGACGAGGGAGTCCGCCCTAAACTATGCGTTTCCGCCGGACGCTGCTTCCATTTCAAGCAGCGCTTTCTTACGCTCCATCCCCCAGCGGTAGCCCCCCAATTCCCCGTTCGAGCGAAGAACGCGATGGCACGGAATAGCGATGGCGACCGGGTTTGTAGCGCAAGCCCGGGCCACGGCGCGCACCGCCGAGGGCCGACGAATGGCTTTGGCGACCTGCAAATAGGAGCGAGTCTCACCAAACGCAATGGATTGCAAATACGTCCACACCCGTCGCTGGAAAGCGGTCGCCTGAATATCAAGTGGGAGCTCAGAGGGTAATTCCTGCCCGCGAATGCGCTGCACAACTTTTTTCGTGAGTTGTGCCAGATCGCGGTCATCGCGCCGCCGAACCGCAAACGGAAATTCTTGTTTGAGTCCCTGTTCGAGTTCTTCATCAGAGCTCGCGAACGTGATGCTGCAAATCCCTCTGTCTGTGGCTGCGATCAGCATGCGGCCAAGTGGAGAATCGGCGCAGTTGTAACGAATGGGCGAGGCAATCGCACCCCGGCGATACTTGGACGGCTCCATCCCGAGTTCCGCGGCCGTCCGCGAGTACAGGCGGCTGGTCGAGTTGTATCCGGCTTCGTGCATGGCGCGGGTAACGGAGTGTCCAGCTTTCAAGTTCTGCCGGAAACCGCGCATGCGGCAGGAATTCGCGTATTCCTTGGGCGTGATTCCCAGCACAGCTTTGAACGTTCGTTGCAAATGAAACGGGCTGAGCCGGAATGCTGCGCTCATTTGCGCCAGCGTCAACGGCTCGTCCAGGTGCTGCTCAATGTAACGGCACACGGATTTGATCAGTTCCTGGCGCGGATTTCCGCCGACCGCTTTGGACCGGCAACGCAGGCATTCGCGATACCCTGCACTCTCCGCTTCCTGCGGACGCCGAAAAAAAGTCACGTTCTCGCGGCGCGGACGCTTAGCGGGGCACGAAGGCCGGCAATAGATTCCGGTTGAGGAAACTGCGAAAACAAATTTCCCGTCGCGTGCACGGTCGCGCGAAAGAACAGCCTGCCACCGCTCGGCGTTTTCAGAGAACTCGCCAGTTCGAGGTTCGACTGGAGGATTGGTTGCCGTCGTCACGTCTAGTTCCGGAGTTAGTATCGCACTGTTCATGTTTGCAGGGTACGATTCTCCAGGGGGATGCGCTATCCGGATCTTGCGGTCAAACTGATTTTCTAGACATGCTGACGCCACTAGATATGACAGACTCCTCACTTTCAGAAATCATCGCAAACCACGTATCCTCCGAAATCCAGCTGGACGCATCGAATTCAGCTCCGGAATGGCTGTCGGCCCAAAGTGTCAGTTTCCACTCCGACTGGCAGGGAAAGAATTCCGACCCGACACTCGGTACTGAAGTCCGCGTTCTTTGGTCGGCGACCTCTCTCTACTTGAGGTTTGTTTGCCGCTATCGCCAGCTGTTCACTTTCGATGACTCGGAGCCGAGCGGCCGGCGCGACCATCTCTGGGACCGCGATGTGGCGGAGGCGTTTCTTCAGCCGGATCCCTCAACGGAACGATGTTATAGAGAATTTGAGGTCGCTCCCAACGGCATGTGGATTG
>WNFI01398522.1_pt1 | contig 11950 bp, 13 predicted proteins | sample 5400471 | NCBI WGS metagenome assembly WNFI01 (sample SAMN13153348, study PRJNA577476) | soil metagenome | isolation source: 100 cm saprolite on Douglas fir-dominated hillslope | place: USA:California | collected 2013-09-17 | reverse complement strand
AGACTCCTGCTCGCGCTCGAGTTTGCGCTGATTCTCCAGCCGATTCTCGTCGAGGCGGCCCTCCGCGATGGCCGCTTGCACCGCGCATCCCGGCTCGGTGGTGTGCCCGCAATTGCCATATTTGCATTGGGCCGCAAGCTCCTCGATGTCCGAAAACGCTTGCTCCACACCGTCCGTCACACCCCACAACTGCAACTCCCGCAAACCCGGCGTGTCGATCATGAGCGCGCCGCCGGGCAGCGCGAAGAGCTCGCGGCTTGTCGTCGTGTGACGGCCGCGGCTATCGCTCGCCCGGACGGATTGCACCGCCTGTGCGTCGCGCCGCAAGAAATAATTCACCAGCGTCGACTTCCCCACCCCCGACGAACCTAGCAACACAATTGTCTGCCCAGGCGCAAGAAAGCCGTCCAGCGCTTCCAGGCCAACTCCACTGAGCGCGCTCACCGCAAAAATCGGAGCACCGGCGGCGATGGCTTCGACCTCCGCGATGCGAGCAGCAACATCGTCGCGATCGTCCGCCTTATTGAGGACGACAATCGACTTCGCGCCCGATTCCCAGCACTGCGCGAGGTATCGCTCTAGCCGCCGCACATTGAAGTCGCCATCCAACGCCATCACCACGAACGCCGTGTCCACGTTCGCGGCGATCACCTGCTCTTCTAGGCGCCGCCCGGCAACTTTGCGCACGAACTTGCTGCGGCGCGCCAGCACTTTTTGTATCAGCGGCCGGCCGCCGCCGCTGAGAATTTCCACGGCAACCCAATCTCCTGCCGCGGGCCAGTCTCCGCCCGCTTCCGCCGCGGCGCGCAGCGTGCCGGAAGCCTCCGCCCAGCATTCCGCAAAGTCTCCAGCGATACGCCAAAGGCCTCGCTGCTGGGAAATCACCCGCGCAGGCAGCCATTCGGCTTGCTCACGCGCTTGCCACAGCGCATCAAAATATGAATTCCATCCCAATTCCTTCAAAGACACTTGCTCTTCTCCCGTCGCACAAGAATGCGGTCCGCGTCCGGCCTGGGAAGACTTTGGTTGGCTCCTAGTTTGAGATTACGGATGCTCGGGTTTGCCGTGTTCGGGCCTGCCTTGCTCAGGCTTGTTGTTGGAACGCGGCGCGTTTTCGTGCGGCGCATTGGAATGCTGCGCGGGCGCACGATCAACGTGCGGATTGCCCCGCGCCTCGCCTTGAGGTCCTCGGGAGGCCGAAGCATTTGGCACCGGGCGCACTTCTCTTGCCTGGCGCGCATTGTTAGAGGGTGCCGAGTTCATCCTGGACGGCGCGTTATCGCGATTCACCGCGTTCGTCGGACGATCGTTCCGCCCGACACTCCTGCTCGTCGCAGAAGAATTTCCGGCGGGGCGATCTCCGCGACGGTCATCTCGACGCTCCGCTGGACGATCCGCGCGATGCTCTGCTTCCCGTTCGTTGCGCGCTGCCACCACATCGCGATGGAAATCACTGCTCGCGCGCCGCCATCCTTTCGTGCTCGTTTTCGCGCGCTTGAATTCCGTGCGGTCCGCCGTTGAAGCTGACTCGGTTGACGTTATTCACCACCACCGTGCGGTTGTAGTAGTTGTGAATCACCGTCACGTTGACGTTGGTCACCGCTCGATTGTAGACAAATTCTCTGCCACGCCATTCGCCGCCATAGAAACCGACGCCCGTGTAGCCGTAACCATAATTAATCCCACCATAAAAGCCGACGTGTGGTCCCCAGTAACCCCCATGCCAAACGTACACACCTTCGGCAAATCCCCAATAACCAGGAGTCCACAGGAAACCGGGTTCCGGCGCCATCACCCATGTTCCGGGCACCCAATAATAATCGTCGTCGCCATACGCCCAATATCCGGGCGTCCAGATGTAGCTCGGCCCGGGGCAAACCGGCTGGGCATACACCGGTAGCACGGGAGGGCCTATTCGGACAGATACGCCTATCGCTATTTGTGCATTGGATGCTGCAGGTATGCCTAGGATCACCGCGGTGAACAGCAATAGTCCAAGCGATCTTACGATTCGCATTATCGTAACCTCTCTAGTGCAGCGTTTTTTCCGTCCAATTGCTTTGCCGAGAGCGCGGAATCGCGCCCAATGTCTCTTGTGCGTATAAACACTTTTTTACCAAAAAAGTTGTGCGGCGGGGGATCGGCAGCTCCCTTGTGCGTCTTATGCGTAACACTGCGGAATGGAAACATGGGCGGAGTCTGGTGAAAGGCGCGCGGCGCTCGCAGTATGCTTGCGGAGACCGTATACTGGGGCGTTTGCGGCGCGCTGCTACAACAGGCATTCATCGCTTTGCGCCGCTACTTTTAGGTGAGGTCTGTTAGTGGCCGCGTCGATTCTCAAAACGAACGTCAATACGAAGTCCCCTGAGTTTGAAAAGAATACCCGCCGGATGATTGATCTCGTTACGCAAATCAAAAATGAGGAAGAGCAGATTCGCCAGGGCGGCGGCGCGAAAGCTATCGAAGCGCAGCACAAGAAAGGCCGGCTGACGGCGCGCGAACGCATTGCGAAGCTGATCGATCCGGGCTCGCAATTTTTCGAGCTGGGGGCCTACGCTGCGTATGAAATGTACGAAGAGTGGGGCGGCGCGCCGTCCGCGGGAACTATCACCGGCCTTGCGCGGGTTTGCGGCCGCACTTTCATGATTATCGCCAACGACGCTACGGTGAAGGCCGGCGCGTTTTTTCCGATGACCGCGAAAAAAGTGATTCGCGCGCAGAACATCGCGATCGACAATCACATCCCCACGATTTATCTGGTCGATTCAGCGGGCATCTTTCTTCCTTTGCAGGAAGATGTGTTTCCCGATACCGACGATTTTGGCCGCGTCTTCCGCAACAATGCGGTGATGAGCGCCATGGGCATTCCGCAACTTGCGGCGATCATGGGCATGTGCGTGGCCGGCGGCGCGTATCTGCCGGTGATGTGCGATCACATCTTGATGACCGAAGGCTCGGGCCTGTTTCTGGCCGGCCCGGCGCTGGTGCAGGCGGCCATCGGGCAGAAAACTTCGGCGGAAGATTTGGGCGGCGCGAAAATGCACGCGCAGATCAGCGGCACCGTGGATTTTCGTGAGCCGGACGATGATGCGTGCATCGCGCGAATTCGCGCTCTGGCCGACAAAATGGGAGCGGCGAACCCTGCCCCGTTTAGTCACGTGGCCGCGCGGCAGCCGCTCTATTCCGCGCAGGAGGTTTACGGCATTTTCTCCGGCGATGCCGCGAAGCAATACGATATGCGCGAAATCATCGCTCGCATCGTGGACGCAAGCGAGTTCGAGGAATATCGGGCGGAATATGGCGAAACTGTGCTTTGCGGCTACGCGCGCATCGGCGGCTGGGCCGTCGGCATCGTTGCGAACCAGAAAAAGCATGTGCAGGCGCCGGTGCCCGGCTCGGACCAGAAACGCATGGAATTCGGCGGCGTAATTTACACGGAGGCTGCGGAAAAAGCCGCGCGCTTTATTCTGGACTGCAACCAGAACCGTGTGCCACTGATTTTCCTGCACGACGTGAACGGCTTCATGGTCGGCAAGGACGCGGAGTGGAGCGGCATAATCCGCGCCGGCGCGAAAATGGTGAATGCCGTAGCGAATTCTGTGGTGCCGAAGATTGCCGTGATTTGCGGCGGAAGCTTTGGAGCCGGACACTACGCCATGTGCGGCAAAGCATACGATCCGCGCTTCATTTTTGCGTGGCCTACGGCGCGCTACGCAGTCATGAGCGGCGATGCAGCCGCAGGCACCCTAGTCGAAATCAAACTGAAGCAACTGGAGCGCGAAGGCAAGAAAGTCGACGAGAAAGCCAGAAAAGAATTGTACGAATCCGTCCGCGCGACGTACGAGCACCAAACCGATCCACGGTACGCTGCAGCCCATTTATGGGTCGACGCCATCATCGATCCCGCGCATACCCGCGACGCCCTAATCCAGGCACTAGAAGCCGCCGCCCTGAACCCAGAGATCCGCGAATTCAAAACCGGAGTTTTACAGACATGATCATCACTCCCCCATTAAGCTCACGAGCATGGTGAAGGAATGAGATTACAGAATTTTGAGATCTCTTCTTCCATAGAGCTCCAGTCCGCAGGATTGTTTTGGGATCTTCATAATTTCGCTCGTTTTCTAGGACTAGCGATAATTCCAACGGAAAACATCGCCTTGATGAGTTGGAGCGTTCCCAAAGGGCCGAACCCTTGGGGCTGTAATGAAAACAAGTTCGCAGGGATGCAGCTACGTTTCACCGGTTTGCAGGTCATCCGCCTGAGTCCACGCGACCCAGACTTGCCGCTCACGGAAGACATCTGTGTCTCCGAGATTTTAAAGGTGGATCCTCGCGTTGATCACGCTGACCCGCACATACGTGCTGTTTGGGAGATGACCGACCGATTTCACTTGGCAATTTGCTTTCAAAGCCGTCGAATGATTGAACTTGGGTCGGAAGCTGTCGAGCTTATTCCAGTTTCCGGTGATTCTTTTGCGGAGCCACGGGCTCAATGATGAACACCGCCGCCTCGCATGTGAAGCTCGTCGAGTGTCCGCGGGATGCGTGGCAGGGACTGGCAGATTTTATTCCCACCGAGCTCAAAGCAGATTATCTGAAGGAGCTTGTCCGCGCCGGATTCCGCCACATCGACGCCGTAAGTTTCGTTTCGCCCAAGCATGTGAAGCAGATGGCGGACAGCGAAGAGGTCATGGCTAAAGTTAGCGCTTCCCTTCCCACCGGAACCGAGCGGCCAGAGATCATCGGCATTGTAGTGAATGAAAAGGGACTGGAGCGGGCGCTGGCGACTCCCGGCGTTACTACGATCGGGTATCCGTATTCGATCTCGGCTTATTTTCGGCGGGCCAATGCGAATATGACTCGCGAGGAATCGCGCGCGCTGGTCGAAACGCTGAAGAAAGAGACCGCAGCGGCGAATCGTGACTTGGTCATTTACATCTCCATGGCGTTTGGCAATCCTTATGACGAGCCTTGGGGGCCGGAGATCGTTCAGGACACTCTGGAATGGTTGAAAGACGTTCGCGTGCGCACGGTTTCGCTGGCCGATACGGTGGGCCGCCGCTTCGATAGCGCGCTGACGGGGCTTGGCGGCTGCCCCTTTGCGGGAGACAATCTGGTTGGCAACATCGCCACGGAACAGGTTCTCGCGGCTCTGCGCAAAGCGGGCGCCGATCCGGGTATCGACAACGCGCGGCTCACCAAGGTGCTGGCGATGGCCAACGAGATCCGCGCGAAATACGCGCACGCACCAGTTGTAAATTAGCGAGGTTTTTTCCATGCACTCGACACTGATTCTCGAATTCAGCGGCGAAATCGCGAAGCTTACCCTGAACCGTCCCGACAAGCGCAATGCCATCAATGCGCAGATGATCGCGGAGTTGCAAACGGCGCTGGACACCATCGAGAAAAGCCACTCGCGCGTGGTGATTGTCACCGGAGCGGGCACGTCGTTTTGCGCCGGTATGGATCTAGACATGCTCGCCGCCATCGCGAAACAGTCGCCAGCGGAAAATCAGGAAGATTCGCGTCGCATCGCCAAAATGCTGCGACGCCTTTGGAGTTTCCCGCGGCCGATGATCGCGGCGGTAAATGGACCTGCCTACGCCGGCGGTTGCGGCATCGCGACGCTCTGTGACTTCACGCTGGCCGCGCCGGAGGCGAAATTCGGATACACCGAGGTGAAGATCGGATTCCTGCCCGCAATCGTTTCTGTGTTTCTCACGCGGCAGATCGGAGACAAGCGTTCGCGCGATCTCCTGCTGACTGGACGCATCATCGAAGCAGCGGAAGCAAAGGAATTTGGCATGGTGACGGAAGTGGTTCCCGCCGATCGCCTGCAGGAACGCGCCCTTGAGCTCGCCAACGACCTCATTGCAGCGAGTCCGAGCAGCTTGACGCGCGCGAAGCATCTCCTGACGTCCGCTGCAGCCCGGAATAACCGCGATCATGCCAATCCTCGAACATCACGACACCACGGTACGAGTGCGCTACGCCGAGACGGACCAGATGGGCGTGGTCTATCACGCGAATTACTTGATTTGGTTCGAGGTCGGCCGCGTGGAGCTGATGCGCGCGCTGGGCATTGAATACAAGCGCATGGAAATCGAGGACGATTGCCATATCGTTGTTGCCGACGTCCGCTGCCGCTACCACGCTTCCGCACGCTATGACGAAGTGGTGCGCGTGCGTACGCGCATCGCGGAGTCGCGCAACCGCACGATTCGATTCTCGTACGAAGTTTTTCGCGACACCGATCAGGAACTCCTTGCCGTCGGCGAAACGCTGCACGTGATTTGCGGCAGCAATGGCAAGCCCAAGCTCTTGCCGGAAAAATATCGAGCGATTCTTGGGACGACTTCACCTTCGTCAGTGTCAGACGCACTGCGGAGCCATTCATGACGATTGCCGTCAGCGGCAACGATCTCACCTTCGAGCAGTTGTACGCTGTGGCGCTGCGCGGCGAGAAAGTGACGCTCACGACGGATGCTGTCGAACGCATGAAAGCGTCCCGCGCGGTGGTCGATCGCGTGGTGGCTTCGGGCGCTACGGCCTACGGAATCAACACCGGGTTCGGCAAGCTTGCCTCCGTGCGCATTTCAGCCGAGCAGGTGCGCCAGCTTCAGGTGAACCTGGTGCGCTCGCACGCATCCGGCGTGGGCCCGCCGCTGACCGAGACCGAGACGCGTGCGATGATGCTGCTGCGGGCGAACGCGCTGGCCAAAGGTTTGAGCGGCATTCGTCCGGTAATCGTGGAAACGCTTTGCGCGATGCTCAACGCCGGAGTGCATCCGGTGATTCCATCGCAAGGTTCCGTTGGCGCATCGGGAGATTTGGCGCCGCTGGCGCATCTCGCGCACGTTGTGATTGGGGAAGGCCGCGCCGCGTACCGCGGTGAAACGCTGGCTGGCGCGGAAGCCATGCGCCGCGCAGGCGTTACTCCGGTCGCGCTGGACGCTAAAGAAGGGCTGTCGCTGCTCAACGGCACGCAAGGAATGCTTGCATTGCTGAGCCTCGCACTGCGCGACGCCGACACGCTGGTGGACACCGCGGATGTGGCCGCGGCCTTGTCGCTGGACGCGCTCCGCGGGAGTCCCGGCGCCTTCGACGCGCGCATCATGCACGCGCGGCCGTACACCGGCGCGGCGATGACCGCGCGCAACCTCGCGCACTTGAACGAAGGCAGCCAGATCCGCGAGTCCCATCGCTCCGCGGAGAAAGATGCGCGCGTGCAGGATGCTTACAGCTTGCGCTGCACGCCGCAGGTACACGGCGCGGTGCGCGATTCGCTGGCGCAGGCGCGCGAGATGGCGGCTGTAGAGTTGAACAGCGCCACGGACAATCCGCTCGTGTTTGTCGGCGACGGCAGTGGCGACATTATCAGCGGCGGAAATTTTCATGGGCAGCCGCTGGCGATGGCCGCGGATCAAGTCGCAATAGCGATTGCCACGCTGGCGGGAATTTCCGAACGGCGCGTCGAGCAAATGACCAACCCGCTGACTAGCATGTTGCCCGCGTTCTTGACGCCGGAGCCCGGAATCAACTCTGGGTTCATGATCGCGCAGGTAACCGCGGCGGCGCTGGTCAGCGAGAGCAAAGCGCTCGCCGTCCCGCATTCCGTGGATTCGATTTCAACTTCCGGCAACCAGGAGGACTACGTCTCGATGGGCATGAGCGGCGCGCGGCGCCTCGACCGCATGCTGCAGAACCTGCGTTACGTCATCGCCATCGAACTGCTCTGCGCTTGCCAAGGCATCGATCTGCTTGCCCCGCTGCAAACTGGTGCGCTGGCGAAGAAGGCCTACGAGGCGGTGCGCGCAAAATCCGCTAAGGTTGTGCAGGACCGCCCCCTGGCCGCTGAGATCGAGGCCGTCTCCGCGCTAGTCGCCGCCGGCACGTTTTCCGCAATACTCCACTAACGCTGTCTCAATTGCGAAATGCGTAGAGCGTCACGGTTATGTGACTCCTCGCGCGAGGGATAGCGACCGTCCGTCTTAAGGAAGGGTTTGCGCGCCAAAGCGCGGCGTTTGGCGGCTTCATACATAACCTTTCGCATAGGCCCCCCCTCCCCCCCGTTTTCTGGATCTGCACATTCTAAATGACTTACGGGTCGATTCGCTCGGAACTGCAGATTCTACAGAACTTAGCTTTCAAATTGCCCGAATCGATCTCGCGGGAGACAAATTAGCCTGGAAACTGCCGTCTCTGGTTGAAAAAGAAAAAGGGCGGCTTGAATTAGCCGCCCGCAGGAATTCCCACTTACAAGTATAGCACAGTTCGCGATTGGAATTGATATTTCTTTCTGCGCGCGAACGGATGACGCGAGTAGAGGGGGCACGGCACCACTTACTGGGCCAGGGCTTGCCGAAGGAAGGTCAGCATGCGGTAACCAGCGATGTGGCTGAAGGGCGGCAGCTCCAGCGAATAGTGCCCGCAGTGCAGGGCCAGCGTGCGTGGATGCGCATTGTGACGGCGAAGCGCGGCAAGCATCTGCTCGGTCAGAGCTGGAAGGAAGGTCGGATCGTACTTGCCGTAGACCATGAAGGCGTTCTTCCCGGCTCCCAACCCGCGCTCCACGTAGGGCATGGGACTGACCGGCGCCCAGTATTCGCGCAGCTCATCCACCGTGACGTGTTCGCGCAAGCTCTCCCACACGTGCGCGGTAGTCATGCCTTGACTGACGACGTCGGCAAAATAGGTGGACACATGGAAAAAGCCGCCAACCCGGACGGCGGGATCGTGTACCAGAGTGATATAGCCGACCGAGGAGCCGATGCTGGTGCCGAGAATGCCCAGCCGCGAAAACCCTCGCTGCTCGAGCCAGCGCGCTCATTTTCAGCGCGCTGATCCCAATGCGCTGCAGCCATTCGCCTAAGCCGCGCTGGCCGTGCCACTTAGCGTTCCAGTTGGGCAGGATGAGGACGGCGGAGCCTCGCTTGCGCGCTGGGAAGAACTGTGCGTAGACGGTATTGTTTTCCGGCCAGGGCGACTCGATCGAGCTGGTAAAGCTCAGAACGTTGTCGCCATTAAGCCGGTAATCGGTTGCGGGCGTGGTGGTGTACCACTCGTGGCTGTTCTCGATGGCCTGGTGCGCGTAAGTGCGCAGGAATGCGGCGGGATCGGGGTGCTCGGCTGGCCCGCCGATGTGTTCCAACCCCCACGCGAAGGGGCGCACCAGACGGTTATCGTCCGTTTTCCAGCGGCGTTGCTCGTAGCGATGGATGCGGCGTGCGAACCAGTTCATAAAGAAGTTTACAGTCAACAGTTTACAGTTAACAGGGCTGGGAGAAAACCTGGGAAACAGCTAATGCCGAGAGATGGCGCGGCATTGCAACTACGTTTGCTGCGGACAGCCTAAAAGGCTGTCCCACTGGTCGCTGAGGAGCACAGAGAAGAGATGTTAGGGATGGGGCACTGTCATGCAGTGGTGCGTTGAGCGAGCGCGGTCTGTGTGGCACATTGCTTGGAGGGGCCGCGGCCCGCGCACACCTTGGTTATCGCGCTCATTTTTCTCTTTGGCATTGTGATTGGCAGCTTCCTGAATGTCTGCATCTTGCGGATTCCGGAGGACGTTTCGATTGTTACGCCAGGTTCCCGGTGCCCTCGGTGCCAAACGCCGATACGTTGGTACGACAATGTTCCGGTCTTCGGGTGGCTCTGGCTGCGAGGCAAGTGCCGCATGTGCGGCCTGGCAATTTCTCCCATGTACCCCCTGGTTGAATTGGCCACTGGCCTTCTTTTTGTAGCGTGCTATCTGGAATTTGGACTTACGCAGGCCGCGGTCAAGTGGCTGTTTTTCACATGTCTAATCATCGTGCTGACGATCACCGACCTGCGCATGCGCATTCTCCCGGACGTGGTGAACTGGCCTGGCTTCGTGGCGGGCCTTTTCTTCTCGGCATTCGTGCCCCCCGACGACCGCATCGCCGTTTCCCTGTATGTCGCCATGTTCCATCGAATGCCGTCTCTTCCGGTTCAAGGTCTGCTCGACGCGCTTCTGGGGGCGGCGTTCGGAAGTTTCCTGCTCTGGGCTGTGGCGGCACTGTATAAGCGCGTCCGCGGGCACGAAGGCATGGGCATGGGTGACGTTAAGATGATGGCGATGGTGGGAGCCTTCCTTGGCGTGCGCGGGGCGTTCCTGACGATCCTGCTGGGGACTCTGCTGGGAACACTGGTGGGGGTCGCCATGATTATTGTCCTCTACGTCGCGGGGTGGCAGCGAAACCTGGCCGAGCGCGCCAGCCGTCGCCGGCTGGGCAGTGTGAATGCCTTGCGTTGGAAAATCGCCAGCCAGTATCAGCTCCCGCTCGGGACGTTCTTGGGAATTGCGGCATTGCTGGTGGTGTATTTTGGTCCAATGATGATGACGCGATGGTTGCGACTGCTTGCGTGACATGAATGAACTCCTGATGCTCGCGGGCTTGCAAACGGCGAAGCCGCCCAATCTATGGGCGTTTGGCGTCGGCTCTGCCGTCGGACTGTTTGCCATCGTGATGGTGGTGTTCTTCTTTATACGGCGCTATTTTCGGAACGTCCGAAACGCGGACAAAAAAAAAGAAGGAGAGGCGCAGACACCGCGCACACAAAATCCCTCAGCCTTCATGGCCGCCTCGATGCAAGGCGTCATCCAAAAACTGCGCGAGCAGGAAAAAGAGCTGGAGCGGCTGCACCGTATCGAAAAGGAACGCGCTGCGCACACGGAACGCCTCAGCGAAGAAGTCACGCGCAACATGCCCGCCGGCCTGCTGGTGGTCAACGCGACCGGAATTATCTCCAGCGCGAATCCCGCTGCCGAGCAGGCACTTGGCATTCACGGACTGGGCTTCCGCCGCTACAGCGAAGCGTTAGGCGAAGGGTCCGAGCTTACGCGATTGATAGCGGAGTGCCTGACGGAAGGAAGCATCTTCCGCCGCGAGCAAGTGGAGCACGCGACCCCTTCCGGCGAGCGCCGCCACCTGGGAGTCACCATCTCCCCGATTCGCAAAGGTATCGAAAAGATTAGCGGCGCGATTTGCCTGTTGAGCGACTTGACCGAACTCGCCGCCCTGCAGCAGCAGATGCAGCTCAAGGAAAATCTCGCGGCTCTTGGCGAGCTTTCCGCGGGCATCGCCCACGAATTCAAGAATGCGCTGGCCACGATCTCCGGTTACGCGCAGATGATTCGTGCCGAGGAATTGGGCGCAGAGGCTTCCGACTACGCCGACCATATCCTCGAGCAGACGCGCAACATCACGCACGTCGTGACCGAATTTCTAAAGTATGCGCGCCCGCTCGAGATCGCCAACGAGCCGGTGCCGCTGGACGCCGTAGTGCAGCGAGTGGTTTCTGACGTTACAGAGGCAATCCCTGCTGTCCGACTGCGGTTTGAAGGAGTGTTTGGCAGCGTTCCGGGCGATGAGGGGCTGCTGCGCCAGGCGCTGCTCAATCTCGTGCGCAATGCCGCGGAAGCTTGCGCCGGTACCGCCGACGGAGGACAAGTGCTGCTGAAGGGCGAACTCGTTCGCGCCGAAGACGGCGGATCGCAGCGCATCGTGATCCTCGACAACGGGCCTGGAATCGAAGGGACCGCGCTAGGCAAACTCTTTCGCCCCTTCTACACCACGAAGGCGGACGGCACAGGCTTGGGCCTGGCCGTGGTGCAAAAGATTATCGTGCAGCATGGCGGCCATGTGGAGGCGCGCAACCGTTCCGAGGGCGGAGCGGCCTTTACGGTTACGCTACCTTTGTGCGGCAGAGCCGCGGAAGCGGTAGAATTGAAGAAGAACAGCATAGAGACCTAGTTCCTGTCCCGGGGAGGTAACTTCATGGACGCACGAATGTGGCGAAACGTTGCCGCTTTTGCAAGCTTGGTTCTAAGTGTCCTCGCGCTCACGGCGCTTCCGTCCGCGGCGCGGCAACAGCAGCAGGATCCCGCGCAACAGTCCACCGGAGATCCGGTGGCGGATGCCGC
>WNFI01250908.1_pt1 | contig 11950 bp, 12 predicted proteins | sample 5400471 | NCBI WGS metagenome assembly WNFI01 (sample SAMN13153348, study PRJNA577476) | soil metagenome | isolation source: 100 cm saprolite on Douglas fir-dominated hillslope | place: USA:California | collected 2013-09-17 | reverse complement strand
GCTCGATCTGAGCGGCGCGGAAACCGTTGGCGCGATCCTTTCGTTCTCTATTTCTCCTCTCGATCCCAAAACCATTTGGGTCGGCACCGACGATGGCGTAATCCAGGTTACGCACGATGGCGGCCAGCACTGGAACAACGTTACCAGGAACATCCCGAATTTGCCGGAGTGGGGACGCTTGCAGCAAATCGAAGCGTCGCCCAGCGACGTGAACTCGGCGTACGCGGCCGTGGACTTCCACGAAGTCGAAAACAACAAACCGTACGCTTTCAAAACGCATGACGGCGGCAAGACCTGGACTGCAATCAACCAGGGGCTGCCGCAGGATGACCCGGCGCGCGTGATTCGCGAGAATCCCAACCGCAAAGGCTTCCTCGTGCTGGGCACCGACACCGGCTTGTTCTACTCAAGTGACGACGGCGCCCATTGGACCGCGCTGAAAAACAACTTCCCTACCGCGCCGGTTTATGACATCAAGTTCATCAAGAAAACTCACGACCTGGTCGTAGCCACGCATGGCCGCGGCCTGTTCGTGCTGGATGACATTACGCCGCTCGAAGAAAGCGGTGGTGTCTTTGCTCAAGCAAACCAGGCCAAAAGCGAATTTCATCTCTTCCCCAGTCCGCCTGCGGTCAACTGGCATGCCTGGAACAAGCACGGCTTCGCTTCCGGCGGATACGTGGCGCCAAATCCAGTGACCGGCGCGTCCATCACCTACTACTTGCCGGCTGAAATTAAAGACAACGCAGACCGTGGTGGTCCGCAACGCCGCAGAGCAGCCGGCGAAACCGCTGTGAAGATCACCATTGCCGACAGCACCGGTCAAGTGATTCACACCATGTATGGAACAACCAAGTTCGGCATCAACCGCGTGGCCTGGAACCTGCGCTATGACGGTCCCAAGCGGTTGAATTTCCTGCCGCCTCCGGATCGCGGCGGGGACGAAGAATTCTTCTTCGATCCCAACACCGGTCCCACCGCCCTGCCTGGCACGTACAAAGTGTCCGTGACCGTGCAGGGAAAAACCGAAACGCAGACGATCGAAGTCCAGACTGATCCGCGTTTCAAGTTTGATGCTGAAGCCATGCGCGCGCAGTTGAAGCTCGGCCTTGAGCTGCGGGACGAAGTGTCCGCTCTGCACACGGCGCTGAACCGTCTGAACAGCCTGCACAAGCAGATCACCGCCATGCAGGAAGTTCTCGGCGGAGAAGAAAATGCGGACGGCACAACCAACGCTTCATACCGGCCGGTGCTGGAAGAAGCGCGCGCGCTCGACAAAAAGATCACTGGGCTTCAGGAACCGCTCTACAACGGCGAGATCCAACCTGGAAGCCAGGACGACATCCATTACCTCCAGCGTTTCCAAAACCGTTTGCAAGGCGCGATGCGCGGCGTGATGGGCGGCTTTGGCGAAGCGCCGAAGGAAATACAAATCGAAGAAGCAGCCGTCGTACGCAAACAACTGGAAGACACGCTGCAAAAAATCAACGCGTTCCTGAACACCGACGTTGTGGCTTTCAACAAGAAGGCCGCGGAGCGCGGTTCCGTTACGCTGTTCGCCGGCGAACCAATTCAAATCAAGCCGGAAGGCGCTGCCGGTGCAGCATCTGGGAACATGGACCAGGATACGGACGAGGATGGTCCTGATCAGCCGTAACTCTGAATAATGAAGTGGGGATCTCCTGCCGAGGTCCTCACTCTTTCTTTCAGCCGGTCTTGTGGAGGTGGCCGCCGTAGTTCAGAGCTGTAAGCCCTGGGAACGTGGCGGATTCGCCCAGCTCTTCTTCGATGCGGAGAAGCTGATTGTATTTGGCCAGACGGTCGGTGCGCGAAAGCGAGCCGGTTTTGATTTGTCCGGCCCCTGTTGCCACCGCAAGGTCGGCAATGAAAGTATCTTCGGTTTCACCCGAACGATGTGAAATCACCGCGGTGTAAGCGTCGCGCCGCGCCAGTTCGATCGCTTCCATGGTTTCACTGACAGTGCCGATCTGGTTGACTTTGATCAGAATGGAATTTGCTGCTCCTTCTTCAATGCCCCGAGTAAGCCGCTCAACGTTGGTCACAAAGAGGTCGTCGCCTACAAGTTGAATTTTGTCGCCCAATTCGTCGGTGAGTTTTCGCCACCCGGCCCAGTCGTCTTCCGCGAGGCCGTCCTCGATCGAGACGATGGGATACTGGCGCGCCCAGTCCGCCCAGAAACGCACCATGTCTTCCGAAGACTTGACCGACTTGTCGGATTTCTTGAAAACGTACTTCCCTTTTTCTTTGTCGAAAAATTCGCTGCTCGCGGGATCAAGCGCAATCGCAATGTCCTCCCCGGCGCGAAAACCCGCTTGCTCAATCGCTTCCAAAATGAGTTCGATCGCTTCCACGTTGGCTTTGAGCGACGGCGCAAAACCGCCTTCATCACCCACTGCAGTGTTGTATCCACGTTTCTTAAGCACGGCCTTGAGCGTGTGAAAAACTTCAGCGCCCCACTGCAGCGCTTCAGAAAACGTCTCCGCTCCGACCGGGACCGCCATGAATTCCTGGAAGTCGACGTTGCTATCGGCATGCGCGCCGCCGTTCAAAATGTTCATCATGGGCAGCGGCAGAAGATTCGCGTTGACTCCGCCCATGTAGCGGTAAAGCGGAACTTTGAGCGCGTTGGCGCTGGCGCGCGCGCACGCCATGGAGACCGCCAAAATTGCGTTGGCGCCCAGCCGGCCTTTATTGGGAGTTCCGTCGAGCTCCAGCATGGCGGAGTCGATCTGGCGCTGCGCGGAAGCGTCCATGCCCTGAAGCGCGCCGGCGATCGCGATGTTGACGTTCTCGACCGCTTGCAACACGCCCTTTCCCAAATAGCGTTTCGGATCGCCGTCACGAAGCTCTACGGCCTCATGCACGCCCGTGGAAGCCCCGCTGGGAACGGCAGCACGGCCGAGCAAACCGTCCCCCAAAAGGACATCGGCTTCAACGGTGGGATTGCCACGAGAATCAAGAATTTCGCGCGCGTGGATTTCAGCGATGCTAGTGTCCATGTCTGGCCTCTCGGACCGCAAGTCAAAGGCCTAGATTATAGATGAGTGAGAGCTTCGCGTTCATAAGCAGAAGACAGCACAGGTATCCCGAGCGGCGTATCTTCTGGTATGTTCATGATTCAAGTCAGGAGTGCGAATATGTCTAACCCCGGTCAGCCCAATGTCCATTTGATGAACACAACCGATTATCGTGAAGGCTACGCCAACTCCGTTCAGGTGCGCGTGAGCGTGTGGGACTTCCTGCTGATCTTCGGGCGCGTGCAACAGCAGAATGCGACGGACGTTGAAGTACAGAATTTTCAGGGAATTTATGTGAGCCCGCAGCAGGCCAAGGCGCTTATGTCCGTGCTGGAGCAAAATGTGATCCAGTATGAAAAGACTTTTGGCGAAATCAAACTGGATCCCACTATTACTCAACAGGGCCCGATCCACTAAAGTCCGCTGTCAGGATTTGCACGTAGTCTTTTTAAGCGCTTGCAGCACATTTACAGCAAATTGAAGACCAAGACCCCAGACCGGCCAGCGCAGTTTTCGGCATTGCGCATCTTTCCCATTATTTTCTTCGCGATATTGCTGCTACATGCGCCGTTGCTGCAACTGCCGTTCTTCTGGGACGAAGCCGGGTACTATGTTCCTGCCGCACATGATCTGGCACAATATCACACTGTAATCGTCAAGACGACGATGGATGCTGGTCATCCCCCGCTTTCCACTGCGTATCTGGCGCTTTGGTTTACGCTCGCCGGATGGAAGCCCATCGTGGCGCGCATCGCAATGTTGTTGCTTGCGGCGTTTGCCCTGACGAATGTTTTTCTGCTCGCTCGCCGCATTGCAAAACTTGGGGTAGCTGTTGCGGCGACTGTGGCTACAGCCGCGTATCCAATATTTTTTGTCCAGAGCTCACTCACTCACGCTGATCTTGCGGCCGCAGCTTTTACTTTGTGGGGCGTTCGTCTGGGTATCGAGCGCCGCATATGGTGGAGTCAGTTGGCGTTGTCGCTGGCGGTTCTGAGCAAAGAAACCGCCATCATTACGCTGGGAGCCTTGGCGCTTTGGGAAATGTTTTTTGCGCAAGATGCTGACAGCAATTCGGCTGCGGCCCGTCTGCGGCGAGCAGCGGTCCGGTTTGTTCCCGCACTGCCACTGGCGGCGTGGCTTATTTTTCACTATCACGCAACAGGTCACATTTTCAGTGATGCGGTGTACATGAAGTACAACGTTACGCAAACACTAAGTCCGCTGCGGTTTGTTCTGGCGCTGGCGCTCAGGACGTGGCATTTGTTTGGCGTCATGAACATGCTGCCCCTGACCGCCGCAATGGTCGTCGCCATGTTCTTTCCGCCGGTGATGGACGACTCCGGTGAGCGCCCGCGGATTGCGGTTCCGATACAGCTACAGTTCGCGCTGATCATGCTGGTGCATCTTGTGACCTTCTCCATCGTAGGAGGCGCAGCGCTTACTCGCTATTTGCTGCCGGCGTATCCGCTGGTCATCATTATCGCGATGTCCACACTGCACCGAAGGATTTTGCGCTGGGAGTGGCCAGCGGCAATCATGGTCATCTTCTTTGTACTGGCGCTGTTTTTTGATCCGCCTTACAAATTCGCGCCGGAAGATAATCTGACCTACAAAGATTTCGTGCAACTGCATTCCGAAGCGGCCCGGTTCCTGGAACAGCATGAACGCGGCGCCACCGTACTTACTGCCTGGCCTGCATCGGATGAGTTGAGCCGCCCTTATCTGGGATATGTAGCCAGTCCATTCCGGACGCTGCCGCTCAACAATTTCACTTTGGATGAACTGCTCAAAGTGCGAACAATGCGTGGCCAATTCCAGGTGGCATATCTGTTTTCCACCAAGTACGAGAGCAGAGGATGGATCCGGTCCAAAGTTTGGGACAAACTCAATCGGCGATTCTTTGATGATCACCAGGATGTGCCGCCAGACCTCGCGGCCCAATTGCTGGGCGGAAGAGTTGTCTTCTTCGCAACCCGCAAACAGGAATGGGTGGAAATCATCGAGATGCAGCCGCGCGACGACCGGCCCGTGGAGTCGCGGCTGAGCCAGAAGAAGATTTCGCGGCAGCGCTAATTCAGGAGTTTGCGGGCCGTCTTGAAGACGTCAAGAAACATTTTCTCTGTCAGCTTGCCAGTGTTGGTGTTCTGCATTGAAGGATGATAGGAGCAAAGGAGGATTCGCCCATCAGGCAAGTCGTAATGCACGTTGTGAGCAAAAGTGAAGCTGGCTTTCGACGCCACCACGCCAGTTCGTTTCAAGTGGTTCAGGAAAGCATCGAAGCCGATCTTGCCCAGCACCACTACGATCTTTACGTTTTTTATCAGCGCCAGCTCGCGATCAAGATAATGCGAACAGTTGGCGATTTCCGTGGGCGTTGGCTTATTCTGCGGCGGAGCGCAACGAACTGCGGCAGTGATGTAAGCGTCGGTCAGACGCAGCCCATCGCCGCGATGCGTCGCAGTTGGCTGCGACGCGAAGCCCGCTTTGTGCAACACGGGATACATGAAGTATCCGGAACCGTCGCCGGTGAAAGGACGACCTGTGCGATTGGATCCATGCGCTCCCGGCGCGAGTCCCAGAATCAACACTCGCGCATTGGGATCACCGAAACCCGGAACCGGCTTGGCCCAGTAGTCCCAGCTCAGGTAGGCGCGGCGTTTCTCTCGTCCGATCTTTCGGCAATACGCGATGAGCCGCGGGCATCGCGTACACGCGATGACCTCTTGATTGAGCTGCGCTAAATCTTTGGGTTGGACCAGTTTCAATTCGCTGCTCAGCCTTCCAGCTTTGCGTCCATGGTGATGTTGGCTTTGAGCAACCGCGAAATCGGACAGCCTTCTTTTGCGTTCTTGGCTGCCTGATCAAATTTGGCCTGGTCAGCGCCAGGAATTCTGGCAACAACCTGAAGATGGACCGCCGTCACGGTAAAGCCCGCATCGGTTTTTTCCAGAGTCACTGTTGCCGCGGTGTCGATGGACTGCGCCGTCATTCCGGCGGCGCCGAGTTGCCCGGAAAGCGCCATGGTGAAACATCCTGCGTGCGCCGCAGCGATCAGCTCTTCTGGATTGGTGCCTGGCTGTGTTTCAAAGCGACTGCTAAACGAATACGGCGTGTTTTTGAGGACACCGCTGGCGGAACTGAGTGTTCCTTTGCCGTCTTTCAGTCCGCCGCTCCAGTGTGCGCTTGCATTTCGTTGCATTTGTTGTATCACTCCTAAGTTAAGATACAGAACCTGTATTTTAATACGCGCAGGCGAAAGGCACATAGATGCAGTCCGAGACCGCAAGGATTGAAGCATTTTCCGACGGCGTATTCGCGATTGCGATTACGCTGTTGATTCTGGAAATCAAGATTCCTACGCAGTCGCAAGGAAGCCTGGCGGTTTCGCTGCTTCGCCAGTGGCCGTCGTATCTTGGATTCCTGATGAGCTTCACTTTTATCGGCATCATGTGGATCAACCATCACCGCATGTTCACGCTGATCAAACGATCTACGGATGCATTGCTTATTCTGAATCTTCTCTTGCTGCTGGGCGTTACGGTTGTACCGTTTCCTACCGCGGTGCTGACGGCGTACTTGGGCGGTCCCGACCAAAAGCTGGCCGTTATTTTTTACAATGCCGTATTTGTCGTGATCGGAGTGATGTTCAACCTGTTGTGGCGCTACGTAGTGAATCGCCGGCTCATCGATGCAAGCAGCATCGCCTCGGCGGCCGTGATGTCCAAACAATATGCCTTTGGTCCGGTTGTGTACTTGATTTGCGTCGCGTTAGCGTGGGTCAGCGTGAAAGCAAGTCTGGCGCTGGGTATTGGAATTGCAGTTTTCTTCGTTTTGTCGCCAGGTTTTTTACGAAGCCGCAAATAAAAACTGAATCTACGGCATCTGCTTTAGGTTCGGACTAATAATCAATTTTGCTCCTGTTGCTTTCTGCACGTCATCAGCGGTGAGACCAGGCGCAACTTCTTCCAGCACCAGGCCTTCGGGCGTGACCTTCATTAAGGCCATCTCGGTGACGATCATGTCGACAACTTTTGTTCCGGTCAGAGGCAGCGTGCATTTCTTGAGGATCTTGGGCTGCCCGTCTTTGGTGGTGTGCTCCATCGCGATGATGGTGCGCCTGGAACCTGCGACCAGATCCATTGCGCCGCCCATTCCTTTGACCATTTTGCCGGGGATCATCCAGTTGGCGAGATTGCCTTCTTCGTCAACTTCCATAGCGCCAAGAACGCACAGATCAACATGCCCGCCGCGAATCATGGCGAAAGAATCCGCACTCGAGAAATACGCAGTGCCGGGAATTTCAGTGACCGTTTCCTTGCTGGCGTTGATGAGGTCCGGGTCTTCTTCGCCTTCAACGGGAAAGGGCCCGAGTCCCAGCATTCCGTTCTCACTCTGCAGAACAACCTCCACGCCGGGAGGAACGTGGTTGGAGACCAGAGTCGGCATGCCGATGCCCAGGTTGACGTAGTAGCCGTCCTGCAACTCGCGTGCGATGCGTTTGACGATGCGGTCGCGTTTCTCTGTGTCTTTCTGTTTGTCTGCTGTTGGAGCTGCCATGTTTATTTTTGTCCGTCTCTGTTAAGCCCGTTTGCGGAGCGTACGTTTCTCGATCCGTTTCTCCAGACCTCGGCACAGGATAATTCTCTGTGTGTAGATACTTGGCACATGTACCTGATCGGGTTCAATCTCTCCCGGCTCAACGATGTGCTCAGCTTCCACGATCGTGACCCGCGCAGCCGCGGCCATCATGGGATTGAAATTGCGCGCGGTCTTGCGGAAAACCAGGTTGCCCCAGCGGTCGGCCTTCCACGCATGAATGAGCGCAAAGTCCGCTTTGAGCGCACGTTCCATCACGTAAGTACGGCCATCAAAGTCGCGGACTTCTTTGTCTTTGGCTACAACTGTACCGACTCCGGTGGCCGTAAAAAAAGCCGGGATTCCGGCGCCACCCGCGCGTATGCGCTCTGCTAATGTTCCCTGCGGATTTAATTCAAGTTCGAGTTTGTTCGTCAGGACCATCTGCTCGAACATTTTGTTCTCGCCGACATACGAGCCTATGTGTTTGCGCACTTGGCCAGCAGACAGCAGCTTTCCCAGGCCAAAATCATCCACGCCGGCATTGTTCGAAACGGTGACCAGGTCTTTTACGCCTTTGCGGACCAAAGCCTCAATGAGATTTTCGGGAATGCCACAAAGACCGAAGCCGCCGACCATCAGCATGCAGCCGTCGGTAATGTCGTGAACGGCTTCATCCGCGCTGGCCATGACTTTGTTCATAAGCAATCGATTCTAAACAGGTGGTCGCAACGCTGCAAACTTTGTGGAGAGCGGACAGGATTGTCCCTCATCCTTCATCCCTCTATCAAATTTCTGAGAAACCTTTTTCCTTCTGGCCAGTCACCCAGACCGGATTCGGAATTGAGATGGCCTGCGGGTCCAGCTTCTTCCAGCTTGCTGCCCCAGGCGTTCGCAAATTCGCGCGCGCGATCCAGAGAGACGTAAAGATCATTGCTGCTGGCGACAACGATGGACGGAAATGGCAATGGCTTCAGAGGCACAGGGGAAAAACCCTGGATCTGCGGAGCCAATTGATCAACATCAGCAGGCGCAACCAGCAATGCGCCTTTGACTCTGCTTGTCCGGTCCGGCGCGGCCTGCGCCCAATGCACCAGGGCGATGCATCCCAGGCTATGCGCCGCAAAAACAATCGGCGCAGGAGCGCGGCCAACCTCCTCTGAGATTTTTTTCACCCAATCCTCGCGCCGCGGCGAGTCCCACTCTTGCTGTTGCACCCGGCGGAGTGTTGGGAACTCCTTCTCCCATAGCGTCTGCCAATGCAAAGGACCGGAATTCTGCCATCCCGGAAGCACCAGCACGCTGGCGGCGGGTTCGGTCTTGCGGACGGCAAAGCGATTGGCCCGCTCGAATTCTTCCCGCAATCCGGGCGAACGAAGATTTTCGCGGATGTGCGCCAGCCGCTGCTCCAGCGCGTGCAATGCGCGCTCCAGATTGGCGGCGTTGGTATGCGCAATATCCCGCCACATGGAATAAGGACTGGACGCGGTGCGTGTCATCTCTCTCATTCCACGGCTGCCGATAGAGTGCAACTCCGGGAGTTCGTTGCTGAATTCATCTGACAGGATGCCGGCCAGTGCGGTGGAAACCATCTGCGGCAGATGACTGGTCCAGCCGCAAAGACGATCGTGCCGCGCAGCGTCCATGACGACGATCCGCAAACCGGCAAGTTCCAGCAGTTCGCGGTACTTCCTGATTTTTTCTGTCTCCAGGTCTTGCGGCTGTTGCGGGACAAAGAACCAGACCGCGCCATGCAGCATCTCAGCGTCGGCATGCTCAATGCCGCTGTGTTCCTTGCCGGCCATGGGATGACCGCCCAAAAAATGCCGCCCCACATCGCCGCCAAATACGGCGCGGGCGCGGTCCAGAATTTCTTTCTTGGTGCTGCCGACATCGGTGATCAGCGCGTCCGGAGAAGCAATCGGGCCGATGCGTTCAATCAGATCAATAATGGCGCCAACCGGAGTAGCAAGAAGAATCAGATCGCTTCCCTGCACTGCTGCTAATGGATCTTGAATTCCGGAATCAATGGCGCCCATGGACAACGCACGTTCCAGAGTTACCGGCCGGTCGCAGCCAACAATGCGTCCGGTGAAACCGGCAGATTTTACTGCAAGCCCGAATGACCCGCCGATCAGGCCGGTTCCGATGATCGTGATTTGGTTGAAAGGCATATGCAGCCGCTTTGCTGTCTCGCAGCTAGGCCAGTTTCCGCCCAACGGCTGGAGCGATCAGCCGGAGTTCGCTCATCAGTTTCTCAAATTGTTCGGGATACAAAGACTGCGCGCCGTCAGACAGCGCCTGGTCAGGCGCGTTGTGTACTTCCACCAGGAGGCCATCGGCGCCGGCTGCGATGGCGGCGCGTCCCATGGGCGAAACTTTGTCGCGACGGCCTGTGCCGTGTGAAGGATCGGCCAGCATCGGCAAGTGCGAAAGTTTTTTCACGATGGGTATGGCGGAAATGTCCATGGTGTTGCGCGTGTACGTTTCAAAAGTGCGGATGCCACGCTCGCACAGAATAATTTCATAATTGCCGCCTGCCATCAGATACTCGGCGGAGAGTAAAAGTTCTTCGATGGTCGCCGCGATGCCGCGCTTGAGCAACACCGGCTTGCGCTCTTTTCCCAGTTCGCGCAGCAGGTTAAAGTTCTGCATGTTGCGCGCGCCAACCTGGAAAATATCGACGTAGGGGAGCATCAGGGGAATTTGCGAAATCTCCATGACTTCGCTGATGACCAGCAGGCCAAACTTATCTCCGGACTCGCGCATCAGTTTTAGTGCGTCTTCTCCCATCCCCTGAAATGAGTACGGTGACGATCGCGGTTTGAATGCTCCTCCGCGCAAAAACTTGGCGCCTGCGCGGGAAACAGATTCAGCTACAGAAAAGATCTGGCCTTTGGATTCCACCGAGCACGGCCCGGCCATGATGACGATTTCGTTACCGCCGATCCTCACACCGTTGGAAAATTTTACGATAGTTCCTTCAGGACGGAAGCTGCGAGCCACTAACTTGTAGGGCGAACTGATGCGATGGACTTCGCCCACCCCGGCCAGCACCTCAATGTCCCGCACATCAAATTCGGCCCGCGCTCCCACGGCGCCCAGCACCGTTTGCACCGCGCCGGTCGAGCGGTGGACTTCAAAGCCCAGGGCGATCAGGCGTTCGATCACCTGTTGAATCTGTTCTTCACTTGCCTGTTCCTGCATGGCTACGATCATGGCTTTGGTTTGTCCACTTCTTTCTCAGGTTCTTCCCTGGTCACGGCCTCAATCTTCTGGATGTTACGCATCACGTCGATGATTCGCTCAAAAACGTGCTGAAGCTCCAGGTCCGGCAAAGGCCCACGGTTGGCCTTGCGCACATTCTCAAAAATCGTTTTTTCGCGCACCGGTTCATAAATGGGCAGACTGGTGTTCCGCTTCAGCTTGCCAATCTCCTGCGCCGCGCTGGCCCGCTCGTTCAACAAGTCCACCAGGCGACGATCCAGCTCATCAATTTTCTTGCGCCAATCAGCGATATCCATGGTTCCAGTTCTTCCTGAATAACAGCATTATGGAAACAATTGCAGCATTAATAAAAGTATCACAAATAGAAAACAACTTAATGATGTTAGGGTTAAGAGAGGACTTAATCATTCCTCTGCCTGAGTGCGCTGATGAGTTTAACTACGGCCTGGACCTCGCCTCCCGGGTTCTGCTCAATAACCTGAACAATGGCACTGCCAACGACAACAGCATCGGCAAATGAGCCAACCTGGGCAAACTGCTCGGCGTTCGAGATACCGAAGCCCACTCCCACTGGCAATTTAGTGTACTTGCGGATGCGGCGGACAAGATCTTTGGCATCCGTCGCTAGCTGCTTCTGCGCGCCAGTCACGCCGGTGCGCGAGACAGCGTAAACAAAACCGCTGGATGCTTCTGCAATTTTCTTTAGTCGCTTGTCCGTGCTGGTAGGTGCAGCGAGAAAAATCGTATCTAACTTGTGGGCCGCCATGACGCGCCGGTATTCGTCCGCTTCTTCTACTGTGAGGTCTGTGACTAAAGCTGCGTCCACACCGGCATCCGCTGCGTCTTTAGCAAAGCGCTCCAGTCCGAAGCGGAGAATCGGGTTCAAGTACGAGAAGATCACCAACCCGGCGTCCGATTCCCTACGAATATCCCGCGCCAAACGAAGCACGTCTTCCAACGATGTGCCGTTCTTTAGTGCGCGTTCACTGGCACGCTGAATTACAGGACCATCAGCCACGGGATCGCTGAACGGAACGCCGAGCTCGATCACGTCAGCGCCGGCATTGATTGCGCTGAGCACGATCTATCGTGTTGTGTTCATGTTTGGA
>WNFI01009068.1_pt1 | contig 11951 bp, 10 predicted proteins | sample 5400471 | NCBI WGS metagenome assembly WNFI01 (sample SAMN13153348, study PRJNA577476) | soil metagenome | isolation source: 100 cm saprolite on Douglas fir-dominated hillslope | place: USA:California | collected 2013-09-17 | reverse complement strand
CTTGTAGAAGCGATCATAGCCATGAATATCCGGCACCACGACCCGCAGCATGTAGTCGACGTCGCCGGCCATCCGATAGAATTCCATCACCTCCGGCATCGCACCGACCCTTTCGGCGAACGCCTTTAGCCATGCCTCGGAGTGATCGGCGGTTTCGATCGACACGAATACGGTGACGCCGAGTCCGACCCTGTCCTGGTCAACCAGGGCAACGCGCTTTTCGATCACGCCGTCGGCTTCGAGCTTTTGGATGCGCTTCCAGCAAGGAGTCGAGGACAGGCCGACCCGATTCCCGATCTCGGCGACCGAAAGCGACGCATCCTGCTGCAACTCATGAAGTATTTTGCGGTCGATGGCGTCCATTGGAAGATTCTCTGGAGGCGGATGGGACCGGATGGTTCCGGCCAATGGGCAAGTTCTTCTCGATCAACGCAAAATACAGGCTGGCTCACGGTTGCGCCAGCAGCGCATCCACCTCGGCGCGCCGCGGCGCCACGGCGCTGCCGCCGAAGCGGGAGCATTTGAGCCCGGCGGCCGCGGCGGCGAACCGCAGCGCGTCCTCGACCCCGCGGCCCTCAACCAAAGCAAGAGCGAACGCGCCATGGAACACGTCGCCAGCGCCGAGCGTGTCCACGGCCTTTACGGCGAATACCGGCGTTTCACGGATCGTTGCACGGCCGCGGTCATACCACAGCACCGGATGGGGTCCGTTGGTGACGGCGAGAAACGCGTCGGTCAATTTGGCCATGTGGGTGAGGCCTAATGGAAGATCGTCAGTTCGTGCAGCGGCGCGCAGGCATTGGGCGGAGAAAATCACGTGTGTGGCGGCGTTGAACAACGGCTGGCGGTGGTCCTCCGCCTTGTCCGCGTCGATCACCACCGGAATGCGGCGCGCCATCGCGGCGCGGCAGATCGGCAAAACAAAATCCGGGAAGCGATTATCAGCCACAACAGCATCGATGGCAGTCACGAGCAGGTCAGGATCGTCCGCTGTCGCGTCGTTAAGACGATGATCCCGATAGTTCGCAATGGTGCGATCGCCGCGGGCATCGACGAAAATCGCCGACACCGGAGTACGCGCCCCCGGGACGCGCACGCAGCCGACGCATTCCACGCCTTCGCGCTGCAGGCTTTCAATGAGGCGGTCCCCGACCGCGTCATCGCCGAGTGGAGCCGCAAAATACGCCTTGCCGTCGAGCCGGGCGATGGCGACCGCCGCATTGGCGGCGTTGCCGCCCCCGATGGTGATGAACTCGCTCGCCTGCACCTTGGTATCCGGCAGCGGAAACGCACTGACGCGAAAAACTTCGTCGAGAACCGCAATCCCGGCGCAAAGAATGCTCGCCATGTCAGAAAAAGCTCTGGTCGGATTCGAGCCAGGCGCGGATGATGTGATGGGCGATCGCGAACGGATGGGTCGCCGTGAGGCCATCGGGGTGCTTGCGCAGCACCATGGCGGCAACTTCGTCGCGCGCGAACCAGCGGGCGTCCTCCAACTCGGAACGATCGACCTTGAGCTCCGTCGTCAGGGCCTGCGCATGACAGCCGATCATCAGCGACATCGGGAAGGGCCATGGCTGCGACGCGAAATAGGCGACGCGGCCACATACAATGCCGGCTTCCTCCAGGGTTTCCCGCCGCACCGCATCTTCGATGGTTTCGCCCGGCTCGATGAATCCCGCAAGGCACGACCACATGCCCTTGGCAAAGCGGGACTGCCGGCCGAGGAGGCACCGTTCGCCATCGATCGCCAGCATGATGACGACCGGATCGGTGCGGGGAAAATGCTCGGTGCCGCAGGCCGCGCAATCACGCCGCCAACCGGCCTGCACGACGCGCGTCGGCGCGCCGCAGTTCGAACAGAAGCGGTGCCGCCGGTGCCAGCCGAGCAGGGACTTCGCCTCCGCGAGCGGCGGCAGGTGCTCGGGCGCCACCAGGGCGCCAGTCGCAAGGGTGCGCAGGTCGGTGACGAGGAGATCGCTTCGGTTTTTCAGGGGCTCGACAGCATCCGGATCGATCGCCACCGCAAACAACGCCGCATCACCGTTGCGGCCGAGAAATACCTGCTCCCGTTTCGGCGCAAATGTGCCGGCCGCGCCTAAGGGAAACGCGGGATCGTTGAACGGCGTCCCCTTGCGCGCGATCACAAATTCACCGCAGATAACGAAGGTGCGGGCGCGCGCATCGGCCTCGAGCGTCGCAATCGCGGTCGGGTCTTGCCGCAGGTCAGCCGCGCGTTCGACGACGCTGCCGGTGTAACCGAGATGCGGCCTGGCCCCAAGATCGAAGCGGACAGTCATGACTTACTCCGGCGGCAGCCTGCGGTAGGGGCGACCCTTGTGGTCGCCCCAGTTTGCCCACCGCCCACCTGACCGGGTTGGTAAAACGCAAACGGGGCGACCACAAGGGTCGCCCCTGCCATGCATCTGCCAGGATTCCCGCCATCACGCGTGAACGAGCGGGCCCGGGCTCTTGATATACCGCGTGGTGATCGCCTCGGCCGCATAATACGCAAGAGCGCCGACGAGCCCGGTGGGATTGTAAGAGGCATTCTGCGGGAACACCGATGCGCCCATCACGAACAGGTTATCGGCTTCCCAGGCTTGCAGATAGCGATTGACCACACTGGTCTTCGGATCGGCGCCCGTAATGGTGCCGCCCGTATTATGGGTCGATTGGTACGGCACGACATTGTAGTTGCCGCGCCGCGCCGGCGGCGAACTCATCGTCGTCGGGTTCATGGCGCATCCCGATAGGTCGGGTCGAGATCGAGATAGTTCTCACGGTGGGCGTAGTTGCAGCCGGACGCGCCGACGTTGAAGGCGTGGTTGTACCACTTGGCCGTTGCCTTCTTCCACTCGCGCCCCCACCGCGGCGTGCCGGGCGGTACCGGCCGCGTCTGGATCGGCCGGCCATTCGACGTGCCGGCCGAAATCCACGCTCCGCCGAAGAAGCCCAGGCCGGAATGATCGAAATTATCGCCGTTGAAATCGTCGATGTTCATGCCGAACGACGCGCCGGCCGCCATGAACGGATTGATTTCCTTGTCTTCGAAGAAGACCGTCGCGCCGCCCGCACTCACCTGGTAGCAATAGTTGCGGCCGAGCGCGCCCTTAGCCGTTACCGGGTCATACTGCTCGCCGATGCCGGCCTGCATCATCAAGAGCGCATTGTTGAACACATAAGCGCCGAGAACGACGAGGCCCGCTGGCTGCTCGTATTCCTCGCCGCTGCGGGTGTCGACATAGCGAACCGCCTTCACCTTCTTGCCCTGCCGGTCGTAGAGGAGCTCCTTCACATATGAATGGGTGCGCAGCTCGAAGCGGTCGTCCGCCAGCAGGACCGGCAGGATGCACGACTGCGGCGAGGATTTGGCGTTGGCCTCGCAGCCGAACCGTTCGCAATGACCGCAATATTCGCACGCCCCCAGCGTCACGCCTTCCGGATTGGTGTAGGCGCTGCTCATGTTGGCGGCGGGCGCCCGGAACGGGTGATAGCCGAGTTCGCGCGCGGCCTTCTCCATGATGGCGCCGGCCATGCTCATGGCCAGCGGCTTATTGGGGTATTCGTTCTGGCGCCGCCCTTCGAACACATTGCCGCCGTCGACCTTCTGGCCGCGCAGATTGCCGGCCTTGCCGGACACGCCGAGCAGCTTCTCGAAGCGATCGTAATAGGGCTCCAGCTCGTCGTAGGAGACCGGAAAATCCTCGATCGTCATCTCGGCTGGAACAGCGTTCTTGCCGTAGCGATTCTCCAGATGCGTGCGCAGGTTATGATCGGTCGGCAGCAGCCGCCAGGTGACGCCATTCCAATGGGCGCCGGCGCCGCCCAGCCCGACGCCGGGCAGGAACGAGCCGAGCCGGCGGATCGGAAGCGCTGTCTCCCCCGGCGTGTGGCGCAGCGACACGGTCTCGAGCTGCGTATCTTGGAACAGCTCCTGACGCACCGCGTATTTGAGGTCGTCGCGCACGCTCGGCAGCGCGAAATCCTCGCGTGTGGAGCGATTGGCCCCGCGTTCGAGGCCGACCACTTTGAGCCCCGCCTTGGTGAGTTCGCGGGCCAGGATGCTGCCGGTGAACCCGACGCCGATGCAGACCGCATCCACTTCCTTGAGAACGATAGCCATGGCGCGCTCCTATTTCACGAAAAGTCCGCGATCGAGCGCGGCGGCGGTCGCCGGCAGGCCCGGATAGCCGACCATCTTCCATCCCGCCATGTCGCGGTTCCCGCCATAGATCGGGTCGGCGAAAAAGCCCTCCATGGTGATCTGGAGAAGCGCATCGAAAAACATGCGGCTCGAGAAGCCCAGGAACGGCGCCTTGCCGTCGTCCATGGCTTTCAGGGCAGCTTCGCGGTCCTGCTCGGACAAGCGGTCGAAATCCTTGCCGTAGGTCTTGCGGGTCCAGGCATTGGCTTGCTCGATGCCGGCGCGGAAGAACTCGCGCGGATTGAGCGCGAGCTGATAGCCGAGCTCGGGCTTGGCCTTGGGGAACGGCCCCTGGCGATAGAGACGCGCCCCCATCCCGTAGGCTCCGGCGAGCTGGCGATCGATGAAGGTGGCGACGCCGCAATCGCTGCCCGATGGCGACAGTTCATCCGCCGGGATGATGGTGTCGACGGCGGCCACGATGAAGGCGTGCTCGGTTGCGGTCAATGTGAGCAGAGGCTCCGCGTCTGCACTAGCCGATACCGCTGCAGCCGGCGTTTGCGCGGCCGCCGGAGCCGGGTTGCCGGCCGCAAGCGCCGCCGTGCCGATCATGGCGCCTTTGAGAAATTCACGGCGCGGAATGGTTTCGTCGACCATGGCGTTCCTCCCTCATCCGACCCGGTCATCGACCTTGCGCCCGGCGGGTGCCGGATCGGCCTTTTAGGTGTTTGCAGATGAAGCGATCTGACGCTGCACTGAAGGATTGATCGTGCCGTTCAAATTACTTCATAAGATCACATCGGATCAACGCCGGCGCGGAGAAATTCTTGCGTCCGACCAGCCGCTCCAACACAGACTTTGATTCGGATAGCGCGTTCCGGACGAGTGGAGGCGTAGGGTGGGCAAAGCCAACGGGTCCGGCCGGAGCTTGCCATCGGGCCGGCCAGAGGCCGGACCCGGGGGGCCGGCCCGATGACAGGCTCCGCGTGCCCACCAAGGCCGCGGTGGGCACGGCGCGCAAGAGCGCGCCTTTGCCCACCCTACAGGACTTACGTTGTTCCGCCGCGCGAAATCATGCAGTATCGGCCTCCTACAAATCAGCTGGGGAGAACGCCGATGCACCGTCTTCATTTCGCCGCCGCCATGCTTGCCGCCGGCGCTCTTGCTTCGACGCAGGCGGGCGCGGCCGACAAGCAGATCGAGCGAGGAAAATATCTGGTGAGACTGGCAGCGTGCACTGATTGCCACACACCCGGCAGCTTTCTCGGCAAGCCCGATATGACCCGGTTTCTCGGTGGCTCCGATGTGGGATTTGCCATCCCCAATCTTGGGGTCTTTGTCGGCCGCAACCTGACGCCCGATAAGGAGACCGGCCTCGGCTCGTGGACGCGAGAGCAAATTGTCACCGCCATCATGACCGGAAAACGGCGTGATGGGCGCGAGCTCGCGCCGATAATGCCCTGGCAGGCTTATTCGAAGCTGACGCCGTCCGATGCAACCGCGATCGCCGCCTACCTGCAAAGCCTGCCGGCCGTGAACCATGCGGTCCCCGGGCCTTTTGGCCCCTCGGAAAAGGTCTCTGTCTTCGTCATGGCCGTGTTGCCGGGCGAGGTCTACGGCAGCCTGCCGGCGCCGGGGGCTTCGCCCGCTGCCGCAAAGTAGTTGTAGATCGCTCCGCTCTGGCGAGACGGGATGCCCGCGCGGAAATTGCGAGCGACCGAGCGAGGCTTGCCGTCGCGGCATCATTCGATTCCGAGTTCGCGCCGCAGTGCGGCGATGAACGCTTGGCGTGCGGCGAGATCGTACGGCCGCGCCGGCACCGTACCCCACACCGGCTTCGGCCATGCCGGATCGTCGCGCTCGCGGGCTACAATGTGAATATGGAGCTGCAGCACCACATTGCCGATCGCCGCAACATTTAGCTTGTGGCAGGCCGTCACCTCTTTGAGCGCACGCGACGTGTGCGCGATTTCGATCATGAGTTGCGCCTGATCCTTCTCGTCGAGATCAATGATCTCGCGGACGCCGGGCCGCCGCGGCACCAGCAGCAGCCAGGGATAGTTGGCATCATTGTTGACGAGCAGGCGCGACAGCGGCAAATCGCCGACAGCCTCAGTGTCCTGTTCGAGCTGCGGATGGAGCGACCACGGGGGCTCAATCATGCGTGAAATTCTGCCAGACGGAGGGCGCTAGAGCATTTTACGATAGGTTGACTATATACTGTGACCGTATCCAGCATTGGTGAGTATCTCTAGACGGAACGCAGCGTCGGCGACCGTTGATCTCAACCACCCCCGCCCGCAGATATCGAAGTGGTTATTGGCGGGAGCGTCGAGGGAACGGACATCATGGTCAGCAACAACGATATCAGATTAAAGTTCTTCTGCGATACTGAGTCATCAGCGTCGATATAGTACCAGATGCCCTTATACGGATAGGCGACATAGGCGTTCGCCGGGGCGACATCGTCTGTGATGATAAGTACATAGCGCCGGAGCGACCCAAGTCTTCTATTTCCGCGGACAAAATCGGGACTAGATACGCTTAGACCCGTCTTCGGTTCATAGAGCATAAGCCTGTCAGTGTCGTCGCGCTCAACAAATTCTGAGGTCTTGATGATCCAGTCTTCTATTTCCGCGTTGACAGGGCCCATCCGTCGGTATTGTGGGTTGTCGTCCCGATCTTCTTCGTTTGGTAGCAACATATAGAAACCAAGCTCGCCGGCCTTCTTATTCCATGGTTGCGATTTGATTTCATTATATAGGGCGCGCGGAACGAAGCGTATTTTCGGGCTAGGTTGTTCAGTTTCGTTCTTAAGAATTCCAATCCCGGAATATGTTTTTAGCAGCGGCACTCCAGTAGTAATGAGAGGCTCTTTGAGCATTTTCGCAGGAGGTACTTGTGCCATCCGCAACTCAATGGACTTTGCAGAATTCTTTTGGGTTCCTTTGTAAATGGATGAGAGCAGCTCCCACAACTGCGATGTCCTCCTTGGGTTTGACGCCAGTGAAACTGCAGGATCCCGTGAAGCGGCAGGATTCGGTGGCCGCCGGAAAATTATCAACGCATCGTTGGCAGGGACCCGACTCGCGTTACTATTCGTGTCTTGGCTGGCTGGCCTTGGTGCTGTCGGGTTTTCTGCGCTGGTCAACTCGGATTTCCCGGCCGCCAGCATCACACTGTAGTCCTTTGCAAGTAAGGAGATGATGTTCAACGCCGCAAAGGAGGACTCCTGGTCAGGTGAGATGGTAAGCGCCACCAAATCCAAGACCGCAACAGTTGGCCAACTCGATGTAATCAGAGATTCGATTGCGTCGGCGGTGAGCGGCCTGACCATTTGCGAGACGAGGCCCTGACCGGTCAGCGGTGCGTAGCGGATGATAGGCGCCTCGGTATAGGTCACGCCGCTTGTCACGCTCCCGAGCGTACCGAATGTCCCAGGTCTCGAGCCGATACCGGAGACGTTGCCGCCGGCCGTGCCGGTCAACGTAGTCGTCGCAGCGATCTCCGTCACGTCCACGAATGAGGTCGAATCGTGGTTGGCGACCCGAATAATGTTTGCCAGCGTTTGAACCTTTGCTGTCGATTGGATCGCGCTGTTGTAGCGATCGCGGCCGGCGTCGATCGCCAGTGGACCAACATTTTGGCATCCGACAAGAAGGGTCAACGTACCGGCCACAATGCCGGCCTTTTTAATGGTCCGCCCCACAACTGCCCCCCGGCGTGCTGTTTAATGAACTATAAGCCGCGGTTAATTATCAGTTCCTCTTAGCGACGATACATTTGTCAGCAAATTTTCCGGCCTCGCGCCCAGCCCGCAGAGTCGATAGATTTTAGGTAAAATATTACAGATGATTGTAAGTTGTCAAGGGGACACCCACTAAAGGGTATGTTTAGGTAGCCCGCGCTCACGCAAAAGTGCCAATGCCGCTCTACGAACTGATCGAGGCTGGCGTGTTTGCCGCCCAGCGCATTCATGGCTATAACACCAAGGTGCCGGTGCGCGCCAACGTGAAGTCCCGAACCGGACGACATCTCGCCGGCTATTCCGGGATTCTCCGGCCGACGCTGCCAGCCGACATCGGCGCGAAGGCGTGCGCCAATACATCGGCTTCCAGGAACCAGCTAACTATTTCAAATATTGATCAAACCATGCCAATGTTCGCTTTTCTGCATCGGCAATGTGTTTCGGGTCTCGCAGGTGGTGGCCTTCATCAGGATAGATGACCATCGAGGTGGGGACGCCAAGTTCTTTCAACGCGTGCCAGAACTCTTGTGTCTGTGGAGCCGGCGTTTCAATGTCGCTTGCGCCGACATACGCCAACGTCGGCGTGCGGACGTTGCGAATGAAGTTGATCGGCGACGAGCGACCGTAGATCTCAGGGTCGTCGTAGACTGAAGCGCCGAAGTAGGGAATCATCCAGGCGTTGATGCCGTTTTGGCCGTAATAGGATTGCCAGTTGCTGATTCCAGCAACGGCGACAGCGGCCTTGAAGCGATTCGTCTGAGTCACCGCCCACATGGTCATGAATCCGCCGTAGCTGGCGCCAGTAATGCCGAGCCGGCGGTCATCGATGGGGGCTGCGCGCTCGACGGCGTCAATTCCGCGGAGAATGTCGCGTAGGTCGCCGTAACCGAGGTCGCGTACGTTGGCAGTCACGAAGGCTTCGCCTTGCCCGAAGCTTCCGCGCGGATTTGGCAAGAATAGAGCATAACCCTTTTCCAGCAGCGAGCGGGAGTATCCCGGCCCGATGAAAAAGGGCGTTTCGACTGCCGCCGGTCCGCCGTGGACCATCGTTATCAGCGGCAGTTTGCCGTTGGCGCCCTTTGGAACGAGCAGCCAGCCTTGCACATCGAATCCATCGCTCTTCCAGGTGATGCTCTGCGCGTGAGCAGGCGTCGACATTCCAGCGTTGACGGAGGTGAGCGGGTGCCATTGCCCGACCTGTCCGACGACGATTTCGGGAGGACTGGCGAAATTCTCCCGCACTGTCGCCGATATCCGGGATGGGCACGCCAGCGACAAGTCTGCGTCGCTCAGATGACTCTCGCTGTTGGTCCCAATGGATTCCGAACCGCTCCACACGATCCGAGGCGTCATTGCGGCGGTCCCGTCGCCAAGATCAGCGATCTCAATCGTGCCGTTTCTAATGAGCGCCGCAAGCAACCGCCCGTTACAATCCCAGCCAAGCGACTCCGCCGAGGCTCGCATTTCGGGTGTGATCGTCGCAGCCGGTCCGCCGGCCAGCGGCAGCGTCAGGACATTCCCGCCCGTCGAGCTCGCGTCGCTCATCAGCCCGGCGATGAACGCGACCGTCCGGCCGTCCCGCGAAACCCGTGGATTGGCCAGCTGCTGGCGAGGGCTTTCCGGGCTATAGATAATTCGCCCGCTGCCCGTCGTGGCGTCAAACGCGTAAAGCTTGGCGATCCACCAGTTATTGTCACCGTCGCCATGCGCAGCAGTGCCGACAAACCCCTTTCCGTCCGGTTCCCAATCATACTCATAGACGAAAAGATCATCCGGCGACGCCCAGGCCAGGTGCGTGCTGTCAAGGATGGCGATCCGCTGTTCGGGCGGCGGTCCGCCGAGGTCACCCGTAATAGGAGCGCCGGCTTCTGTGGCTCCCACTTCCTTTTGCGCGCCTTTGATTGCGAGCATTGCGAGCCTGCCATCCGGCGCGTACCGAAGATCGGTCAGTGTCCCGTCGAAATCGAGCAGCTTAATGAGATGATTCCCATCAATGCCGATTTGGTAAAGTGATCGCGCGTGGCTACCTGGGTCACGCAGGGCGAAACTCACATGCTTAGCGTCCGGCGACCACGCGGGCGATGACGGCCAACATTGCTCCGCGTGACCGCATGGCAGAGTCACCGTCACTTGGGCACTACCGTCGGTGCGCCGTAGCACCAGATCGCGTAACGGCGGGTCAGATTCGGACTGCGGCGTATCACCCTCGACCGACGCGACGACCGCACCATCCGGGGATAGCGCGACTTCGAGAAAGCGATGCAGGAGTCGTTCGTCCGCCGCGACAGCAGGCGTGGTGAGCAGAGAAGCGCCGACGCAGAGCGCAGCAATGAGGCGAGAGGTGTTGTGCTGTCGGACAACGGCGGGCCTGACCTCGCGTCGCATACCATCAAAAAGTGACAGGCGAATCGGCATAGCCAACAGACCTATGTTTGCAGTGGTCGCAATTCCCCCAGCGGGACGCGGTTCGCCCGCCGGTGACCAACCTGCCAGCCCGGGCTCTTATTGAGAGTAAGCAATATCACTCAACGCCTCGTCAAGCGCAGCCGTCCCGAGCACCGGGCCGGTGGCGGGCGCGGATGGAGCGACCACGGGGGCGGCTTATCTGTCATGCCACCTTCGTCTACCAGACGAAGGGCACCAACCGATAGGGCGTCGCGCGGCGGTAATCGTCGTAGCCGGCCAAGTGTTGCGACAAATACCGCTCCTCCTCCAACAGTCGCCATACGACCGCTCCTACGGCAATGATCGCCCAAATGATCGCCCACACGGAACCGAGTGCGAAGGGAGTGGCCAAAAGCAAAAGCGCGGCGCCCAGATACATGGGATGGCGAACGATCGCATAGGGGCCGGTGGACACCACGCGTTGGTCCGGAGCGACATCGATGATGGCGGACGCATGGCTGTTCGCCTTGAACGTCCAGAATATAATCGCAAATCCAAGCACGACCACCACATCAGCGGCGGCGACAACGAAGTCGGGCACATGCGACCAGCCCAGGCGGTGGTGGATGCCGGGGAGGACAAGGAGCAAGATCAGGACCGCGCTTAAGACTGTCCTGATGAGTTGTTGGCGCTCGTCCTTCTCGGCGGTCGCAGACAATCGCCGCTCCACCAGCGCAGGGTCATGCTGCAAAAAGTAGAGAGTCACGACGACGCAACAGAGCGAAACCACGATCCAGTATAGCCATCCCTGCCAATAGGCAGGCCCTCCTGTAACAACAATGAGTAGCCCCAGGAACGCCGAGAATCCAAGGGTTCGGATCAGCGCCTTCTTTGCCAGATCACTCATGTGGACCGGGAGGTTGGCGGTGGACGAGCCACTCGCCAACCGGGTCAGGTCCGGAAGGAAGCAGCCCTAACGAGCTCCGGTTCGGGTCGCTCGTCAACCTCCTACCGCTGCGCAGATTATTGCATGCGTGGGAGCGCGGGCGTCCCGCCCGCTCTTTGAAGCCAAGAGGCGGGCGAGACGCCCGCGGTCCCGCCAGAGGCATGATGAGCGAAGCCGATGCGGCCGGCCGCCTCGCGGAGCCCGGCCTCGATCTCGGAGCAGCGCCGGCGCCACAAGGCGCCGGATATCGTGTGCTCGCCCGCAAGTATCGGCCGGCGACGTTCGAAGATCTGATTGGCCAGGAAGCGATGGTGCGGACGCTCTCGAATGCGTTCGAGGCCGGGCGCATCCCGCAGGCGTGGATCCTCACCGGGGTGCGCGGCGTCGGCAAGACCACGACGGCTCGTATTCTGGCGCGCGGATTGAACTACGAGCTGCCCGACGGCTCTATTCATGCGCCGACCATCCGCATGCCGGTGCTGGGCATCCATTGCGGCGCCATCATGGAAAGCCGGCATATTGACGTGCTGGAGATGGATGCGGCCTCTCATAACGGCGTCGACGACATCCGGCAGATAAATGACGCCGTGCGCTATGCGCCGGTGAACGCGCGCTACAAGGTCTATATCCTGGACGAGGTGCACATGCTCTCGAACCAGGCCTTCAACGCACTGCTGAAGACCCTCGAAGAGCCGCCGCCGCACTCCAAATTCATCTTCGCCACC
>WNFI01095391.1_pt1 | contig 11952 bp, 9 predicted proteins | sample 5400471 | NCBI WGS metagenome assembly WNFI01 (sample SAMN13153348, study PRJNA577476) | soil metagenome | isolation source: 100 cm saprolite on Douglas fir-dominated hillslope | place: USA:California | collected 2013-09-17 | reverse complement strand
ACCGGTTCGATGCGTTTGCCGTCGGGCGAAAGCAAAACTACGGAACAGAAATCGCCGGTGGCTCGGGATATGTGCTCGGCCACGATGGCGAGCAACGCTGCAATGTCTGGCACCGCATCGTTGAACGCGGCTGAGGCCGCGGCGATCGCGGCAAGGCGACCGGAGTCCCCGGCCAGTGCCTCCACCGGGCGGTCCGGTTGGTCTCCTGACACGACGCCACTCTATTCCTGGGTCACGGCCAAGAGGCACGTCTTACGGCCCAATCGGTCTCAATCGCCATCGACGAGCCTGGGCAGATACTCGACATCAGCCGGAACCCTCCACTCGCAGGGGCTGCAGCCCGTACAGTCACATGGGCGTCCTCGCCGATGGCTCTTGGCGAACCGATTCGCCGCCGCAAGCGGGAATACGCGGACCCGTTGCGCGAACCTCGGGTGGTGTTCGGCTATGTCGCCCGATCGACAGCCTTCAATATTCCGGGACGGTTCGGCCAGCGAGGACGTCCAGCTGAATCCGCTCGACCTGCGCAGGGTCGAGGGCCCCGCAAGCTGCGCGCAGCACAGCGGCATCAGCCGACTTACCCACCAGCACCGCCCGGGTGTCCCGATCCCCGATGCGCTCGCGCACCGTCGCCGACAGGGGTCGATCGAGCACACCGACCGGCCAGCGAGTCTGCATCTCGTCGATCGTCCAGATGGCAGCGTCCGCCTGCCCGCTCTCCAGAAGACGCGCGATCTGACCTCCCATCGCGGGCAACGTCACTACCTCCGTTCCCGCGAACTCGAGCGCCGTCAGCAGCTGCTGGTCGGCTGAGTGACGGTCGACCACGACGCGAACCGGGCGAACGCTTTCGCCGTTCGGCGTGTAAAAGACGCGATGCCCGGTGTTGTATGAGTTCGGCAACAGTTCCATCACCACTGCGTCGTCGGCATTGCACAGCTCGGAGGCTGCGAAGCTCGACATCGCAGCCAGGTGGCATCGGCCCTCACGTACCGCCTGCAGCCTCTGCCTCGAGCCCCGCACGAACATGAGGATCACTTCGAGATCTGAGCTGGTCATCATCTGCTTGATTGCCGTGGCAAGCGCCTCGTAACGAGGGGAGGATGCCAGCGGGAGCGCGATCACCAGCGGTCCGGTCTTCATCATCGCCCACAAGCGATCAACCGACCTCTTCACAAGGAACGCCCCCGCCCGGCCCCTCGTCTCTATCCCGATCGCGCCACCTTGCTCCAGGCGTCCAATCGCCGCGTGAACCGAGGAGTTGCTCGAGTGGTGCTCGCGCGCCAGGGCCCGCACGGTCGGCAGGCGAGCGCCGAGGTCGATTTCGGCGAGGAACTGCCGCGCCAGTGTGGGCACGATTTCGGCCACTGAAGGTGGCCTCCGGCGTTCGCGAACCTCGAACACGTCTGCAAGGATAAGGCGCCGGGCGCGGGGCTCGTTCCAGAACAAAGCCCATTGACAGAGCGCCGGGTGCCGAGTAGAAATGTCCAGTGTTCTCGGACATTAGATATTCCGGGACGATTTGCCGGGCAATCGCGCGCCGGGAGGGGAATCGAGATGGCTGATGCGTCTGCCCGCAAGCTCACCGAGGACGTGGTCGAGAAACCTGGAGAAGCCTGGGTCGCCGAAACGCCCCTGCGCGCCGGCGCCGTCGGCCTGACTGGCGCCGTGATGCAGAACGTGACCCACATCGCGCCTGCCATCGCAGCCTTCTTCTTCACGGCCACCATCGTCAGCTTCTCTGGAGGTCACGCGCCTCTGGCCTACCTACTCGGTTTCCTGGTGGTGCTCGCCTTGGGCATGTGTCTCGTGCAGCTCGCCAAGCGCTTTCCGTCCGCGGGGGGGTACTTCACGTATGTCAGCCGCACCGTCGGTGCGAGGGCGGGCTTCCTGACCGGATGGATGTTCGTGCTCTACTCCCCGATCGTTCCAGGGCCGATCCTCGCCTACTTCGGGTTCATCCTCGAAGGCGAGCTCAACTCGAACTATGGCGTGACCTGGTTCCACTGGTGGATGTTCGCGATCGTCGCGATCCCCGCGGTCACTGCGCTGGCGTACCTCGGGATCAAGCTCTCGGTGCGCACGATCGTGGTCGTTGGAGCGCTCGAATTCTTGATCGTCCTGGCCCTGGGCTTGTTCGGGCTCCTGAGCCCTGGTCCTGGCGGGTTCACGCTCAGGTCCTTCGACTACACCTTCAACCCTGGCAGCATCGCCACCGCGTCCGGGTTCGCGCTTGCCGTCGTTTTCACAGTTCAGGGTCTCACTGGTTGGGAGGCGGCTGTGCCGCTCGCCGAGGAGACCGAGAACCCGCGCCGCAACATCCCGCGCGCAACCATGGCTTCGATCGTCATCATCGGGCTGATGCTGATCCTCGTAATCTGGGGACAGATCATCGGCTGGGGGAACGACAACCTGGCCAAGCTGCCGTCCTCACCGGAGCTGCCGGCCCTTGTCATCGCACACCGGGTGTGGGGCGGTCTGTGGTTCCTTGCCCTCCTGGCGATGTTCACCTCCGTGATCGGCGCCAGCCTCGCCTGCCAGAACGTGGCCACGCGCATGTGGTATCGGATGGGACAGAGCGGTGTGCTGCCGAAAGTCGTCGGCACGGTGCACCCGGTCCGCAAGACGCCCACGGTCGCGATCCACATGCAATTTGCGCTTTCGCTGCTTCTGGGCGTTGTGATCGCCGCGTTGTTCGGTCCCGACAAGATCTTTGTCCTCACCGTTGGGTTCGTCCTGGTGATCGGAGTGATCTTCGTTTACGTCATGGCCAACATCGGGGTCGTCCTCTATTACTGGCGGGAGCGGAGGCAGGAGTTCAACTGGATACTCCACTTCGTATTCCCGGTCGGTACCAGTCTCATCCTCATCTACTCGCTGTACGCGTCTTTCAACCCGCTCCCGGCGCCTCCGTACAACCTGTCGCCGTTCATCGTCGGCGCCTGGTTGCTGATCGGAATCGCGATCCTCGTCGTGCTCAAGCTGCGAGGCAACGAAGAATGGCTTCAGAAGGCCGGCGAGATCGTCGGCGAGCGTCGCGAGACGCCTGAAGAGCTGGCCCACCGGTCGGCCATCTAGGAGCAGTACGTTGGAGAGGTCGTATCGCACAAGGTTCGATCGCGACGAACAACCCCTCTCTGAGGGCGGGATCTGGATCAACGGCAAAACCGACGGGATCGACTGGGCCGATGTCCTTACGAAGGGCGGGCTCGCCTACGGATCGGTGACGCGAATGGCAGTCGCGGAACGGCGGGTTGAGCAGGGCAACCTCAATCCGTCGAGCGGTGAGGAATCAATCCCGGAAGGGGACTACGACGATCCAACAGCGGTGTTGACGGGTGCTTGGGGAAAAAATCAGCACGGGAAGGGCACTGTTTTCAGCAAGAACCCGACGGCCACGTACTTCCAGGAGGTCGAGATCCGCTTGCGCAGCGCGATCGCACCTCATCTGTGCACGGGGTATGAGGTGTTCTGGAGATGTCTCAAGACCGACGAGGGATACGCGGAAATCGTGCGTTGGAATGGAAAGGTCGGCGACTTCACCTCTCTGGAAAAGCTGATCGGTGAGCAATATGGCGTCGAGGATGGCGATGTGGTCGAGGCGACCATTCGCGGCAACGTCCTCAAAGGCTTCATCAACGGCGTCGAGGTCATCTCGGCCACGGACGACGTCTTCGCCACGGGCAGTCCTGGAATAGGGTTCAATTTCTTCGTCGGTAACACCAACGTCGACCACGGCTTCACTTCCTTTGAGGTGGAGACCGACGACGACTAGGTGAACCAGTCCTGGGGGAGTAGCCATCGAACACACACGGCTTGGCCGAACGGGCCTGAAGGTCTCACGACTCTGTTTGGGGACCATGACTTTCGGCCTGCAAATCGACGAGGCGGCGGCCAGGGCTGTGCTGGATCGCGCGGCCGAAGGCGGCATCACCTTCATCGATACGGCCGACGTCTATCCGCTGGGCGGCGGCGTCGACCTGGCCGGCACGACCGAGGACATCCTCGGGCGCTGGGTCAAGGGCAAACGCCACCAGTTCGTGATCGCCACCAAATGCTTCGGGCGCACCGGCCCCCAGGCGTGGGACGTTGGCAACAGCCGCCGCCACATCCTGGATGCTGTCGACGCCTCGCTCCGCAGGCTCGGCACCGACTACATCGATCTCTACCAGCTGCACGGCGATGACGCTGAAACTCCGCTCGATGAAACCCTGCAGGCGCTTGATGACCTCGTTAAGTCGGGCAAGGTGCGCTACATCGGCTGCTCCAACTTCCTCGCCTACCGGCTTGCGCGCGCGCTGGGCCGCAGCGAGGCTCTCGGGCTCGCGCGCTTCGATTCGGTGCAGCCCCGCTACAACCTTCTTTTCCGCGAGTTCGAGCGCGAGCTCTTTCCACTCTGCCTCGAAGAGGGTGTAGGCGTTATCCCCTACAACCCGCTGGCCGGCGGGCTCTTGTCTGGAAAATACGAGCGGGGCGGGAAGCCGGCCGCCGGCACCCGCTTCACCATTCCCAACGCGGGCAAGATGTACCAGGATCGCTACTGGCACGACCGCGAGCTCGAGGCGGTCGACACGTTCGCCAAGATTGCGAGGGAGGCCGGCCTCAAGCCCGCGACCCTCGCGGTGGCCTGGGTCATGCACAACCCAGCGATCACTGCGCCCATCATCGGCGCCAGCCGCCCAGACCAGCTCGATGACACGCTTGCCGCCGCCGAAGTCAAGCTCAACGCCGTCGTACTCGGCCGGCTCGATGAGCTGACCCGCGACTTTCGGCGAGGAGACGCCACCCGCTGATGGCCCACTACGGCGACCTCGTGGCCGAGATGCTGTTGCGCTATGGCGTAACCCACGTGTTCGGCCAGCCCGGCGGCCAGACCGCCGCCCTCTACGACGGCATAGCCCGCCGCAGCCCGCATATCAGGCACGTCCTGATCCGCGACGAGCGCTCCGGCGCCTACGCCGCCGATGCCTTCGCAAGACTGACCGGCCGTCCGGGCGTATGCGACGTCACCGTTGGACCCGGCACCACCAAGCTCGCCGACGGGCTTGTCGAGAGCTACAACGCGTCGGTGCCTGTGATCGCGCTGGTCGGCGAGCTGCCCCGGGATTGGGCGCCGTATCGCGAGATGGGCGTGGCCTCGCAGGGCTTTGACCAGGTCAGGTTCCTCTCGTCGATCACGAAGTCGACCCTCGAGGTGCCGACCACGGCAGCCCTTCCGCAGCTGATCCGCTCCGCGTACCGTATCGCCACCACCGGCCGGCCCGGCCCGGTCGCCCTCGTCATTCCGCACGACCTGCTCGACGCGGAGTGGGTGGCCGGCGACGCGGATCTCGAGGTGGACGATCGTTACGCGCGCGCTCCGGCACACCGGCCCATCGCCTCACAGGATTCGGTCAGGGCGGCGGCGGACCTCCTGAAGAAGGCGCGGCGGCCGGTCATCGTCGCGGGCGGCGGCGTGCATGCTTCGCGGGCCACCGAGCAGCTGACGGCGCTCACGAGCCACAACTGGACGCTGCCGCTGGCCGAGCAGGCGACCATCCACCTCGACGCCGACGCAGCGGAGCTGGGCCGCACGTTCCGGCCCACGGTGGCACTCAACGGTGATGTCCGCTCCACGCTCGAGGCTCTGCTGGCGATCATCGGTCAGGTGGACCACCCGGATTGGCGACGCGAGACTGCGGAAATCAAGGCGCTCGCGGCAGGCGAACGCGCCGAGTTTGAAACGTCTGACGCGGTGCCGATTCTGCCTCCCCGCATCATGCGCGAGGTGTCCGCGCGACTTGGGCCAACGGACGTTGTGATCAGCGACGCGAGCTTCTCCGCGGGCTGGATCGCGTCTCACATCCCGGCGCGGCAGGCCGGACGGCGCTTCCTCTTCGCGAGGGGCCAGGGCGGCCTGGGCTACGCGGTCCCCGCTGCGATCGGCGCCGCCGCGGCCACGCCGAACGGACGCGTCATCACCGTCAGCGGCGACGGCGGATTCAGCTATGCGATCGGTGAGCTGGCCACACACGCCCAACAGGGGCTGCGCACAGTGAACATCGTCCTCAACAACGGAACCCTGTCCTGGCTCGCGATCTGGCAGCGCTTGTTCTTCGACGGCCTGCGTGAGTCCGTCGACCTGGAGGGCGAAGGTTTGAATCCCAACTTCGCCACGGTCGCGACGGGGCTTGGCTGCGTGGGCATTCGGGTCGAGCGGCCCGAGGAGATCGGCGAAGCTCTGGATGCGGCTTTCGCGGCCAGCCGGCCGGTTGTGGTCGACGTGAGGACCGACCCCATGGCGACCCCGATCCACAGCTACCGCCGCCGCCTTGCCGAGGGCAAGTCATATCCGCGCCCAGGCACCGTGTACCAGCTCCAGCCGTGGCGCCGCAGCCCGGAGCTTCCACCAGTCGACTGATCAAACGGAGGGAAAGGGATGGAGAAGCGATTTGCCGGCAAGGTCGCGTTTGTCACGGGCGCCTGCACCGGGATCGGCCAGGCGACCGCAGTCCGGCTCGCGAGCGACGGAGCTGTCGTCGGGGTCAATGGGCGGCCGTCCGACGATCCGGCTGAGACCCTGCGCCGCATCAAGGACGCGGGAGGCGAGGGCTTTCCCGTGCTCGCCGACGTGCGCGACCCGGCGCAGGTCACAAAGCTGGTGCAGGAGGTCGCGCGGCACGGCGGCCGCCTCGACTTCGTGGTGTCGAACGCCGGCATCAATCCGATGTTGAAATGGGATGAGACGTCCGTGGAGGACTTCGACGCGCTGTCGGAGACCAACTTCCGCGGCACCTGGCTGGTAGTGACCGAGGGCGCCAAGCAGATGATCAAGGAAGGGCACGGCGGTGCGATCTGCTGCACCAGCTCGCTGTCGGCCCACGTCGGCTCGCCCACGCAGGTCGCCTACTGCGGAACCAAGGGCGGCGTCAGCATGCTGGTCAAGGCACTCGGGGCGGTGCTGGGCGAGCACGGCATCCGTGTCAACGCGATCGAGCCGGGCTGCATCGATACGCCGATGGCGGCCTACTTGATGCAAGACCCACCTGCACTCAAGTACTACGAGGATCGCATCGCGCTCCATCGCGTGGGCAAGCCCGAGGAGATGGCGAGCGTGATCGCATTCCTTCTAAGCGATGACGCCAGCTACCTGACTTGCACCACCGTGCTCGCCGACGCCGGCTTCATCGTGAACGCGGAGCTGTAGACAACGAGCCTCATCGGCATCGACGTGGGCAGCAGCGCGATCAAGGTCGTCGCCTATGCAGTCGACGGCACGCCGCTCGCGTCAGCGCGGCGCTCGGTGCCGGTCTACCGCGAGCATCCCGGCCATTCTGAGGTCGACGTCAACGAATCGCGTGATGCGTTCCATTCCGCCCTCGCCGAGCTGACCGCCAGCCCCCAGCTCAAGAAGGATCCTCCTGTCGCGATCTCATTCAGCTCCTCCGGCCGCGAGGTTTTTCCTGTCGGCCCTGACGGCGCGCCGCTCGGCCGCTGCCTCATGACGGCCGACACCCGCGGCGACGAAGTCGCGGCGGAGACGGTGGCGCGACGATCGCCCGAGGAGTGGTTCCGGCTGACCGGCCACGTTCCACGCCGGATGGATCCTGTCAATCGCGCGCTCTGGTGGCGAAAGAGCCGGGCCGAAGTAGCCGCCAGGGCGCGATGGTTCATGAACTGGCATGAGTTCTACGCCCTGCTGCTCAGCGGCCGGCCGGTGGTCGATTGGAGCGATGCCGGTGCATGGGCGACCTACGACGTCGCGTCGGGCGGCTGGTCGGCCGATCGCACCGCCGAAACAGAGATCGACGCGCTATGGCTTCCCGACGTCCAGCCGAACGCCACGCCCATCGGACCCATCCTGCCGGCGCTGGCGAAGGAGCTTGAACTGCCCTCCGACGTCCTCATCGTCGCGGGTGCCTGGGACGCCTTCGCGGCTGCGGTCGGCGCCGGCGGCGTGGATCCCGGCGTGGTCGCGCTGACCTGCGGAACGTGGCATTCGTTCACGGTGCCGATCCGCAAGGGCTGGCCGGCCGAGCTCGTGAACGAGGCAATGAACGTCTGCCCGCACCCGGGCCCCACCGGATTCGGGATCCTCGGCACCAATCCAAATGGGATGAGCGTAATCGACTGGGCGCGCGAGCTTATGAACGTTTCGATTGCCCAGCTCGAGGAGGGCCTTGCCGCGGCCGGTCGGGGCCCGGACGGTGTGTTTGCCGATGCCGCCCTGACCCCGCTTCCGCACATCACCGGAGTGACGGCCCGGGGCGCGGTGTTCGATGGCGTGACCCTCGCCACCACCCGCATCGATGTCATCCGGGCGCTCCTGGAGTCGATCGCATGCGAGTTCTCGCTCACGATCGAACGTCTGCGCCGGCATGGCGTCGACTCGGCACTTGTTCGCGCGACCGGAGGCGGCTCGAAGCTCGACTGGTGGCTGCAGCTTCATGCCGACCTGTGCGGGATCCCGTTCGAGCTGGTCGTGCAGGACGAGCCTGGAGCGTTCGGAGCCGCGATCCTGGCCGGCGTCGGCGCCGGCGTCTATCCGTCGGTATCGGCGGCCGTGGCACAGCTGGTCTCGGTATCCAGGCGTTTCGAGCCGGACTTGGAGCGTGGCGAGCTGTATGAGCCGCTGCGTAAACGGCTGGCCCCACGATGATCCCACCGCTCTCGACCCCTGCGCTCGTGGTCGATCTCGACGTCTTCGAGACCAACGTCGACGCGATGAACGAGCTGCTGCGCGGCACTGGCAAGACCGTGCGCCCGCACGTGAAGGCCCATCGCACTCCGGAGCTGGCGAGGCGTCAGCTCGGCGAGCTCGCGGTCGGCGTGGCATGCGCGACGGTGGGTGAGGCCGAGGTCATGGTCGCGGCCGGCATCCACGACGTGCTTATCGCCAACGAGGTTGTCGACAATATGAAGCTCACACGGGTCGCCAACCTGGCCCAGGTCGCCAAGGTCATGATTGCGGCGGACGACCCGGCCGCGGTCGAATCGCTCTCGCGCGCCGCCACTCGCGCCGGAGTAACCGTTGGGGTGCTCGTCGACGTCGACGTGCTCTTACATCGGTGCGGCGTGGTCTCTGTGTCCGAAGCGCTCGCTCTCGCGCGGGTCATCGAAGCAGGTCCCGGCGTGCGCCTCGCCGGGCTCATGGGCTATGAGGGGCGGGTGCGTCTGAACACCGAGCGGCGTGACGAACGGATCGCCGGCGCCTACGCATTTCTGCGTCAAGTCCGCGATGCGCTGGTGGCCGCGGGGCACCAGGTCGACGTCGTCTCGACCGCGGGGACCGCGACGATTCGAGAGGCGATCGCGGACCCAAACGTCACCGAGATCCAGGCCGGCGTCTATGCGCTCATGGAGCCGGAGCTGCTGGTGATGGACCTTCCGTTTCGCTGCGCGGTCACGGTTCGGGGCACGGTGATCAGCCGGCACTCGGACCATTTCGTCGCCGACGTGGGCAGGCGCATCGTGGGCGTCGAGTACGGCCCGCCGGTGCCGGTGGGGATTGACTCGACCGGCATCGCGATGAGTGACGAGCATGCGACCGTGACCATGCCTGGCTCCCCGCCCGCGCTGGGCAGCCTGGTCGATTTCATCCCCGGTCAGATCCGGACGACCTTCAACTTGCACGACCATGTTTGGGTCAGTCGCCGTGGCGAGCTGGTCGACTACTGGCCGGTGTCGGCGCGCGGCGCTTCGCAATAGGAGGGTGACATGAGCGAGAAGAGGCTCGACGGAAAGGTGGCGCTCGTGACGGGTTCGTCCCGCGGAATCGGCAAGGCTGTCGCCGAGCGTTTCGCGGCGGAGGGCGCGAAGGTGACCGTCAACTTTGTGGGCCGGGAGCGCGAGGCAAAGGAAGTGGTCGACGCGATCAATAGTTCTGGGGGCGAAGCACTCTCTGTGCGCGCCGACGTGTCTTCGTCCGCGGATGTGAAACAGCTCGTGCGCGCCACGGTCGAGCGCTTCGGTCGCATCGACATCCTGGTCAACAACGCAGGCGTCATGTTCACCAAGTCGGTGCTGGAAACAACCGAGGATGAGTGGGACCGCACCATCGACATCAACCTCAAGGGCGCCTACATGTGCGCCAAGGAAGTCGCCCCGATCATGCTCCGCCAGCAAGCGGGCAAGATCATCATGATGTCCTCGAACTCGGGCCTCTACCACCCCTCCGCGATGCGTTTCACCGAGTACGTGGTATCGAAGGCGGGCATGAATGGCCTCACTAAAGCCCTGGCCCTTGCGCTCGGACCCCACATCACAGTCAACGCGATCTGCCCAGGATGGATCAAGACCGACATGATCGCGGACACCGATCCCGAGGTCGAGCAGCGAATTCTCGACGAGACGGCCCTCCACCGCTGGGGCACCACGGATGACGTCGCCGGCGCCGCGGTCTTTCTCGCCTCACACGAGGCGGACTTCATCACCGGGGAACTGCTGATCGTCGCGGGCGGCCGCGGCATGCACTGATTCGAGGATTACCGCGAGCGAGGTGGCGCCAGGATCCGCCAGGCCGCGGCTCCGTTCGCCGAGCCGGCTCGCGCGACCGATGGTGGCGATCATCTGGGCAGAGGCGTCGGCGCCTGCACGTGCCGCCTTGGCGGCCGCGCCCAGGTCCTGCCCCTGACGCAACGCCTCGACGGCCGGGTGCAGGGCGTCGAGGATCGTCTTGTCGCCGGGCCTGGCGTGGCCTATGGCGGCGATCGCCTTCTCGGCGGCCTCGCCAACGGCCAGCATCTTCGCCACGGTCATCGGCCCGGCGGGAAGCCCGTCGAGCGTGGCCGCGATTGCGACCAGCCCGGACGCATAAATCGGGCCGCTGGCCCCTCCGACCGAGCCCATCGCCATGGCGATCTTCGTCAACAGGTCGCGGTCGGCCGCGTCCGGCGCATCCGCAAGGGCTTGGCGAACAGCCCTGGCCGCCAGGGTCATCGTCACGCCATGATCGCCATCGCCGGCGACCGCATCGAGGCGGCACAGCTCGTCGCGCGAGGCCTCGACGGCGGAGGCTGCGGCCAGCTTGGGGGTTTGGGCTACGGCGTCCAGGAGGGAGACCAGTTCGTCGTCGAGTATGGTCACTGTCACGGATGCCCCCGTCATCTCGAGCGAGGTGATGAACTCGCCGACGTAGCTCCTCGCCACGCGATGGCCCCTGGCTTCAAGGGCACGTCTGGCCCCACGGTAGAGGATGTACTGCTCGAGGTGCGATGTTGCGCCGAGCCCGTTGATGAGCAGTGCGATATCGCGAGCGCCTGGATCGCTTACATCGTCGAGGATGGCGTCGACCAGGGATTGCGCGACCTCGTCCGCCGGTCTCAATCGACCGCGCTCGATGCCCGGCTCGCCGTGAACACCCATGCCGATCTCCATCTCGTTCTCTGGCAGCTCGAAGGTCGGCCGGCCTGAGCCCGGGACCTCGCACCCGGAGAGCGCCACCCCGATGCTGCGGGTGGCGCCGCTCGCCTTGAGCCCGATTCGCTCGACCTCATCCAGCGACATCCCCAGCTCCGCGGCGGCTCCAACGCACTTGAAGACGATGATGTCGCCCGCGATTCCTCGCCGCTTGGCCGAATCTTGCTTGGGCGCCGAGGCGACGTCGTCCGTTACGCGGATCTCGCGCACTTCGATGCCGTCCCCGGCCGCCATCTGCGCTGCCATCCCGAAGTTCATGACATCCCCGGCGTAGTTTCCGTACGCCATCAACACCCCACGTCCCATGTTCGCCGCGCGGATCGCGGCCAGCACCACGTTCGGAGGTGGCGAGGCGAAGATGTTGCCGCAGGCGGCGGCATCGGCCATGCCCCTTCCGACATAACCGGCGAAAGCCGGTTCATGGCCCGAGCCCCCGCCGACGACAATGCCGACCTTGCCGGCTGCAGGTGACCTCCTGACCACGACCCTTGGCCCGGTGAGCGCCACAATGTCGGCGTGGGCCATGGCGAATCCCTCGAGCGACTCGTCGACCAC
>WNFI01250131.1_pt1 | contig 11954 bp, 19 predicted proteins | sample 5400471 | NCBI WGS metagenome assembly WNFI01 (sample SAMN13153348, study PRJNA577476) | soil metagenome | isolation source: 100 cm saprolite on Douglas fir-dominated hillslope | place: USA:California | collected 2013-09-17 | reverse complement strand
CTCCGGACTGTCCCAGGGATGAATGTCAGGCTTGCCCTGATAGCCGGCGCTCGCGACCTTACCCTCGCCGCATCCCGGCAGGGCGACAGCGACGAGGAACATCGCGATAACGATGCGTTTCACGGACGCGCCGGCCTGAGGTGGATAACGCGGGCGCCCGACTGGAGCCCTTCAGCGCGCTGCTGCGCCTGCGCTGCGCCGAAGACAGCGCAGAGCAGCAGCGGAGCGCAGAGCATGTGGGTTGTTTTCATGATTGCGTTCATTTCACCACCAGGTGTCGACGGCTTCCTGGCGTTCGATCGCCGCGCATCCGTCCAGCACGCCGGCCAGGATCAGCAGCGTCCCGACCCGCGGGGTATCGGCTTTCATCGTCTGTACCTGCGCGCTACTGGACCTGCACCTGAACCGGCCTGCCGGGCTTGTCGGCGGTGCCGGGTGCGATCACAAGATAGCGGCGCACGACCTTCGCATTGCCCTGCACGATCTGCCGGATCGGACCGACCGCGTTGACGATGGCCGATCCGGCAGGATTGGTCATGAACGCAGATAAGGGCTCGAGCGGTCCGCTGCCGTCCGGCCGGGCGGCAAGGGCGAGCACATAGGGCTGCTTGGGCGCGAGACCGGTCACCGATGCCTGGAGCACCTGCGTAAGGCCCTGGTCGAACAACGCTACGCTGGTTGGCGCTTTGCCCGTCATCCCGGCGTCCGCGAGCGGCGCGAGCGACAGGTGCGCCGCCTGCCCGGCAATGCCAAGAGGCTGCAGGCCCTGGATACCGTCACCTTCCGGCACGGCATTAGACACATAGGCGAGCGCCTGCGGAGCCTGGCCTATCGGAATGGTCGCGACGACCTTGTTCTTCAGCGTGTCGATGGCGACCAGCGCGTCGGCGTTCTCGAGCCCGACATACACCCGCGTTCCGTCGCCGGAGGGCCAGATGCCGTGCGGGAGGTTGCCGACGGGAATCGTCGCGACCTGCTCGAAGCTGTCGGTGCGCAATACCTTCACCTCGTTCAATCCACCGACGGTGATGTAGGCAAAAGTGCCGTTGGCATTGCGCGCGAAGTTGACGTGATTAGTGATGGGACCGGTATCGAGCGTCTTGAGAATTGCGAAGGGCGGATGGGCGTCGAATACCTGCGCTTTGCCGATGTCCTTCAGCGTGAACCACACCTGTGTTCCATCGGGTGTCGCGGCGATGTTGGGACAGAACGGGCTGTCCTGCTTCACGCGGCCGACGATCTGGTGATCGGCGACCGAAATCACCACCGTTTCGGGGTTGAAGGACGAGCAGACATAGCCGTATTTGCCGTCGGGCGAGAAGATCTGCATGCCGGGGCCGGCGGGCGTGGTGATGCGGGTCTTCTCCTCGAATGTTTTCCCGTCGAGGACAGCGACATAATTCTCCCCGCGCACCGTGACCCACACCTCGCTGCCGTCCGGGGTGAAGAAGGCCTCGTGCGGGGAGCGTCCGACATAAGTGACGTGCTTGACCGCGTTGATCGCGGTGTCGATGAAGGTCACCGAATTCGAGCCGATCGAAACGACGGCCAGCGTCCGGCGGTCGGGCGAAAAGCCCATGCCGTGCACCAGCACCTGCCCCTTGTAGAGCGGGCTGAGATTGCCCGGCTGGGGATCGCCTAGGCGGATGACGCCGAGGAGCCTGTTGTCGGCGGGATCGGTCACGGAAACCGTGTTCGAGAACTGCTCGGCCGCGTAGACGCGGTCGCGATGGCTCACGGGCACGTCTGGATCGGACCCAGCTCCCGGGGCCTGTCCGGCCCAAACAGAACCCGCGAGAACGCTGCTCGCCAGAAGTATCGCCGTGAGAATGGTGGGTTGCATTTTCGCTTCCTAGTTCTTTTTCATGTGCATGTGGGTTGGAGAGGGAATGGACGGCGGCAGCGGCTCGCCGACAGCGAGGCGCATCGCGGCGATCTCCTGCTGCTGGGTGACGATGATTTCCTGGGCGAGGCGCTTGAGCTGCTCGTTGCGGCCATGACGCAGAACCGCCACCGCCATATCTATAGCGCCCTGGTGATGCGGCACCATCATCGCCACGAAGTCGCGGTCGACATCACCCGTCGGCTGCACCGTCATCTCGTTCATCATCTTCGCCATGGCGGCGTCGTTCTCGGCGAGGAAAGGCGCCTCGGCGGCATCAGGCGACACCAAGGCTGCGGACCCGGCCGTGAGCGCGAACGTCAGAACGAGCGCGCCGGCGAATGGAATGGTCCAGGGTATAGCTTTCATGATCTGCTTCGTCCTTTAGCGAGCAGGCCTGAGGCGGATGACGCGGGCGCCCCACTGCAGGCCTTCAGCGCGCAGCTCAGTGTCCACCTCGCGCGTGCAATCCGATTCGCTTCCGAAGTTTTGCTCGCAATCGTCGATCATCTTTTGTCTGCGCTCGGCCAGGGCGCGCGCAGCGGCCTGCTCTTCACGTTCTGCGTCGCTGAGGGCGGGGACCAGGACTGCCGCACCTTCCGTAGCGGGCGGCTGGTCGAGTTGCTGCGCGCGTGCCGCGCCGATGCATGCAGACAGCGCGAGAAGCGGGATGGCAAGGTAGGCCGATTTCATCTTGAGTCTCCTACAGGTGTTTCATCACCGCATCCTCAAAGACAGCGGTTTCGCCCGGATTGCGGCCTCGTTACTGCTGTAACCGGGACTCGCGCGCGCGTCTACACCTGCCGCGTTTCCGCCTGGTGTCTGCGCCGATTCCAGCTGTAGGGGGCGATCGCGGTCTCTGAAATCTGCGCCAAATCTGAGCGCTCAAGGATTGAGCCGCTCCAACGTGGAGCGACAAACACACGGGGATTCCAATGAAGCTCAAGCGCATCACGCTCGTTGTAATGGGTCTCGCCGGCGCGCCCGCGATCGCGGCGGCACAGTCGACGGTGCAGATTTATGGCACGGCCAACGTCGACATCGAATCGGTCGAAGCCACCGGCGCTGCGTCGGGGCAGAACTTTGCGCGCCGCAGCCGGGTCACCAGCAACAGCTCGAACATTGGATTTCGCGGCAACGAAGACCTGGGCTCCGGCCTCAAGGCCTTTTACCAGATTGAGAGTGCCGTCAACTTCAATGACGGGACCTCGTCGGGATTCTGGGCATCGCGCAATTCGGGTGTCGGATTGCAGGGCGGCTGGGGACAGTTCCTGCTGGGCCAGTGGGACTCGCCTTACAGGTACTCGACTTTGCGCCTCGACCCGACCGGTGACACGGGCATCGGCGCCTACAGCGGCATCATGGGGAGCACCGGCTTGATCACCGCAGGCCAGGGCGGCGCGAACTTCGCGCAGCGCGCGAGCTTCGATCGACGCGCGAGCAACGTTGTCCAATACTGGACCCCGAGCTGGAACGGCTTGTCGGGGCGGTTCGCCTACGGCGCAGCCGGCTCGCAGCAAGGCTCGGCCACGACCGGCGTGGCCGAGGGCAACGGGCTCAAGCCGAGCCTGTTCTCGGCGATGGCCGCCTACGAGACGGGGCCGCTGTACGCCACGCTCGCCTATGAGCACCACAAGGATTTCCAGCCGCTCAACACTCTGCTGGGGGCGCCCGCATCGAATGGCAAGGACCAGGCATGGAAGGCCGGCATCTCCTACCGGCTCCTGAACGGTTTCACGCTGGGCGGCATCTATGAGCGCCTGCAATACCGGGCTGACGACATCAATGGCCTGGGAGCGCTGGAGCGCAAGGTCAACAACGTGTATCTGGTCGGAAAGTACGAGACCGGACCGCACAACGCCGCCTTCGCCTATGGGTGGAAAGGCGACGAGAAGCTGAGTGGCGCGGGATTTTCGGATCTTCCCGACAGCAAAGCGCACCAGATCACCGCGCGCTATGCCTACGGCCTGTCGAAGCGCACCCAGCTCTACGCCCTGGCGACGCGCATCACCAACGGTTCGAACGCGTTTCAGGAGTTCGGCTATGCGCCGATTACGTCGACCACCCTGTTCCGCGACCCGTCGCGCGGCGCCGACTCCACCGGCTTCGGGCTGGGCATGATTCACTCGTTCTGAGGAAGGAGCTGGCCATGCGGCATATTCCAGATGCGGATTGGGCCGAGATCGATGTGGCGCCCGAGTTCGTGTGCCTCTCGTTCATCGCCTGGGGCGCGCGCAGGCCGCAGTTCGACCACGACCTGGCGGCGCTCGAGCTGGAGAACAACCGGTAAATCGGTCACCGCCGTGCCCGCCTCGTTTTTCGGGATCGTTCTGGGCCTAGCCGGGCTGGGCGGCGCGTGGCGCGTCGCGGCGCGGGTCTGGCAGCTGCCGTCCGTCATCGGCGAAGCTTTGATGCTCCTTGCCGGGATCGTTTGGGCGCTCATGCTGGCTCTTTATGCGGCCAAATGGATTTACGCGCGCGAAGAGGCGCTTCAAGAGCTCGAGCATCCGGTCCAGTGTTGCTTCGTTGGGCTCATCGGCGTCGCCACGATGCTCATCTCCATCGCTGCCCTCCCCTATTCGCGGCCTGCTGCGCAGATCGCCTTCGCCGTCGGAGCGTCTTTCACGCTCGCTTTCGCCGTCTGGCGAACGGGAATCCTGTGGCGCGGCGGCCGCGATCCCGGCGCCACGACGCCGGTCCTTTATCTGCCTACAGTCGCTGGTGCCTTCGTCACGGCAACGGCCGCCGCCGCCCTCGGCCACCGCGATTGGGGTCAGCTCGCATTTGGCGCGGGGCTCTTTTCCTGGCTCGCGATCGAATCGGTGCTGCTGCATCGCCTGTACACCGTGAACAGCATGCCTGCGCCGCTGCGGCCGACCCTCGGCATCCAGCTCGCCCCGCCGACGGTCGGAGGCGTCGCCTATCTCAGCGTGACCACCGGTACACCCGACCTGCTCGCCTATGCCATGCTGGGCTACGGATTGCTTCAGGCGCTTCTACTGCTGCGTCTGCTGCCCTGGATCCGGCAACAACCGTTTGCTCCGTCCTATTGGGCCTTGACGTTCGGCGCCACCACGCTTGCCGCCGTACCGCTTGACATGATGGAGCGCGGCACCACAGGCGCCATCGCGTCGATCGCGCCGTACATCTTTGTCGCCGCCAACATCGTCGTCGCACTGATCGCGCTCGCGACCCTACGCCTCATCTTGCAAGGTCAGTTGCTGCCAAAGGCGGCGACATGAGCCAACTGAGGATGCTATGAAGAAATTGTTGCTTGCAGTCTCGCTCGCCGCGAGCGTTAACGCGGCGTTCGGCGCCGATCCGGCCGCAGGCCACTCGCATCACCTGCTGCAAACGGTTTCCTGGATCGCCATCAGCCTCGGCGTATTGACGGCGCTCTTCATCGCGGCCGACGAGAGAAGCCACCCGCAGGGCATGCAAATCATGAATGTGGTATGGCCGGTCACGGGATTGTATTTTCCGGTGATCGGCGGCTGGCTTTATCGTGCCATGGGCCGCCCGCTGGCCACGCATGCGCACCATGCGGTGGCGCAAGACGCACGATGGAAAAGCGTCTTGCTTTCCGCGACTCACTGCGGCGCCGGGTGCGTGGTCGGGGACATTGTCGCCGTCGCGCTCTTCGGCCCGAATTTTGCAATCGAGTTCGCGCTTGCCTATCTATTCGGCATCGCCTTCCAGTACATCCCGATCCGGGCGATGCGAGACATTTCTCCGGCAACTGCGCTCTGGGAAGCGGTCAAGGCCGATACCCTTTCGCTCGTCGCGTTCGAGGTGGGCATGTTCGGCTGGATGGCTGTCGCACGATTTTGGCTGCTGCACGAGGCGGCCGCGCCAAGCTCGATCGCATTCTGGTTCATGATGCAGATTGGAATGATCGCCGGTTTCGCCACGACTTATCCGGCGAACTGGCTGCTCGTCAAATGGGGCGTCAAGAGCGGCATGTGAAGCCGTCACTTACGGCCTTACGGGGCGACGACCTCGACGACGCCCATCATGCCCTTGTCCTCGTGGTCGACGGCGTGGCAGTGATAGACGAAGCGGCCGACGATCACCGGGTCGGTGAAGGGAATGACGACTTTCAATACGCCCGACCCCGCTTCGGTGGCTGGAGGCAGCGAGAAAGTATCCCGCAGGCTAGCCTCGTTCTGGCGCACGCCATTGACCTCGGTGACCAGGAATGCGGTCTGATGAATATGGAAGCTGTGATATTGCTGGTCCGTGTTGACGATGGTCCATTCCTCGGTGTCGCCCAGCCTGACCTTCTGGTCGACGCGTTCCTCTTCCATGACGCGTCCGTCGATCATGAACACTTTTCGGTCGGCCGTCCTCGAATACGTCAGCGTCCGACGGCGAGCGATCGGGGCCGAGCGCACTTCGTCGATCCACGCCGCGTCGACGACGCGATGGTCCAGAATTTTGGTTTCCGCGTGCGCGCTCGAGGCGCCCGTTCCGGCGGCCACGACCGTCGCGAGCTGGCGGCTCGGCTCCGGTTTTTTCCAGGCTTCGTTCTGGAATGGAATGGTGCGCATCGCGTATTCACCGGATTGCGGCCCGATCGCGATCGCATCGACGCGCTCGCCCGGGCCGAGGAAGAGCTCTGGCACCTTGCGCGGCCGCGATAGCGGGTGGCCATCGGTGGCGAGGATGTAAAGAGGCATGCCTTCGATGCGGAACTTGAGAAACACCGTGGCGCCGATATTGCCGATGCGCCAGAACTGCATCTCTCCGGGGCGGATCGGCACCACCGGGTCGACCTGGCCATTGATCGAGATGATCTCGTTCTCGCCCAGCTCTGCGTGCTTGAAGAGAAAGAACCGTTCCGGCAGGCCTTTCAGCACGGGAAAAAGCTGCTCCGATCCGTCGACCACAAGGCCGCCTGACATTCCGCCCAGAATCTGTTTTTCGACGACGCCATGCAGGTGCGGGTGATACCAGAAGAGCCCGGGGCCCTGCCGGCCGGCGGCCGGGATGTGTACCGCGTATTCGAACTGCCCGCCCGGATGGACGTGGACGAACACGTTGTCGCTGTTCCCCTGCGGCGAAACGCTCATGCCGTGGTAATGCAGGTTTGAAGGATCATCCGCGAGCTCATTCCTGAAAGTGATCCGCAGGGTGTCGCCAAGTCGCACACGAAGCAGCGGCGGCACATAGGAGCCGTTGTAGAGAAGCCCGGGGACTGCGTAATCGCCCAGCTGCACGCGCCCTGCAGCCGCCGTGAGCGCAGCGTTGAGCACCCCGTTTTGGCTGCGAATTTCCGACGGCTGGACAAGCGGTTCGCGTGCTGTCGAAGCCGCGCGAAGCGGCCGCAGCAGCGCAGCGCCCGCCGCAAGCCCGGCGGCCATCAAGAACGAGCGCCGATGAAGCTTCATTGATTGCTCTCGCCCTAATGAAACCGGCGATGGAGCCCGATGTAGGCCCTGCCGGTAAGCCGCGGGCCGGTGCGCCCTAAACCGAAGCGCGTGCCGCCTGAGCTCTGCGGCTCGAGCTCGTTGCGGAAATTCAGCGGCCCTAGCCTGCCGTAGAGCATCCAGGGTCCGGGCCGCTCGGCCGGCGCATCGCTCAGAGCGCCGGAGGAGCGCTGGCGGGCAAACGCGTCCAGCGCATCGAGATCGCTCCGCAATTCCTGCTCCAGGCGGCGCACCTGTCCATCGGACAACGCGAGCGTCAACGGTGGTTCCCCGGCGCGCGCATCGAGCCCGGTCATAAGCAAGCACAAGGCAAGCACGCAGAGCGCGCTGAAGATCCAGCGGCGCATCAATGGAATGTCCGGGCGAAGGTATGCCCGCGCAGCAGCTCGCAAGCCTCGGGATGCTCTTCGAGAAGCTCGCGCATTGCTTGCGCGATCTCGGCGCACAGCACAGGGGGCGCCTGGAAGCCGGTCCAGGGATCGACTGACACGTCAGCGACGCAGAGATCTCCGTCCAGCGGCGCCATGTCGCGGTCGCTGGTCAGCGTCGCGCGGTCCTGCACCGAGAACCCGCTCAGCATCGGAAGCTGCGCAAAGAGCGCCGCCACCCGGAGGGCGGTGTGCACCGTGATCGAGTAGTCCATGTCCATCTCCTTGCTGGGGCGGCGCCGTGGTACGCGCCACAGGCTCCATTGCAAGGCACGATGATTTCGACGTGATTGCGAACCGGTTACGACGGAAACGCCTCAGCGGGAGCCGGGCTCGAGCTCGATCGACACGCCGATCAGCGAGGGATTGAACTGCATTCCGAGAATCGTGGAACGCAGGCCGATGACCACGCCGTGTTGATTTTCCACGGCGCCGGTGTATCCCTCGCCAGCCAGCTCCGCGTCCACCTCCACTTCGGTGTACGTGCCGTCGAAGTCCTGCAGCCTCGCCAGGCGATACACGATGCCGATTGCCTCGATCGGGACGTCCATGTCGACCACGCCGAGACCGTTCACCCGGAACGGGTGCGACTCACCGCCGTAGTTCAACGTGCCGCTAGCCCAGGTGTACCCGGCGCCGGCAGCCGGCGAGCCGGCGGAAAATTCCAAGGTCGCATCAGGCGTCTCTGCGCGCGCAAGCGGGATGGCGGCGCATTCGAACAGGACGATCAGCACTGCGGCGACACATGCCAATCGCATTGACTTTCCTTTGGCGCGAGTTGAGCGGGCAGGCGGGGCGATGCCCCGCCGCCTGCGTTGACTGCTTAGTTGCCTTCTTGCGGCTGGTGCTGGTCCGCTTCCCCTGCGGTATTGCGGTACTGATCGTTGGGGAACGTTGCCGCGAAAGAAGTGGCCGCGAAGGCCGCCAAGAGTACTGCGAGGATGACGCGTTTCATGGTTCAGTTCCTTTCTGGTTGATTGATCGATGCCTTGTGGCACCGCCTGCACTGTGGCGCGAACGCATGTCGCGCCGATTTCAACGCGCGTTACGGTCGACACGCTTCAGCCGTAACGGACATGAAATCGAACCGAAGCCGGCGCAACGCAAAATGCTCCTACCGCCATGGGAAAATCGCTGATCCCGCTTTGCGTTGCAGCTCTCGTATCCGCTTGCAGCAGCTACGGTCCGACTGCTTGCGAAAGCGGCGCTGCGCCGAACCTTGGCGAGAGTCGGGCGGTCTCGACCGCCGGTCTGCGGCCGGGCGCGGGCGTCATCGTGTCGGTGGGCGTTTTGCCTTCGGCGCGGCCCGCAGCCTCCTCTGCCGGTGGCGGCGCGTGTGCTCCGGATCAGAACCTCTACCGCCTATTGCTCAGCATGGACAACGGCGCGAGCCAGACGGTGGATGTAGACAATCCGACTTTCTTCCCCAATGAGCGCGTTGAGGTGACCGGCGATGGGCGTGTGGTGCATCTCTCTACTTACAAACTAGGAGCCAAATCATGAAGAGAATATTCGTTTCGGCAGCGCTTGCGACCCTGATGGTTTCAGCGCATGCAGACTCAACCGACCGCTGGTTTAACACCGGCATGGAGTGGTATGAGCATCCATGCGGCGTGCGCGCATTCGAGAAGTACGGCCAGGACGACACGCTGGCCGTGCGGCAGGCTTACTTCCTCACCAAGAAAAATCCGGAGCTCTGCTCCAAGCTGTTCCCGTAAGGGGTAACCATGTCCAAGACCATGACAGCCATCCTATGCGCCGCCATCGGCCTAAGCGCCTGCACGACGATGGGCACCGGGAGCGGTTCTGTCTCCCCCGGAGGCGAAGCGGTCAAGTTTTCATGGAAAAGCACCGACGGCGGCGTCAGCGGCACGATGTCCGCGGCGCTGAACGATGGGCAGACCTTCTCGGGTCCTTATCTGCAAGTCACCAGCACGACGCGCAGCCAGGACTTCGCTCCGTTGTGGACCGGATGGGAATACGGCTGGGGCGGCTGGGGGGGCTTCGGACCCTTCCCGGGTACCGCTTTCACGACGCACTACTCAGGCCGGGTGATGGCCAACCTGCAGGCTGCGGACGGGCAACACCTGCGCTGCCATTTCCATCTCAACCACCCGGACGAGGGTATGGGCGGCGGCGGGCAGGGCCAGTGCCAGCTCAAGAGCGGCCGCTCGGTGGATGCCGTCTTCCCGCCCTCAGCGTAGCACTTCGACCGCCACGCTGAACACGTAGCCGGCGCCGCGCTCGGTCTTGATGTACTGCGGCAGGGCCGGGTTCGGCTCGATCTTGCGCCGCAGCCTGAGCACCTGCACGTCGATCGAGCGATCGTAAACCTCTGCGCCGTACAGCCGCGAGAGATCGAGCAGCTGCTCGCGCGACAGCACCCGTTGCGGCGCTGCGCAGAACGCGTGCAGCAGGTTGAACTCGCCATGGGTAAGCTCGACCCGGCTGCCGTTGGGCGAGGTGAGCCGGCGGCTGCCCAGGTTGAGCTCCCAGCGGGCAAACCGATAGGCGCGGCGCTTCTCGCCCTGCGGCGGAAGCACCTCGCGCGCCGTCTGATAGCGGCGTAGCACGGCGCGGATGCGGGCGAGCAGCTCGCGCGGGCTGAACGGCTTGGTGACGTAGTCGTCGGCGCCGAGCTCGAGGCCCATCACGCGGTCGGCCTCGTCCTGCTTGCCGGTGACGATGATGATCGGGACCGTCGATGCCTCGCGCAGCTTGCGCGCGAGCTGCATGCCGTCCTCTGCGGCGAGCCGCAGGTCGAGCACGACAAGGTCGATGGCGTGCTGGTCCAGCGCCTGCGTCATCTCGGCGCCGGTTGCCACCGCGGTCACCCGCAGGTCGTTCTCCCGCAGATAATCAGCCACCAGCTTGCGCATCGCCGGATCGTCGTCGATGGCAAGGATGTGGGTCTGCGCGGTGCTGCTCATGGTTTGCCGCGGGGCAGCACAAGTTAGCACGCGACGCGCCGGGCCAACAAGCCATCTGTTCTGTTACAGGCTGTAACCCGAGAAATCCGCTTGCAACGCCGGCAGCACAAAATGACCGCTCCGGACCTATGTCGAATATCGTAATCATCGAGGAGGACGACCTCATACGTGGCTTGCTCCACGAGTGGCTGACCGCGGCCGGCTATGCCGTTCGCAAGCAGAGCCTGCATGAGCCGCCGGCAGGAGACCGCACCGACCTGGTGATCATCGACCTCCACATGCCGCGGCAAAGCGGTGTCGAAGTCGTGCGAGCGGTGCAGCAGGCGCATCCCGGCACCCCGGTGATCGCGATGTCGGCTCGGTTCCGTCCCGGTCTCGACCGTTCCTCGTGGGCGGCGCTGGCGCTGGGCGTACATCAGCTGATTGCGAAGCCCTTCACGCGCGAGGACCTGCTGGAGGCCGTGCGCGCGGTGATCGGCCCTTTCGGCGCCTCCGGCGCTGCCGATGGAGCGTAAGCTTATCGATCGGAGACCGCGCGCGAGAGGGGGACGAGCATGGCAAAGCCTGCGCCAATCACCATACCCACCGAACCGATTGGCAGCATCCCGAGGCCGGCTGATCTCATCGAGAGAGTCGCAAAAGGCGACAGTGAGGATCCCAACCTCGCTCCCTTTTATGAAGATGCGGTTCGAGACACCGTCGAGCGCTTTGAGGCCGCGGGCTCTCCGGTGGTTACCGACGGCGAACAGAGCAAGTATCACAATTTCGCGACGTACTGCGTACACGGGCTTGCGAACACGGCCCCGGATGGCTTCACCATCCCGTTCGCAGACGGTCACACGCGGCGCCTGCCGCGGCTCACGCGTGGGCCTTTCCGTTACAGGCAGTACGCAGACCGTTACCTGGATGTCGCCATGCGCTACGCGCACGTTCCGGTCAAGCAGGCAGTGATATCGCCTTCGGCCTTGAGCCTGCTGTATCCGGCGCAGGGAATCCGGGATTATCCGCGCGAGCAATTCATCGACGATCTGCTGCGCGAGCATGAGACCGAGATACGGCGCTGCCTGAAAAGGGGCGCGTATAAGGTGCAGGTGGACTTCACCGAAGGCCGGCTGGCGGTGAAAGTGGATCCCTCCGGGCATCTCTTGAACAGCTTCATCGACCTGAACAATCTGGCGCTGTCGCATTTCTCGCTTGAGGAGCGCCGGCGCATCGGGGTGCATACCTGCCCCGGGAACGACCTCGATTCGACGCACAGCGCGGATGTCGATTACGCGGAGCTGCT
>WNFI01204404.1_pt1 | contig 11954 bp, 12 predicted proteins | sample 5400471 | NCBI WGS metagenome assembly WNFI01 (sample SAMN13153348, study PRJNA577476) | soil metagenome | isolation source: 100 cm saprolite on Douglas fir-dominated hillslope | place: USA:California | collected 2013-09-17 | reverse complement strand
CGGTCTGAATCTGGAACCCGCCTCGCGCGCGTCCAACCAAAGGGTCTTGCTATGGGAATTCTCGACTCACTGGAAAATTCGCCGGCACTGAAGAGCGCGCTCAGCCAGCTCGGCGCCGCGGTGTTGCCGGTCGTGATGAGCGAAGTGATGGGCACCGGGAGCCAGGGAGGGCTCAACGCGATCGTCGCCAAGCTGCAGCAATCGGGTTTCGGTGATCAGGTCAAATCCTGGATCGGCAACGGCCAGAATCTGCCGATCACGGCCGATCAGCTGCGCCAGGTGCTGGGAAGCGGCACCGTCAAGCAACTGGCGGCCAAGTACAACATCCCGGTCGACCAGTTGACGGAGATATTGGCGCACCAGCTGCCGCTGGCCGTGGACCACGCGAGCCCGGACGGCAAGCTCCCGCATACCGCCTAAGTCGGGGAGGCGACAGTTCCCGACGGCGGCTGATAGGATACACCGGGAACTGGTGAAATTGCGTTTATCGCACTGAAAAACCTGCAAAATATGCGTATTTGCCATGTGCGGATGTAACTGGCCAAGACGGCTCGCGCCGTGCTATACAGCCGCCGGGTTTTCCAGTCAGCCGTTGCAGCGGGACCGTGGGCGCGGCCGACTTTTTGCGTGATGGAGAGGGTGTTGAAGCACAAATTCACCGTTGGAGAGACCGTTTATTTTACTGCCAGCAATGTCGCGCGTCCGGCCGCCAGCGGCACCTATGAGGTGGTTCGCCTGCTTCCGACCGACGGCGACGACTGCCAGTACCGGATCAAGAGCTCGACTGAAGCCTTCGAACGGGTGGCCAAGGAAAGTCAGCTCGACATCAGCTGACAGATAGCGCGACCTGACGGTTAGCGCGCGGGGGAAAACGAAGCGGGTTCCGCGTCGTCCGCCGCGAAAAGGCCCTGTTCGCAGAACCATGCTCCGAGAAGCTGAGGGCGGAGAAGGCATTCACTTTCGCTGCGTCGAGGGACATCGCGCATGAACTGGGCCTGGGCTACTTCGCTCGATCAAATCTGGCGTTCGACGGCCTTCCCGATGTGGCTGACCTTGGCCGCGGCGGGATTCTTCGGGATCATCGTTCTGATCACGCTGTTGCGCGCCGAGAAATCGGTCGCCAATGGCGCGCTGACGGTGATCACGCTGTTGGCCGTCGGCATCGCGGTCGCCGCCACCATCCGAGGGTTCGGTCCGGACGGTCAAACTGCCTCTTCCGAGCCACCATCTTCCCGGCCGGTCGGCATCGCAATGCCGGCATTATCATGTATCGACGATCTGGCGGGAGAGACCGTCTTGACGGCGTGCGAAAAAGCGCTGTTCGGCACCCCCGAATCCGCCGCGGCTGCACTGTCCTATGCGGCATCCCAGATCACGCGACTGACCGCGCTCGGCGATGTCGCCACCGCAAACAAGAGCATGACGCCTGAATTGCAAATGGTGCGCCGCGCGGTCGAACGCGATCGCTACGGGTTGATGGCCTACGTGCTGGCCGGGCGCGACCATTGTACGGCCGCGGACTGCCCGGCGTTCCGCGCGCTGACCGATTACCACCAGATCGTCGTCAACATGGACGAGCGGACCTATGAGGGCTTGATCGCGCGCTATGCACCGATGTGGAACGTGCCGCCCCCGACGGCGCCGGTGGCTGCGCTCGCGCCATCGATTCCCACGGGCAAGCCCACCAATGCCGAGTTCCCCAGCGCAGCCTCGACCCCGCCCGTCAGCATCATGACGCCGGAGCCAGGTACTTCAGCGGCGCGTGCGGCTGCTGCGGCGCCGGCGGCGAGCGCGCCGGGGCCGTCACCGCGTCCGCCGACATCAGCGCTGGCGGCGGCCAAAAAGCCGGCTGCTCCGAAAGCTGCGCGAACGACTTCCGCGCCGGTCCAGCTTGCGCCCGCAGCACCGGTGCCCGCAACGCCGGCCCCGGCCGCAGCGAACAATGAATGATGCTTTTCAAAAGGTGCCGGTCGTTAGGGTCCGATTCAACCGGGGTCGAATCAGACCCTAACGGTATTTTTTCTTGAGCATGATTTTTTCGGAAAACCGGTTTCCACTTTTCCGGATCATGCTCTAACCTCTTTTCATGCCGCTTCATCTCATCAAGCTTGCCGTTGGCTGCGACTCGGTCAAGGAACTCAAGGGTTGGGTCGCCGAGCGGATGCAACGAACCGTTCCGCGATCGCGACGGTATCGGACGGTGCCGGTTGGTGATGCAGCCCAAAGTGATCGCGGTCATGCCGCGGCCGATGCGCCCGTTCCAGGGTTGGCGCTATTTTGCCCAATCCGACGTGCCGCAGGATTTGAAATCCGCCGGCGCCGGCGTCGCTAAGATGCCCGAGCCGCTCCGCCGCGAACTGCGCGATCTCGGGCTGCTTTAGACCAGGGCTGCTTTAGACCGGGACTGCTTTGGACCCGGGACTGTTCTAAACCGCGATGTTGTCGATCAGCCGCGTCGTTCCCAGTCGGGCCGCGACCAGGATCCGCATCGGCCCGTCCGTTAGCGAAGCAATCGGCGCCAGCGTCTCGGCGTGGCGGACTTCGAAATAATCCAGTGCAAAACCCGCGCCGGTAACGAGGGCCGCGCCGCCGGCCATCGCCGCCTTGAAATCCTCGCCCGCGCGCAAGGCTTGCGCGCTCTCCTTCATCGCCCGGTAAAGTTCCGGCGCGACACGGCGCTGCTCCGGCAACAAATAGACGTTTCGGGAGGACATCGCGAGCCCGTCGCGTTCGCGGATGGTTTTCGAGCCGATCACCTTGACGGCGAGGTCGAGGTCGCCGGCCATCCGCGTCACCACCCGCAATTGCTGAAAATCCTTTTCGCCGAAGATCGCAAAATCCGGCCGGACTTGCGTGAATAGCTTGCCGACCACGGTGGCGACGCCGCCGAAGAAGTGCGGCCTGAAACGATCCTCCAGACCCGCCGTCGCCGGTCCCTCGGTCAGGATCCTGGTGGCAAAACCGTCCGGGTACATGGTCTTGACGTCGGGATTCCAGATCAGGTCGACATCCTCGGCGGCAAGCTTGGCGATGTCGGCCTTCCAGGTGCGCGGGTAAGAACCAAAATCCTCCGTCGGCGCAAACTGGGTCGGGTTGACGAAGATCGAGACGATCACCCTTTTAGCGCGGCGTTTTGCGAGCCGGACCAGCGACACATGCCCGTCATGGAGTGCTCCCATGGTTGGCACCAGCGCAATGGTGGCCTTTTTTGCGCGAAGGCCGTCCACGGCGCGACGCAATGCAGGGACCGTGCGGACGATCATGGGGCTTCGCGGCATCTGGGCTCGATCTTTGGCGATTGAGGGGACGGCCGGCTTCGGCCTGGCGGCGGGGACGCGGACCTTATCAAGGCTGGCGCTTGGCCGCCAAGCCGGCCGCCGCGCGGACGAGGCTTGCGTTCCCGAAAATGAATGCGGCTATTTGTGCGATTGATCACAGACGCGGCGATCCGGACGTGCGATTCATGATTAAGGCAGACGCTCAGCGATTCGAAAGCGGCATCGCGCAATTCACTTGACCGAAGTCGCGCGTAATTTGAAGATGCTGCAAGGGTTAAAAAATGCTGCTGCAGGCTAGTCAGGGGCAATCGGGCTCGGCGCATGTCGTCGTGCTGGGCAACGAGAAGGGCGGGTCGGGAAAATCCACCACGGCCTTGCACATCGCTGTTGCCTTGATGAAAGCCGGCCAGCGCGTCGCCACCATCGATCTGACCATGCAGATCGCGGACAACGAAACCTCCGAGTTCCAGCAATTCATGGATGCCGTCAGCGTGGTCGAGCGCACCTTCGATTTCATCGTGATCGATACGCCGGGGTCGGACAGCTACCTGATGCGGCTGGCGCATTCGATGGCCGACACCCTGGTGACGCCGATCAACGACAGTTTTCTGGATTTCGACGTGCTTGGAACCGTCGACCCCCAAACCTATGCCGTCACCGGCGAGAGCCATTATGCGGAGATGGTGCGCGATACCAGGCGCAAACGCCGCCAGCTCGACGGCGCTTCCTCTGACTGGATCGTGGTCCGCAACCGCTTGTCGATGCTGGGGTCGCGCAATAAGCAGCTCGTCGCCGACGGCCTCAACGAATTGTCGTTCCGGCTCGGTTTCCGCGCCATCGACGGCTTTGCCGAGCGCGTGGTCTATCGCGAGTTCTTTCCGCGCGGACTGACCGCACTCGACGACCTCGATGAGGCAACCTTGGGCACCCGCCCGAATCTCGGCCACGTCACCGCGCGCGAAGAGGTCACGAGCCTTTTGCGCCAATTAAAACTGCCGCTCGACGAACGCGGCCGCCGCCGCGCCGCCAATCGCGCGGAGTGGTTCACCCAGGTCGACAAGCCGCTGGAGGTTCACGACATCCTCGGCGCGTAGGGTCGTTCACGGCGCGCGCTCGCGGCATTCCGGACACACTTGCAAAGTTCCGCCTCTGCAAGATGAGATTGATTTTGTCGGCGATGGCAAACCGCTCATAAACTCAGACTTACGGCAAATTCGTCATGCCGCCGAGGGAGGCCTTGGTGGAGGGGCGGGGTACTCGCTTGCGCGAGCGTACAAGAAAAAGACTGATGTGCGGCACTTTCCACCGCGCGTGGATCACCGCGCTGCTGGCCGGCATCGCGCTTCCCGAATTTGCGTTTCTGACGGCGACGCCCGCGCTTGCCGACGGCGGCAATGGAGGCGCGCCTGGCTTCGGTGGTTTGGGCGGCACCGGCGGCACGCCGACGTTTCCAACTGGCGGCACCGGAAGCAGTGAAGGCGGCGGTAGCTTTGGCGGCGGCGGCGGCGGTGGCGGAGGCGTCAGCTGAGCACGGGCACCGGAGGCGTCGGCGGAACCGGTGGCATTGGGGATGTACCTAGCGGCGATGGCAACGGCGGCAACGGCGGCAATGGCGGCAACTTTGGCGCGGTTAATCCCGTGACCCCAATCAGTGCCAACGTTTCGGGCGTGGTGGGTGGCAATGGCCTGGATTCGCCGAGTGCCAGCAACAATAGCGGCGGTGGCGGCGGCGGCGGCGAAGGTGGCGGCGGTGCGCTGACCACGGGGGCAACCGCAATCACAAGTACTGCGCAGATCAGCGGTGCCAACGGCGGCAACGGCGGTAACAGCGGCGCCAGCGGCAACCTGTCGGGCAGTGGTGGCAGTGGTGGAGCGGGCGGCACCGGCGTCGTTCTGACGGGCGGCGCAACTTTCTTCAACAATGCCGCGCCGGGTGTCCAGGCCGGCGCTGGCGGCAACGGAGGCAATAGCGGCACCTCCGGCAACCGAGCCGGCCGTGGCGGTGACGCCGGTGCGGGTGGCGCGGGTGTGCTGTTGACGAATGGTGGCGCGGTTCTGAACTCCGGATCGATTCAGGGCGGCAATGGCGGTGCCGCCGGCACGGCTGGCGGCGGAGCTATCGGAAATTTGGGTAATGGCAACGCCGGCGCCGGCGTCGCCGGTGCGAACGTCACCGTCATCAACAGCGGCACCATCACCGGCGGGCTCGCCAATGGCGGTGCCGGCGCGCAGGCCAACGCCATCACCTTTACCGGCGGCAGCAACGTGGTGGAGTTGCAGGCCGGCTCGACGATATCAGGCAATGTCGTCGGCACCGGCACCGATACCTTGCGGCTCGGCGGCTCGGCCAACAGCAGCTTCAACGTCTCGAATATCGGAGCAGCCGCGCAGTACCAGGGCTTCGATAATTACGTAAAGACCGGCACCAGCACCTGGACGCTGACCGGCACGACTACGGCGGTGACGCGGTGGACCATCAATCAGGGCACGCTGTCGATCTCGGCCGACAATAATCTCGGCGCCGCGTCCGGCGCGCTCACGCTCAATGGCGGCACCTTGCAAACGACCGGCGGCGGGTTCGTGCTGTCGTCGAGCCGCGTCGTCACATTGGGCTCCCTCGGCGGCACCTTCGATATTCAGGGCGGGGTTCTCGACATCACCCAAGGCATTGGCGGGACCGGAGGACTGACCAAGATCGGGTCGGGAGGTCTCGTCCTCGTGGGGACGAACACGTATGGCGGGGCGACCGCGGTCAACGCCGGCGCGCTCTCCATCGATACCGGCAACGGGCTCCCGGCCAGCACGGCTGCGACGGTGAACAGCGGGGCGAGCTTGTTCTTTGTCGGCAATCAGACGATCGGTTCGCTGGCCGATGGTCTCGGGGGCGGCGGCACGGTAGCCGGGACAACTTTTGGTACCCATGTGCTGACGACCGGCAACGACAACTCCTCGACGTCTTTTTCGGGCGTCATCCAGGACGGCGGCATCGGTTCATCGACGGCGCTGACCAAGATCGGAACCGGCACCTTCATCCTCACCGGAAACAACGCCTACACGGGCGCCACCAACGTCAATGCCGGCGTATTGGTGGTCAATGGCTCGATCGCGACGTCGAGCCTCACCAACGTGAACAATGGCAGCGCGCTCACGGGCATTGGCACGGTTGGCAACACCCTGGTCAACGCGGGCGGCATTTTCGCGCCGGGCAACGGTACACCGGCATCGTCGATGGCGGTGAGTGGCAATCTCGTGTTCCAATCGGCTGCGCAATACCTGGTGCAAGTCAATCCTGCGACGTCGTCATTTGCCAACGTGACGGGTACGGCAACCCTCGGCGGCGCCACGGTGAATGCCGTCTATGCCAATGGCAGCTACGTCGCCAAGCAATACACCATCATCACCGCGACAGGAGGTGTCAGCGGCACATTCGCCTCGCTCGCCAACACCAACCTCCCGGCGAATTTTTCGAGCAGTCTGAGCTACGACGCCCACGATGCTTTTCTTAACCTGACGCTGAACTTCACGCCTCCCTCGGCGCCGAACTTTGGCGGTGGCCTCAATGGCAATCAGCAGAGCGTTGGCAACGCGCTGATCAACTTTTTCAACGCGACCGGGAGCATCCCGCTGGTGTTCGGAACATTGACACCGGCGGGTCTCACTCAAGCATCCGGCGAAGCTGCGACCGGATCGCAGCAGACCACCTTCGACGCGATGAACCAGTTCATGGGCGTGCTGACCGATCCGTTTATTGACGGCCGCGGTGGCGCGACGCCCTTCGCAGAAGAGGATGATGACGCGAGCGCGTACGCGGCGAAGGACAAGCGTTCCAAGAGCGAGCGCGACGCCTACGCTGCAATCTATCGCAAGGCGCCGACGGCCGACACCTTCACCCAGCGCTGGAGCGTCCGCTGTCGGCGCCGACTATCGATTCTCACCGTTCACGCTGGCAGGCTTCGCGCTCGCCGGCGGCGGCACCAATTTTTCGATCGCCAACGCCCTCGGCACCGGACGTTCCGATCTGTTCCAGGCCGGAGCGTATGTCCGTCACACCGTCGGCCCGGCGTACATTTCGGCGGCGCTCGCATATGGCTGGCAGGACATCACCACCGATCGCACCGTGACCATCGCTGGCGTCGACCACCTGCGCGCGGAGTTCAACGCCAACGCATTTTCGGGGCGCGTCGAAGGCGGCTACCGTTTTGTCACGCCGTGGATAAACGGCATCGGCATCACCCCTTACGCCGCCGGACAGTTCACGACGTTCGATCTACCGGCTTACGCCGAAGCCGCGGTGTCCGGCGCAAATACCTTCGCGCTCTCCTATGGCGCAAAGGATGTCACCGCGTCGCGTTCAGAAGTCGGCCTGCGCACCGACAAATCATTCGCGGTGCCGGACGCGATCCTCACGCTGCGCGGCCGATTAGCCTGGGCGCATGATTTCAATCCGGATCGCAGCATCGCCGCAACCTTCCAGACGCTGCCGGGGGCTTCCTTCGTCGTCAACGGCGCCGCCCAAGCGAGCGATTCCGCGCTGACCACAGCTTCGGCCGAAATGAAGTGGATGAACGGCTGGTCCGTCGCCGCCACTTTTGAAGGCGAGTTCTCCGATGTGACGCGCTCTTACGCAGGCAAGGGCGTGGTGCGGTATATTTGGTAACACGCGGCTTTCGGGCCGGGCGGAGGCCCCAGGAACGGCGGCTCCGTGGCCGCCGGAAGGAACCGCCTCAAAGGCCGGTTTTTTCAACGGTTTTTACCAGGCCTTTACCGAAGAAATGAACCCAACCTTGATTGGTGGCGTCCCATAGTGTGAGCACGGGCGGGCAAGCATCTTCCGGTTGTGCACTGCCCAATTATGGTGCGCCGCACAAGGAACAGGCGGTCAATTCACAACATTTACTCTTCCTGTCACGTGGCCGTGACGTATATCCTTAACAAGGGACCGCAGAGTCCCAGACACTGGAACAGGGCCCCTCAAGGGGACGGCGTGCGTCGAGGACAAACATGAAGCGTGGAATTGCCATTCTGCTTTCGCTTTGCGTGCTCGTGACGGTTGCATATTTCACCGTGAGCAAATGGGCGATCCGCCACGAGACCCTGACCTTCTACGATGCGACTCGTGACAACCGTCCGGTCGCCGTCGACGTCGCCATCAGGCGCGACAAGGAAATGCAGGCCAATGCCGGCATGATCACGCTACCGGTCGCCATCCTCAATCACGGCAACACCGTCAAATTCACAGAATACTCTTTCCTCGCAAACGCCTTCGCTGCCCGCGGCTATCTCACTGTCAGTATCCAGCATGATCTGCCGAGCGATCCGCCGATGGTGACGAAAGTCGGCGAACTCTATGTCGGCCGTCTGCCGCAGTACCAGCGTGACATTGCCAACATAAAGTTTGCGATCGAGGAAATGCAGAAGGTCCAGGCGAACGCGGACTACGATCATCTGACCATGGTGGGACACTCCATGGGCGCTGACGTCTCGCTATACTTCGCCAAGATGTACCCCGACCATATCAAGAAGGTCGTGACGCTGGACAACCTGCGTGTGCCGTTCATGACCGACGGCCGATTCAAGATCCTGTCGTTCCGTTCGAAGGATCCGGTGTTCAAGGCCGATCCCGGTGTCATTCCCGATCAGGAAATCTGTGAGAAGGCCGGGATTACCGTTGTGCAAACCGGCTACCAGCACAACGACATGCGCGATACCGGTCCTGACGAGGCAAAGGCATCGATCCAGGGCATGCTCGACAAATTCCTCGATGACGAGAGCCCGCAAAAGCCGGTCGAGACAAGCAAGCCTGTCATGACCGATGCCGGCCCGGTTGCGCCCTACGCCCCGGTTACCGCGGCCCAGAACTAACCAGCGGCATCCTCCCCCCGACCAAAAATTCGATCGCTCTCCGCGCGAAGCGTGTTGGCGCCTCTTGCGCGCATTGACCGCTCCCCGATCCCGGCCCACATAGAGCTTGCGACAATCTTGCGAGCGCTGATGTCCGGCGAACCCACCAAACCGAAATCCCAGGGCGAAGTGTCCGCCGCGCAACAGGCCGCGTCCGGCAAAGCCGGTTCTTTGCCGGAGGCAAAACCGGCGGCTTCGGAAGAGATTGCCGCCTTCGTCGCCAAGGCCCGCGCGATGTCGCCGCTTGCCTCCGGCGCGCGGGGCCGGCTGGTGTTCGCGCTCGATGCCACCATGAGCCGGCAGCCGACCTGGGACATGGCCTGCGCGCTGCAGGCCGACATGTTTCGCGAGGCGGCAGGCCTCGGCAGCCTCGACATCCGCTTGGTCTATTACCGCGGCCTCAATGAGTGCCGCGCCTCGGGGTGGATTTCCGACAGCGCGCAACTGGCAAAGCTGATGAGCAAGATCGATTGCCGCGGCGGCAATACCCAGATCGGCAAAGTGCTTTCCGAAGCGCGCCGCGAGGCGGTCGCCTCCGCCGTGCGCGCGGTCGTGTTCGTTGGCGACGCCATGGAGGAGAAGGTCGACGAGCTCTGTGTCAAGGCCGGTGAACTCGGGCTACTGAAGGTGCCGGTGTTCATGTTTCAGGAAGGTCACGACGACACCGCCGAGCGCGCGTTCAAGGAGATCGCGCGTCTGACCGGCGGCGCCTGGTGCAGGTTCGATCCCGGCGCGGCAGCGCAATTGCGCGAGTTGTTGCGCGCCGCAGCCGCCTATGCCGCCGGCGGCCGCGAGGCGCTGCTGCGGCTGTCGAAATCCGGCAGCGGTGCGGCCAAACTGCTCGGCCAGATGAAATGATCCGATAGCTGCTTTACGGATCGAGATGGACGATGCCCATCTGCTTGAGCAGTGTCAGATTATCTTCGATATGCCAGTTGTCGACGATCTTGCCGTCTTCGACCTTCACAAGGTCGGTGGCGATGAAATTGATCTCTTGGCCATTGCCCTGCGTCTGTCCGAGCTTACCGGTGAAATGGCCGGTGAATTTCATGTGCACGGTGACGTAACTTCCCGCGACGATCATCTTTTCTACCCCGACGGCGAGGTCGGGCACCGCGCCGCGGAACTGCCGGGAGGCGAAGGCCGGTCCCTCAGGTCCCTGCGGTCGACCCGGCGGCAGCGTGCGATCGGTGAAGTTGGCGGCGACCGCTTGCTTCAGCAACGTCTCGTCGCCCGTATTCCAGAAATCGTAGAAGGCGCGGACGGCTTTCAAGTTGGTCGCGGCTTGCGCATCGCCGAGCGGGGACGCGACGACGAGATCGTCGATCTTGACGCCTTCCGCGGCGAGCGCCGGCGTGCACATCAAGGCCACCAGCGTCGCCACAACGGGACTGGTTCTACCCGGCATTGCGCTGCTCCCGATTTTGCGGATGACCCATCGCGCCGAAGCGCTAGCGGGACGTCGTTGCCGTTCTCGCCACCGCATCCAACGCGCCAGTCATGATACCGACCGCTGGCTCGGCTCCGCTCAGCCTGTGGCGTTTCGCAAGCCAGGCCGGATCATTGTAGGAAAGCCAAGTCTTGCCGGCCTCATCCTGCCAGACCAGCGCCTTCAGCGGCAGGTCGATCCCGATCGTCTGAACCGATTGTATCAGCGGCGTTCCGGCCTTGGCATTGCCGAAGATCAAAACCTCGGTCGGCCGCAGCAACAGCCCAGCCGCGCTCGCGCCTGCGGCATGATCGATACGGGCAAACACGGTCATTCCCTTGGCCTTCACCTCGGCCTCGAGCCTGTCCATGGTATCTTTCGGCCCGTAATTGCTTGGGATCGTCGTCAGTCCGTCTGCCGCCATGGCGCGCTCCAGGGTTGTCCGGCTGCGATCAGATCGAAGATTAATGAACTCGGGTTGACAACGCCACGCAGCTTTTCGCCTCGAGAGCCTTTTGGGCGCCGCGGCAAGCTTTTTACCGCCGATCCCACTATATTGAAATCATGCCTACCCTGATCGCCGGCGCCGTCGCCGTCATTGTTATTTATTTGCTGCTGCAGATGTTTCGCGCGGCCAATCCGGTCGTGCTTGCGCGCGCCATCAAGATCGGCGGCGGCATTGTCGCGCTCGCGGTCGCCGCCTTTACCGGCATCAAGGGCGAACTTGCGGTGGCCGTGCCGCTCGGCATTTTTGGCGCCGGGCTATTGGGCTGGTCGCCATTCGGGGGATCGGGCTTCCCCAATTTCGGCGCGATGTTTGGCGGTGCGGGTGCTCAGCGTTCGGCGGGACAGACCTCGCGGGTGCGCTCGCAGTTCCTCGATATGATCCTCGATCACGATAGCGGCGAGCTGCGCGGTCAGATCGTGGCCGGGCCGCATGCCGGCCATTTCCTGGAGGAATTTGACCTGTCGCAACTGACCGCGATGATCCCGGGCTTCGATGCCGAGAGCGTGCCGTTACTTGAAAGCTATCTGGACCGCCGGTTTCCCGCCTGGCGTCAGGACGCGCAGGGAAACACGGCAGGGGGGCAGAGCCGCCCGGCGTCGAGCGGCAAAATGACGGACGAGGAGGCTTACCAGATCCTTGGCCTGCAGCCGGGGGCGGGGCGCGACGAAATTGGGCGAGCGCACCGCGCGCTCATGAAGAAATTGCATCCCGACCAGGGGGGGTCGACGTACCTCGCCGCCCGTGTAAACGAGGCCAAGGATACTTTGCTTCGCACGCATCACAGCTAACTCCGGGAACGCTACCAAACACCGCGAACCGCGAGTTGCCTCTGTTCTAC
>WNFI01697030.1_pt1 | contig 11955 bp, 12 predicted proteins | sample 5400471 | NCBI WGS metagenome assembly WNFI01 (sample SAMN13153348, study PRJNA577476) | soil metagenome | isolation source: 100 cm saprolite on Douglas fir-dominated hillslope | place: USA:California | collected 2013-09-17 | reverse complement strand
CTTCACGCCGACGACCATTCCATGTTCCGCGAGGGGCTGGGATTTTTTCTCAGGCTGCTCGATGCCCAGGTCGTGCCGCTCGAGGCCGGCAATCTGCGCTCGACGCTGGACAAGCTTGCGCTGGAGTCGCCGGTCGACCTGCTGCTGCTCGATCTGGAGATGCCGGGCATGAACGGACTCGAAGGCTTCCACGCCATACGCAGGCGTTACCCGGATCTGCCGATCGTGATCGTTTCAGGCGTCAACGACGCGCGCATCATCCGCACGCTCATCGACGGCGGCGCGCGCGGTTACATTCCGAAGCTTGCCGGCAGCGAGCAACTGATGGAGGCCCTGCGCCGCATTCTGCAGGGCGAAATCTACCTGCCCGACTCGCTGTTTATACCGGCTCCCCTTTCCGTGGCCGACGGCGACAAAGCGTCGCCCCTGACCACCCGACAGCAGGAGATTCTTCCGTTGCTGGCCGAAGGCATGCCCAACAAACTGATCGCGGATACGCTGGGGGTCACGGAAGGGACCATCAAGCAACATTTGAAGGATTTGTTCCGGCGCCTCGGCGCGAGCAACCGCACTCAGGCGGTCAAAGAAGCGCGCCGCAAGGGGTTGCTGCAAAGGTAAGTCAATGTTCTGAGCACAGACGCGCAGGGCCGATAACGCGATCCTGTACCGGCCGGGCCGCCGGTGGGGACCCAAAAAAAAGAAGGCAGGTCGCCCTGCCTTCCCTTGTTTGCCTGCCTGAACCGGATTGATATGCGGGTTCAGTTACTGCGCTGGCTTGGCTGCCGGTGCCTTCTTTTTCTTCTTGGCGGCCTTCTTTTCGCTGTCCACGGCACGAGCCGGTTTGGTCGAGGCGCCGCCGGATTTCACGGAACCGTCGTCGACCGCGCGGGCCGGTTTGTTCGAGGCGCCGCCCGACTTCACTGCACCGTCGTCGAGCGCACGGCCCGGCTTGTCCGAAGCGCCGGCTGATTTCACGGAACCGTCATCGATTGCACGGGCCGGTTTGTTCGAGGCACCACCCGACTTGACTGCGCTGTCGTCGAGCGCACGGGCCGGTTTGGTCGAGGGGCCACCTGACTTGACGTCGTCGGCCGAGTAGCTCGGCAGCGACAGCATCAGAATGCTGGCTGCGGCCAGCGCGGGAATCAATATACGCATGCAAATCTCCTTAGTCATTGGTCTACCGTTGCCTGCCGGCAGTTATGGAACAGGGCCGTCACGGTTGATTCTTGTGCGAAGCCCGGAAGCAGGCGTTCTTCCGGACGCAATACTCTCAACAATCCGTGGGCACCGCCATTCCGCATTCGGGGCAAGGGCTATAACTTTGGTGATAAGTCGCGGACCGGGATTGCGGCAGAAGACGGCGATCTGGCCAAATTCCCGTCAGAACTTGCCCAGGTGCAAGCCCGCGTCCACGAGGATCGACTCGCCGGTGACCAGGTCGGCGCCCTCGATCAGCCAGAGCGCGACCTCGGCCACGTCGCCGGGACTTGCGGCCTTTGCCAGCGGCACGGTCTTCTCGTAATTGGACTTGAATCTGGCGTATTCCTCTTTGCTGAATCGTTCGAGATGCCAGCGCGTTTCGATCAGGCCCGGACAAACCGCATTGACTCGAATTTCCGGCGCGAGGGAACGAGCCAGCGCAAGCGTCATCGCATTCAGCGCGCCCTTGGAGGCGACATAGGCGGTCGATGACCCAATGCCCATGACGCCGGATATGGAGGAGATGTTCACGATCGCGCCTTTGCCTTGTTTTTTCATCGCAGGCACGCAGGCGCGGATCATCTGATAGGGGCCGATGACATTTACCGCATAGATGCGCTGGAAATCTGCCGCGTCGAGGCCGTCAAGATCGCTGGCAGCGGCGAATTTGGTAATGCCGGCGTTGTTGATCAACGCATCGATGCGCCCCCACTTGTCGAGCGCGCCCCTGGCGAGTGCGCGGCAGTCGGCGTCCTGGCCTACGTCGCCTTTGATCATGATCGCTTCCGTGCCGGCGGATTTGCAGGCGTCCACGGTTTGCCTCGCGTCCTGTTCGCTCTTGGTGTAGTTGACGACGACGCTGCAGCCCTTGCCTGCGAGCTGAATCGCACAAGCTGCACCGGTGCCGGTAGCCGAGCCGGTGACGATGCAAACTGCTCCTTCGAGCTTCATGGTTCTTCCCCCTGAGGATCGTGACGAACGCCGGATAAGGACCCCTTTGGCGCCAGCGCTGCTGCATTCGCCGCGTATTATCCCCGAGCCGTGCCGGTCCCGCACTTCGGGCTTGGCAAAAAGCAAAGGCCCGCAACGCGGGCCTTTCTATCTTTGCAAATGCCTTGTGTTGCCGGCGTCACTTCACCGTATAGCCGCGTCCTTCCAGGCACGCGCCGATCGCCCTCATATAGTCCGGATCCATTTGTCCGCCGGCATTCGCAGGATCGTAACCGGTCTGGCTCACCGCCCAACTGTTGCATTCGCCGCGATCGCGGTTTTGCTGGTCGGCGTTCTGCCCCTGGCGGGGGTAAATGAACAACTGGTTGCCGCTGGCTTGCGCCACCGTCGCGGGCGAAACCGCGGGTATGGAAGGCGGGGCGCTCGCGCCCGGCACGGGGGCGATTTGTTGAACGCCATTAGCAACCGGACCCAGTTCAGTAACCGCGTTGTCGGGGGAAACCGGCGTTCCCGGCGGCGGTGCCATCGCAATCGTGCCCGCTGGCGGCGCGACCACGGTATAACCCTGCGGACCAGGCGCATAGTAGACGTCATTGGCGTAATAGTACGGATAGGGTCCCACCCAGACCCGGGTATAAAACGACGGCAGAAACGGAACCATGACACCAAATGGCGGGCGCACCACGACGTAAGCATTGCGCACCGTCCGATACCAGATGCCACCGGAGAAATAGAATTGTTGTCCGCCGTGCACTAGCAGGTGCGGGTGCGGTGGCAGCATGCCGAACTGGTGCCCAATCGGCGGATAATAATGATCATGGTGGTAGCGCGAATCGCGGAATTCCTCGCGGCGGAATTCGTGCTCGCGGAATTCATGCGCTCGATATTCACGCTCGCGATAGCCGCGCTCGTCGGCGTGGACGGGACGAGGGATTCCCGCCACGCACGACAGCGCAAGCAAGGCTGCGATTGCAGCCCGTACACTGAATGCTCGAGTGGATGACGCGGTTTGGTTGGAGGACATGACTGGCTCCTGTGATGTTGCTCAGCGCGGGGTCACGGCGACATTCACCCGCAACTGGTTGCCCGGGTCGTACGGCAGCCGGGACGAGAAGCGCTGGCCGCCGTATTCGTATGTCACCATATAGCCGGTAGTAACGGCCTGGAAGTTGTCCACCTGTCGGCAGCGCTGCACCGGCGCCGTGGTTGTGACCGTGGCGTTGGCGTTGTTCTGGTTGGCGACTGCGTCGCCGGCGACGGCGCCCACGCCGGCACCGACTGCGGCGCCTGCTATCCGGCCGTTGCCGCGGCCGACCTGGGCGCCCAGCAATCCGCCTGCGACACCGCCGATGATGGCGCCGAGATAGTTGCGTTGCTGCGGCGCAGCCTGGGTCACCTGCTGCGTTTCGGTCCAGCACTGCTGCGTCGGGTGATTTACCTGTTCCGTAATCGGCGCGACCCCGACTACGTTGGCTGTTGCCTCGAATGCGTGAGCGTTGACCTGGGTAACCGCCAGCACGGATGCGACGGCTATCGATATCTTTTTTATGAACTTATCCCTCCTGGCTTGAGTGCAGACTCGAATACTGCTGTGGGCTTTAACGCATTGGAAGGGGGCCGGTTGATTGAATTTTGTAACGTAGTGTCAGAAACCAGGTGACCGAGGCGAGAGTCGAGATTGACCGCGATTCGCTCTCCGGCATTGGGATTTTCCGTTTAACCTTTTCTCTTTCCTCTCGCCTCTCGCTTCATCTGCATTTCAGGCACAATCCCGCCCGGTGAGGAGCGAACAACAAAATAACAACGACGTGATGCACGGCGGGGTGGATTCCCCTTATGCGTGGACACGGCTGGTGCTGGCGCTGATGCTGTCGACCATCGGCGGCGTCGGCATGTGGTCGGTGGTCGTGGCGCTGCCGGCGGTGCAGGCCGAGTTCGGGGTTGCGCGCGCGGATGCTTCGCTTCCCTACACGCTGACAATGTTGGGCTTCGGCGTCGGCGGCATTGTTCTGGGCCGCATGACGGATCGTTTCGGAATCCTGCCGCCGCTCATCGTCGGGATCCTCTGTCTCACGCTCGGGTATGCCGCGGCCGCGTCGGCTTCGACGCTCTGGCAATACTCGATCGCCCACGGACTGCTCATCGGTTTCGGCAGTTCGGCGACTTTCTCACCTTTGCTTGCCGATATGTCGCACTGGTTCGTCCGCAGGCGCGGTATCGCCGTGGCCATCATCGCCAGCGGAAACTACCTCGCCGGCACCCTGTGGCCATCGATCGTTCAGCATTTCATCGAGACGAGCGGATGGCGGCAGACTTTTTTCGGCATCTCGATCTTCTGCGCCGCCACCATGCTGCCGCTGGTGCTCGCCCTGCGCCGGCGGGCGCCGGCGGTCCATGATTCCACATCCCTGTCGGCGCGTGACTCGGCCATGCGCAGCCGTCCGCTGGGACTGTCGCCGCTGGCCTTGCAGAACCTGCTGATCATCGCGGGCGTAGGCTGCTGTGTTGCGATGTCCATGCCGCAGGTGCATCTGGTCGCCTACTGCTCGGATCTCGGTTATGGTGCCGCGCGCGGGGCACAGATGCTGTCGCTTCTGCTCGGATGCGGCATCGTCAGCCGCCTTATCTTCGGCTGGATCTCCGACCGCATCGGCGGATTGCGCACGCTGATGATCGGATCGGGCATGCAGTGCTTCGCGCTAATACTGTTCCTGCCGTTCGACGGGCTCGCGTCGCTATACGTGATCTCGGCCTTGTTCGGCCTGTTCCAGGGGGGCATCGTGCCGTCTTACGCGATGATCATCCGCGAGTACTTCTCTCCGAAAGAGGCCGGCGCGCGCATCGGCATCGTGATTACGGCAACGATGGTGGGCATGGCGCTGGGCGGCTGGATGTCAGGGGTGATATTCGACTTGGCGGGTTCGTACCGGATGGCGTTCCTCAATGGCATCGCGTGGAACCTCGTGAACATGGCCATCGCAGTGCTGCTGCTGAGCAGAAGCAGGAGACAGAGAAGGGCCGTGGCTGGAGCATAGTGTCCGGTGACGTGCGCGAAAGCAATGAACTGGTGGTGACCGGGGCCAGGGGCAATCCACAATGGAGGAAAAGACATGACCACATCAAGATCGCGCCGCCGCTTTCTCGCGGCCGCTTCCGCATCGACCGCGTTCGTCTGCGCCGGTGTTCCCTTGCGTGTGCGGGCGCAGAACACGATCGCGTTGCGCGTCTCCTCGTCGCTTACCGCCGACCAGAATTCCGCGCATTACATCTGGTACCAGCGTTTCGCCGCCAGTTTGAAATCCGCGATGGGCACCAGAATCGCGGCCGATTTTTTTCCGAACAGCCAGCTTGGCAAGGAAGCCGATGTGGTGCAGCAGGTCAAGGTCGGATCGATCGACATCATGTTGACCGGTTCTTCGATCTGGGCCACCGTCGCACCGGAGTTCGGCATGCTGGACCTGGGCTATGTGTTCGACAGCTACGCGCACATGGCCAGGGCGCTCGATAGCGGCGTAGGGGCGAGCCTTGCGGAAATCCTGCGCGGCCGTACCGGCTGCACGATCATGGGGTGGGGATCGCATTTCGCGGCGCGCAGCGTCTATACCAAGGCGCCGGTCCTGTCGCTGGCGGAGCTCAAAGGCGTGAAGCTGCGCGTATTGCCGACCAGCGCATTCATCGACACCTTCAAGCTGATGGGCGCGGTGCCAACACCGATCCCGTTCAATGAGCTGTATACCGCCGTGCAGACGGGTGTCGTCGACGGCTTCGAGCACGATGCGTCGACCGTGCTCGCCACCAAACTCTACGAGGTGACGCGGCACTGCTTCCTGACCGAGCACCTGTTCCCGCCCATGGTCGCGGTGATCGGCAAGCGCGGCCTCGACAGGATCCCTGCGGACGTTCGCGTGGCCTTCCTTCAGGCAGCGCAGGAGGCGAGCCTGTATCAACGTGCACAGGCGGCGGAGAAGGGCCGCGCGGCGTTCGAGGAGTTGAAGAAGCTCGGTATCGCTTTCCACCCCATGGCCAAGGCAGAGCGCGACGCATTGCGCAAGCAGATGGAATCGCAGCTCTGGCCTGCGTTTGCAGACCAGTATCCGCCCACCAAATCCCTGTTCAAAGCGATCGCGGCCGCGCGTTAGGTCAACAGGCGCACGCCCGGGCGAAGCATGAAACACAAAGCCGCCTACGTCTTGCAGTTCGCCAGGCCACGCACCGCACATCATGCCCTGGGCCGGCTGCTGGCCGCGACGGAGATTTTTGCGGCGCTCGTGTTGGCGACGGACGTGCTGGTGGTGTTGTGTTCGGTCATCTGGCGCTATTTCCTGCACGACCCGGTGGATTGGGCGGAAGAAATCGCGCGCGCCCTGATGGGCATGCAGGTCTTCCTCGGTGCGGCGACGACGCTGGCCCGGGTCCAGCATGTCGGGATCGACAGCTTCCGTAATTTGTTCCCCGCCCGCTGGCGGGTGGTGCTGATTCAACTCTGCCACTGGATCATCGTCGTGGTGGCGATCGCGCTGTTGATGTCTTCCTGCGCCCTGTTTTCCGATTCGCGCGGACAGACCACGCCGATCGGCCTGCCGCAATGGATCTATATCGGCCCGGTCGTGATCGGAGCCGCGCTCATGCTGCTGTTCGGCATGGCCAGCGCGTTTGACGGCCCCGGCAGAACCGTCTGCGGTACGCTGGCCGTGGCGGCAGCGCTGGCGACTGCGGTCTGGGCGTGGAATGCCGCAATGCCCGCGCAGGCGATCACCCCCGTAATGTTGCTTGCCATCGGCTTCGTGCTGAGCATCGTCGCCGGTCTGCCGATCGCATTCGCGCTGGCGTTTTCTGCCTTGCTTTACTTCCTGGCCGATCCGTCCCTGCCGATGCTGGTGTACTCACAGCAGGTGCTGTCGGGCATGGATCATTTCGTGTTGCTGGCGATCCCCTTTTTCGTGCTGGCCGGCCTGCTGATGGAGGCGAACGGCATGTCGTCTCGGCTGATCGAGCTGTTGTTGCGCATGTTCGGGCGCGTGCGCGGCGGCTTGAACCTGATCATCATCACCGCGACTGCGTTTTTCTCCGGCGTGTCCGGGTCGAAGCTGGCCGACGTCGCGGCCGTCGGCGGCATCATCATGCCCGCGGTACGCCGCACCAGGCAGGACCCGAACGATGCTGCGGGGCTGCTGGCTGCCTCGGCCGTCATGGCGGAGACCATCCCGCCCTGCATCAACATGATCATCATGGGGTTCGTCGCCAACATTTCCATCGGCGGCTTGTTCATTGCCGGGCTGGTGCCCGCGGCCTTCATGGCGCTGTCTCTGGCGCTGGTCGTCTATGCGTTCGGTTCGCGCATCGATCCCGATGCTGCATTCGAAAAGCGCAGAGCCCTGGTGCCGCTGATCGGCGGGGCGCTGGTCGGCCTGGTCATGATCGCGATGATCGGAAAAGGGGTCACGTCTGGCGTTGCAACCTCGACCGAGGTTTCCGCCTTCGCGGTCGTTTACGCGCTGCTGGTGGGCGGGCTGGCGTTCCGCGAGCTGACCTTGCGCAGCGTGCTGGACCTGTTCGTGCGCTCGGCCTCGATGGCCGGGAGCATTCTATTCATCGTCGCGGCGGCATCGAGCGTGTCCTTCGCGCTCACCATCCAGCAGATCCCGCAGCAGTTGTCCGGATTCATGATGGAACTGGGCCATCGTTTCGGCGCGGACGGCTTCGTCCTCGCCTCGACCCTGCTGATGATTGCATTCGGTGCGATCCTCGAGGGCGCACCGGCGCTGATCATTTTTGGTCCGCTGCTGACCCCGATTGCGCTGCAACTCGGCGTCTCGCCGCTGCATTTCGGGACCGTCATGGTGGTGGCGATGGGACTGGGATTGTTTTCCCCGCCGGTCGGGCTGGGGTTGTTCGCGACCTGCTCGATCACCGGCACCGAGTTGAAGGACGTGGTGCGGCCGATGGCGAAATATCTCGCGGTGCTGTTCGTGGCACTCCTGGTGCTCGTGTTCGTGCCGGCGTTTTCGCTCTGGTTGCCGGCGCGCTTCGGTTTCCGCTGATTCGGATTAAGGAATAGCTCTCACCGCTGAGGACGCGGAGGACGCAGAGGAAAGGCAGGAGGAAACCGATTCGACGGTCAAAACGTTGCATCGGCGGTCACTTTGGCAGCCGGCAATAATTTAATCCCCACGTTTTTCCTCTCTTGTTTTTCCTCCGCGTCCTCTGCGTCCTCCGCGGTGAGAGCGTGGTCGTGGATATCGCGTTAGCGGAAAACAGCGGTCAACCCATTTAGTGGAGTTGGGGTTTCTTCAGGAAGTCGTTACGGTCGACCGATTGCAGGCGCACGTTGAGCAGCGAGCCTTCGCGCGCCAGCGTCAGCGGAATTTCCGTGCCGGCCGCGCCGAGCCCCCAGATTCTGCGGAACAGGTCTGCCAGAGAGGACACGCGCTGTCCGGCGACCTCGAGCACCATGTCGCCCTCGCGAATGCCGGCGCGGTGCGCCGGCCCGTCCGCGGCCAGTCCGCCGACGACGATCTGCCTGCCGGCTTGCGCCGCATACATTCCCAGCCAGGGGCGGGGCGCGCGGCCCGAACGTCCCAGGTTGAGCATGTCGTTCAGGATCGGTTCGAGCAGGTCGATCGGCACGACCATGTTGCCTTGCAACGGTTTGCCGTCGTGCGCTTCCTCCACCAGCAGCGAACCGATACCCAGCAGCCGGCCATCCATCCCCACTACCGCGGCACCTCCCCACTGCGGATGCGCGGGCGCGGTGAACAATGCTTCGTCGAGCACGTATTCCCAGTAACCGGCGAATTCGCGTCGGGCGATGATTTGCGCTTTCAATGCATGCGCGCGGCCACCGTGGCCGATGACGAGGACGTGGTCTCCGATTGCGCAGGAGGTCGCGCTGCCGCGCGGCAGCGCTGTTACGCCGAGACGGCCCAGCGGTTGCACCAGTCCGAATCCGGTGGCCTGGTCGTAAGCCAGCGGGTAACCCGCGACCGCCAGGCCGCTATTGGTGGTCAGCCAGATGCTGCTGGCCTCCGTGATGAGGTAGCCGATGGTGAGAACGAGGCCATCGTCGCGGATGACAATGCCGTTGCCGGCGCGTTCGGTGCCGAGGATGGATGCCGTGAAGGCATCTTCCGGGATTTCCGAGCGCAACTGCACGACGGCGTCGAGCGCCGGGTCGAGGTCGAACCGCAATTCATCCTGCTGCGGTTGCACGCCCTTAGGAAATGCCCAGTTGCCCTGTTCGGCCATGAATCAATCCGCATCGTGTGCGCCGATTGGCGGCAATGCGGAATGTTACGCGATTCCCCGGGCCTGTGAAGATTCAGGCGGGCTGAAGTTTCGCTGCGATGCGCGCTTCGCGGATCGGCAGGTTGACCAGGGCTGCGAAAGCGGCGAGCCCGGCATCGAGGTACCACATGAGCGTGTAATCACCGAGGTTGACGACGGCGAGCCCGCCCAGCCACGCGCCGAGGAAGGCGCCGATCTGGTGCGACAGCAGCGTCAGGCCGAACAGGGTTGCCAGGTAGCGTGCGCCGAAAAGTTTGCCGACGATGGTCGCAGTGGGCGGCACCGTTGCAAGCCAGGTCAGCCCGAGTCCCGCAGCGAAGACATAGAACGTTAGCGCGGTCTTCGGCGCAGCCAGATAGGCCAGGATCAGCGCCGTGCGCGAGCCGTACATCCAGAACAGAATGTATTTGCTGCGAAACCTCTGTGTTCCGAAGCCGGCCAGCAGGCTGCCTGCAATGTTCGCCAGGCCTATGATGGCGAGCGACCAGCTCGCCACCTGCGCCGACAGTCCACACAACTGCACTTCGCCCGGCAGATGCGTGACCAGGAAGGCGATATGGAATCCGCAGGTGAAGAAACCGGCATGCAGCAGCAGGTAGCTGCGGTCTTTCATTGCGTCGCGCAGCGCGGCCCGCATTCCCTTGTCAGCGGGATTGACCGCCACCGAACGGGCCTGTTCCGAAGCCGTTGCCGGTTTGCCGCGCAGCGCGCGGGTGATCGGCAGCGCCGCCAGCGCGATCAATGCGATCGACCACATCGCGTCCATCCAGCCTAGCGCGCTGATCAGTTTTTGCGTAATCGGTGCGAATACGAACTGGCCGAACGATCCGCCGGCATTGATGATGCCGGCGGCCATGCCGCGCTTTTCCGGCGGCATATGCCGCGCCGCAGATCCGATCAGCACCGAGAAGCTCCCCGCGCCGGAACCCGCGGCGACCAGGATGCCGAGCGAGAAAATCAGCCCGGCGGAAGTCGTCATGAAGGGCGTGATTGCAGAGCCGAGCGCCAGCAGGAGGATGCCGCCGACGAGCACGCGCCCCGGACCATAGCGGTCGGCAATCGCCCCTGCGATCGGCTGGACCGCGCCCCAGACGAACTGGCCTATCGCCATGGCCAGGCTGATCGTGGCGATGCCGAGTCCGGTCGAGGTATTGAGCGGCGACAGGAACAGGCCCTGGGACTGGCGCGAACCCATGGTTACCATCAACAGCGCGGCGGCCAGCAGAACGATTAACCAGTAGGACCGTGCTTCGTTGCGGGAAGACATGATTAGTTATCCTCGGGGAGGGCGGGCTTGAGGCGCGACAAGGCCTGATCGAGCTGCGCATGGAAGTTGGCGACGAAATCCTGGCCGAGGTGCCGCTCGAGCGCGAGCTGCGCCTCGCGCCAATGTTTGCGCGCCACGCTGCGGGCGCGGGTCCCGCTCGCCGTGCGGACGAACAGGCGCTGCCTCGCATCGGCGCCGGACGATTCGGCAACCCAACCTTGCTCCAGCAGGGGTTGCAGGCTGCGCGTCAGCGTGGTGCGATCGATTTCCATGCGGTCGGCCAGCTCGGTCAGCGCTTGCGGCATCTCGGACAACTGCGCGAGCAGCGAATACTGGGAAAGCTTCAGTCCACTGTCGCGCATGTGGTGTTCGTAGAACGCGGTGACGCGACGCGTCAGGCGGCGCAGCTTTGCCCCGGTGCAGGCGGTGGGGGCTTGCCGATAGCGCGTGTCGACGGCAACCGATGTTTGCACCCCGCGAACGGATTTCGGGCGCGCGGCGGTCGTGGTGCTGCTCACGGCTGAAACGGAACAATAACGTGCATATGCACGTACTTTAGCACAATGTGCCGATGGGTTGGAAGGCGAGGACAACGGCCGCTTTTCTGTCGCAGGAAAGGCCCCCGATGCTTGCGTGATCGGGAGCGAGGGGGCCGCGGTTTCGCCAGCTGCTATCTACGCAGGCGTTGCGCGAACGACCCACTGCAGAGGCTTGGCATTGTGTACTGCCTGCTGGACGTCCGCCCCCGTAGCTTCGGCCAGTGCCTTTATTCCGACCAGCACGCTGTCACGAAAAGGTTCCTCGAAGACGCGCTCCGTACCCTCGACTATTCGGAAACCGGAGGACTGAAATAACTCGCCGATCGTCATTTTTGTAAACCACCGGATGTGGGTGCGATCGAAAAGACCGTCATCCTCGTACTTGAGCATCCCGCAATTCAGCTTGGCCTGGAAGCTCCAGTGTTGCGCATTGGGAATGCACGCAACGACCGACGCGTCTGCCGACAGGGCGCCGCGCAACCGGCGCAGAACGGACCAGGGATCGTACAGATGTTCGAGCACGTCCGCGAAGACCCAGCAATCCGCGGGAAAAAGTGTGCCGAATACGCGATCCTCCATCTTCTCGATGTCGTCCACGATGACCCTTGTGCACGACGATCGAGCTGCGTTTGCATAGTCGGCATCCACTTCGATGCCGATGTATTCGCAACCCGGCGTCTGCTCCAGGTACGCCTTTGCCAGTGCGCCGCT
>WNFI01500132.1_pt2 | contig 11955 bp, 15 predicted proteins | sample 5400471 | NCBI WGS metagenome assembly WNFI01 (sample SAMN13153348, study PRJNA577476) | soil metagenome | isolation source: 100 cm saprolite on Douglas fir-dominated hillslope | place: USA:California | collected 2013-09-17 | reverse complement strand
GCGTTGCCGGTGTCCCACTGAAAACCGGTGCACTGAGCCAGGTCGTCGGGGAAGCCGGGCACATCATATGTATATGCTGAATATATACGACGTGTCAAGCGCGGAACGGCGCGACCGGTCGGCTCCACTTTGCCGCTACTTTGCTGCTCCGTGAACGCCGATGGGGCCAACGCGGCCCGAACGGGCCGATGCCGGAGCACAAGACGGCCGACCCGCATGGGGCCGGCCGTCTTCTAGGGGGGGCGTGGCGCTTACGAATCGCCCGGGCGGCGAGGAAGATCCTGGCGAAGGATGGCCTCCGCTCAGGCGAGTTTCGTCTTCAGATGGTCAGACAGACGAAGGGTCAGGGCGACCAGCGTCAATGTGGGGTTGGGGGCGCCACTCGTCGGATACACCGACGAACCAGCCACGTATAGGTTGCCGAATCCATGCACTCGGCAGTTGGCGTCGACGACACCATATCTAGGATCGTCGTGCATCCGCGTCGTGCCCATGTGATGCCAACCACCGCTCAGCGTGCTGGGCCACGTGCCGTCGTCGCGAGCCACCCAGTCGAGCATCTGCACGCGACCCACCGCGCTCCGCCCGAATTCGCGGCCCAGCACCTCGTAGAACACCCGGAAGGAGCGTCGGTCCAGGTCCGTCAGCCGCCACTCCAATCTCGCGCGCGGCATCCCCACCGCGTCGCGTTCGGTGCTGAGTGTGACGCGTGAGTCCGGGTTGGGTGCCTGCTCCTGTCGAGTGGCGAGGTGATAGGGGGGCCCACTCTCCCGTGCGCGATCCACTCCCTGATCGCCTCGACTAACTCGGGCGTCCACTGCTGGAAGGTGCTCTTGGCCTCTTCGTCGGGAGCCCCCGGCGCCAGGGACACCGTGGCGTTGAGGATCCGCTGCTCGCGCTGCGCCGCCGCACTCAGCGCCAGCTCGCCGCGCGCCTTCGTCACGCCGAACTGGATCGCGTACATTTTCGTGTTCGCGGCTTCGGGATTCGCCAGAACGAGATGCCCGCCGGGCATTTCGAGGTGCTCCATGAAGTACCGCCCGACGACGTCGTGCGCGTTCCCGAGCCCGGCTGGCGCCCGTCGGTTCGACGCGAGCAGCAGGCGCGCGTTCTGGATGCTGCAGCAGGCCAATACGTAATGCGCCGCGCGCGCCGTGTGCTCCTTGCCATCGAGCGTGCGCACCCGCAACCCCGCAACGCTGGTCAGGGACTCATTCGGGTCCAGCTCGCACACGTTGGCGTGGGTGTACAGGTGCACGTTGGGCGCCCCGACGATCGCGTCCCGATACCGCGTGCCAAACCGCGTGGGGGTGCTGAACTGCCACATCTTGGTCCAGGCTACCCCCGGATCGAGCGGTAGGGGGACCAGCGAGGGATCGCGCTGCTGCCAACTGCTCGCCGCATACTCGTACGGCCCGAGCTCGAGGACGGGCTGGGCGCGCGCGTAGAATGGGTCCAGGGCTGCCCGGCGAATGGGCCACCCGCTGTGCGGCACCCAGTCCCGTCGTTCAAAGTCGATCGGATCCAGTGTCGAGCAGAACCCGGCCCAATGACCAGTGGTGCCGCCGAAGTAATGGAGCCGCGCGGCCTGAAGCGGATAGTACGGCAGACCGACGTTCTCGCCGCGGTAGAGGTCCTGCGTCGCCGCTTCGTACTCAAGGCCGCCGCCTTCCAGCAGGAGGACCTTGCGCCACGACCCGATCCACTCAAGCGCCATGCTGATGCCGGCCGCGCCGGCGCCAATGATGCAGAGGTCGCCTTCAAGCAAGCTGCCGTTCGGCAGGGTTCGCGCGTCGATGTGCATGAAGGGACGCCGCTGCCTCAGGAGGGGAGAAAGGAGAAGAGGGCACTTTGGCGCGCCTCAGTCGCCGAGAGTACCCATCCCTGCACCACGATCGTCCGTCCGGCGGCGAAGTCCTCCGCCACCATGTCGACCACCGGTGGGCCCGGCAGCCACGGAACACGCGATGGCCAAGGTCGCGCCGCGAGGATGGCAGCGTACAGCGCTTGCCTCTCGTGCTCGGCGGGCACCATGTCGCGATAGCACAGGCCGATCTCACGCACCACATCCGGTCCGAGGATGGAGATCAGATCAGGCTGCGCTAGCTCATGCAGGGCGAACGAAGCGCCGGCGCCGGCTCCGCGCACCCCACTCGGTAGGCTTGCCACCAGCGCACTGGTTCCACTCACGTGGAGAAACTGCCGCCGGTTCATCGCCATAGACGAGGTCCGTGATCCAAGGCGAGGTGTGAGGACGGCACGGCAGCGAAGCGAGCCGTCGCAGAAGTGGCAGGGCAATATCCGCCTTCCGGGAGGCTGCGCAAGGCGGACCCGCTACGCCGAACTCTGGCGGACCCTCGCCTCGGACGTCACTCTCGGGCCCGGCGCCGGCCGCGTGCAGGGTGGTGAGGCGGGCGTCCGGTATCAGCCGCCCGAGACCCGCTTCTGGCTACGCCTCGCCTACCGCGTGGACGACGCGCTGGTAGGGGTCATGGCGCGCAGCGAAACCGTGGAAGCCGTGCTGGTGTCGGTCGGCGTGGGCCTGCCCTGAGGGGTCCGGCCGCGCTAGCGCGGCGGCCGGTCGCCGCTCGGTCCGTCCACCCGCGGCACCAGCCGGTACAGCGTCTCACCCCGGCGGATCATGCCAAACTGCTCGCGCGCCGCGCGCTCCTGGGCCACCGGGTCGGTCTCGAGCGCGTGCGCCAGCTGCTGCAGCGAGTCGAGCTGCAGCTCGAGCTCTCGCACCGCCTGGCGCTCGTCGGCCAGCTGGCGGCGCAGCTTGAGCCAGTCTTGCGTGCTGTATTCGCCTGCCTCGAACGCGAGCGCCGCGAGCACCAGCGCCGCCGCGATGCCGATCAGGCGCGCGCGCGTCACAATCCGTACAGGTGGCGGCCCGGGTAGTAGGCCGCGTCGCCCAGCTCTTCGGCGATGCGCAGCAGCTGGTTGTACTTCGCGACCCGGTCGGTGCGCGACGCGCTCCCCGTCTTGATCTGACCCACGCCCGCCGCGACCGCGAGGTCGGCGATGAACGTGTCCTCGGTCTCGCCCGAGCGGTGCGAGATCACCGCGCCGTAGCCGTTGGAGCGGGCGTGCTCGATGCACTGCAAGGTCTCGGTGAGCGTGCCCCGTCCAGTCGTCCTCGCCCAGGCCGTCCTCGATCGAGACGATCGGGTAGCGGTCGATCCAGGACTTGTAGAGCGCGATCATCTCGTCCGCCGATTTCGATGCGGCGCCGCTTTTCTTGAACACGTACGTACCGTCCTGATACAGCTCCGACGCCGCTGGATCGAGGGCGATCGCCACGTCCTTGCCCGGCTCGAAGCCCGCGCCCTCGATTCCGGCAATCACCGCCTCGAGCGCCGCCTCGTCGCTCGGCAGGTTGGGGGCGAAGCCGCCCTCGTCGCCCACCGCGGTCGCGAGGTTCCGCTTGGCGAGCACCTTCTTCAAGCCGTGGAACACCTCGACTCCGATCCGCAGACCCTCCGCGAAGTTCTCGGCGCCGATCGGAACGATCATGAACTCCTGGAAATCCACGTTATTCGCCGCGTGCGCCCCGCCGTTCAAGACGTTCATCATCGGGACCGGCAGCACGTTGCGCACCGGCCCGCCGAGGTAGCGATACAGCGGGAGTCCCGTGTCCTGGGCGGCCGCGCGCGCCACGGCGAGCGACGCCGACAGGATCGCGTTCGCGCCGAGGTGGCTCTTGTTGGGCGTGCCGTCCAAGTCGAGCATGGCGTAGTCCACCGTCATCTGGTCCTCGGCCGCCATGCCCTCGAGCCGCGGGGCGATGACCTCGTTGACGTTCTTCACGGCCTCGAGGACCCCCTTAAATGATCGTGCTCATGGTGGCCCTACCCTAGCGGCCGGGGGCGTCCGCGTCAACGCGCGCTTGGAGCTCGAGGACCGCCGCGCGCACGCGCTCCCGCAGCGCGCGGCGCTGCGCCAGCGTCATCCCGATGGTGGATACGGGGTCGCCGATCTCGATCCGGATCGGTCGGGGCCGCAGCAGGCGGCGTCCCTTCGGCATAATGGCGAACGTGTCCCGCACGTACGCCGGCACGACCGGGGTCTGGGCGGCGATCGCCAGCCCGAAGGGCGCGTTCTTGAAGGGCAACAGCTCGCCCGTGCGGCTGCGGGTGCCTTCGGGAAACACGACCGCGGAGACACCGCTCCGGAGCACGTCCGCAGCCCGCTCGTAGCCCGTGAGCGCTCGGGCGGGGTGGGCGCGGTCGATCATGATATGGCCGGCGGTGACCATGGCGGGGCCCACCAGCGGGATGCGCGACAGTTCCTGCTTCGCCACGAAGCGCACCGACCCGGGCAGGGTGGCCGCGAGGGCCCAGATATCGAACATGGAGGAGTGGTTGGAGGCGTAGACGACCGGCCCGGCGGGAATGCGTTCGAGCCCCGACACCCGGACCGGCGTCCCCGCCGCGCGCAACAGCTGGCGCGACCAGTCGGTCGTCCCCCAGTCGTAGATCCCGCCCGGCCGGCGCTTCACGCCGAGCAGGGCCGCCCCGATCACCCCCGTCGCGTGCACGATGCTCGAGAGGACGAGGACGACGTAGAACCACGCGGTGCGCATCATCGCGGCGCAAAGTGATCGAAGCCTGCGGGCGTCGCGACCGGGCGTCCGCCGCGGCTGAGCTGCACGCCTGAGCCCGCGGCGCAGCGCCCGATTCGCGTCAGCGCGACGCCCGTCGCGCGGCGGAACGCGCGGGCCATGCGCGCGTCGAACCGCCGCGGGAGCGCGACGAGCAGTTCGTACTCCTCGCCGCTCACGAGCGCGGCCCGAGGCGCCGCGCCTGGCCAGCACGGCACATCCTCGAGCGCAATCTCGACCCGGACGCCCGACGCCGCGGCGAGGTGCCCGGCGTCGCCGGCGAGGCCGTCGGACAGATCGATCATGGCGTGCGCGCCGTGACGCGCGAGCCAGCGCCCCGCGGCGATCCGGGGCACGGGGCGCGCGAAGCGCCGCCGCAGGGCCGGGGTCAGGCGCCGCCCGGCCCGCAAGGCCGCGAGTGCGAGGCTCGCGCCCCCGAGCCGTCCCGTCACCCACACGCCGTCGCCCGCCCGCGCGCCGCTGCGGCGCACGGGCCGCGCGGCGAAGCCCAGGACACACACGTCGACCAGGTAGCGTGGCGAGCGCACCAAGTCGCCCCCGAGCACGCCGGCCCCGACACTGCGGGCGGCGGCGCCGACGCCGGCCATCAGCTCGGCGCCCGGGTCGCGCCGCGCCGCGCCGCGCCCCCGCCGCACTCGCGGCAACCCCAGCGACACGAGGACCCCGATCGGCTGGGCCCCTTCCGCCGCCAAGTCCGACAGCGCCGCCGCCGCCGCCCGCCACCCGATCTCCCGCCACGCGAGCCATGCGGTGCGGAAGTGCACGCCTTCGAGCGAGAGGTCGATGCTGACGGCGAGGGTGCGTCCCCCGAGGTCGAGCAGGGCGGTATCGTCGCCCAGCCCGCGGCCTCGGGCACCGAGCCGCGCGAAGATCGCGCGCAGGCGATCGAACTCTCCGCCCGCTCCCAGGCGGAGCGCCCTCATTCCGTCTCCGGCGGCTCCAGCACCGTCAGCACCGGGGGCTCGTGGGGCGGCGGATTCGACCACGCCCGCCAGATGTCGGGGAGCGCGGCGAGCACGTCGGCGGGCCGGAGCGAGCGCGCCGTCCACTGGCGGGCGCCCTGCTCCGCGGCCCGGCCGAGCGCGTGAGCGCCGAGCGCCGCCGCCTCGGGCCCCGCACTGCCGCGGGCCAGGAAGGCGCCGATGAAGCCTGCCAGCAGGTCCCCCGACCCGCCCGTCGCGAGGCCGGGATTGCCGCTCGCCACCACGTGGATGGGGCCGCGCAGGTCTGCGATCACGGTGGGCACGCCCTTCAGGAGGACGGTCCCCTTCACTCGTTGCGCGGCGCGCGCCACGGCGGCCCAGCGGTCGTTGGCCGCTTGATCGGCGAGCTGATCGCCGAACTGGGCCCGGAACTCCCCGAGATGGGGCGTCAGGACGACCGGCCGCTCGGCCGGCCCCGAGAACAGGGTCAGCGCATCGGCGTCGAGCACCGTGGGTACCGGGCGGCGCGCGAGCACCGCCTGAAGGAACGGCGCGCGGGGCGGCTCGCGACCGAGGCCCGGGCCCACGACCAGCGCGTCCGCCCACTCGATGGCGTCGGCCGCCTGGGGCTCGAGCTCGGGCCCGAGCACCGATTCGACCGTGAGGACATCGGGGAGGCTGGCGCGCGCGGCGGCGATCGTCTCCGCCGCGGCCACGAGTTTCACGAGGCCCGCGCCCGCGGCCAGCGCCGCCCGCGCGGCGTGCAGGGCGGCGCCCGTCATGCCGCGCGCTCCGCCCACGACGGTCACGCGGCCGCGGTCGCCCTTGTGCATCGTGGGCGGCGCGTACCGGGCCGTGCGCCTCGCCGCTCGACAGGTCGAGCCCCGTGGGTCCGTCGACCGCGACGATCGGGGCGCCGTAGGTGACGAGCCGCTGGGCCAGCGCGAGCACGTCGCCCCGGGCCGGGCCGCTCGCGCCCGTGCCGAGCACGGCATCCACGGCGACGGCAGCCGCAGGCCACGGTTCCTCGCGCCCGATCTCGCGCACGCCGTCGACGCGCGCGAGCGCCCGATTGTCGATGGCATCGTCGGTCTTCGGATCGAGGGCGGCGACCCACACCGGCACGCCGCTCGCGTGTAGCGCGCGCGCGGTCACCCAGCCGTCGCCGCCGTTGTTCCCTGCCCCGGCGGCGACCAGCGCCCCACCGGTGAGCACGCCGGGATAGGCGTGAGCGATGATGTGGGCCACGGCGCGGCCGGCGGCCTCCATCAGCACACGTGTCGGGATGCGGTACTGGGTGCGGGCGACCGAGTCCCAGGCGGCGGCCTCGGTGGCGGACAGCACCGGGATCGGGTTCACGCGATTACCACCCCTCCGTAGCCCACGACGGCGTCATCGTCCCCGCTCACCATGCCGGAGTGACTGTAGTGCACCACCTCGGCCGCGCGAGCACCGAGCGCCCGCGTCGCCGCGAGCACGGTCGCCGCGGCGGCCCGGCCGCACATCGAGATCCGCTCGCGGCGGCAGCGCGTGAGCAGCTCGGCGCCATCGAGTGCCGCAACCGCCGCGAGTGCGCGCCGGTCCTTGGACTCCGACGTCGCCGCCGGCTCGTAGTGATTCAAGTCGCTCGACGCGAGCAGCAAGACGGGATCGGGCCAGGCGTCGACGAGCCCGGCGAGCGCCTCGCCCAATCCGAGGCAGCGGTCCCACGCGTCCCATGCGAGCACGAGCGGGACGATGCGCACGTCGGCGCGCCTGAGCTGGAGGAACGGCAGCTCCACCTCCACCGCGTGCTCGTGGGCGTGCGCCGCGTGGTCCGCGCCCACGAGCGGCGACGCTTGGAGTAGTGCCCGCGCGAACGCGTCGTCCACCGCGACGTCGCCGAGCGGCGTGCGGAAGGCACCCGCCTCCCACAGCGACGCACCGCCCGGCGCCCGGCACACGCCGGTGTGATTGGGCGCCACAATCACGACGAGCGGCGGGACGTCGAGCCGGGCGAACACGTGCGCCGCCGTGAGGCCGGAGTAGAGGTAGCCCGCGTGCGGCGCCACCGCCCCGCGCGCCGACCGCGGCCGCGCGGGGCCGACCGCGTCGAACAGCTCCCGCACCGTGCGCTCGAGCTGCGCTGGCACCTCCGGGTAGAAGCGCCCGCTCACCGCAGGCGCACGCACGGCATCCAAGCTTACTTGAAGCTCTGGCCGATCGCGCGACCGAACGAGATCTCTCCGTTATCGATACGGATATTGAAGCCGCACTCCGGGTTGCTGCAGACCCAGGCCTTATAGGTGATCGGCGCGCCGTCGCGACCGTAATCCGACAACGGGATGAGGAGACCTTGCTGACACTTCCTGCAGGCGGGCCATGCCCGGACATCGTCCATGCGGCACCCCCTCGACCGATCCAACCCCGACCCCGACCCCCGCTAGCCGCGCTCCACGCCGGGCCAGCGGTAGCCCGTGCGAAACACTTCGGCGAACTCGAACACCCGCTCGAAGTCCTCGCGCTTGTCGCTCGGCTGGCGCGCGAGCAGACCGACGTCGATGAGCGAGAACACGATGCAGCCCAGGTCGAGCGTGCTCGTGACGCCCCAGTGCGCCAGGACGGTCGGCGCAAGCAACCCGAACTGCTCGAGCGCGAAATCGCGGCAGGCCCAGGCGAGCTCGGCGCCCGACAAGTGGCGTCGCGCCGGCAGCCGGGTCTGGGCGTACTCGAGCGCGGCGAGCACGAACACGTAGGCGCGTTCGTGGAAGCGTCCGTCCTGCCGCCCGATGCGCTGGAAGGCCTCTTCGAGCGTCGCGAAGTCGTTCACGGCCGGGCCTCCGTCGGCCCCGACGGCCGCGCTCGCAGCGTGACGGGCCGGGACTGGCGCGGCTCGAGCAGGGCGTAATCCAGCACCTCGTCGATCGTCTCGACCGGCCTGATCTCGAGCAACTGTTTCACTTCGTCCGGGACCTCCACCAAGTCGCTCTGGTTGCGCGCCGGCACGAGCACCGTCTTCACGCCGGCCCGGGCCGCTGCCGTCAGCTTCTCTTTCAGCCCGCCGATCGGGAGCACCCGTCCGCGCAGCGTGAGCTCGCCGGTCATCGCGACGTCGTGCCGCGACGGCCGCCGGCACAAGAGCGAGGCGAGCGCCGCCGCGATCGCGATCCCCGCCGACGGGCCGTCCTTGGGCACCGCCCCGGCCGGCAAGTGGAGGTGCACGTCGCTCTGGGTGAACGCCTCGAGCGGGATCCCCAGGGCCCCGGCGCGCGCCCGCAGCAGGCTCCACGCCGCTTGCGCCGATTCCTTCATCACGTCGCCCAGCTGGCCGGTGAGCGTGATCTGGCCCTTGCCGGGCATCTGGATGGCCTCGATGAACATGATGTCGCCGCCCACCGGTGTCCACGCGAGGCCCGTGGCCACGCCCACCTCGGGGCTCCGCCCCGCTACCTCGTTCTGCACCTTGGGCTGGCCGGCGTACTTCTCCAGCGTCTTGGCGGTGATCTTGACCGCCGCGGCCCGGCCCTCGACCACGTCGAGCGCGGCCTTGCGCAGCACGCCCTGGATCTCGCGCTCGAGCTGGCGCACCCCGGCTTCCCGTCCAGCGCGGCCTTGCGCAAGACGCCCTGGATCTCGCGCTCGAGCTGGCGCACCCCGGCTTCCCGCGTGTACTCGGCGATCAGTCGCTCGAGCGCGCCGTCGGCGACGCTCGCCCGCTCGCCGGTGAGCCCCGTCTCTTTCAGCTGCCGCGGCAGCAGGTAGCGCTTGGCGATCGCCAGCTTCTCGCCCGGCGTGTAGCCGGGCAAGGTGAGAACCTCCATGCGATCGAGCAAGGGATCAGGGATCGGGGCCAGGCTGTTCGCGGTGGCGATAAACATCGCGCCCGAGAGGTCGAAGGGGACCTCGAGGTAGTGATCGACGAAGGCGCCGTTTTGGGCCGGGTCGAGCACCTCGAGCAGGGCGGCCGTCGGATCGCCGCGCACGTCGGCGCCCATCTTGTCCACTTCGTCGAGCATCAGCAGGGGGTTGCGCGTCTCGCAGCGCTGCAGCGCGTGGATGATGCGCCCCGGGAGGGCCCCGACGTAGGTGCGGCGGTGGCCGCGCACCTCGGCCTCATCGCGCACGCCGCCGAGCGAGACGCGGGTAAAGCGCCGTCCCAGGGCCTCCGCGATGCTCTGGCCCAGCGATGTCTTCCCCACGCCGGGGGGGCCGACGAAGCACATGATGCTCCCGCGCGCCGTCGGGTTCAGGGTGCGCACGGCGAGATACTCGAGGATCCGCTCCTTGACCGGCTTCAGGTCGAAGTGGTCGCGGTCGAGGATGTCGCGCGCCGCCTTCAGGTCGAGCCGGTCCACCGAGGTGCGGCCCCACGGCAGCGTCGCGAACACCTCGAGGTAGGTGCGCGCCACGTGGTACTCGGCCGACTGGGGCGACATCTGGCGTAGCCGCTTGAGCTCGCGCTCGGCGACCTTCTTGGCCTCCTCGTGGAGCCCGGCCTGCTCGAGGCGGTGCCCGAGCTCGCTCAGCTCGTCGTCGCCCTCGTCTTCCCCGAGCTCCTGGCGAATCACGCGCAGCTGCTCGCGCAGCACGTATTCGCGTTGGTTCTGATCGAGCCGGGTGCGCACCTTCTCCTGGATCTGGCTCCCGACCTCGAGCACCTGCAATTCCTGGCCGAGCAGCTCGGCCAGCCGCTCGAGCCGACGGTTGACGTCGTCGAGGGCGAGCAGCTCGGCCTTGGGCGGGAGCGCCAGGTCCAAGTTCGCGGCCACGAAGTCGGCGAGCTTGCCCGCGTCGGTGATCCCGACGAGGACCTCGTGCAACTCCTCGCCCAGGTAGGGGGCGATGTCGATCACGCGGGAGAACTGGGCGTGGACGGTGCGCTTCAGCGCCTCGGTGCGCGCGTCGTCCGGCTGGACCGTGGTGAGCGTTTCGTAGCGTGCCACGAGCCAATGCTCGGCCGGCAGGACCTCCACGAGCCGGGCCCGCTCCAAGCCCTGCACCATGACCCGCACCGAGCCGTCGCCCAGCTTGAGCATCCGCACCACCGTACCGAGCGTCCCGACTTCGTACAGCTCGTCGGCGCGGGCCTGCATCACCGCCCCCTCGGGCGGCTCCGTCCCTCCGACCGGCTTCACCACGCCGAGCAGCAGCCGCTTATTCCCCTGCACGACCTCGTCGATCAGCTGCACGGCGTGGGGGTCGGTGAGCGCCATCGGCAGCACGACGTGCGGGTACACGACGAGCTGACCGAGCGGCAGGACCGGGAGGCGGTCCACTTTACTGCACCCGCACCGATTGCGGGCCCGACTGCCGGGTCGGGAACTTGGTGAGCCGGACCTCGAGGAACCCCTGCTCGTAGGTGGCGCGGATGCTCTCGGGATCGACGGGCACGGGCAAGCGGAAGCGGCGCTCGAATTGCCCGACCTGCACTTCCATCGCGTGGTAGTGCGGCTTCCCCTGGTGCGCCCGCGCCGTGCGCTCCCCCGCGATGGCCAGGATCCCGTCGGCGTACTCGACGGTGAAGTCCTCGGAGCGCATCCCCGCGATGTCCATGTAGACCACGAGCACGTCGTCGGTCTCGAAGATGTCGGTCGGTGGTTTCCACTTCGACGACGCCACGAAGCCGACGGGGCGGCCGTGCGCCACCTCGTTGAAGTAGACCTCGAGCTCCTCCGCCGGATGCACCGTGAAGGATCCCGAGCCCCGGGGGGGCCGGCCCGAGGAGCCGCTGCTCTCAGCCATGCTGGGCCACCACCGCGGCCCGGGCCGGCGCCGCGTATAGGGGGAACTGCTCGGTCAGCTCGCGCACCTCGTCCTTCGCGCGCGCCGCGGTCGCGGCGTCCTTCTGGGTGAGCACGGTGTCGATCAGTTGCGCCACGAGTCGCATCTCCCTCTCGGTGAAACCGCGCGTCGTCACGGCCGGCGTGCCGATCCGGATCCCGCTCGTCACGAACGCCGTCTGCGGATCACCAGGAATCGTGTTCTTGTTGACCGTGATCCCGGCCCGGTCGAGCAGCTCCTGGGCCTCCTTGCCGGTCACGCGCTTGGCGCGGAGGTCCACGAGCATGAGGTGCGTATCCGTCCCGCCCGACACGATCGCGTAGCCGCGCGCCACGAGCTCGGCGGCGAGCGTCTGGGCGTTCGTCACGACCTGCCGCGCGTACGCCTTGAACGCGGGCGTCAGGGCCTCGCCCAGGGCGACGGCCTTGGCGGCGATGACGTGCTCGAGCGGTCCCCCCTGGAGGCCCGGGAACACCTGCTTGTCTACGTCCTTGCCGAACCGCTCCTCACACAGGATCAGGCCGCCGCGTGGGCCCCGCAGCGTCTTGTGGGTCGTGGTCGTAACGATCTGGGCGTGTGGCACGGGCGACGGGTGGATGCCCGCGGCGACGAGCCCGGCGAAGTGGGCCATGTCCACGATCAGGGTGG
>WNFI01061919.1_pt1 | contig 11956 bp, 8 predicted proteins | sample 5400471 | NCBI WGS metagenome assembly WNFI01 (sample SAMN13153348, study PRJNA577476) | soil metagenome | isolation source: 100 cm saprolite on Douglas fir-dominated hillslope | place: USA:California | collected 2013-09-17 | reverse complement strand
GGTGGCGGCGGTGGGCGTGGCGGCCATGGTGGCGGTGGCGGGCGCGGCGGAGATCGCGGCGACCGCGGCAACCGCTGGTAAGTAGGTAGGTCGAATTTGAAAGTGGAGCGCCCCGGCTGGGGCCGGGCGCTTCAGTCCTCCCTGAGAATCTTCTAGGGTAGTTCTGTGTCGACCATCTGTCGTTAGGCTCTCACGTTCGGCGACTTGGTTCGTCCAATCCAATTACAGGTCCGTGGCCGAGATACTGCTCGGTGCGGGTAGGTGTGCGCAAAACGGAAGGCGCGCTGGTCAACGCGAAACAATTTGTCCCGTAACGTGTTTGAAACAACAAGCAAGGAAAATAAGAAGCCGACCGGTTTATGGAGTATATGAATAGGCCGGAGAGCGGTGGCGCTGTTCCCTGGAAGAGAAGGCGCGGCAGCAGAATGGTGAACCTTATTGACCGCGCTTGCATCAAAAGAGTTGAAGCGCGCGTATTAGCAGATAGGATGGCCCCGAACCGATCGGGGTCGAGCAACAAATGACCACTTGGCACAAACGCGATTGGGAACAGTTTTACGAGCTGGCGCGGCGCCCCTGGCGGCGTCACCGTCCGCCCCGGCCGGTGTATCCGACGGGAATTAATCGCGTGCTGCCCGCGCAGGGTTTCAGTTTGTCGGAGCTGGACGACGCAGGCGTGGATCTCGACCTAGCTGAGCGACTTGGCCTGCCCGTCGATGCGGGGCGCATCGGCGCCTACGGCCCAAACGTCACCGTTCTGCGTGATTTCATCCGATCTTCCCGCCAGCCGCGGTAAATCCCTTCACGACTTAATTCGAAATACGCGCAAGTGTGTTTGTGTGCAGCGCAGAAACCACGTAAAATAAGGGTTTCGAGCTCAAGTCGATGCCTACACTGTTCCATATCATCTCGAATTCGCCGGCGATCCCGATGCCTGCGCCGGACGCGCATCCGCGGCCGGATTGGCTGCGCGTCAAGTTTTTTGGCGGCGAGCGCTATCAGGATTTGAAGCGCACCATGCGCACGCTCGATTTGCACACGGTTTGCGAAAGCGCGCGCTGCCCGAACATGGGCGAGTGCTGGGAACATGGCACCGCTACTTTCATGATTCTAGGAGATATTTGCACGCGCGCATGCGGGTTCTGCGCCGTGCCTTCGGGCAAGCCAGTTGGCCCTCCGGATGAGGACGAGCCGTTTCGTGTGGCGGAAGCCGTGGCGAAGATGGGATTGCGTTACGCGGTGGTGACTTCCGTGAACCGCGACGACCAACCCGACGGCGGCGCACACATCTTCGCGCGCACCATCGAGGAAATTCGGCGGCGCGTTCCGGGCTGCAAGGTCGAGGTGCTGATTCCTGATTTTCGCGGAGATTGGCATGCGCTAGACGTCGTTCTTGCGGTGCGCCCGGACATTCTCAACCACAACACAGAAACCGTGCCGCGCCTCTACCGGCAGGTGCGCAAGGGCGCGGTGTATGAGCGGTCGCTCGAGCTGTTGCGTCGTTCCAAGGAAGGGTGTCCGGAAGTGCCGACGAAGACCGGCCTGATGCTCGGGCTCGGTGAAGAAAAGGACGAAGTCCTCGCTACCATGCGGGACCTCGCCGCGCAGGGCACGGATATCCTGACGCTCGGGCAGTACTTGCAGCCAACTCGCGAGCACCTGCCAATTGTTCGCTACGTTCATCCCAACGAATTTGCAGAATACAAAGTGCTGGGCGAAGCCATGGGCTTCAAACACGTCGAAGCCGGCCCGCTGGTGCGCTCTTCTTACCACGCCTTCGACCAAGCCGAATCCGCAGTTAAATAGGACCGACCGTATCTGCGCGCCTCGTTGGCGGATCGTTGGCCTGAGATACGACGCTGATGTATGTCCGTCTATTGAATTATTTTGGTGCGGCAGTGGACCAATCGGTGAAGGGGACGGCGCGTCCGCCACGCACGACCGTTGGGAGTACATGATCCAAACCCTTGTGTTCTTTCGATGAATAGTTCAGCTTGAGCTGGGGCCCGAGGCCAAGGTCATGCTCGTGGATAGATTCGATACCTCGAATCAGCCCTTCCCGCGTCAAATCTTTCCCTGCTTTCTTCAGTCCTTCCACAAGCACCATCGCGTCGACGAAGCCTTCCAAACTTACGAAGTTGGGTTGTGCAGAGGGGAAGTATTTCGTCAGGGTGCGACGATACATGGCAACGGTCTTGAATTCTGTCAGGTAGTAGGGCGGCACGACTTGCGTAATCACGATGCCATCGGAGTCGGTGCCGGCCGCGGCGATTAAGTCGTCCGTGCCAACGAACGAAACCGTGAGGAACAACGGTTTCCAACCCTTGGCGTGCGACTGCTTGAGGATAGGGGCAACCGTATTCGCGGGCCCCACAAGCACGACGGCATCCGGCTTGGCTGCTCTTACGGTGTCGATCGCCCCGCCCACCTGCGCGGTCTGCCGTGGGTACGATGCCACCGCGATCGGCTCGGCGCCATGGGTCTTCAGGGCGGCCTTTACACCATCGAGAACCGCCGCGCCGAAGGCATCTTCGGGATAAATCACGCCGATTTTCTTGTAACCAAGCGTTCCCCACATGCCGTCAATCTGTTCGCGTGTTTCATCAAAATAGGACGCGCGAACGTTCACGATCCAGTGCCGCAGCGGCACGTAGAGCGTCTGCGCGCCGGTGAATAGTCCAACCAAGGGAATCTTGTTGCTCTCCGCCATCGGGATGTATTTCACGGCCGTAGGAGTGCCCACGAAAAAACCGAGTGCGAAAACGTTCTGCTCCATCAGGTGGTTGAAGCATGCTTCGGTCTTCGCCGGATCGTAACTGTCGTCGTAGGAGATGAGCTTCAGTTTGCGACCGTCCACGCCGCCGGCATCGTTGATCATGGAGAAATAGGCCTTGGCCCCGGTGACCGTTTCTGTTCCCAGGAAATGCGAGGGTCCATCGAGGGCCGAACACGATCCGATGAGAATTTCGCGCTCGGTTACGCCGGTCGCGCTTTGTGCTTGCAGCGGCGAAGAAACACAGAAAAGACACCCAATGAGCACACCAAGCCCCAAGACGTAGTTGGGCGTATCTTTTTTCATCTTTCTCTCCGTTTTTGAAACACGTTCCCCTGGGACGGATCTTCTATGCTTCTTATTTAGTCCTGCGTTGCCGCGATGTCAACGCGTTTGGTGTGATGCGAAGCGTGGCGGTAAGCACCGACACATGCGGTGGATACGAATGGGGACCAGTGGAGGGTGATGCGGCCAAGAAACTACTGCTTCATGCGTGGTCCAAATACCACAAGTCCTATGCCGGCGATCAGCAGAGTTATCGAGACCGCCGGCGGGATCTCCAAAGATTTCTCTTCGTTTACGGTTGCCTTGATGGGACCGATCTTGGCCACTTCTTCTTGTTGGTGGTAGTTGAAAATTGGGTGGACGAGGCCAATCACACCGAGCACCAGGAAGATGACTCCTAAGACGATGACCACGCGTTTCATAGCTCAGAACCTATCACAACCAGTGCACCCTGCGTGAGAAATGCATGTCGACACACCCTTCCGCCGGGTCGGCGCTTGGAGTGCATAGATTGGATTTCAGAAACTTACGAGCGGCTGGCAGCGGCAGCGGTCGCTGCTGCTGCTTTCTTGGCGGCCTTGGCTGCCGTGGAGGCTTTGCGGCGGCGCTTGGTCTTTGGCGGAGTCGCAGGAGCTTCGCCGATCAATTCGGCCGTCATAATGCTCGTCACGAACAGCTTGGGGCCATGATCGTCAAAATCAACGGCGGTGCGTTCCTGGTCGGAAGCGGTCACGATACCCAGTCCATACATATCATGCTTAATGGTTTGACCTTCCTGCATCACTTGCACAACGTCCTCCTTGACCGCTCTCGCTAATCATCTCGATTCGAATCTCTTGGCGACCAAGCCCCCGAACCGCTCGGCGGCTTTTCATCGCAACGGCTAAATGCCCGTAACGTTCTCAGCCTGAAGGCCCTTGGGGCCCTTCTTCACTTCAAATTCCACTGCCTGACCTTCGTTAAGGGTCTTGTAACCGTCCATCGCGATCGCCGAGAAGTGCACGAAAACATCTTCCCCCGTCTGGCGTTGGATGAATCCGAAGCCCTTTGAAGCGTTAAACCACTTGACTGTTCCCTGTTCCTTCACTTGCCAGCCTCACACGCGCAACCCCGACCGTGTCGAAGTTCGCGATATTGGAATTGCGTTGCGGCTCCTGATTCGTTTCCTAGTGACCTTAGAGGTGGTCCTTGCAGAGCCTCGAACTGCCACAAAGTATTCCAAGAGCAACAACCGCTATAATTATAGTACCACAAAAAGGACCGTCTGTCCACGGCTGCGAAGTGGGCGGCAAGAACGCCATAATCCTCGTAAATATATGAAAATAGAATAGTTATACGGCTTCTAGGGTCCTGCTGCAGATAGCGGGAGGCGCTAGTACCTTACTCTAGGGATTCGGGCTGAAGGTTCAAATCTCCTTCCCCAGAAGTCTTCTTCTGCCAATATTTGCCGACCCAAGCCTCCCAGCTCTTTCCGGCAGCCGTGTCCCTGCCGGTGAAAGCCAGCGCCGCTTGAATTATCCTTGAGAGTCACGGTAACATCGCCGCGATAGTCGAAGGCTTTTTCCAAAGCGATGTGCAACTCTTCTTCGGTGGCCAGTTTGGGCACCCACCCTTGCACGCTTTCATGAATGGTGCCGGGCGCGACTTCCAGAGTATCGGGATTAAGCGGAGACGTTTCCGATGTACTGGCGTTCGTAAACTGAGCGACGTGGCTGGGCCGGTCGGCGTGGCGCGGACCCGTCACGCCCGCGTCTCTTCGAGCTGGCTCTTGTCTGGTTGGATCTGAACAAGAGGGTTGTAGGAATGCACCGGTTTCGCTGGTTCATTCAGCATTGCCAGCGCGTCCGAATCGTTGTATTTGGTGGAGAGCTCAGCCTTTACCGTCGCCCACAGACCGCGCAGGCCGCTGAAGGTATGGTCCACAGCCGAGGCTTCGTAGCCACTGTGCACCATGCAGTTCGCGCACTTGGGATTGCCGGACTCCGTGCCGTAGTTCTGCCACTCGGTGGCGTCCAGCAGTTCCTGAAACGTATCGACATATCCGTCCTGCAATAGATAGCAAGGCTTTTGCCAGCCGAAGACGTTGTACGTAGGCATTCCCCACGGCGTGCAAGCATAGCTTCGCTTGCCCATCAGAAACTCGAGGAACAGCTTCGATTGGTTGAACTGCCAGCTCGCCTTGCGATTGGACAAAATGGCCCGGAACAAGCGCCGCGTGCGTGCCCGGCCGAGGAAGTGTTTCTGGTCCGGAGCCTTGTCATAGGAATAGCCGGGGGAAAGCATCATGCCTTCGACGCCCAGCTCCATCATTTCGTCGAAAAACGCGCGGACGCTCTTGGGGTCGGCGCCGTCGAACAATGTCGTGTTTGTGGTGACGCGGAAGCCTTGCTTAACCGCTTCGCGAATGCCCTCGATGGCCAGCTCATAGCCGCCCTCGCGGCAAACCGAAAAATCGTGGTGTTCTTTCTGCCCGTCCACGTGCACCGAGAACGTCAGATACTTGCTGGGCTTGAAAAGATGTAGTTTTTCCTTGAGTAGTAAGGCGTTGGTGCAGAGATAGATGTACTTCTTCCGCGCCACCAGGCCTTCGACGATCTTGTCAATCTCCGGGTGCATCAGCGGCTCGCCACCGGGAATAGAAACCATCGGCGTGCCGCACTCGTCCACAGCCTTGAAAGCGCTTGCGTCCCTTCAGCTTTTGCTTGAGGACGTAGGTTGCAACCGTCCACATTTGCGAAATCGGTACCGGCATCTTTCCTGCTTATCTCCAGAAATGGATACGGGTATACCGCGGCCCGCAGAATCTCCTCATATAACGGAGATCACAAGTCCCTATTGTAACCGAGAACCCGCGAATTCCGCTCGGCTGCTTTTACTCCGATGCAAGGGCCTGTTCCTTCGTGGCACGGTAAGTGCACTTTGGTATGGGATGCACCCTCCTGCGCAAACAGATTGCCGGCCCCCCCTGGAAGGCCGCGCCACCACTTCGGGGGTAGAATCGACCCGTATCCGAGACCAAGAAACTACAGCACTTATGCCCCGAAAGAACCTTCTCAGTTTATTCGGAGAATTCTCCCGCTTCGGCGGCGATGTAGCCGTCGCCCAAAGGCGCGGCTACCGTCGGGAAAAACTGACGTATACCGAGCTTTACGCCAGCGCACTTTTCTGGAATAACGCACTTGCCGGGCGCGGGGTCGCCCCCGGTGACCGTGTCCTTCTTTGGGGTTCCAATTCCGCTGAATGGGTTGCCTGCTTCTGGGGAATCCTCTTGCGGGGCGCCGTTGTTGTTCCGATGGACACGGCTGCGACATCCGATTTCGTTCAACGCGCGATTAAGGATGCCAGCGTGAAACTCATCTTGCGCGACCGTCAACAAACGGAACCGCCCGGCGCGCCACCCTCGATCATCATCAACGATTTCAAGGATGTCGTCGCGAGCACTCCCTCAGCCGCGGATTCGAATCCAGGTGATGCCTCCACACGAAGCACGATTGCGGAGATTCTCTACACTTCCGGAACCACGGCCGAGCCACGCGGAGTTGTTCTGACGCACGGAAATTTTCTGGCGAACCTGGAGCCGCTGGAGCACGGCATCGAAGAGTACCGGAAATACGAGCGCTGGTTCCACCCGTTGCGCTTCGTCACGCTGGTGCCGTTAAGCCACGTCTTCGGACAATTCATGGCACTATTCGTTCCGCCGCTTCTTGGAGTCGCGGTGGTCTTCGAACCCTCGAGCAATCCTGGCGAAATCATGCGCACCATCAAGCAAGAGCGCGCCACGGCGCTCATCGCCGTTCCGCGCATGCTCGACTTGCTCCATGCCGGAATTGAGAGGGAGCTCGAGGGCCAGGGCAAATCGCGGTGGCTGAAGCGCACCCTCGAAAATGCAAAAGGCAGAAGATTTCTCAAGCGCGCTTGGATGTATCGCCGAATCCACCGGCGTTTTGGCTGGAAGTTTTGGGCCTTCATCTCCGGCGGAGCGGCGCTTTCGAGTGAAACCGAGAATTTTCTTAAGCGCATGGGTTATGCCGTTGTCCAAGGTTACGGGATGACGGAAACAGCCTCTTTGATAAGCCTGAATCATCCCTTTCGCGCCACGGAAGGCTCTGTCGGCAAGATTCTTCCCGGCCGCGAATTCAAGCTCGCCGAAGACGGCGAAATCCTGGTCCGCGGCGAAAACGTTTCCAGCGGCTATTGGGAGCACGGAGCCGTTCGCTCCGCCGAACAGGAAGGCTGGTTGCGCACGGGCGATCTTGGCGAACTCGATGCCCAAGGCGATCTGCGTTTCCGCGGCCGCAAGAAAAATGTGATCGTCACGCCCGCCGGTCTCAACGTCTTTCCCGAGGACCTGGAAACCACTCTCCGCGCGCAATCCGACGTGCGCGATTGCGCGGTCATTCCCCTCGAAAGCGGCGGCAACTCCGAGCCCTGCGCAATACTCCTTTTGAATAACGCTGATCGTTCCGCCGCGCGCGCCGCTATCGATGGCGCAAACGCCGCGCTTGCCGAATACCAACGGATCCGAACGTGGCTCGTCTGGCCCGAGTTTGATTTTCCCCGCACACCCACGGGTAAGCCACGGCTTTCCGTCATCGCTGCCTGGGCCGCGCAAGTCCTCGACGGGCGGCAAACGGGTGCCCCCGAAAGTGTAGGGGCGGACTTTAGTCCGTCCTCCTCGCCAGGTGGCGCCCTCGACCTGCTACTGAAGAACTTTGGCGATTCGCAGGGTGGAGACGGGCGAGCCGGCAGTCACCTTGAAGAGGAGCTGAACCTCTCCTCCCTCGACCGGGTGGAGCTCTTGAGTGCGCTGGAGGAAAAGTTTCACGTGGAACTTAACGAAACCGCTTTCGCCAATGCCAAGACCGTCGCCGATGTCGCAAGCGTCCTGCAACAGCCGGCCGCGCGGCGCACCGAATACATTTATCCTCGCTGGACGCAGCGCGAACCCATTCGCTGGCTGCGGCTCACGGTCTATTACGCTCTCGTCTGGCCCGCTACCCAGATCCTCGGCCACCCACGCATCGTGGGCCGCGAGAATCTTTGCGGACTAAGCGGGCCTGCCCTTCTCGTTTCAAATCACATCACGCGCCGCGCCGATATCGGGCTGATTCTTGCCGCGTTGCCGGCGCGATACCGCCATCGCCTCGCCGCAGCCATGGGCGGCGAATCGCTGCAAAATATGCGCCGCCCACCGCGCGAATGGTTCTTCGCCAAGCGCTGGGCCTATCAACTCGGCTATTGGCTCGCGACCTTGGTGTTCAATATTTTCCCGCTCCCACAGTTTTCCGGCTTCCGCGAAAGCTTCCGCTTCGCTGGCGAATCCGTCGACCGCGGCTACAGCGTGCTCGTTTTTCCCGAAGGTGAAGTGAACAATTCCGAGGATGGCCGCATGGCCCCATTCCAGAGTGGCATCGGCCTTCTGGCAGAAAATCTTTGCATCCCCATCATTCCGATGCGGCTTGACGGCGTCTGGCAGATGAAGCGCGAGCACCGCCGCCTTGCCCACCTTGGCGAGATCACCGTGCACATCGGCGCTCCGGTAACCTTCCCATCCGGCACGACACCCGAGGAAATCGCTCGCCGCCTCGAATCGCTTGTGCACTCCTTGTCGGCGTGTCCGCCGCCGCGGGCTGCGCCCTATTGCTAGAGACCGCCCATGGCCAAGCCTCTGTAATTCTGCGCTCCTTTGGCGCATCCAAGAAGGACGCGGGCAAAGCCTCCCGCGCGGCTACAAGCAACAGGTTGGCTTCTGTGGCAAAATAGAAAGTTGATAGAACTGGATTTATGGCACACCGTACAACTCTCGAGGAAGATCACCCGGCAAGAACGCCGAAGGCCGCCAAGAAACCGGCTGCAGGCAACTCCGCGAAAACCGCCAGTAACGGGGAGCGCGAGCGCGTATTCGACGCTTTCCGCCGTTGGGGCTATCTGGAAGCAACTCTCGATCCTCTCGGCTTGTTTGAGCCGCTGAAGCACCCCGACCTGCATGTGCTTACCGGCGAGGTTGCTGAGGAAGCCCGCGGTGTCTACTGCAACACAATTGGGGCTGATTTCATGCATCTGTCGGAGCCGGAGCGACGGCACTGGATCGCTGAGCGGCTCGAAGCCCCTTCCAGCCCAGTTGACCAGCACAAAATTCTCGAGCGTCTGATTCGCGCCGATCTTTTCGAGCAGGTTTTGCAAGCGCGCTATCTCGGCACGAAGCGTTTCTCACTCGAAGGCGTCACCGCGCTCATCCCGCTTCTCGACTCGATCCTCGACGCTGCGGGCGAACACGGCGCGGAATCCTCAATCATGGCCATGAGCCACCGCGGGCGCCTGAACGTGATGGTTCACGCTGCGTGCAAATCTCCCCATGAAGTGGTCTCGGGATTCGAAGACGTCGATCCGCGCAGCGTTCTGGGTGCGGGCGACGTGAAATACCACGTCGGCGCTACCGGCACTTACGTCACGACCAGCGGCAAGGAAATCGGCATTCATCTGGTTTCGAATCCGAGTCACCTCGAAGCTGTCGATCCGGTGGCCGTTGGCCGGGCGCGCGCCAAGCAAACGCGCTATGGCTTGCGCGGGCCCTACGTGGACCGTTCGCGTGGAACTTTCAACAGAGTCGTTCCCGTCGTCATGCATGGCGACGCGGCTTTCGCGGGGCAGGGCATTTGGGCGGAAACGCTTAACTTTGCCGATCTCCGGGCTTATACCGTCGGCGGCACGGTCCACATCATCGTGAATAATCTCATCGGCTTCACCACTAAGCCGACGCAGGAACACTCTTCGCGCTTCGCTTCCGATGTAGCCAAGCGCCAGTCCGTGCCCATTTTCCATGTTAACGCGGAAGACCCCGACGCCGTTGTGCGCATCGGTACACTTGCGGCTGAGTATCGCGCGACGTTTGGCAGCGACGTGGTTGTTGACATTATCGGTTACCGCCGTCACGGCCACAGCGAAGTGGACGACCCGACCATCACTCAGCCGCTGCTTTACGAGCGCATTAGGAATCATGCGCCGCTCTGGAAGATTTACGCCGAACGCACCGGCATCGACCCGACGCAACTCGCGGAAGGGGTTCGAAAAGAATACGAGGAAGAACAGACCAAAGCCGGCGCGCTCAGAAAGATCCCGCAGCTCCGGAAGCTGCCGGAATACTGGGCGCCCTATAGCCACGGCCGTTACAAGCCGGAATATGAAGTGGACACCGGCCTCAGCCGCGAGAGGCTTGAAGAAATCACTGCCGGCTTGGTGCGCGTTCCGGATGGCTTTCATGTGCATCCCAAGATCGTGAAATTGCTCGAACAGCGGTCCGAGATGGGTCACGGAAAGCGTGCCGTGGACTACGGATTTGCAGAAGCGCTGGCGTTTGGTTCCATCGTTCTGGAAGGCAATCCCATCCGCCTGACCGGGCAGGATTCGCAACGCGGAACATTCAACCAGCGCCACTCCGTGCTGGTCGATACCGTGACCGAGCACGATTACCTTCCGCTCTGCCATCTTTCGCCCAATCAGGCTTTCTGCGAAATCTACAACTCTTCTCTTTCCGAGGCCGGCTGCCTCGGTTTTGAATACGGATTCAGCCGCGATTATCCCGAGGCGCTCGTTCTGTGGGAAGCGCAATTCGGGGATTTTGCCAATGGCGCGCAGGTGATCATCGACCAGTTCATCAGCGCGGGTGAAGATAAATGGAATTTGCCCGCCGGGATCGTGATGCTCCTGCCGCACGGCTACGAGGGCCAGGGACCGGAGCATTCCAGCGCGCGCATGGAGCGCTTCATGCAGCTCGCCGCTGAAGACAACATGCAAATCTGCCAGCCTTCGACCGCCGCGCAATACTTCCACATGCTGCGCCGCCAGGTGCGCCGCGCGTGGCGCAAGCCGTTGATCGTCTTCACACCCAAGAGCATGCTGCGCCATCCCGACGCCAGCTCAGTAATCGAGGAATTTACAAAGCCGCGCTTCCTACCCCTTGTTCCCGACCGCGAAGTGCAGGACGCTCGCCGCATCCTGATCGCCAGCGGAAAAGTCGGCCACGAGTTGCGCGCTGAACGCCGCCGCCGCGTCGCCCGCTCTGCGGGCGCCCAGGACAAGGACACCAATACCGCCATTTTCTTTCTTGACCAGCTGTACCCGCTGCCGCGCACGGAAATCGCCGCTGCCCTCGAAGAACATCCCAACGCGCGCGAAATCGTCTGGGTGCAGGAAGAACCCGGGAACATGGGAGCGGCAGGCTACATTTTGCCGCGATTCGAGCGCCTCGCGAAAGCCCGGGGGCTCAACTTTCGCTCCGTCAAGCGTTCCGCAAGCGCCAGCCCCGCAACCGGCTCCGCGAAGGCGCATGAATTGGAACAAAAGACGCTCCTTGCTCTGGCTTTCACAACTACAACCAGTGACTAGGCTTGCCCGGCTGTAACACACCATTCACATGCTTGTAAACGACGCGTTACCTAACCCAGCCGCTCGCCTGCGACAATTGGGCGTGTTGCGTCAAATCCCGAGAGATCAAAAACTTCCCAATGCCTATCGCAACTCGCCGTCCTACGGTACACTGCCGCCAAGCCGGCGTGCGGTACGTTCTACTTGCATGAAACGCATCCTTATTATCGAAGACGACCGCGATATCGTCGAACTGGTTCGTTACAATCTCGCGAACGAAGGCTTTCAGGTCAGTTCCGCCAACGACGGCAGTACCGGCCTGAGCACCTTGAAAAAAACGCCACCTGATCTGCTGCTTCTCGATCTCATGCTCCCGAAACTTTCCGGCCTGGAGATTTGCCGGGAGATTCGCCGGGATGATTCGCTTAATCGTTTGCCGATTCTCATGCTCACGGCGCGCGGCGAAGAAGCCGACCGCGTCGTAGGGCTCGAGATGGGGGCCGACGATTACGTGACCAAGCCCTTCAGCCCGCG
>WNFI01303194.1_pt1 | contig 11958 bp, 12 predicted proteins | sample 5400471 | NCBI WGS metagenome assembly WNFI01 (sample SAMN13153348, study PRJNA577476) | soil metagenome | isolation source: 100 cm saprolite on Douglas fir-dominated hillslope | place: USA:California | collected 2013-09-17 | reverse complement strand
TCACGTTGTCCCAGTCGGTCATGGCCTGATCCTAGGCGTCACCCTGCCGGAGCCGCACGCCGTCGCCGTCACCCCCGGCGGCACCTGGTGGTCCTGGGGCCAGCCATTCAATCCCGCCGCATGGCCCGAACTCATCGTCGAGGAGGCGTGGCTGTGCGCTGGCTAGTCGGCCACCCCGGGCCCCACTTCTCCGTCCACGACGTATACGAAGGCTGGGTCGAAGGCTTGCGGGCCGCCGGCGAAGAGGTCTACACCTTCAACCTCGGCGACCGGCTCGCCTTCTACGACGCGTCGCTCATCGAAGCCGGCGAACCCGACGCGGAAGGACGGGCCTGCGTCCGCAAGGCCATGAGCCGCGAGACCGCTATCGAGACTGCGGCCGACGGGATCTTCCGCACCCTGTATAAATGCTGGCCCCACGTCGTGCTCCTCATCTCCGCGTTCTTCACCCCGCCGTGGATGCTTGACCTGATCCGCGGCCGCGGCCACAAGATCGTCCTCCTCCACACCGAATCGCCCTACCAGGATGATGAGCAGCTGATTCGCGCCGCCTCCGCGCACATCAACCTGCTCAACGACCCCGTCAACCTGGCCGCCTACGCCAAACTCGGGCCAGCCGCGTACATGCCGCACGCGTACCGTGAAGCTGTCCACTACCCGCCAGGCCCCGGCGACCCGGTCGAGCATGACCTGGCGTTCGTCGGAACCGGATTCCCGTCCCGGGTGAAGTTCTTCGAGCAGATGAACCTCACTGGGCTGGACGTCAAGCTCGCCGGGCCGTGGCTCGACCTCCCCGAAGGCTCGCCGCTGCGGGACTGGACCGCAACTAACCCGGAAGGCTGCATCGATAACGGCGAGACCGCAGATATCTACCGGCGGGCACGGTGCGGCATCAACTTTTACCGCCGCGAAGGCGAGGAAACATTCGACGGGGAAGGCTGGGCGTGCGGTCCCCGCGAAATCGAACTCGCGGCGTGCGGCCTCTACTTCCTCCGTGACCCGCGACCCGAATCGGACGAGCTGTTCCCGATGCTGCCATCCTTCACCAGCCCCGGCGAAGCATCCGAACTGCTCCGGTGGGCACTCGCCCATCCGGAAGACCGCGCTGAGGCGGCAATGAAGGCCCGCATGGCAGTCGCTGACCGGACGTTCGCAAACCATGCCAGGAAGCTCCTGGCGATGCTCGGCAACTAGGAGACACAAGTGGCACGGCGACATGGCAGAAACGGACAGGTCTACGTAGGGCTGACCACGGCGGCAGCGGCATCCCCCATGCCATTCCAGGCGTCATGGACCATCAACATGGTCGTCGCCAAGCAGGACGTCACCGCGTTCGGTGACGGCAACATGGTGTATGTTGCGGGCCTGCCGGACGCTTCAGGGGACTTCGGCGGGTTCATGGATGACGCAACCAGCCAGACGTACATCGCGGCCGTCGACGGCCTCGCCCGCAACTTCTACCTGTACCCCGACGCCACCAACTCGCCCAACGTGTACTGGTTCGGCACAATTCTGCCGGACTTCTCTGCCGACGGCGCGATCGGCGGGGCCGTGAACTTCAAGTCCACGTGGAACGCTGCGAGTCGTGTGCAAAGGTATACTCCAGCTGGACTGAACACTTAGTTCTGTCTTATGATTGAGGCATGGAGACATGCTCAATCGGCGGCTGTGGTAAGGAGATCTATGCGCGCGGCTGGTGCGCTGCTCACTGGCAGCGGAACCGTCGCTATGGAGACCCGCTCATCGGCAGGGCCATGCATCTGCCACCGGGAACTTTGTGCTCAGTGGACAGCTGCGAGCGCCCCGTGTGTGCGCGCAGTTGGTGCGCGACGCATTATTACCGCTGGAAGCGGACCGGTGACGTCCAGGCCGACCTGCCAATTGACGAGCGGTTCGGCTGGCGCAAAGGCAAGTGGTCAATCGGCCGCGAGTGTTCCGTATCTGGCTGCGATGCTCACGCTGTGACGCGCGGATGGTGCGGCCGGCATTATCAGCGCTGGCAGACCCATGGTGATCCAGAGGCGCCGCTTCGCCGCGCACGTAACGGCAAAGGTTACCGCGGCCTGAACTCTGACGGCTACGTGGTCCTGAAGTTCGGGCCTCTGACCGTCATGGAGCACCGGCTTGTGATGGAGGAGGCCCTCGGCCGCCCCATGTTGCCCGAGGAGACGGTTCATCACAAGAACGGCGTGCGTGACGACAACCGGCCAGAGAACCTGGAACTGTGGGTGAGCACGCGATCAGGCCAGCGGGTGGCTGACCTGATCGCGTTCGTGGTGGAGCATTATCGCGGCGAGGTCGAATCGGCGCTTCGTGCTTGACCTGGCTGCGGTAGTCGCTGCTGCTGTGGCGGCACTTCAACCTGGCGATGCGTAGCGGGGCCGGAGATCCACGGCAGTTCGCTCAGTGCCTTCGCGGCCGGGAGTTTCGCGAAGTAGCCGGCGCCGAACCCGATGCACATGAGGACGTACCAGAACCGCTCGGCGCTGGTGAGGGTGGCGAGGCCGAAGTCGGCGAGGGCTTTCTTGACGGGGATCTTGCCGAAGTAGGCGGCGCCGAGCGCGATGTTGCCGAGGACATACCAGAATTTCTCGGCGGCGGTGAGCGCGGTCTTGCGGATCGCGTGGGTGGTCATGACTGGCCTTCTCCTCTGAGTGCACGCCGGAGGAGAAGGCTGACGGCAGCGGCGAGGGATATCCCGTGGCTGCCAGCGTAGGCACGGACCGCGTCCGTGATTTCCTCATCGATCCTGACGTGGATGTCTTTCTTCACAATCGCGATGGTACCAGACCGGTACCGGTCTGGGAAGGGTGCGTTCATGGCGAAGGTCACCATCAACTCGGAAATCTTCGATTTCGATCAGACCAAGCGGCCGATGCTCGAGGCGCTGACCATCGAGCAGGAACTGAAGATGCGCTACGTGGACTGGGAAACCGAGCTGCAGGGCGGGTCGGTCAGGGCGCTAGCCGGGTTCGTGTGGATGGTGTGGCACCGCGACGGCCGCGACGTCAGCATCGAGGACATCCTGTCCGGCACCGCCGAAGTGAATCTCGCCGAGGTGAATATCGAAGACGATGAAGGCGCCCCGGCCGCGGACCCTACTATCCCGCTCCCGGGTCCTTCACTTACGACCGCCGCAAGTACCTCGGCGCGTTCGCGGAAGTCTTCGGCATAAAGCCCTGGGAATGGCCGCGCCTCGACCAGGCCGAGGTCGAGGACCTGATCGACTACGTGGAAGAGAAGCGCGATAATCAGTGAGCGATTTCACGGTGGTCCTGAACCGCCCGGCGATCGAGTACCTGACCCGTGACCCGCGGAGCGAGCTGATCCGGCCGCTGCTGCAGGTGTCCGGCGAGGTAGTGGACCGCGGGGCGCAGCGGCGTGTCCCGGTCCGCACGGGTGCCCTGTATGACTCGGTGGCGCTCGTGTTCGGCGAGGACGCGCACGGCCCGTACGCGCGGATCCAGGCTGCCTGGTATGACGTGTTCCTGGAGAAGCCGGCCCGTCAGATGAAGCGTGCCCGCCGGTCGCTGCGGACCGCTTTGCGGGACATCCCGAGGCTGCTGTGATACGGCACCTGCTCGGGCACTTCCTGCTGGCGGTCATCCGGTTCTGCGGTGGCACTGAGGCCGAATGGCGGCCTCGGCATTTCGGCATGTACCGGGACCGTCATCACGCCGGCAAGGCATGCGGTGAGCCGTGGTTCGGGTCACGCACGCTGAAGCCTCTGACGTGGCCATGGGCTGAAGTCAGAGGTCTCTCCGATGCGGAATTTGCCCGGAGGCTGAGGCGATGACCCATCCGCTGGCGACAGCCTTTGTACTAATTCGCCCGACTACTACCGGGTTCGGGCCGACCCTGAAACGGGAACTCGACGGCGCGGCCGGGGCGGCGGGAAAGTCGGGCCGGAAGGCCGGCGAGTCGTGGACGAAGGGCTTCCAGAGTTCCTCGCTCACGAAGGCCGCGAAGAAGATCACTGAGGGCGTCATCGGGATCGGCGCGGCGTCGGTGTATGCGGCGGTGAAGTTCCAGACGTCGATGGCGAAACTGTCCACGCAGGCCGGGGTCAGCCAGGGGAAGATCGCGGGCCTGTCGGCCGGGGTGCTGAAGCTTGCCGGGCAGGTCGGGTTCTCCCCGGACTCATTGTCCGTGTCGCTGTACCACGTCGAGTCGAACTTCGAGTCCCTCGGGATCACGGGGCCGAAGGCCCTGAAGCTGGTGAAGATCGCGGCCGAAGGCGCGGCGGTGGGCGGTGCGGATTTGACCGACGTGACGAACGCGCTGACCGCCGTGGTCGCCTCGGGCATCAAGGGCGTCCACAGTTTCGCCGGCGCCATGGGGGTGCTGAACAAGATCGTCGGCGTCGGCGACATGAGCATGCAGGACCTGGCGGACGCGTTCGGCACCGGTGTTCTCGCCTCGGTGAAAGGCTTCGGCGTCACGATCAAGGACGCCGGGGCCGCTCTCGCTGTTTTCGGGGACAACAACATCCGCGGTGCGCACGCGGGGACGCAGCTGCGGATGGCGGTGATGGCCCTCGCCGCGCCGACGGCGGCCGGGGCGAAGTCGCTGGCCGCGCTCGGCATCAAGACCGGGCAGCTGGCGAGGGACATGCAGAAAGGCGGCCTGCGGCTCGCCCTCGAGGACCTCGTCAAGCGGATGCGCAGGGCGGGCATCTCCGCCGATCAGCAGGGCGCGATCATCACGACGGCGTTCGGCAAGAAAGCCGGCGTCGGCCTGTCGATCCTCGCCGGGCAGATGACCCGGTTCGAATCGAAGTACCCGGCGCTGTCGAAGGGTGCCGGGGAGTTCGGGAAGGCATGGGCGCAGACCCAGAAACTCGCCGGGCAGCAGTTCAAGGAACTGACCCAGGGGCTCGTGGCGATCGGCGTCAAGATCGGGACCAGGCTCCTGCCGCCGCTGATGGCGGTATTCGGTTTCATCCGCACGCACACGGGCCTGGTGCTGACCCTCGCCGGCATCGTGGCCGGCCTGGCCGTCGCGATCACGGCCGTATCCGTCGCGATCACGGTCTACGAGACGGCAATCAAGCTGGCGACGGCGGCGATGTGGCTGTTCGACCTGGCCACGTCGGCGAACCCGATCGGTGCGACCATCATCCTGATCGGGCTGATGGTCACCGCGATCGTCCTCCTCTGGAAGCACTGCAGCTGGTTCCGCACCGCGGTGCTGGACGTGTGGAAGGCCATCAAGATCGCATTCGACGCCGTGTGGTCGGCGCTGAAAACGGCGTTCGCGTGGGTCGTCCAGCACTGGAAGCTCCTCGCCGCCATCCTGTTCGGCCCCGTCGGCCTCGCCGTCGATGCGATCGTCACCCACTGGAAGTTCGTCACCAAAGTGTTCGCCGTGTTCTGGGGGTGGCTGAAGTTCCAGTGGCAGGTCGCCTATGACTACATCGTGAAACCGATCGGCAAGGCCGCCGTGTTCATCTTCAATACGTGGAAGTCGATCCTCACTGGGGTCGCGAACCTGATCATCAAGATCAAGAACTTTTTCGCTCCCGCTATCACGTGGCTGGTGAAGGCCGGGAAGAGCGTCATCGGCGGCCTGTTCGGCGGCATGTGGTCCGCGGTGCAGGCCGCCGCATCGTGGGTGGCGAGGATCGGCGGGAAGATCCTGCGCGCGGTCACGTCGTTCTTCGGCATCCACTCGCCGTCGACGGTGTTCTTCGGGATCGGCGGCCACCTGATCAGCGGCCTGTTCAAGGGCATGGTCCACGGCGCGTCCGGCCTCGCCGGATGGGTCGTGAAGCAGATCGAGAAGATCGGCGGGTCGATTCTCGGCGGCCTGCTGAACCTCCTCGGGTTCGGCGGCGGGGGCAGCGGGTCGCCGGGCAAGCAGGCCGGCACGTTCCAGAACTATGCGGCGTCGATCATGGGCAGTTTCGGGTGGTCGCCGCGGGAGATGGCGTCCCTGATCCCGTTGTGGAACTCCGAATCCGGGTGGAACCCGAACGCGCAGAACCCCACGTCGACGGCCTACGGCATCGCCCAGTTCCTCGACACCACCTGGGCGGGGTTCCGGTACCCGAAAACCTCCGACGGGTACAAGCAGATCTTCGACGGCATGCAGTACATCAAGCAGCGGTACGGCGACCCGGCGAACGCGTGGGCTTTCCACCAGGCCCACAACTGGTACGGCAGCGGCCTGCAGGACGGGTTGTTCACGCGGCCGACGCTGATCGGCGTCGCCGAGCGCGGACCTGAACTGGTGAATATCACGCCTGGCGGCCGCGGCGCAGGGCAGCGGGTCGAGCTTGTCGTCAGGGGCGGCCAGACGGAGTTCGACCGGTTCATGGCCGCCTGGATCCGCCGGTTCGTGCGGGTCAAAGGCCGCGGCAGCGTGCAGACAGCGTTCGGCCGGTAGCCGATGGCGGCCATCGACCCGCGGATCGAGATCCTGGTCAACGGTACCTGGACTGACATCTCCACCGCCTATGCGGGGGCCTCGCAGGGAGCCAGCATCACCCGCGGGCTCGCCGACGAGACATCCAACACGGACGCTGCGACGCTGACCGTGCCGCTGAGGAACACCGACGGCCGGTTCAGCCAGCGCAACCCCCTCGGCCCCTACTACCCGTACCTGGTCCGCAATACCCAGGTCCGAGTGTCCGTCCCTGAGGGCGCATCCTATCTGCGCGCGGAAAACGACCAGGGCAGCTACGCGTACTGCAACGACTCGGCCGGGATCTCGGTCACCGGCGACACTGAGATCCAGCTGGACGTCACGCTGGATAACTGGCGCTCCCAGCAGGCCCTCGCCGGCAAGTGGTTCGGCCCGATGGGCCAGCGTTCCTGGCGGCTTGTCCTGGGCGACGACGGGACGCTGACCTTCCGCTGGTCCGCCGACGGCGTGAGCACAAGCTCAGCGCAGAGCACCGTCCCCGTCCCGGCCCCGCCGCTGCGCAGGCAGGCCATCAAGGTGACGATCGCGACGGCCTCCGGCACGGTCGCGTTCTGGACGGCCCCGGCCGGCAAAAACCAGGTACTGTCAGGCCCGATCACTGCCGGCTGGGTGCAGCTCGGCTCCGCCGCGGTCGCCGGGGCGACCAGCATCTTCGACAGCACCAGCGGCCTGTATGTGTCCGGAGTCAACCAGATCGGCTGGATGTCCGACGCCGCCAACATCCATTCCTGCCACCTCGCCGACGCGACGACGACCCGGGCGTTCTTCGACACCCCCGACTCGTTCAGCTCCGGCGGCAGCCCGACGACTGATCCGAGGCAGGACGGCTACCAGAGCCAGGCACTGCTGAATTACACGGTTTACACGCAGTTCCTCGCCGACATCACCGGAGTCAACCAGACCATCGGCGCCAACACCTACACGCCGCGGGCCATCAACACGTCGGTCTACTCGTGGGTCCGGTTCGACATCGAATCGTGGGTGCAGTCAGACGTCACCGAGAAAGCCGACCCGCAGACCTACATCGGCAACTTCATCGCGCTGGCGCACGCCCACGCCTTCAAATGCATCATCACCCCGGGCCGCGACCTCGGGAACACCGACACCGCCCACCCGAAGCTGACCGGCGAGAGCCTCGACCAGTGGTATGTCCGCACCAACCTGGCGGCCGCCTGCGCCGGCGCTGACGCGTTCGAGGTGCAGGACCAGGCCAACCAGGTCACCCCCGCCGAGTTCGCCGGGTTCTTCAGCACGGTACGGGCGCAGGCGAAAGCCGCCAGCGCGAACCTGCCCGTGTGGTGCGGCATCTCGACCACGTACGGCAACGGCCTCAACCTGTACAACTCGGCCCTGGCGGCGCCGCTCGCCGACGGGTTCTGGATCAACATCATCGGCGACACGGCTAACTCGCTGGACTTCATGCGCCGCTGGCTCGCCGCCCCGATGGTCCCCCAGATCCCGAACATGCAGGGCAAAACCCACTCCCTGAAACTGCTGTCCGGCATCGGCGGCACCGTCAAGGCATCCCCGGATTTCACCGCCCAGACAGCCGGCGCGGCCAGCTTCACCGACGCCCAGTCGAACACCTTCAAGCTGTGGGCCACCACCGAGATCAGTAACCGCCGGTACCGCATGCATGGCGAGGTCGCCGCGTGGCCGCAGACATGGGATCCGTCCGGCCGCGCCGTCTGGGTCGACATCACCGCGAACGGGCTGCTGCGCCGCCTCGGCCAGGGCAGCAAGCCGCTCAATACCCCGATGACCCGGTACTGGCAGAACCAGGCCGGCGCTGTCGCGCCGGTCGCGTACTGGACGTGCGAAGACGGGCCGCGTTCCTCGCAGATCGCGTCGGGACTCCCCGGCGGCCTGCCCCTCGCGTTCGCTAACGGCACCCCGAAACTCGCCAGCGACTCATCGTTCATCGCCTCGGCCCCGCTGCCCGTCCTCAACGGCGCCACCCTCGGCGCCGGCATCCCCGTCTACACCGGCACGGACTGCGTGTTCACGTTCCTGGTCCACGTCCCCGCCGCCGGCGACACCGACGGGTCGATCCTGTTCAGCGCCAAACTCGACGGCAGCATCAGCGAACTGCGGCTCACCTACAACACGCTCAACGGCGGGACGCTGACCGCCAGCGCCATCGACGCAGCCGGGGCGTTCACGCAGAACCTGTTCTCCGGCGCTGGGAACAACGGCCAGAAGCTGATCGTCCGCATCTGGCTGCAGAACCTCACCTCATCCGGCGCCGGCCCGCTGCTCACCTTCGGCTTCCAGCTGCTGCAGCCCGGCGGCGCCGTCGAAACTCACACCGCCCAGGTCACCTGCAACAACATCGGGCAGGCCCGCGGCGTCACGATGAACCCGCAGACCGTGACGCAGGCAACCGGCACATCAGTCGGTCATATCGCGCTGCAGTCCCTGTACACGGACCTGTCCGCCGTCGCGAACGCCCTCAACGCGTACAGCGGCGAGGCCGCCGCGATCCGGTTCCAGCGGCTGTGCGGCGAGCAGGGCATCAGGTTCTACGGCCAGGGCCAGCTGTCAGCTTCCTCGCCGATGGGCGCCCAGCCGCAAGACGTCCTCGTCAGCCTCCTCCAGGCGTGCGCGGCCGCCGACAACGGCCTCATGGCCGAACCCCGCCAGCAGCTCGGCCTCGGCTACATCACCCGGTACGCGCTGTCGAACCAGTCCCCGGCAGTCACCCTGGACTACCAGGCCGCGAACATCAGCGACCTGCAGCCCACCGACGACGACCAGTACACCCAGAACGACGTCACCGTTGCGCGGCAAGGCGGCTCCTCCTCCCGGCAGGTCCTCACCAGCGGCCCGCTGTCAGTCCTCGCACCGCCGAACGGTGTCGGCCTGTACGACACCCAGCAGACCCTCAGCCTGTTCTCTGACACCCAGGCCCTCGACGAGGCCGGGTGGCTGCTGCACCTCGGCACCGTCAGCGAACCCCGCTACCCGGCCCTCGCCCTCAACCTGCGCAAGGCCGCCCTCGCAGCCATCTACCACGACCTGCAGGACACTGACCTCGGCAACCGCTACGCCGTCATCAACACGCCGCTGTGGCTGCCGCCTGACGGCATCAGCCAGATCATCCACCAGCAGGCCGAGCAGCTGTCCAGCAAAGTGTTCGCGATCGCGTGGACCGGCGTCCCGGAGTCGCCGTACCAGACGATGATCCTCGACGACCCGGTGCTGGGCCGGGTCGACACCGACGGGACGACGCTCAGCGCGGCCGTGAACGCGGCGCAGGCGCAGCTCATCGCCCTGAGCGGCACCGGGCCGGCCGGGAACCAGTTCGCATTGTGGACCACCCAGCAAGCCGACTTCCCGTTCGACATCAGCATGGGCGGCGAACGAATAACCGCCGTCGACATCCAGGGGCCGCCTGATAACTTCCTGACCGGCGACAACTCGACCTTCGACGCCTCGGCCGGAAATTGGGCGGGAGCCGGGAACTGCGCTGTAGCTCAGGTTAACTCTCCGGTCTATACGGGCACCGGGGCGTTGCGCGTGCGTTCGTCTGCCGCGGGCGACATGACCTGCGCTAGCTGCGCAGCCGCGAACATCCTCACGCAAGGCCTGCCCTGCGCAGCCGGGGACACGATCTTGTGCGGCAACTACTTCTCGGCGGCCGTCTCGGCTCGTGTCTGCTCCGCCGGCGCCCAGTTCTACACCAGCGGCGGCGTATCGATCTCGCAACTGTTCACGTCGGGCACTCTCACCGATTCAGCATTTGCTTACACGAAGCTGGCCGGGACGGTTATCGCGCCCGCCACGTCAGCCTTCTGCCGGCTCCTGCTCAAGTACGCCGCGACAGGCGCAGCAAACGAGGATCATTTCGCCGACTGTGCCTTCATCGCGGACGTGACCACCGGAGCTGCGAATAAGCAGACGTTCACCGCAGCACGTTCGGTCAACGGTGTCGTCAGGGCACACAGTCCCGGCGAGGACATCCGGCTGTTCACGCCCACGATCCTGGCGATGTAAAGGGGAGCATGCGGTGGGAAACCTCGCGGTCGCGGGACAGCGGCTTACCGCCGCGTTCCTCAATCAGTATTACGGCCAGGCGGACACGGCGGCGCAGACTGTCACCGCCGCCACCCAGCAGCCCCTGACCACCAGCTACAGCATCCCAGCGAATGAGCCGGTCGTCGGGTCCGCTTACCAGGTGTTCTTCGCGGGCACTGGCGTATGGGGATCCACCCAGCAGCTGCTCGCGCTCACGTTCGTCGTCCAGGGCATCGTAGTCGTCAACACGATCAACGGCATCGCCGCCGCGGCGTTCCCCGTCAGCGCCGGGTTCCGGTACGCCGGCTACGCCGAATTCGTGGTCGCCAGCACCGGGCCGGCCGGCACCATTCTCGCCAGCCTGAACTACACGTTCAGCGAGACAGCGAACGCCGTCAACCCGGGCACCGCATCCACGAACACCATCAGCGTCGCCGACTCCAACTCGAGCCCCGCGACGATCGACACCACGGCCGCTATCCCCGTCCTCGTCAAAGCCGGCTGGGCGAACACCACAGGCGCGCCGACCATCAGCAACCGGAAGACCATCTTCAGGAAAATCACCTAGCCAGGCAGGAAACCCATGAGGACGGGCAGTGGAGCAGGCGTCCTGTGGACGCAGGCGCAGCAGATGCGGTCCGAGCTCACGGCGCAGCGGGACAAGGCGGCTGAGCAGCGTGACCGGCTCCTCGAATCACAAGCCCAGCTGGTTCTCCCGGCGCTCGCGACGATCACCGAGGCACTCCGCGTCATCACCGATGCTCTCACCCGAATTGAGGGACGCGGCCAGTGACCTGGACAGAAAAGATCAGACCGTCGACGATGTGATCGCCGAAGCGATCGGCGCGGCGCGGCGCCTGGACAGGGTAGTGGCAGGGATGGTGCACCGATTGCAGGAAGGGCAGGGAACGTGACCGGGCCGGAGACGGGGGGCGAGGGTGCGGGGGAAGCGGCTGAGGCACTGTCGATCGCGAAAGAACTCCGCGAGCTGATCAAGGCCATCCTGGAGAAGCTGACGGACGCCGTGAAATACGGGAAGCGGACCCGGCTCATGTCGTGGGGCCTGGCACTGTCCGTCGTGCTGGATGTGGGCCTGACGGTGATCACGGGCGCGGTACTCATCCATGAGGCGCACACCAGCCAGGCCATCCACCGCTCCCAGGTGGAGGCGTGCGGGATCGGGAACGGGTTCCGGGCCGGGCAGCTGCGGCTGTGGGACCACGTCATCGCCGTATCGCAGGCACCACCCGGCGAGACACCGGCGGAACGGGAAGCCAGGCTGGCGAAACTGGCCGCGTTCCGCACGTACATCGGCCGCCAGTTCCGGCCCGTCAACTGCGCGAGACTGTACCGCTGAACTTCAGTAAACCTTCAACGCCCCGACCCTCAGCGGCCGGGGCTTTTTCGTTCTTGGCTCATGCCGGGAAGTCCTTTCGCACCTTGGCCGCAATGCTTTCGAGATGTTGGGCTAGTTCCTCGGCGACGGCGTGCTGCTTACGCCGGGTCGCGGCGGGG
>WNFI01018660.1_pt1 | contig 11959 bp, 7 predicted proteins | sample 5400471 | NCBI WGS metagenome assembly WNFI01 (sample SAMN13153348, study PRJNA577476) | soil metagenome | isolation source: 100 cm saprolite on Douglas fir-dominated hillslope | place: USA:California | collected 2013-09-17 | reverse complement strand
ATCGAGTTCATTGAGCTGCAGCACCCGGATGTCGTCCTTCGCCAGCGCGGGCAGAAGCTGCTGGTTCCAGCAGGAATACTGTTCGCCGACAAAATCGTGGGTTTCAGTGGCGATCAGCTCCCGCTCCTGCTGGGCGGTCAGGGCGTCCGGCCCCGAATCGACAAACCCGTCTTCAATGCGCTGGAGCAGGCCGGCCACGCGGACTTCGAAGAATTCGTCCAGATTGCTGGCCGTAATGGCCAGAAACTTGACCCGTTCGAGCACAGGGTTGCGCTCGTCCCGCGCCTCTTCCAGCACCCGCCGATTGAAGGCCAGCCAGGAGGCTTCGCGGTTGATATATAAAGACGGATCTTCGACAGACCTGGACATGGGCTACCTGGGTGTTTAGAAAACCGATGCTAGCAGCAGTATATGAAAAACGGGTTAATTTGTCTGTCGGGGGGCTCGGCGGCCCATCCCCCAAAAACCTCCGTTTCCTCTGCTTCCTCTGCATTTCAAGGTTTTTGGTTGGGACTGCGATGCGCTCGGAGGTACGGAATGTACTGTATTGATGTTTAAGAATCCGTGTCCGCAATGTGAATTTTTGTTGAATTCGACAAGGGGGCTGTGCAAGAAACGGTGGATTACGAGGAAAAGTGGACTATTTTCCATGCACGATTAGAGTTCTCCGACTTTGAGCAGGATCGAAAGTATTCGAGATTCTTTTAAATGTTAAACCCGCACTTCCAGCCCACAACAGAACCGACTCAATCATTGTGGCTTCCGTTGGCAAACCACCCGAAAAAATCGTGAAACGTTTAACCGAATATCATCACTATCCTTTGTTGCCTTATGTATGTCGTCAGGGAGGGGTTTGTGAAAAACCGGAAGGCATTTCTTCTATTTGTGCTCCTAATGGTTGTGGCTGTCTGTGGTTCTATACTGGCCGGCGACTCGCCGGTTTCCCGCGTCGCCCGAGCCACGCCTTACCAGCCCAGTTGCGCCGGAAGTGACCTGGCTTGTATCGCCTGGAGAGAGTTCCGGTCGTCCCACCCCTATCCTTATCAGGCCATGCAGGGCAGGCGTCTGAAAGACGGCAATCTTGCCATCATGATTTTCGAACCACCGCCTATGATGACCCGGGATTCTCTCGATAACCTCATTAAAACTGCGTTCGGAAAGGAACTTCGCGAAGTCCGCCGCCTGCGCTGGAAAATAGGTGCTGACGGCTGGCTGGAAGATATCGTCCTCACGGTGGACGGGGCTCAGATTCCAACTGATCCTCTGCAGGACTCTATTCTTCGTGATCGAATCGCCCTTCTTCACCTGGCTCTCTTTGGCTCCACATTCGGCGGTTCGCTGGACTTGCAGGGCGATACAGATTCTGCGGTGAAAGAAGCGGCCCCGAACCTGAAAATATCACCGGCGGAGCTGAAACGGTGGCTATCCGATGATTCTCTCGGTTGGCTGCGGCTTGATTCTGACGACGATGTTGCGCCGGTTTCATGGCGCGTGATCGCGTCTCAGCAGAAAACCGGTGCTTTCATCGCTGCTGATCGCACGATGGTTATCCTGGCCTTTCCCGCTCGCCTTCTGGGAAGCGCGCAAACCGATTCGAATGCGCTCGAACCTTTGCGAGCGGCCTTTCGCTGCTTTGCCGTTTCGACCGATCAGGTTATCGGTGGATATGAGTCCTCCAACGGGCATCTGGCGATCATTGGGCGGCGACGTACTCACGCTTTTCCGTCGATTCCACCGCTTCGATTTGAAACTTTTAAACTGATAGCCTCCCAGACTGCGGACGAGCTTTCGCAAAGCTATGAGCGAAGATCTTTGTTTGCGGGCAGACTGCAATCAGGAGAGTTTCGAGGATTGGACTGGGCGCCTATCTTTCTGAGTGATGCCTTAATCGATACGGAACTCGGCGCTCTGCTCAATACCACCGATCAGCTCCTGAAGTCATGGTCAGAGGCGGGTGACATCGAATACCTGTATTTCCCCTACGACAAGCCACAGAGTTTTCCGTTTGGGCAGAAGGCGCTGAGCACGGTCGTGAAGGAAACAAGCGGTGGCACTTCGGTTCTTTACAACTGGAACACGGCTGGATCGGCGGTCTTAACGGCGAATGGCCCCGGCAAAGTCATGGTTACGCGCCAGACCGGTGCTTTACCGGTAACCTATGGCGCCGACGCCCAGGCCGGCCGTGGAATTGAAACAGGAAAAATGCTGATGCAGGAGGAGCAGGCCTATCAGTATTTCGCGGGCCGTAAGGACGCAAACCTGGAGCGGGTCGTACAGTACACGATGATCTTTCAGTTCTGCAGGGCGGTGGTTGGTAATTCCCTCACTATAATCCCCAGGTTGCAGGAATTGACCCCTGGAATCACGGCAAGCCGCGAGGCCGCTTCTGTCTTCGCGACAAGAGCCGCGCGTCTTCTGGATGATCTTCAGGTCGGCCTGATTCCGAATGATCCCGTGCTGCAACGCAAGCTGCTCGTGATTCGGGCCGCCTTTCCGGACCTCTCCAACCGGCAGATTGCCGCCGTTATGGCGGATCGTTTTTCGGTCGATGCCAGGCGCATTCACGATGAGCGAGTGGCGCGGCTCAAAGCTTTAAGGTCGCAGGTGACGAATGCTTTGAAGGACTACAACGAACGGGTTGCGAGATACAACGCTTCGCTTCGCAGCCATCGGATTGACCCTGGGTGGCATACGGATATGGACAGACGCAGGGCACAAATCGATCTCCTGAAACAGAATTACCGCCTGGAAGCTGAAAAAGATGATCCCTTCGATGGAGCGAGGGATGCCCTCAGGGACGTTGCCGGGAAAAATGTCGACCGGGAACAAATACGCAGCCTGTTTGTCGCCCGGCATGTCTACGAACCAGCGGGAGCCATCAAGACACCGTCCATCGTGGTTTCGTGGGATTCCAATAATATCAACATGGTTGGCGGCCATAATCTTCGCGCGCGCGCTTTACGTCTGGAGCCCTCCGATTCAGTTGCGGGCATGGTCCTGGATGAAACGGAGAACGGACCTGTACTCAAATATAACCGTCTCAAATCGGCCGCCATCGAAGCTCATGCTTCTGAACTGGCGCGCGCCGTGGAACACGGTGGGGTACGAGACCTGGCGGGCCTGGCGAGAATAGTCGCCGAACCTCCTCCGGCGCCCAGGTCAAGAGCGGCGGCGCTCGAACTCCCCGATTCTGCCGGACCTGCGCAGACGGGTGAATTTTGGTCGGCCCGCATTGGTAAGCGTTTGTACACGGAGAAATCTCAGTTTCTTGACGATTTCAAACTTCTCGCCGAAAAAAACGACTGTTGCGTATTCGTCATTCACGATGAAAATGAGGTCGCATTCGCCGCGGAACAGAACCCCAAACCGCCGCCCGGTGTTTCGGTGCACGAAATTCGGGATTCACCATCGATGAATGAATTCCTGCGCGGCATATCCAGGCGCGCCTCGACCAAAACCGCGAAATCCGTGGTGTTCTTCGATACTCCCGAATCGCACGTGTCGGCGCTGGGAATCAATGCGGCTGAAGCCCCGCCCACCAGCCTGGCAGACATGGCCGAGGCCCTCGGGCAGAAAAAAATGGGCAGCGCCGAATCAAAAACCAGTGGTATCTTTTCCCGCGACCTGAGCGGGCGTGAGTCCACGCTTAAGTTAGTAACAGGCGCCGCTGAAGCCAGGATCAAGGCTCTGCTGAGTCGGGTTTCTTTTAGGGAGACGTCCGACTCGTGGACGAGAGCCAAAGTCTCGGTGCTTGACCGGACCAGTGCGGAAAATTTCGTTGCAGATCTTGGATGGCAGGCTGAGAGTGACGGAGTTCCCACCGCCGTTTCCCTCAAATTCGAACCTCTTTCCCGGACGGGGAAAAGCCGGCCGGCGGTAGATGTGTCCGTGATCGCAGGTTTTGAGGAATCCGACTACAACAGCGGGAAGGCCCGGCTGCTGGCTGCGCACGAACAGAATTTACTGGCATCCGTGGCCCGGCAGGCCAGCATCGCTCAATTTGCCATGACGATCCGCAATGACTTGAAGGCGATGAAAGATGTCAGGCTGCGCCGTCTCACTATTGTGGTTCGAGACGGAGAAACCAAAACGGTAATGTCGCTGCAGATCAAACCCGTTCGTCACGAGCATGAACAAAAACGCCCTGGCTGATACCGGTATCCTGATAGCGGCTCCTCTGAACCGGGATGAGTTTCGACAATGGGTTCTGACTTCAGACTGGCTGGGGAAATTCTGTCCTCCCGATGCCGGAATTGAAGAAATAGAAACCGCGATTGAAACGCGCTGGCGCGATGTCTATTTACCACTGGTGGCCGAACCACTTCAGGAAGTTGCAGAGTTCGCCAGTCTCGGGAACGCCGAGGTGAAGACGGGAGTCGTTCTTTCGGATCTTGCCGCCATGACTCAGACCAGGCGGCTTGTGATTTTATTCGCTCACTGGAAAGGACCGGAGATTGTATTCGACGATCTGATCCGCGGCCCGAATCCCGATGTGTTTCTGAATGCGGGCGCAGACTTACGAGGCGCGCTGGGGAAGTGGATTGCCGCCAAATTTCGGAAGATTTCGCGGAAGCCAGGCAGTGACGCTTTGCTCAAAGTGCTCAATGACGCGCTGGATGCCACACTGGAGGATTCCGATGGCCAGATCTGTTCGATATTGGAGCATGACATCACGCGCCGGACCCGACGACGTTCAGAACTGGAGGCGCTCTTTCCTGGTCGGCTGCGGTCTGGAAACCGTCTGGAAATGTTCGATGGTCTGCACGCTAAAGAAGAAGTGGAGGCGTTTGTTGCGCCGGATTTTGATGGCATTCTCGATCTTCCCGTCTGTACCTCCACAGTGTTGGCGGATTACATTGCGGCGAAGCGACACCACCGTTTGCGGACCGTTCAGTTTCCAATGGTCGTCGAATTCATTTGGGCCGCAAAGGCGGTAGTTGACGCGTTGCGGTTAAAGGGCTGCGATAACTTTGAATACCTGGACGCGCGGAATCTTGTGACCAAAGAGCTTGATCAGGCAATTCGAGAGGCAGAGAAATCACGATGACGAAAAATCTGAAAAGTATCCTGATCGGAATCTCTGAAAGGGAAGAGAAAGCCGGCGGCGCCGTCTCCGGTGAGGCTCGGAGCGCGTTGCGTCTCCACCGCAGGCGAAAGCTTGTCATGGCTGTCGCACTTGCAATCTTTGTTCTGAGCTGTCTGGCGCTATCGGCATATCTGTTGATAGAAAAAAGCTCTCAAGCCGGCCGTGGCTTTGCGGGGCTTGCCGGAATCGGTGGTACAGGTGGAGCCCTGGAAGCGCTGCGGCGGATATGGAAAGACTATTCGCAGACTGATCTCCTGTTGATTTTGATTCAGGACGCAAGTGAAGCACAGGTAACGGCATTGATCAATAAGTTGATTAAGACACTATGAATGTGGCCGATCCTGCGGGCACTTTTTGATGGCTGTTTGGCGAATCAGATTTTTCCGATTTTCCCGCCCCTTTGCTGTTCTTTGCTCCGGTTCCTTTGCCCCCGCCGCGTCCTTTACCGCGGTTTATCCGGATTGTGGCTATTTCTGTCCTGTCTCTCGCCGCGCCTCAGCCAGTTCCTCGCGTCTTGGCTGATCCGCACGCTCCGCCACCTTGAGCAACACCCGAAAGTATTTCTTTGCCGCCTGACGATCCCCAGCCAGCTTCGCCGCCTCCGCAGCCCCATACAGCGCCCGAAAGCGATTGGGCTCTTTTGTCAGTGTCGCTTCAAATTCCCTGAGCGCGTCCGCAGGACGCTTCAATTCCAGCAACAACTCCCCCAGCAGTTCACGCGCCGGGGTGAGCGGCCCCGGTGTGATCGCGTTCTTTTCGGTCCCGTCTTCCAGTTCGGCTGCCGCGCGCATTCCGGAGAGCGCGCCCTCGCGGTCGCCTTGGGCAAACGCCAGCCACGCCGATACTTCACGCCGCTGAATCTCCACCTGATTGGCCCAGTAATTCTCTTTCGCTTTGCTGAGCTTGTCGCGAAGCTGTTCTAACGAGGCGCTGGAGGAGCGGGCGACGTCGCTGTCTTTCATGTGAGCGGCTCCCAGACCTCGGGCGAAGTAAGTGATGGCATCCGTGAACGGAAAGGCACTGGAGGCAGGCTCCAGCTTGGCTGCATCGGCCCAGGCGTGTCGTTCCAGGCAGTAGCGGGCGGGAATCGCGGCGCGGGCGAAGTAGGCGGCAGCAGGGCTGGCCGCTCCGCTGAGCATCACTTTCGGATCAAAACGCGAGAAAATCTCGGCGGATGACTCGACCATATGCTTCGCGGCACGGTCCTGGCCGGTCTGCAAATACGCGTAGGCCATGTAGTCGGTGGCATGCAGCTCTTCGGCGGTCTGTCCCTCGCTTTTCGAGGCCGCGGCGGCGGCGATGTTGGTGTCGATGGATTCCTGCCAATAGCCGACCCGAGTAAACGTGTGCGATGGCATGTGCAGGGCGTGCGGCGCTCCGGGCGCGATCTCATGGTAGCGCCGGGCCGCCACCACCGCGCGGGCCGCCAGCGGAGGAACATCGTAGGTGTGAATGATGTAATGGGCCAGGCCGGGATGGTCCGGGTATTTTACAAACAGGTCTTCCAGCAGCGCTCCGGCTTTGAGTTGGCGGGCATAGGTCTTATCCGCCGGATCGGCGGCTGCGGCGATGGCCAGCGCGTAGAAGATGGCGGCCTCGGGGTCGTCGGGATACGCGGCACTGACGGCGGCGGTGGCGCTTTCATAGGCCAGTACACGCGAACGCTGATCGATGGTCGCCGTGTCGGTAAAAAGCCTGGCCACGGCTTCGATCCAGGCGCGTTCCCGTTCGGTTTTTGCGCCGGCGGCCCGCGCCTGCTCCACGGCTTTGAGCCCCTGGGCGAGCTGCGCCTGAGGCTTGATGCCCGCGGCAAAAGGATTGCCCCAACTGCTCAGCGCGATACCCCAGTCCGCGATTCCGCAGGAGGGATCACTCGCGAGCGCGGCGTTGAATCCTTCGATGGCGCGCGCGAATTGAAACGAGTGCATCAGGGCGACAGCGCGATTGAACTGCGGCTGGGCCATGGTGCTGCATGAGGTGCTGAAGGTTACCTTGCCGAGATTTTCAGCGTGAGTGTGAGCCTGGGCGAGGCAGGTCCCCTTTGCCAGGAGGGCGATTGCGAGTAGGAGCGAGCGAGTGGGCATAAGATCCTTTTATCGAAGGTGATTCGGCGATCGAGCTTTAGCGTCTGCAGTTTATCAGGGCACGACTTTCAGTCGCGCCGTAAGAGCTGACTGCAAATCGGGCTTCTGAGCGTGAGTGAGAACTCGATTTCCATGCAACTTCAAATCCCTTGTGATCCTGAACGAAGTGCGAACGCATGTGAGCACGCAGTGAAGGACCCCGAGGATGCAGGGTACAATCGACATACTAAAAGATCTTACAGAATTCCGGAAGGCAACGCGCCCCGATACACCTTAGGGGTCCTTGACGGCGGGACCGAACAAGCTGACCACTTCGGTCACTGAATATACATCGGGGGTTTTCGCATCCTGTGCGTGAATTTTCGGAATTGCGGGACCTGCCAATAAGGCACAGGCGCACAACAGCGCCAACATTTTTTCGGGCATATTCGACTGTCTCCTGGATGCGGGGATTATACTCTGCCGTCTCCCTCTCCCCAGGGCGAATTCATGTTGGCGATCGGGCAGGACGCTCGGTAAAAAACCGCAGAGACGTAGCTTGCTACGTCTAAGGGCTGCGGGCTTAATCAGCGCGAGAGGAAAACGAGGGAAATCGATGAACCGCAATCATGGATTCGAAGCCACGCCCGGCCAGGTTGGATCCCGCTCAGGGAGTTGCCCCGAGGCTATTTAAATCCGCCGGCTTTTAGACGTAGCAAGCTACGTCTCTACGGTTCGCACGAAATAGCCCAGTGTCTGCTACATCGCCCATACCACAACCGCGTTATAGACCATATGAAGCACCACCGCCGGCGCCAGCCTTCCGGATTTCTTAAACAGCAGCGCGTTGACCATGCCCAGGCAGGCAACCGGCAGCCAGGCGAGCGGCGCATGATAGATGGCAAAGAAGGCCGCGCTGCCGATCACGGCACGCCAGCCTCCCCATTCGCGGTCCAGCGCTCGGAAAAGCAGTCCGCGAAAAAGATATTCTTCCGCGAAAGGAGCGAAGCCTACCGCCATGACGGCGTAAGACTGCCGCAGGCCGGCCATTTTCGCCATCTGCTCCTGTGACTTGCGGAGAATCTCTTCGGCGGCCGGAATGTGGTGCAGCGCCGCCGCGTAGCCAAGGGCGAGCAGCCCCAGCAGCAGCCCTCCCACCGCGCCCGCCGCGAGCGACAGAAACAGCGGGCTTTTTCGGAATGCGTTGTATTTCAGCCAGGCCATCGATCCCGCGATCCGGTCGCGCGGCCAGATCAGGACGTCGCGCAAAGACACTCCGCGATTGCTCAGAAAATTCGCGGTGCCGATGGAAACGGCCACGGCACAGATCGCGTAGCCGATGGCCATGGCCACCGCAATGCCTTCGCGACCCGCAATGCCCACGATCGCGCCGGTGATGACCGCTCCGACTTCGACCATGATGCTGATGGCGATCATGGCATGCATCAGCGTGGGCGCAGGCGGAAGCTCTTCCGACCAGGGGTCATAGAGATAAGGCAAACGAGCGCGAAAGTTCTGCCACATGGCGGCGGCCGTCATGTAGGAGTAGACAATGCCGATGACCGCCGTGGGCCATTGTTGCGTGACGACCCCGATGGCAAACGTCAGCATGCCGAGCTGGGCCGCCCACCTGCGGCCCATCGGGACTTTTTCCGCTTCTCCGGAGGAGGAGGCGACGGTCACCAGAGTCACGGATTTTTCGGCCATACTCCGCCCAAAAACGAACCATCCGATTCCCACCAGCACGATTCCCGGAATGTTGGCCGGAAAAAGATAAGCGGCAAAGCAGAGCACAATGGCCACCATGCCCGACGCGATCATCGACCAGAGCCAGGCCTTGGCTTTCAGCAGACTTTCGAGGCCGCGCGGCCAGGTGAGAGCGATCCACAGGGCCGTTCCCTCGGAGGCGAGAGATCTCGGGCCCAGGACCCAGAGGAAGTAGGTCCCGAAGAGGATGGCCGCTCCGCAGAGATAATTCCATTCTTCCGTGACGTTGGTTAAAAAACGGCGGAAGTTAAAGAGCTGGAACCCCGCCACGGTCATCGGAATCAGAATGGCCTGGACAATGGCGCTGCGGTCGCGGATGAACCAAAGGAATTCCTTGCGATAGAGCGGCTCTTTCCCGAATGCCGGTCCATTGCCTCCCGAGACGGAAGGCCGGGAGTCGGCCCGGCTGGTGTTTCCGCTCAGGCCCTTTTGCGCGCCCCATACACTGATGCCAACCGCGCCGGCAATGGTAACTCCCGCGACGGCCCAGCAGGTGAACACGCCCGATGGAAATGAAAAGGAACCGTCAGCCTGTCCACCGAGAAACAGCCTTAACAGGCGTACCCCATCCAGCTCATCAGCCCGATCATGGCTCCGCGTGAACGCGACGACAGTCTGAGAATGGCACCGATCTCCAGAGCTTTTCCAAGGCAGGCGGCCGCCACCGCCACAGGGATGCCGATCAGCACGGCCGCGAGAAAACCCAGTCCGGGATCGTAGGCAGAGCCGTAGAGGATGCCCACAAACAAAGGAACGCCCCAGTAGATCGGATTCGCGGCAATCGGGGAGAGCATCTCCGCCAGGAAGACCGCGCCCGGCGCGACCGGGTGCGAAAACAACCATTCCCACATGGGATGCCTGCGGCGCTGAAGATCGAGTTCCAGTCCTTCTCCCTGAAAGATCAGCATGACCGCCCACCAGATCAGAATGATCGACCCCCCACATCGCGGGAAAGGCCCCTGCTTTGGGAAAATCGGCCAATCCGGCAAAGAAGTCATCTTCGGCAATGAAATCCCGCGTCCCGTTGCGGCGTATTGCATCGCGGAGTTTTTGCTCAATGGCGTCCCGCGAGCCGCCATATTTTTCGGCGATTTTTTTGGCTTCGGTGGAATAGTACGGCTCGGGAATCTCCACGTCCATTTCCGGGAACGGATGGGCGCTCGATTTCTGCGTGTACTCTATGTTCCTTAAAAACGAATGACTGACAACGATCTTCCCCTGGCGTTCGACTTCGATGCGCTTGCCGGAAGAAACAGCCTCGCGCACCACAAACGCCGCACAACCGTTGAGAGCGGTCATCACAAGAATGCCGATGAAGAACCCGAAACTGCCCCAGTTCATGGCGCTTTTGCGGGCGCGATTGTTGAGCAGTTCCTGCTGCCGCCTTCTGCGTCCGGCAGAGCGCCTGCGGGCCGCACCGAGAAGCAGGAGAACGGTGCGCCCGAAGCCGGGTGGGTTCGGCAGAGCGTTCTTCATGACTGTTGAGGTCTGGCGGTCAGTTTCAGGAAGATGTCTTCCAGGCTGGCTTCGCCGAACGTGGAACGAAGTTCTTCCAGTGAGCCTTTGGCACTGACCGTCCCTTCATTGATGATCACGGCGTGGGAACAAAGTTTGGTCACATGGTCCATCAGATGGGTCGAGAACAGGACGGTCGTTCCCTGGCGGGCGGTTTCGAAGATCAGATCGTAGAAGAGATGGGTCGATTCGACGTCGAGCCCGTTGGTGGGCTCGTCGAGGACCAGGAGTTTCGGTTCATGCAGCATGGCGAGAAGCAGGCCGAGCTTCTTCTTCATTCCGCGTGAGTAGTCCTCGGCATAGTTGTTGATGTCGTCGGCGAGCCGGAGCTGGGCTATGATCGGCGCTATACGGGCCATAGTCGTTCCCGCATCCAGGCCATGCATGGCCGCGCTGAGTTCGAGCACTTCGCGTCCGGAAAGGTAGGAATAAAACACCGGTTCGTCGGGAAGAAATCCGATCAGCCGCTTGACCTCTACACGATCTTCAAATGCATCGAGGCCGTCAATGAGCAATTGCCCCGATGTAGCTTTGAGAATCCCCATGAGCAGACGAAAGAGGGTCGTTTTCCCGGCGCCGTTCGGCCCCAGCAGTCCGCAGATTTGGCCGGCCGGCACGGAGAAAGTCACGTTCTTCAGGGCGATCTTATCGCCGAACGACTTCATGACACCGTCGATGTGAACCAGGGCGGAAGGCGGCTTACTCTGTTCTGCCGGAGCAGGCACCGCCAATTCGTCACCACTATGGAAATAGATGTTGGACATGTCAGGATACCGATCCGTTGGGACTCCTATAAGTAGTGATTCAAAAGTGAGGATCGTTACGAAAAAATGCTTTGGCAGGCACTTTTTCCGGTCAAAGCAAAAGCACACCACGGAGTCACGGAGTCACGGAGAAAACCAAAAGATAGATGGGTTCGTGCCGGACCGCCGGGGTTTCGCTGTCCAAAACCACGGTTTCGATATTTCGAACCTATATACGTATATCAGAGAACCGAGGCCACGGAAATGTGGCTACCCGATGGGTCAATCGCAGTTCCGTGTACTCCATTTTCCGATGGAGCGTTGAAATCGAAATATCGAAACCCTGGTTTGGATACAGCGAAACCCCAGCGGTCCGGCACGAACCCATTTATCTTTTGGTTTTCTCCGTGACTCCGTGGCTCCGGTGTGCGCTTTTGCTTTTTGGTTGCGGCTGTGAAAATTCCGCTTTCACCCTCTCCAGTTCCGCCCTCACACCATTGAGGCCCTTTTCGTTGTAGATGATCATCATCCGTTCCGCCGTAATAAAGCTCAGCGCGGGATTACGAAAAAGGTTATTGTAGTTCGCCCGGTCGTCAGGATTGAATCCGAAGGCCGGAGCCAGTTCCTGCAACAGGGCCTGCGCCGAAGTGACTGCCGGAATTGAGTCCGTAAAATCGCCGTCAGAAAGATTATGGAGCGCGTACTCGGCTCGCAACCCGGGCACCTGCGCTTTTCCCCGCGGGTCTTTAATGAGGTATCCCTTCGCAAAGGGATCGACACGGGCG
>WNFI01249688.1_pt1 | contig 11961 bp, 10 predicted proteins | sample 5400471 | NCBI WGS metagenome assembly WNFI01 (sample SAMN13153348, study PRJNA577476) | soil metagenome | isolation source: 100 cm saprolite on Douglas fir-dominated hillslope | place: USA:California | collected 2013-09-17 | reverse complement strand
ACCAGGAATACCAGCATCCGCACCAGGAAAATCCGCGGGGAGGATAGTTTGTTCAGTTCGATCTCCATCGCGGAGCGGGAAGAGGAGCCTGCAGGCATTACGATGTCATCCGTTGCGAGGAGCCGCTGTTCGGGCACCAATATGGCACAGCGGTGCCGGGAAAAAAGGCCAGTAGGGGTCCGTTTGCGGCGGGAATAGGGAACTTCGGGGCGAAACCGGGCTTAGATGTCCTGGCTGTAATGGGTACCAGCATGTTCGTTCCGCTGCCATCGCAAAACGGAGTGCTTGCATGAGCTTCGTATCCAGGATCATCGGCACCGCCGAACGGGTGCCGCTGCCGGATCTCCTGATCCGCGCCGCCGTCCAGCGGCTGTGCTCGCGCACCGCGACGCGGCTTGCCAGCGGCGATGCGGAGAGCGATGCCTCGTTTGCGGACGAAATGGCAGCACGTGCCATTGCCGAGTACACCGACGAGGCCGATGCCCGGCATGACGAAGTACCCGCGGCGTTCTTCGCCCTCCTGCTCGGCCCGAACCGCAAATATTCCTGCTGTTATTACAAGGAGCCTGAATCCACGCTGCAGGAGGCTGAGGAGGAAGCGCTGCGCCAGAGCGTCGCTCACGCCGGTCTCGCCGACGGTCAGTCGATCCTCGAACTCGGCTGCGGCTGGGGCTCGCTGTCGCTGTGGATGGCGCGGCAATTTCCAAAGGCGCAAGTTACAGCGGTGTCGAATCCGCAGGCGCAGCGCGAATATATCGAGTGGGAGGCCGCGGCGCGCGGATTGAAAAATCTTCGCGCGGTTACGGCGGACATGAACCTGTTCGACCCGGAGCGGCAGTTCGACCGCATCGTATCGGTTGAAATGTTCGAGCACATCAGGAACTGGCGCGAATTGATGCTGCGGGTGAGGTCATGGCTCGCAGCCGACGGCCGCTTCTTCATGCACATCTTCACCCATCGTTCCGGCGCCTATCTGTTCGATCGCGCCCAGGGGGAAGACTGGATCGCGCAGCATTTCTTCGGCGGCGGGGTGATGCCGAGCCATCATCTGATCCGGCAATACTCGGATTTATTCGAGGTCGAGAAGGAATGGCGCTGGAGCGGCACGCATTATCAGCGCACCGCGCTCGACTGGCTCGGCAATTTCGATTCCAACCGGGACGAGATCGAGAATATCCTCCGAAACGTCTACGGCAACGACACCGCGTTGTGGATGCGGCGCTGGCGCTGGTTCTTGCTCGCTACCGCCGGGCTGTTCGGCTACGCCGACGGCAGCGAATGGGGCGTCAGCCATTACCGGATGCGGGCTGCTTCATAACCGTCGTGATGCCCCCGAAAGCGGGCCATCCAGTATTCCGTGACGCCTGAGTTGAACATCAGCGCTGAGAAAGTACTGGATCATCCGCCGGAGCCTGTCATCGGGCGGCGCGTTGCGCCGACCCGGTGGCGGATGATGACGGCAAGTTATGCCGCGAAAAGCCCTACTTGCCCAGCGGCTTCAAAATCTTCACCAGTTCGGCGTGGACGAATTCATTGCCGCAGATCACGTTGCCGGTCTTTAGCGGGTCGTCGTCGCCGGCAATGCCGCTGACGATGCCGCCTGATTCGCGCAGGATGATCTGCCCGGCCGCAATATCCCACGGCTGCAGGTTGCGTTCCCAATAACCGTCGAGGCGGCCCGCTGCGACGAAAGCGAAATCGAGCGAGGCCGCGCCAAACCGGCGCAGGCCCGCCACCCTTTCCTGAATTTCGGTCAGCTCGAGGCGCGACAATTCGAGGTCGCCGCGTCCCATGTGCGGCAGCCCGCACCCAATCACGCATTCGCCGAGCTTGCGCCGGCCGGCGACGCGTAAGCGTTGATCGTTGAGGAAGGCGCCCTTGCCGCGTTCGGCGGTGTAGAGTTCCTCGTTGGCGGGATTGTAGATCACGCCGGCGATCAGCGTGTCCTCGCGCTGCAGCCCGATCGAAATCGCAAAATGCGGAATGCCGTGCAGGAAGTTCGTGGTGCCGTCGAGCGGATCGACGATCCAGGTGTGGGTCTTGTCATCGCCTATGCGTGTGCCGCCTTCCTCACCGATGAAGCCATAACCCGGCCGCGCCTTGGTGAGGTCGGAGTGAAGCATTTCCTCAGCGCGCCTGTCGGCCATCGTGACGAAATTGGCGGGCCCCTTCAGCGACACCTGAAGATTCTCGATCTCGCCGAGGTCGCGCTTGAGACTGCGGCCGGCGCGGCGCGCCGCTTTGACCATGACGTTGATAACGGCTGAATGCAGCATGATCTCGGCTTGTCGTTGATGTTTCGACGGTGAAGGTGCGCTCCCTCTCCCATAGGGAGAGGGCTGGGGTGAGGGGTTACGGATTCAGTGAGGTGCGGCCCCTCACCCGGCGCTGTCGCGACGACGCTTCGCGTCGCCGTCAGCGCCGACCTCTCCCCGTCGGGGAGAGGTGAGACAGCAGTGGGTGCCCTGCGATTGGGATGGCGTCAAGGCGGATCATTTGGCGCCGAGCCATCTGCGCGCGGCGGCTTCCGCCATGGCGCGATCCTCCGGACCGAGCTCCGCCAGCGCCTCGTCGAGCATGGGGTCGCCCCTGCCGGCGGTTTTCGCGACAAGGTGCCATTTGAGGCCCTCGATCTTGTCCATCGGCGCGCCCTGTCCGCTCACCAGCACGCGGGCGAGGCGGTTTTGGGCGATCGGACTGTTTTGTTTGGCGGCCTTGCGCAACAGCGCCACCGCGGCGGGTTCATTCTTCGGCGTGCCGGTGCCGTTATAAAGCGCGATGGCGTATTCGACTTCGGCGTCGACATTGTCGGCAAGGGAAGCCGCCTGTAATAGCCGCACCGCCTTATCCAGGTCTTTCTCGACGCCGGTGCCCTCCTTGTAGAAAGTTGCCAGCGCGTATTGCGCCTCCGGGTTGCCGGCGTCGGCGGCGAGGCGAAGCAACTCGGCCGAGCGCTTGAGGTCCTGCGGCAGCGTCTGGCCATCGAGATAGAGCAGCGCCAGATTATACGCCGCCTTCGGGTTGCCGAGCTTGGCCGAGGACGCCAGCAGCTTCACGGCTTCCTCGCGGTTGACGGGGCCGCCGCGGCCGGCGAGCCGGAGCATCGCGAGCGCAAACATGCCCTCGCGGTCGCCGCCATCGGCGGCGCGCTTGTACCACTCGGCGGCCGCGGCGTAGTCGCGCTTGACACCCATCGCATTGGCATAGAGTTCGCCCAGCATCGTCATCGCTTTCGGGTCGCCGTTCTCCTGCGCGCGCTTGGTGGCGAGTTCGAACGCGGTTTTGTATTGGCCGCGCTGATAGGCGCCGAACACAAGATCGACATTGGGATCGTCGGGCGCGGGGGCGGGGGTCACGGTTGCGGCAGGCACTGCCGGAGGTGCTACGGGGTTCGCCGTCACCGCAGGAGCCGCGGGCTTTTTCGCTGCCGCGGCCGGCTTTGCCTTCGGTTTTGCGGCTGGTTTGCTCGCCGCCGGCGTTTCAGCGCCCGGAGGCGTCAACGAGATTTGCGCCACTGCACTTGCCGTCAACATCAGCCAACTTGCGAGGATCGATATGGGACGCAGGAGTTTCATTTTCCGGCGCTATCCCTGTTCGGCTTTGGCTTTTCCGGACATTGCGGCGTAGGCTTGCCTGATCGCCTGCTCTGCGTCCATCAGCGCCGCCGCGGCGCCGCGCGCATCATTCCAGATCAAATCGCCGACCAGGACGAAATCCGCGCCGGCCGCGGCAAATCGATGAGCCTCCTCGCGCGAGGCCGCGAAGCCGATACAGGGAGGCTCGAACAGCTCCGCCCACCATTGCAGGCGCTCGGCGACCGCCTCGGCCGATGGCCGCTGCCCCCTCGCGTCCGGTTCGCCGAACAGCACGTAATCCGCGCCGGCTTCGCCAGCCGTCATCGAATCGTGCCGCGTGTTCAGTCCGCCGATGCCGGCGATGCGGTCGGGTTTCAATGTCGGCAGCGCCTCTTGCAGGGCTTCGATGCCGGTCAGATGCGCGCCATCGGCGCCGGCGCGGGCGACCAGCTCGACATGACCATCGAGCAAGAGCGCCGCGCCGCTGGATTGAATCGCCGGCGCCAGCGTCTTGACGCGCGAGATCATGCTGCGCGGGTCGGTCGGCTTAAGCCGCACCAGCACCGCCGCGACATCGGCCTCGGCGAGCAGGCCGGAGAGGCTTGCCGCCAACAACGACGGATCGTCCACGTCCGGCGTCGCGAGATAGAGACGCGGCGCAGGGCGCGGCGGAACAGGTTTTGTGGCCAAATCTATGCCGCCTTCTTTTCCAGATCGGCCTTCCATTCGCCTTTGGTTGCGAGCGAATTCATCCGCGCGCGGTGGATAAAGGCGCGCTGGCCCGCGGTCACATTCTCGGCCTTGCCCGACCACGCCTTCTGCGGCGCCGCCTGCAGCGCGCGACCGTAGGAGAAGGTGAGGCGCCACGGCAGGCCGCCGATCCGGTTCATGGCGTCAAGATGCGCGGTGGCTTTCTCGTCGGACTGCCCGCCGGAAAGGAAGGCAATGCCGGGGACCGCCGCGGGAACGCAATTCTTCAACAGCCGAACGGTTTTCTCCGCGACCTCTTCAACCGAGGCCTGCTTCGGACTCTTCTTGCCCGGAACGACCATGTTGGGTTTCAGGACCATGCCTTCCAGCGCCACGCGCTGAATCCGCAATTCCTGAAACGTCTTGTTGAGAACGCGCTGGCTCACTTCATAACAGCGGTCGACATCATGATCGCCATCCATCAGGACTTCCGGCTCGACGATCGGAACGATCTGCGCGGCCTGACACAATGCGGCGTAACGCGCCAGCGCATGGGCATTGACGTGGATCGCAGTCCTGGTCGGAATCTTGTCTCGATCGATATTGATCACCGCGCGCCATTTTGCGAACCGCGCGCCCTGTTCGTAATATTTCTGCAGACGCTCGGCGAGCCGGTCCAATCCGACGGTGATCAATTCACCGGGGCAGTTGGGCAGGGCTTGCGTGCCCTCATCGACCTTGATACCGGGGATTGCGCCTGATCGTTCGATGATCTTCACCAGCGGCGTGCCATCGCTGGCATTTTGCCAGATCGTCTCATCGTAGAGAATGACGCCGGAGATGTACTGGCTCATCGCTTCGCTGGAGCGGAACAGCATTTCGCGATAGTCGCGGCGAGACTCCTCGGTCGATGCGACATTGATGGCGTCAAAACGCTTCTTGATGGTGCCGGTGGATTCATCGGCGGCGAGTATGCCCTTGCCCGGCGCGACCAGGGCCAGAGCGACCTTGTTGAGATCGGCGAGATTCATCGGTGCCTCCTCCAGAGCACTAGGTGGTGCGAGTTAAAATAGACGGTTCTCGGGCAATTCCCAAGAAAACATGACGGCCGAGGGGAGGCTGGCGGCCGCCGAAGGGCGGCTACTATCACGCGACTTTCGGGTCGAGCTCGCCCTTGACGTAGCGCTTGGCCATCTCGGCTGGAGTCAGCACCTTCTTGATCTTGCTCGCTTGACCTGCGGCATTGAATTCCTGCAGCCGCTGCTTGCAAAGCTTGGCCATCGCCTCCATCGCGGGTTTGAGGTATTTGCGCGGATCGAATTCTTCCGGATTGTTGTTCAGAACCTTTCGGATCTGTCCGGTCATCGCCATGCGGTTGTCGGTGTCGATGTTGATCTTGCGGACGCCATTCTTGATGCCGCGCTGGATCTCGGCGACCGGCACGCCCCAGGTCGGCTTCATCTTGCCGCCATTGGCGTTGATGATGTCCTGCAGGTCCTGCGGCACCGAGGATGAACCGTGCATCACCAGATGCATGTTCGGCAGCTTGCGGTGAATCTCCTCGATCACGTTCATGGCCAGAATGTCGCCGTCCGGCTTGCGGGTGAATTTATAGGCGCCGTGCGACGTCCCCATCGCAATCGCCAGCGCGTCGACCTTGGTCTCCTTGACGAATTTTACGGCTTCGTCGGGATTGGTGAGCAGCTGGTCGTGGGAGAGCTTTCCTTCCGCGCCGTGGCCGTCTTCCTTGTCGCCCATGCCGGTCTCCAGCGAGCCCAGCACGCCAAGTTCGCCCTCCACCGAAATGCCGCCGAGATGGGCCATGTCGGTGACCTTCCTGGTGACCCCGACATTATAGTCCCAGTCGCCCGGCGTCTTGCCGTCGGCCTTCAGCGAGCCGTCCATCATCACTGAGGTGAACCCGGCCTGAATCGCGGTCATGCAGGTGGCCGGCTCGTTGCCGTGATCGAGGTGCACACAGACCGGAATCTGCGGATAGATCTCGGTGAGCGCATCCATCATGTGCCGCAGCATCACATCGTTGGCGTAGGAGCGCGCGCCGCGCGAGGCCTGAATGATGACCGGCGCATCGAGGCTGGAGGCGGCGTCCATGATGGCCAGCGCCTGCTCCATGTTGTTGATGTTGAAGGCCGGCACGCCGTAATCGTGTTCCGCCGCGTGGTCGAGCAATTGCCGCAACGTAATGCGAGCCATCTGTCCTGTTCTCCGCGTTGGGGCCTCAAGGCCCGGTCCGGCTTGATCTCATTTCTTTGAGCATGATCTTTTCGGAAAACCGGTTCCCACTTTTCCGGATCGTGCTCTAGCCTAGCGTATCTTCAAAACCTCGACACCGGGCAACGGCTTCCCTTCCAGCCATTCAAGAAACGCGCCGCCCGCGGTCGACACATAGGTGAAATCGCGGGCGACGCCAGCCTGGTTGAGCGCCGCCACCGTGTCGCCGCCGCCGGCGACCGAAATCAGCTTCCCCGCTTTGGTCCGGGCCGCCGCGTGCCTCGCCGCCAGCACGGTGCCGCGGTCGAACGGCGGCATCTCGAAAGCGCCGAGCGGGCCGTTCCAGACCAGCGTCGCCGCATCGTCGATCGCCGCGCGTATCCGCTCGACCGACTGCGGGCCGACGTCGAGGATCATGCCGTCCGGGGGGATCGCATCGAGGCCGTAGGCATGGGATGGCGCATTGGCCGCGAAGTGAAACGCAACCACAGCGTCGACCGGGAGGATGATCGCGCAATTCGCAGCCTCGGCCTTCTCGACAATCCGCAGCGCGGTTGCCGCCAGATCTCTCTCCGCCAGCGACTTGCCGATCGGGACGCCTTGCGCGTGCAGGAAGGTATTGGCCATGCCGCCGCCGATCACCAGCGCATCGACCTTGCTGACGAGGTTTTCCAACAGCTCGATCTTGCTGGAGACCTTGGCGCCGCCGACGATGGCGATCACCGGTTTGATCGGCGCTTCCAGGGCCTTGCTGAGTGCATCGAGTTCGGCCTGCATGGCGCGCCCGGCATAGGCCGGCAGCGCATGGCCGAGGCCCTCGGTGGATGCGTGCGCGCGGTGCGCCGCCGAGAACGCGTCATTGACCCAGATATCGCCGAGCTTTGCCAGCTCCGCGACGAACGCCGGATCGTTGTTTTCTTCCTCTTTATGGAAACGCGTGTTTTCCAGACAAAGGATGTCGCCGTCCTGCATTGCCGCGACGGCTTTTTGCGCGACCTCGCCGATGCAATCGTCGGCGAAGGCAATCGGGTTCCTGATTACCTCGGCGAGCGCAGCGGCGGCGGGTTTCAGCGTCTCCTTGGGGTCGCGTCCCTTCGGTCGGCCGAAATGCGACAGCAGGATCACTTTGCCGCGCTTGCCGGATATCTCGGTAATGGTCGGCGCGATGCGTTCGAGCCGGGTTAAGTCGGTGACGCGGCCATTCTCCATGGGCACGTTGAGATCGACGCGCACCAGCACGCGTTTGCCCTTCACGTCGACGTCATCGAGGGTGCGGAAAGTATTCATCTCTAGTGACCACCTCCGCCGCCGTCCCCACCACCACCGCCGTCGCCACCATCACCCGAGCCACCATGTCCACCATCGGCGTCATGAGCTCCGTGAGAACTGCCCCCGCCGTCAATTCCACCATCGAACGAGTTGCCGCCGCGGCGCCGACGATCCACGGTCATCACCTGTTCGCCACTAAAGTGCCAGTAGACGAGCAACGGCCCCACAATGACAATGATTGCAATGGCAAGCCATTCCGGCATTCTCTACACAGCCATTTCATGCGCGGCAGAACGACGAACGAGTTCAGATAAGCTTCCCCATCGCCACGGCGGTGTCGGCCATGCGGTTGGAAAAGCCCCACTCGTTGTCGTACCACGCCATCACCCGCACCAGCGTGCCGTTCAGCACCTTGGTCTGGTCCATGTGGAATGTGGAGGAATGCGGATCGTGGTTGAAGTCGATTGAGACGTTGGGCGCAGTTGTATAGGCCAGGATGCCCTTGAGCTGCTGCTCGCTGGCGCGCTTCATCGCCTCATTGATTTCTTTCACATCGGTCTTGCGCTGCGCGACGATCTTGAGATCGATGACCGAGACGTTCGGGACCGGGATGCGGATTGCGACGCCGTCGAGCTTGCCCTGCAGTTCCGGCAGCACCAGCCCGATCGCCTTGGCGGCTCCCGTGGAGGTCGGAATGATCGACAACGCCGCGGCGCGGGCGCGGTAGAGATCCTTGTGCAGGGTGTCCAGCGTCGGCTGATCGCCGGTATAGGCGTGAATCGTGGTCATGAAGCCGGTCTCGATGCCGACGGTGTCGTTCAGCACTTTCGCTACCGGCGCCAGGCAATTGGTGGTGCAGGAGCCGTTCGAGACCACCTTGTGATCGCTGGTCAGCTTGTCGTGGTTGACGCCGAATACGATGGTGGCATCGGCGCCGTCGGCGGGCGCGGATACCAGGACGCGCTTGGCGCCGGCGGTCAGATGCAAAGAGGCCTTGTCCTTTGCCGTGAAGATGCCGGTGCACTCCAGCGCGATGTCGACACCGAGATCTTTCCAGGGCAGCCTGGAAGGATCGCGTTCGGCGGAAACCTTGATCTTGCCATTGCCGAGACTGATCGAATCGCCTTCGACGGTCACCGTGCCCGGGAAGCGGCCGTGCACCGAATCGTAACGCAGCAAATGGGCGTTGGTCTCGACCGGGCCGAGGTCGTTGATGCCGACCACCTCGATATCCCCGCGGCCGGACTCGGCGATAGCGCGGAGCACATTGCGGCCGATCCGGCCAAATCCGTTGATCGCGACCCGGACTGCCATTCAACTTCTCCTAAAGGTTCAAAATTCCGTGGTTTGCGGCTGATTTGACCGATTCTCGATCGATTCTTGGGCAGGCCTTCGGGCGGCTGATGCCCTCAACGAACAGTCGTTGCAATGCATCATAGTCCCGAACGTTCCGGTAGCGCTACTTCACATTCAGGCGCTTTGACGCGGCTTCAACCGCCGCCTCGGCCGTGATGCCGAAATGCTTGTAAAGCGCTTTCGCCGGTGCGCTGGCGCCGAACGTGCTCATGCCGATGAAAATTCCATCCGGTCCGATAATCGCATCCCAGCCGAACCGCACCGCGGCTTCGATCGCGATCTTGACCGGGGCGCCCCCGACAATCGTTCTGCGCCGCTCCTCCGGTTGCGCCAGCAGCAATTCGAGAGAGGGTATCGACACCACCCGCGTCGCGATGCCGCGTCCGGCAAGCTCCTTCTGCGCGGCGACGGCGATTTCAACCTCCGAGCCCGACGCATACAGCGATACCCTGGCGTCGCCTTTGGCGGCGACCAGTTCATAGGCGCCATGGCTGCACAGATTGTCCGCGTTCGCGACGGTGCGGACCGGCGACAGGTTCTGACGCGACAGGGCCAGCACCGTAGGACCGGTGGTGCGTTCGAGCGCCAGGTGCCAGCATTCCGCCGTTTCCACTGCGTCGGCCGGGCGGAACAGGCGCATATTCGGCATCGCACGCAGTGCGGCGAGGTGCTCCACCGGCTGGTGCGTGGGGCCGTCTTCGCCAAGCCCGATCGAATCGTGGGTCATGATGTAAACCACCGGCGTATGCGAAAGCGCTGCGATCCGCATCGCGGGCCGCGCATAGTCCGTGAAGGTCAGGAAGGTGCCGCCCGCCGGCGCATAGCCGCCATGGGCCGAGATGCCGTTCATGGCCGCCGCCATGCCCATCTCGCGAATGCCATAATGGAGGTAGCGGCCGGTGAAATCGCCCGGCGTCACTTCCTTCAAGCCCTTGATGCGGGTGTTGTTGGATGGCGTCAGGTCGGCCGAGCCGAGCAGCAATTCCGGCATTTCGGGGACCAGCACGTCGAGCGCCATCTCGCTCGCCTTGCGGGTGGCGATGGTCGGCGGATCGGCGACGAGCTTGTCCTTGAGTTTGCTGATCGCCTCGGCGAGACCTTGCGGGCGCTTTCGATCGATCACGCGCCGGATGAATTCGTTGCGCGTTGCCTCGGGTTTGGCGTCGAAGCGGCTGCGCCAATCGGCATGCGCGGTTGCGCCCTGCTTGCCGACATTGCGCCAGGCCTGCAGGACATCGTCGGGCACTTCGAACGGCCCGTAATTCCACCCCAGCGCCTTCTTCGCGCCCGCCAGCTCGTCGGCGCCGAGCGGCTCGCCATGCGCCTTCGAGGTCCCGGCCTTGGTCGGCGCGCCGAACCCGATGGTGGTCTTGCATGCAATCATCGACGGCCGGTCGGACGCCTGTGCCCGCTTGATCGCTTCGGCGATCGCCTTCTGATCGTGCCCGTCGATCTGCACCGCGTTCCAGCCGTGGGCCTTGAAGCGCGCCACCTGGTCGACGCTGTCGGTCAGCGAGATCGGGCCATCGATGGTGACGCCGTTATCGTCGTACAGGAAGATCAGCTTCGACAGCCTGTAATGTCCCGCGAGCGCGAGCGCTTCATGGCTGACGCCTTCCATCAGGTCGCCGTCGGAACACAGCACATAGGTGTAGTGATCGACGATGCCCTCGCCGAATTCGGCTGCGAGCAGCCGCTCGGCCAAAGCCATTCCGACCGAGGAGGCGACCCCTTGGCCGAGCGGGCCGGTCGTGGTTTCGATGCCGGAGGTGATGAAATTTTCGGGATGCCCGGGGGTCCTGGAGCCGAGCTGGCGGAAATTCTTGATCTCCTCGAGCGTCATGTCCGGATTGCCGGTGAGATACAAAAGCGCGTACAGCAGCATCGAGCCGTGACCGGCCGACAGGACGAAGCGGTCGCGGTCCGGCCATCGCGGGTCGGCGGCGTCGAATTTCAAAAATTGCGTGAACAGCACGGTGGCGACGTCGGCCGCGCCCATCGGCAGGCCGGGATGGCCGGATTTCGCCTTTTCGACGGCGTCCATCGCCAGCGCGCGGATCGCATTGGCCATACGGGAGTGATCGACGCGCGTCATGATACATTCCGCCTGAAAATGAGGTGCTTGGTGGCAGTCGCCCCCGTTGGGGCGAATGCCTCGGCGCAAGCCTGCTGGCAACGGGAAGTCAGGGCTGGATAGCATCTGTGTTCCCGCAAGTCCAAGGCGGTGCAACGCGCTGCAGGGGCGAAAAGTTGCTTTGCGGTGCATAGCTTTGAAGCACCGTTGCGCTGGGCTCGCTTGCCACGTAAATTTCGCGGTCTAAACGCTTGCCGAACCGCGGATTTTGCTGTGCGGCTGGCTCACGGAGGGTCCGCTGTCTGTCATGAGCGATCGTCCCGCCAACGGTTCCGGCAACGCCGAACCGGCTTTCGTCGATATCGACGCCGCGACCCGGCGGCTGATGGCGGCGCTCGACGCGTTGGAAAGCTCGGTCGAGCGGCGGCGTGAAGCCGACCGCGACGAGAATGAGCTCGCGGTCCGGATTCAGGCGCTGGGCGCGGATCGATCGCGGCTGGCCGACGAGCTCGACGGATCGCTGGTGAAATCGCGCCGGCTGGAGCGCGCCAATCGCGAGATCGCCGAAAGGCTGGATGCGGCGATCGGCACCATCCGCTCCGTACTCGATGCCGGAGAGACCTCATGAATCACATCAATGTCACCATCAACGGGCGGCAATACCGAATGGCCTGCGAGGAGGGGCAGGAGGTGCGGCTTTTGAAGCTCGCCGAGAGTTTTGAGTCGCGGATTCAAAATCTGCGCGGCAAGTTCGGCGAGATCGGC
>WNFI01118849.1_pt1 | contig 11961 bp, 7 predicted proteins | sample 5400471 | NCBI WGS metagenome assembly WNFI01 (sample SAMN13153348, study PRJNA577476) | soil metagenome | isolation source: 100 cm saprolite on Douglas fir-dominated hillslope | place: USA:California | collected 2013-09-17 | reverse complement strand
CAGCAGGCTGCCCTCCAAAAATCGCTTCAACTTGTATTCGAAGCTGATTTTCTCGTCCGAAACGGGCCAATGGCGCATTCCAGCCAGCGCCACCTGCAGGAGCAGGCGCGGCATACGCCGGGCCCATTTGGCGAGCATGTCCGCGCGGTAGGTGATGTATCCGCCGAATAGTTCGTCAGCGCCTTCGCCGCTCAATGCCACCGTCGTTTTTGACTTGCACAATTTCGAGAGAAACCAGACGGGCAGCGAGCCGGCATCCGCGCTCGGTTCGTCGGAATAGTAGGCGAACTCCTCAATCGCGCCGCACAAGTCTTGCTCTGGAGTTAAATCCAATACCTCGTGGTCTGTTCCGTACTGCCGCACGGCGCGGTCAATAAATTTCGTCTCATCAAAACTTCGTCCTCGAAAGGAGATCGAAAATGTTTTCAACTGGGAAGCGGTGGCTCTCGACGCGTAGTGCAGGATGGTCGTAGAATCCATCCCACCACTGAGCCAGATTCCCAGCGGAACATCCGAAATCATGTGCTCGCGAATCGATTGCTGCAGTAGGCTGTCGAGTTCTTCCTTGGCCGTCTCCAGCGTGTAATTGGACGCCTCGGTGAAGGGCAACTTCCAGTAAGCATCCGTAGATACTTTTCCGTTGCTCCACTCCAGCCAATGCCCCGGCGGAAGCTTTTCAATTCCTTCCACGAGAGTCCAGGGACACGGCACGTAGTTCAGCGAGAGATAACAATCTAGACCGGGAAGGCTCAGCTGGCGTTCGATCTCCGGATGAATGAAAATGGCTTTCAGCTCGGAGCCAAAAAAAAGATCTTCGCCCTGAAGTGAGATGTAAAGCGGTTTGATGCCCATGCGGTCGCGCGCCAGAACAAGGCGTCTCGCGGATTTTTTCCACAGTGCGACTGCAAACATTCCGCGCAACTTCGCCAGGCATTCCCTATCCCACTGCATGAACGCGCGAAGAACGGTTTCCGTGTCCGAATGCGATTCGAAGCGATGCCCGAGTTTTTCCAGTTCCGTCCGTATTTCGAGGTGATTGTAGATCTCGCCGTTGAAGGCGATTCCGAAATCGCCTTCGCCTGCCAGAATTGGCTGATTGCCATGATCCAGATCAATGATTTTCAGGCGTGCCGCGCCTATCGAGAAAATGTTGGATTGAAATACGCCCTGCTGGTCCGGGCCGCGATGAATGAACGTCGCCGTNNCCTGCTTTGTTCACTTCAGCCATCTCAGAATATCATCTTCTTGGGTTTGCTTCAGGCCACAAGCTCACTTCCACTTTCCTCAAGATGCGGTGGCGACAGACCGCAGCAGGGTGTGAACGCCATTCCACAGAATCTGGACGCCGATGCAAACGAGAAGAAAGGAAGAGAGCCGCAGGATAATACTCATCCCGCTTTCGCCGATGATTGCGGCGAGACGGTCGGCGAAGCCGTAGCAAAGATAGATGCTCATCGCCACCAAAGCGGAACCGATCACTGCGGCGAGAATCGCGAGGAGATTCGGGCCCAGATGGTGGGGCTCATTAGCTCCGAGAGTGATGGCGATGGAAATCGAGCCCGGCCCGACAGTGAGCGGCAGAGTCAACGGATAAAACGCATTCCGGAAAATATCCTGCAAGTTGACCTTTTTGTGGACGTCGGCCTCACGGTCGTGGTCTTCCTTGCGCTTGAGCATGGCCCATCCGTTGGAAATGACAATGAGGCCGCCGCCGACCTGCACCACAGGAATGGAAATCCCGAAGAAATTCAGAATGTGCGAACCGATCAGAAAAGAAGCGATCAGCAGTATGAGGCTGTTCACGGCCACGCGGCGGGCGAGGATTCTGCGAGCGGAGGCCGGGTAGTCTTGCGTCAAGGCGAGAAAAATGGGACTCCCACCGACCGGATTCACGATCGGGAAAAGTGCGCTGAGGATGAGCAGGATGCTTTTGGCGACTTCCAGCAAAGGGGTTCCTCCGGAGGGGAGAGTATAGCCGAGGCGAGGCTTCACCGCGCGCCGGTGCGGCCGTCACTAGAATGGTAGGGCAGCAGTGGAAGGCTTGCCACAGAGCCACCGAGTGCGCCAAGCCTAGCGGCGCTAAGGGCGGTCGAACCAGTGCGTTAGAAACTAATCTTGCCCGAGAGTTGGACGATTCTCGAGCCGGGGCTGAAATTGATTTGCGTACTAAACGGCGTCTGGAATGGCGTCCTTGGCGGCCCCAGGCAGATGGCTGGGGTGCCGGTGCAACCTGTCGCGGTCGAGAATTGGGTGGTGCTCACCGAAGTATAGTTCGTGCGATTGAAAGAATTGTACGCTTCAAGAATAAGGTGTGCCTTGACGCGCTCAGTGATCGGAATAGTCTTAGTGATGCGAGGGTCAAGCGAAACGAAGTTGGGAAGATTGAAGGTGTTGCGGCCGAGTCCCGGCGCACGGTCGGTGCGGCTGTTACTGTCTCTATTCAAGTCCGAGTTGACCAAGCCGGAGTAGGGCTGTCCGGTCTCCGCAGTTAAAATCCCGCTGAGTTGCCATCCGCCGGCCAGGTAGCGCCAAGAATGGGGCAGAGAATGTGCATAGCTGTCGAGGTCCCAAATCGGGCTCAACACGAACCGGTGTCTCTGGTCGTTCACGCCGGGCCCTCGATCCCCCCGAGGATTAAGAGGGTCCTGCACCAACTTGGCGTCGTCGCTAGAGAAGGGAACGACGGCAGTGGCGTCTGGACTATCGTCGATCACTTTTCCGAAGGTGTAGGAAGCGAGAAACTGGTAATTCTGGGAGAAGCGCTTGTTTACCTGAACGGTCAAGCCGTTATAGATGGAATTGGCGCTGCTTTGGAATTCCTCTATGCGCCCAAAGCCTGCAATCGGGCGTGCCAGGGTGATCCGATTCACGGTGGCAGTTTGAGTAGACCCCACAAATCCGACGGTCACGGGCGTTTCGGGACCCTGTTGATTGACGTCGAGGGCGCGCGTGAGATGGGTTCCCTTCACCCACAGATAGCTGATTTGGAGAGACATGTTGGGCTGGATTTGATATTCGAGGCTGAGGTTGGCCTGCTGCACGTTCGGCTCATGATAATTCGGCTGAAACACAAAAATCGACGGAACGCCAGCCGCCACGCCAGTGGGCGCGGCACAATTGGGAGTCTGGACGGGCGCGCCACACTTCGTATTCGGATACTGCGGGATGGCCGCCCCGGTAAAGTTCAGGGTTTGCACGTTTAAGGCGTTGTTGGAGAATGCGGTGCCGACGGTGATGGCGGGAGTGCGGCCGTAGAAAATCCCGTAGCCTGTGCGAACGACCAACTTCTTGCCGAGAGGAGTCCAGGCAACGCCGAGCCTGGGGCCGAAGTTAGCAAGATCGTTGTGAATGTTGTTGGTGAAAATCCCGGCAGCCGCGAGGCTGGCACCGGGGTTGAGCACGGGGGGCTGGGCGATCAGGTCGAGATCGTAGCGGAGGCCGAAGTTCAGTGTGAGGTCATTCCGTATGCGCCATTCATCCTGGGCGAAGGCTGAATATTCTTGAAGATTGGGATTGGTGGTGGGTCCGGTGGTGCCTGGGCCGGCGAAGGCTTGGGCAAAAGTATCCATAGCGTCCGGGCCGGTGAAGCAGGCTGCGCCGCCTCCGTTCAAGTTGCACCCAAAGCCTTCGAGGCTATTGAAAAGGTAAGCGCCTGAGAAATTGCCAGGGAAGAAGTTGGCGATCTTGTCGACGAGAATATTCAGGCCCGTCTTGATGGTGTGGCGCCCATGAATGAGCGAAACGGTATCGCCAACTTCGCCCCGGTGAATATTGGTGAAGCGAGGGCTGAAGAAATTGCGGCCGATAACGAGATCAGTCGCGCCGCCCTGGCGAACGGTGGCCTCGGGATTGATGCTGTTCGAAAGGCCCGGCTCGTTGTCGCGGGTATAGCCGGCGCGTATAACGTTGACGATACTGGATGAGATTGTGGATGTGAGCGAGCCCGTCAAAGTGTCGGTAGTCACGTCCGAGGCGCCGGTGTGCTCGAATGAATTCTGCGGTCCGCCATTTTCGAAGCCAGCACCGACGAAGCGCTGGGAGTTGTAACGAACGCTCAGCAACTCTGTAGAGCTTAATCGCCAATCGGCCTTCCCCAAATAGACGTTCTGGTTTTGGGTGCGAATCCAGGAGTTGGCGCGCGCCTGGAGATAATTGAGGGCGGTTTGCTGATTGGCAGTCGGTGTGGCGGGAGCGGGTACCGCGAGAAAGACGAGATTGGGGAGAGTGTTGCGCTGGCCGTCGTAATCGAAAAAGAAAAAGAGTTTTTCGCGGACGACGGGACCGCCGAGGTGTCCGCCGAACTGGTTGAAGTGATAGGGCGACTTCGGGCGCCCGTTGATTTTATTGATGGGGTCGTTGGCATTCAGGCTCCGGTCGCGGAAGAATTCAAAGGCCTCGCCGTGGAAATCGTTGGTACCGGATTTGGTGACGACGTTGATCACCGCACCGCCAGCATGGCCGAGCTCTGCGGAATAGGCGTTGGAATTCACTTGGAACTCCTGAACGGCGTCTTCACTGAACTGATAGGGGGCGCGGCCGGAACCAGTGCGGCCGTCGGATTGGCCGAAGAAGGTGTTGTTGTTGTCCGAGCCATCAACGATAAGGGAATTGAGAGTGCCGCGCTGACCGGCGAAGCTGATGTCTCCGCCGCGGACGTCGAGGGTGACGCCTGGAGTGAGGAGCGCGAAATTGAGGAAATTGCGGCCGTTGGTGGGGAGGTTTTGAATCTCGACATCATTGACGGCAGAGCTGACCTGGCTGCGGGTGGTTTCGACGATGGGGGGTTCGCCCATGACAGTGACGGACTGGATTTGTGCGGCGACGGTCAGTGCAAGATTGAGGTTCAGGCGGGCGCCGACGTTCAAAACGACGTTTTTTTGTGTGAGCTTGGCGAAGCCCGCGTGCTCGATTTCGATGGTGTAGGTGCCTACCGGGAGAACGGGGAAGCTGAAGAGGCCGTTGGAATCGCTGGTGGTTTGAAACTTGATGCGGGTCGCGTCGTTGATGGCCGTCAATTTGCACCCAGTAAGAGCGGCGCCGGATGGATCGACAACGGCGCCTTCCACAGCGCCCTGATTTCCCTGGGGCCAGGCGGACAGTGTGACAATAAAAAGACAAAAGAGGGATGCGAGCCAGCAACCGATGAGAGAGCTTCGCGTTGCGGAAATATTCATGGCAATCTCCTTTAGATGGTGGACCTCGATCCCTCCGGGGCGGAGTGGAGGGAACCCTCAGTTGGGGCACGAATCCAAGTGCCGCAAACGCTTACTCTAGGCAATAACCAACCAACACCCCAATTTATGCCCAACCTTTTATCACAGGAATTACATACATAAAAGCGAATCCTGTGGAAAACTTTGGCGCGCCCTAGCCATCATTTCAGCACCAAAAACAGAATTCGAACGCAGACTCAATCGACTGCTTGAGAATAAGCGACACAGGTTGAAGCGGTAAAAACCCTCTGAGAATGGCGCGTTACAAGTGTGTCTTGCTCCGCAGTGCACGCGTGCGTTAGAGTCGCGGTGCGACGTTCCAGGAATTCGAGGAAGAGGATGCCGAAACGCAAAGAAGCCGGGCAGGACGGAAGCAGGACGCCGCGAGAGCGCGTGAGAGTGTTGATTACGGGAGCCCGGATTCAAAGACGCATTCAGGCGCTGGCGAAGGAAATCCGGAAAGATTTTCAGGGCGAACCGCTGCATCTGGTGAGCGTGCTGAAGGGCGGAGTTTTTTTCCTGACGGACTTGGCGAGAAATATTCCGGGGGAAGTCTCCTTTGACTTCATCGCGGTATCGAGCTACGGGCAAAAGACGCACTCTTCGGGGCAAGTGCGTTTGACGCGGGACCTGGACTCGAGTATCGAGGGGAAAACGGTCATCGTCGTCGAAGACATCCTGGATACGGGAATGACGCTGCAGTATCTGCTGCGGCTGTTCCAACAGCGCAAGCCGAAGCATCTGCGCGTGGCGGTGTTGCTGGACAAACCGGAGCGGCGGATCGCAGCGGTACACGCCGACTACATCGGATTTTCAATCCCCAACGAATTTGTCGTCGGTTATGGGCTGGATTTTGCCGAGCGCTACAGGAACCTGCCCTATGTGGGCGTGCTAACGCCGGGGCCCGGTTTGAAGAAAAAACCGGCGGAAGATTGAGATCGCGACTCGTGTGGTATCCACGAAATGACCCTGGATCGTTCAAGTGTTCTTTTCAGTGGCGGAAAAATGCTTAACACAGAGAACGCCCCGACCCGGTCGAGGCAGGCGCCGAAGGCAGAGAGAACCACATTCGATTTGCCGGCGCGCGGGAATGAGCTGGCGATGAAAAAAGACTGAAGATTCGCCTGGATGCGTGGCCTGCGCAGAGCCGCCCCTTCGCCGCCTGCTATAATAGATAGACTTCATGAATCCAACGAATGAACAGACGACAGCTACTGCCCTGAAGCGCGACGCGGAGGTCCCTACCGAAGTACCCGCGGAAGTCCTTTCGACATTGGCGGAGATTGGCGAGGAAGTGAACGCCTCGCTGGACCTGGATGAGGTGCTGGCGCGATCAGCAGCCTTGATCAAGCGGCACATCGACTATGAAATCTTTGGCGTGCTGATGATCGAAGGGGATGGCAGTTATCACGGGAAGCGCGGCTGCCACGGGCCACTCGGTGCGCGTCAGCGATACTTCCAAGGACACGCGGTATATCAATGCCATCGACAGCGTGCGCTCCGAACTAGCCGTGCCGTTGATGATGCAGGGGAAGTGCGTGGGCGTGCTGGATATTCAGAGCCGCCACCTCGATTACTTTACGCGCGACCAGCAGAATATTCTGACGCTGCTAGCCAGCCGGCTGGCGGTGGGCATAGAGAACGCACGGCTGTTTCAGAAGGTGCGAACGCAGGCGGATACGCTCTTGCTGTTGAGCGACGTCGGCCGGGAAACCAGCGCGATCCTGGAAGTCGAACAGCTTCTGCGCCGCGCAGCGGAACAGACCAAGCGAGTGATCGATTACCAGATCCTGAGCATCATGCTCTATGACGAAGAGCAAAAGATTTTCCGCCACCGGGTGGACGTAAAGCATGGCCATCGCGTGCAGGGAAAGCTGCGAGCGGCGGCGAGCGAAGGAATCGTCGGCGCGGCAGCCACGTTGAAGGAGCCAGTTCTCGTTCCGGACGTGACCGTTGACCCGCGCTACCTGATGGTGAACCCGGAGACGCGCTCGGAACTGGCGATTCCCATGATGCACAAAGGGAAAGTGATTGGCGTGCTGGATTTGGAAAGCCCGCAACTGAATTATTTCACCGAGGATCACGTGCAGACGCTTTCGATCCTGGCGGCAAACCTCGCAGTTTCCCTGGAAAATGCGCGGCTTTACGAGCAACTGGCACGCGACGAGACGCGGATGGAACGGGATTTGCAGGCGGCGAAAAGAATTCAGGGGGCGCTGCTACGGCCGGTTCCGACTGAAGATTACGGCTTGGAGATGGCAGCGCGGTATCTTTCCGCGCGGGAAGTGTGCGGGGACCTCTATGAATTTCTGCGCTACGGACCACAGCAATTGGGGATTGCGCTGGGCGACGTGAGCGGCAAGGGAACGGCCGCGGCGCTCTATGGAGCGGTGGCCATCGGAATCATGCGAAGTCTGGCCCCGCAAAAACTGCAGCCCGCGGAAATGTTGAAACAAATGAACCAGCTGGTGGGCGAACGGCGCATCGAGGGGCGATTCATGACCGCGTGCTTTGCCACGTGGCAAAAAGGCCGGCAAAAGCTTCGAGTGGCAAACGCCGGGCAATCGCAGCCGCTGCTCTACAAAGAAGGACGCTGCGGGAAGATCGAATTGACGGGGTTTCCGCTGGGCATTTTCGAAGAAGTGACCTACGACGAATGGGGGGTGACACTGGAGCGAGGAAATATTCTTGTGTTTCATTCGGACGGAATCGCGGAGACGATGAACAGCGAAGGACAATTCTTCGGAACAACGCGGCTTATGAAACTGATCGAACAACACCATGAATCGTCCGCAGCGGAAATTGCCGACGTGATTCTGCGCGAGGTGGATTGGTTCGCGCAAAGCGCCGTGCTTTCCGACGACCGGACCCTGGTGGTCGCAAAAGTACGATGAGCCATTCGAATGACTCGTCTTCACGCAAACTAAAATACGTGGATCCCGCTTCTTTCACTCCGCATTTCGGATGGAAGAAGAGCGGAGCGCGCAGTGCTAACGGTGAAGAAGTGGTGTGCGAGAGAGTGCCGCTGAATTCCGTGGCGCAGAAATTTGGTACCCCAACTTACGTCTATAGCCGGGCTGCAATCGATGATGCTTACGGGGAACTGCACAAGGGGCTTGGCACGCTGCCGCTCACTTTGTGTTTTGCCGTAAAGTCCAATGGAAATCTGTCCATCCTGAAGCATCTGGCCAAGCGGGGAAGCGGTTTTGACATTGTATCCGGCGGGGAGCTGCATCTCTTGCAGCGCATCGGCGTGCGCGGCGATCGCATTGTTTTCTCCGGAGTCGGCAAGGATCGGCATGAAATTCGTGAAGCGCTGAACTATCGACCCGGCGCGCGCGGCGCACGCAAGGGAATACTGCTTTTCAACGCCGAATCGGAAGCGGAACTCGACATTTTGGTGGAAGAGGCAGCTCGGCTGGCCGGACAGGGAAGCAAGCCACCGGCGGCGGCGATTCGGGTGAATCCGGATGTGCAAGCCGGCGGCCACCCACACATTGCAACAGGGCGTCACGAGCACAAATTTGGCCTGGAGTGGTCCGAGGCGAAACGACTCTACCTTGCGCATCGCGATTCGAAGTGGATCCGCTGGCGGGGAATCAGCGCGCATATCGGTTCGCAAATTACGACGCTGATGCCATTTGGCCGTGCACTGCGGCGGCTGGCTGGATTTGTCGGAGAGTTGCGGCGCGCCGAAATCGATCTGCGCTACCTGGATTTTGGGGGCGGGCTGGGAGTGCGCTATTCCGACCAGAGCCCGCCGACACGGACGGAGTACGCGCGGCTGGTTTCGCAAATGGTGCGCAAACTTGGCGTGCGCCTCTTGCTGGAGCCTGGGCGTTCGATCATCGCTTCGGCTGGAGTTCTGTTGACGCGCGTCGTTTATACGAAAACGAATCAGGGCAAGACGTTTGTGATCGTGGACTCGGCGATGAACGATTTAATGCGGCCGGCGCTTTATGGGGCAATCCATCCAATTACCAAAATTGCCCGGGAAGGGAAAGAGAATGAAGCTGGCCGCAAGCGAGTCGACATTGTCGGGCCGGTTTGCGAGAAGGCTGGCGACCTGCTGGCGATTTGGGTTGCCGGGGCGTATGGAATGTCGCAAGCGTCAAACTACAATGCGCGATGCCGCCCCGCCGAAGTCTTCGTGGAAGGAAACCGCTTTCGGCTGATTCGCCGACGCGAAACTCAGAGCGATTTGCTTCGTACGGACGTTCTTGCTGAATAGCCGTCCTCTGCTATTTCAGTCCTAGCGAGTTCCTGAAAAGTCTTTTCACTGTCATCCCGAGACCGCCGCGGCGGGAGAGATCTGCTTCTTGCGAAATGCCAGCGGAAAGCAGATTCCTCGTCGCTTGCGGTTCCTTGGAACAACGCGAATGAGAGTTTCTCCGCATCCTGCTACGCTTCGCCCCATTTCAGCTTGCTGCGCAAAATTTCGAAGTAGGGTTTCTTGGGTGGCTGGATGAGTTTCAGCCGCTCTGTGGCGCGGGAGATGCGGATAAGATCCGATGGTTGCAATGGGATACCACGCTGACCGTCGAGGGTCAGAAAAACGGAGTCAGTGTCTCCGGAGAGCTTCATCTCCACGGAAGACGAGTCGCGGATTACCAGTGGGCGGTCACTCAGGGTGTGCGGACAGATGGGCGTGATTACAAAGGATTCCACGGCGGGATGCACGATGGGTCCGCCAGCAGAGAGAGAATAGGCCGTAGAACCAGTAGGGCTGGCCACAATGAGGCCGTCGGCGCGGTAGCGGCAGACAAAATCGCCGTCAATGGCGAGCTCAAGTTCGATCATGCGGGCGAGCGCGCCTTTATTGATCACCACATCGTTCAACACGATTTGATGATCGATCACTTTGCCAGCGCGCTCGAGCTCGACGCGGATCATGACGCGTTCGCTCAGCGAAAAATGACCATCGAGGGTGTCATCGAGGGCCGGGTGGAGCTCTTCCAGTGTGAAACTGGTAAGAAAGCCCAGGCTGCCCATATTGATGGGCAGGATCGGAATCCCGCGCGGGGCGGCCAGACGCGCGGCAGCAAGCATTGTGCCGTCACCTCCAAGCACAAGCAAAAGCTGCGACGCGTCCGCCACGCGCTGGCGAGTCTGACCTTGCGAACCGGCCGGCAGAGAATTAGCCGTCTCTTCGTCGATGAGAGTTTGTATGCCGCGCGCATCGAGCCATTTCAGCAAGGGCGGAACAACTACGGCGAGATTCGAACGGCGAGGGCGGGAAATGATGCCTATGGATTGGAAAGTTTGTCCGGGGCGCATATGCGTCTGCGATTCTACTCCAGGGTCTTTTTGCGTGCGTGGAGAAAATATTCCTGATTGCCCTCGGCTCCCAGGAGGCGGCTCGGGCGGACTGACAGGCATTCGAGACCAACGGTTTCGATGCATTCGCGTACAGTTCGAATCGACTGATCGTGAAGTTCTTTGTCTTCCACGATTCCGCCGTGGCCAATCTCCTCGCGGCGCAATTCGAATTGCGGCTTGATGAGGATCAGAAAAGCGGCGCGGGGCTTTGCCAACGCGATCGCGGGCGCGATACCTTCCGGACCGAAATAAAAGAAACATCAATCCCCACGATGTCGGCGCTTTCGGGAAGGTCCTCCACGCGCAGCTCGCGCGCATTCCGCTTGATGGGAATCACACGAGGATTTTGCCGCAGCTTCCAATCGAGCTGCTCGACGTTTACATCGACGGCGTAGACGCGCTCCGCGCCGTGCTGGAGGAGACAATCCGTGAAGCCACCGTTCGAAGAGCCTATATCCAGGCAAATGCACCCCGCTGGCTCGACCGCAAAGTCATCCAGCGCGCCTTCCAGCTTCAGCCCGCCGCGGCTGACAAATTTCTGCAGCCGGCTGTTGATTTCGATGCGCGCGTCTCCCGCGACGGGCATTCCCGCCTTAGCCACTCGTTGGCCGTCCACCTGAACCTCACCGGCGAGAATCATAGCCATGGCTTTCTGCGGAGAGTCGGCGCAGCCTCGCTCGACGAGAAGAAGATCGAGGCGTTTGCGGGCTGCCTTTGGTTTCATGAGGCTTTCAAACGATCAGGCGCGGCGAAGCACGAGGAATTCGGCGATCTCGCGAAGGCGCGCGGCGCGATCCGCGTAGGGAGCAAGCTCGGCGATGGCATTGGTTGCCAGATCGTTGGCAATCTGATGAGAGCGCTCCAATCCGTAAACTGCCGGATAGGTCGCCTTTTGCTGGGCCATATCTTTTCCCGCGGTCTTGCCAAGTGCTGCGGAGGACTCCTCGACGTCAAGAATGTCGTCCGTGACCTGGAAAGCCCAGCCGATGGCTTCGCCGAATCGCCGCAGGCGCGCGACATCTTCGGCACTGGCGCCTGCGCACAGCGCACCAGCCGTGATCGAGGCACGGATCAGCGCCGCGGTTTTCGAGCGGTGAATGTACTCCAGCATTTGCGGATCGACGGGCCTGCCCTCGGCTTCGATGTCAGCGACCTGGCCACCGACCATGCCATTGACAGTGCCAGCGGCAGAGGCAACTTCTGTGAGGATGGAGGCGCGGCGCTCCGCAGCGGCGGGAGTCGCGCCGATGGTTTCGAAGGCCAGTGTCAAGAGAGCGTCGCCTGCGAGGATGGCGATGGCTTCGCCGAATTTCTTGTGGCATGTCGGCTTGCCGCGGCGGAGGTCATCGTTGTCCAGAGCGGGCAAATCATCGTGGATCAAGGAATAGGTGTGGATAAATTCGATGGCGCAAGCGGGGTGATGCGCGGG
>WNFI01005892.1_pt1 | contig 11961 bp, 8 predicted proteins | sample 5400471 | NCBI WGS metagenome assembly WNFI01 (sample SAMN13153348, study PRJNA577476) | soil metagenome | isolation source: 100 cm saprolite on Douglas fir-dominated hillslope | place: USA:California | collected 2013-09-17 | reverse complement strand
CACGATCCCAAGCGGCCCCACCGCGTCGTTGACGGCGCTCGCGATCGCGGCGGGCGCGCCGAGATAGCCGGATTCGCCCGAACCCTTCTGGCCGAAAACGGTGTGTGGCGACGGCGTCACGTGATGAACGATGTCGACGGGCGGCACCTCATGCGCCGACGGCAGCAGATAATCCATGAAGGTTTGCGCGATGAGCTGACCCTGCGCGTCATAGGCGAACTCCTCGCACAGCGCCGCACCAATGCCGTGGGCGATGCCGCCCATGGTCATGCCGCGCACGATCTTCGGATTGATAACGGTGCCGCAGTCGTGGCCGACGAAGTAGCGTTGGATGTCCGCCTTGCCGAGCTCGGGATCGATCGCGATCAGCAAGAGATGGAACTCGAAGGCGAAGCACGGATACATCTGCACGCGGCCGTCCGTTGTCGGCAGCTGCCCGCCCATGGGCACTTGCATCACGTGGGTAAAGGCAAGGCCGGGCTCGGTGCCGGGTGGCAGGCGATGGAAGTAGCGGTGCGCGATGGTCACGAGCTCGCTCCAGCTGCGCCTGTTCTGCGGCGCAGCGCGGTCGAAGACTTCGCCGCAATCATAGATCGCGCGGTCCGGTGGGATTTTCAGGTCATGGGCGGCAATGGCGAGAAGCCGGGTTTTCAGCTTTTGCGCGGCGTGGAAGGCGGCGCCACCGAGCATGATCGCCATGCGGCTTCCGACCGGGCTTTGGCTCGGCAGCGATGACAGCGAGTCCGGCCGCACCACGCGGATGCGATCTGGATCGATCTCGAGCACTTCGCCGATGACGGTACCCACCAATGTCTCGTGGCCTTGTCCGGCCGAAAGCGTATGGATGGTCGCCGTTACGGCGCCGCCCAGATCGACATTGATGCGGCAGGAGTCGGTGTAAGTGGTGGTCTCGTTCTTTGGATTGAGCAGCGGCTCGAAGGTCGAATTCGCGCCGCTCGGCTCGAGGCAGGCCGCCATGCCGATGCCGGCGAGCAAGCCTTGCCCGCGCAGGCGGTCGCGTTCCGCCAGAAGCGCTGCATAATCCGCGCGAGCGACGACCTTGTCGATGACCGCGTGGTAGTCGCCGCTGTCATAGCTGGTGCCGCTCGGAATGCGATATGGAAATTGATCGGCGCGGATCAGGTTCACCCGCCGCACCTCAAGCCGATCGATCCCGCGATGCTTGGCGACCTCCTCGATCGCCAGCTCGATGGCGTAATTGGTCGGAGATTGGCCGAATGCGCGCACCGCCTCCTGCGTGGTCTTGTTCGATGTGACCGCAATCGCCTGATACTGCACGCTATTGATCCGGTAGGGTCCGACGATGGCGCCGATCGGCTTGCCGAGCTGGAACGGGGAGCGGCCCGCATAGGCGCCGACATTGTCCAGCGCGCGCATCTTCATCGCGCGGACGAGACCGGCGTCGTCGAACGCGACCTCAATGTCGAAATTGCGCTCGGGGCCGTGTCCATCCCCGCCGCGCATGTTCTCCAGCCGGTCTTCGATGAGGCGCACCGGAAAGCCGAGCCGGCGCGACAAGTAGCCGGCCAGCACCGCGTGCTTGATCCCGCGCTTGACGCCGTAGCTGCCGCCGACGTCCACGTCGTTGTGCACGCGTACCGAGGAGCCCGGCAGCTTGAGCGCAAGCGCGACCTGCTCGGGAAAGCGCGGCATCTGGACCGAGGCGTAAACATCGAGGATCTCGCGCCACGCATCCCAGCTCGCGAGGACCGCGAAGGTCTCGATCGGCACCGTCGAGCTGCGGCCCCATTTGAGGCGCAGCGACAGGCGATGCGCGCTCTCGGCAAAGTCCTTCTCGACGTCACCCCAGACGAAGGTACGGTCGAGCAGCACGTTGGAGCCGTGATCCGCGTGCACGATGGGACTATCGGATGCGTAGGCCGCTTCGCCGTCGAGCACGAACGGCAGCGGCTCATAGTCCACACGCACCAGCTCGGCGGCGTCTTCGGCGAGCGCGCGCGTGTCTGCGACTACCGCCGTCACCCACTCCCCGGCGTAGCGCGCGACGTCGACTGCGAGCGGGCGCCGCGGCACCTTCGGGGTATCGAGGCCGGCAAGCAGCGGCTGCGTCGCCGCGGCCAGCTCGCGGCCGTCGAGCACGCAATGCACGCCGGCCATCGCCAGCGCCTCGGACTTGTCGATGGCGAGGATGCACGCGGCGGGATGCGGACTGGTCACCAGCGCGACGTGCCGCATACCGGGTACGGTGATGTCGGCGGCGAAGCGGCCTTTGCCGACGACGAACCGCCGATCTTCGCGCACGCGGCGATCGCTCGATACGAAACGAAAAGATTTCGGATTCATCGCCCGCGCCCCGGCAGGTTCAAGCCGCGCAGGCGGTCGGCGGCGAGCGCGATCGCCTCGACGATTTGCGCGTAGCCGGTGCAGCGGCAAAGATTGGCGGAAACGGCATCGACGATTTGCGCACGCGTCGGAGCGGGATTGTCGGCCAAGAGCGCGTGCGCCGTCAGCACCATGGCCGGCGTGCAATAGCCGCATTGCATGGCGTGCGTCTCGCAGAAAGCGTCTTGAATGGGGGAGAGCTCGCCGGGCCCGGCCGCCAGTCCCTCGATGGTGGTGATGTCATACCCGTCGGCTTGCACGGCGAACATCAGGCAGGAACGCACCGGAGCGCCGTCGAGGAGCACGGTGCAGGCGCCGCATACGCCGTGCTCGCAGCCGGCATGCGCGCCGGTGAGCAGCAGACGCTCGCGCAGGCAGTCGAGCAGGCTCATGCGCGGCTCGACATCGAGCGCGCACGTCTCGCCATTGACGGTCAAGTCAACCCGCATCGGGCCCTACCGCGGCGTGGTAAGCATCGGTGATGGCGCGCACGGCAAGATGGGCGGCCGAGCGGCGCCGATAGTCGGCCGACGCATGCAGGTCCGACAGCGGCTCGATCTCGGCAAGCGCGGCGCGTACCACCTGTGCCGCGGCCGCGGCCAATGCGAAATCGCTGCGCCGTGCGCTGACCTCGTGAAAACCAACGCCGATACGAGCATCGCGCCAGACCGGAAAGCGCACGGCGGTGAGGCAGGCGGTTGCGGGGAGCGTCGTCATCATCGGCCCGACAAAGAAATCGAAGGCCGCCATTTCAGCGCTTGCCGTGCCGTCTCGATAGACCAGCGTCGCACCGAGCGTGACGGCCACCAGCGCGATCTCCGCCGCCGGATCGGCATTGACGAGCGAGCCGCCGATGGTTCCGCGCGAACGGATTGCGGCATGACCGATGAACGGCATGACCTTGGCGAGCAAGGGCACCGCCGCGCGCACGATCGGGTCGCGTTCGAGCATGCATTGGCGCGTGGTGGCGCCGATGGCGAGGCACTCCTGCTCCTGGCGCACGAAGGCAAGCTCGGGTATGCGCGCGATGTCGATCAGCCGTTGCGGGCGGGCGAGCCGCATCGCCATGAGCGGCACGAGGCTCTGACCCCCGGCGATGATCCGCGCGTCGTCGGCGGCGGCCAGCATGGCGCAAGCTTCGGCGAGATCCGAAGGCCTTGCATATTCGAACGGGGCGGGTTTCATCGAACGGCGCGCTTGGGTTCGGCAGGAGCGAGCGCGGGCTGCGATCGGTTGCGCTACGAGTTGCTAGTATCATAGGGAAGAACGTGCGCCGCAGGCTAGAGCGCTTGCCGTTGCGGTCGAAATAGGTGTGCGGCGATGGTCTTCGATCTGAGCGATAAACGCGCCTGGGTCGCCGGTCAGCACGGCATGGTGGGCGGCGCCATGATGCGCCGACTCGAGCGCGAACCTTGCGCTCTGCTCCGCGATCCCGGCCGCGCAGGCGTCGATTTGCGACGCCAGTCCGAGGTCGAAGACTGGATGGCCGCGCAGCGTCCGCAAGTCGTTTTTCTCACGGCCGGGCGCGTGGGGGGATTGCGCGCCAACGATACCTTCCCCGCGGACTTTCTCTACGACAACCTGCTCATCGAAGGAAACATCATCCACGCCGCCTACCGCACGGGCGTCGAAAAGCTTCTGTTCTTCGGCTCGTCTTGCATCTATCCACGCGAAGCTCCCCAGCCGATTCCCGAGGACGCGTTGCTGACAGGGCGCCTGGAGCCGACCAACGAGGCCTATGCCATCGCCAAAATCGCCGGCATCAAGCTCTGTCAGGCGTACCGGCGCCAGCACGGATGCGATTTCATCTCGGCGATGCCGACGAATCTTTACGGCCCGGGCCGATCTCGCCGACGCCGCGTTCCATCTCCTGCGGCATTATTCCGGGGACTCACACGTCAATATCGGCGCCGGCTACGACGTCACGATTGCAGAATTTGCCGAACAAATCAGACGCTGCGTGGGGTTCCAAGGGCACATCGTCTTCGATCGGTCGCGGCCGGACGGCACCCCGCGCAAGCTGCTCGACAGCAGCCGCATGCACGCGCTGGGCTGGAAAGCGACGACCACGCTCGCGGAGGGGCTGAGGCTTTATTACGCCTGGTTCCTGGCGAACCGGGGCCAGCTCAGGGAAACGGTGATCGAGGCGGCAAGCTCTGCATGAGCGCACTCGGTGTGCTCCCCTCCCCCTTGCGGGGAGGGGTTGGGGGTGGGGGTCCATCGGCGGATCACCGCACGACCCCCACCCCGACGCTTCGCCATAGCCGATGCTTCGCATCGGCGTTCTTCGCACCAAGAACGGCGGCCGAAGGCCGCCTACGCCCTCCCCGCCTTTATCTGGGCTCGGGTCATGCGACGCTCGAGGCGCGTGCCGAAGCGGTCGAGCGCGTCGGTGCGCATCGCATAATAGCTGCGCCAGCGATAGGCGCCGAGCGGCCAATTGGCGATGTTGCCCCCAAGCCGCTCGCAGACCTGCGCGCCCCGGGCCAATGGCCAATAGACGCAGGCGGCGAGAAGTTCGGCAACAACCGATTTCAGGCGGAACGGCGCTTGCGAAAGCGCTTGGCGCAGGACGTCGCTTGCGCGCCACAGCAGACGAAACCACGCCGGCCGGTTATCGAATGCGTAGTAGATATAAAGGAGCATCGGCGCGCCGGGCTTGAGTTTCCCCACGCAGGCGGCAAGCCCCGCCCCGGGATCCGGCATATGGTGCAGGACGCCGAGGCTGTAACCGAAATCCATGCTGTTGTCGGGCAAAGGCATGGCCTCGAGCGCAGCCGCGTGGAAGCTCACGTTGGGAAGACCTGCGAGGCTTTTTTGCGCGACCGCCAAGGCGTCGGCGCTGGCATCGATGCAATGGAGCCAGCCGACGCGCGGTGCGACGAGGCCAGCCCACCGCCCGCTGCCACAGCCGGCATCGAAGCCCACCGCATCGCGCGGCAGGCTGTCCCAGGGAAAGATCGCGAAATATTCCGCGAACATCCGCCGCAGCTCTGCGCTGGAAACGCTGCGCTGGTCGAAGCGCCGCCATTCCCGCCCGAAATCATCGACGGTGGCCCGATCGAGATTGTGGGGATTGCTCGCCATCGTTGCCGATTTACAAGAACCCTCGCAGCCGCACAGCCGCACGGATTGGTGACTCCGTCACATCGCCGCAATAGAGTTTCCACCAGCTATTCTCTGCTGCGAGCTGATGTTGCTGCACGACGGCATGCGGGGCATCACGATCCGTCGGGTTGGTAAAGCACAATCTTGCTGCAGTCATTATCGAATCCGACATTGACGTAGATGAGCTTCTGCAAACGCTCGCGCAGCTGCCGTCGACTTTCCAGCTCGACCAGGAATAGTCAATGACGTGTCGAACCGCCAGTGGCGGGAGCGGGAGTTACCGAGGATTGAGTCAGGTTGACCAAAAGGTCGCGCAGCGCGTGCAAATTATCGACGGTGGTTACAATGCGGGCTCTCACTATAGCCTTAACATCAATGCGGCCTTCCGCAAGCAACGCCGTGGGATCTGGGCGCTCATGCGTAAAGGTCAGCGTCGCAAAAGCGCCAGTAATCGCGATATTGAATCGTCCGATACAAAGAGTTTCTGGTACATTGTATGGGTCTATTGTTTCAAGTTGTTGCGCTTGATCGGTCATCCTAGTTTCCTCTCGTTACGCCGCTCTGTTTGTGCCACTTCGAATGACTCCAACATGTCCACTAGATCGCTCATCTCCCACAGCCGATCAGTCATGCCAGCGGCCATTGGCGATCAGCATCCGCATCGTGAGGTTCTGGCGTTCGGCGTAGGACGTGCTGATATGCTTGGGATGAGGGTTGCCGGTGATCGCGCCACGGCGCGCCCCAAGGCATTTGGCTGGGTTGTAGCGCCGTTCCGATGACCTGTCGGCCCCGTAGATTTTCACGAGCATCCCGTAGTCAACGTCGTCGCGAAAAATCCGATCGACCGTGCGAAGATAGGCACCATGACCGTCACTCGTCATCTGCACGCGATTAGCAAGCCGTTCTTTTAGGTCATCAACAAAGGCGATGGCGTAGTCGTATCACGGCGACCGACAAGATAAATATCGCCAGCGTCATCCGGCGCAGCCCTAGCGGTCGCGAGATTGGCTTCCTTGGCGTAAACGAAATTCCAGACTTCACCGAGTTGTACGCGCTTGCAAGGAAGGTTGCGCAGCACGCGATCTTGATAGGCCGCACATGCCTTATCGGCTTGATAGGCCGCACATGCCTTATCGGCTTGATAGGCCGCACATGCCTTATCGGCATCGACCGCAAGCTCGCTGACCGTGTTCTTGCTTACGCCGGTTATCCCGCGTAATGGCGCGAATGCTCGATCAACCTCACTCCCGGCAATGACGGCGTTAACTTTAGCCGCCACTCGCGGCCAAATCCGGTCATCGCAAATACAAAGGGCCCGGCGGCGGTGCTGCCGGGCCCTCGGCATGTCTTGTCGTTGCGTTCGCTTAGCTGAGCAAGCTCGCGGCCGCGATTACGATTCCCGTGACAAACGCAGCCATGCAGGACAACAGCAGAATTTCGCTGATAACTCTAGCCATCGCAGCTTCCCCCGTATGCCTCCCCCACTACGCGCCGCGGGTTAAGGGCACCCTAACACCTTGGCGAAAAGGGGACGGGGGGCAGCCCAAATTGGGGCGAGATGAGGGCGCGGGAGGGGGCGTGGGCGGGGGGTAGGGCGCGATGTCTCTATATATAGAGTGTGCGCCGGGGGTGACCCTCGCCCGCGAAGCGGGGCGAGGGTTTCTTCGCCGCTGGGCGGGGGGAGGTTCTTACCGCTCCCGCAGCGTCTCTTGCTTGTAGCGCATGAGCGGCGAGAGCAGATAGCTCATCACCGTGCGCTCGCCGGTCTTGATCTCCACCGTCACCGCCATGCCCGGCGAGAGATTGACCATCTTGTCCTCGACCTCCATCTGCGTGCGGTCGAGCGAGACGCGCGCGGCGTAGAGCAGTTCCTGGCCTTTCGGCTCGCTCGTGGCATTTTCCGCGCCGGGCATCTTGTCGTTCGTCTTCTCCAGCGCCGATCTGTCCCGCGTGATCGCGTCCTGTGACACGCTGAGCACCTTGCCGTGGAGAAGGCCGTAGCGCGTGAAGTTGAAGGTATCGACCTTGATCTCGGCATCCTGGCCCGGGCGCACGAAGCCGATGTCGCGGTTTGAGAGCATCGCCTCGATCTCGAGCCGGCTTTCGCTCGGCACCACCACAATCAGCGCCTGCGCCGGCGTGACCACGCCGCCCACCGTGTGCACCGCAAGCTGCTGCACCACGCCGTCGAGCGGCGCGGCAAGGGTTTGCAGCCGCACGCGCTCCTGCGCCTTGACCAAATCGTGCTGGAGCGCCCCGGCCTTGGTTTCCGCCGCCGCCAGGTCGCTCGAGAGACCGCGGCGATATTCCGAGAGCGTCTGCGCGCGCGTCTCCTGGATCGCCGCGAGCGCCGCTTCGGCTTCGCGCAGCCGGCTCTGCTGGACGATGAGCTCCTGCTGCTGGCTGACGAGATCCTGCAGGTCCGTCAGATAGACGAGCTTCGATCCCAATTTCTGGTCCCAAAGCTGCTTGCGCACATCGACGCGCTGCTCCGCGACCGCAATGGTCGCTTGCAGCTTCTCGATGGTCGCCGCAATGGTCGCCCGTTCGGCTTCGCGCTGCGCCTTCTGCCGCTCGAGCGCGGCGATTTTCGAGCGATGCTCGTCGGTCTGGTTCGTCAGATATTGCTGCTGCATCGCAATGAGCGCTGGGCTCGCACCGTCCGGCGCCTGGAAGTCGGCGAGCGGGTCCGGCCCGTCGGCAAGCGCCGCGCGCAGCCGCCCGATATCGAGCCGCGCCGCGACGAGATCGCTCTGGATGTGATTGCGTTCCGCCTGGCTGATCGTCGTGTCGAGCTCGATGAGCAAATCGCCGGCTTTGACGCTCTGCCCGTCGCGCACGTGGATCGCGCGCACCACGCCGGTCTCGAACGGCTGAATGATCTTGCTGCGCCCGCTGGGAATGATCTTGCCCTGCGCGGAGGCGACGATGTCGATCTTGCCGAACGAGGCCCACGCCAGCGCCAGGCAGAAGATGAGGATGATCGTCGCGCTGATGACGCGGCCGAGCGGCGAGGGCGGCCGCTCGACGATCTCGAGCGCCGCCGGCAGAAACGCAAGCTCGTGCCGTCGCGCCCGCACAATCGGTAACATCAGCTCTCCTGCGGCTGGGGTCGAGGTCCGCCATATAACGGAATGCGCCGCGCCTTTCCAGCGCCGTGACGCCGCGGCGCGCTTGTGCCGCGTGCTGATCCTATCGCCACATATCGGGTGCGCGATTCAGTGCGGTTCTAGAACAGGCTCTCGCTTAGTTGACGTCCCGCATTGCATAACGAGGCCGCATGCATTAAGCGCTCCTCCCTCGAGGCGGCAGCGGACGCGGTCACGACCTCGCCCGGGCCGGGCGAGTCGACTGAAGGTGGGGTCAGCAAGCGCCGACGACAAACGCGGTTATGTGCCGGATCAGGCTCTCGTTTTGCCGATCTCGGCCGCGCGGGGCTTGCGGCTGCCGCGGCAGCCGTTAACCATGTGTCCCTTCGCCTCCGGAAGCCCGCTCGATCTTGCGGCAGCATGCGGCCGTTGAGCCCGAACACGAAGACTGAAGACTTGACCGAACCGACCAAAAACGAAGCCGCGAGCGCTGCTGATCCGGGCTTGGCGGCCGTGGCCATGCTGTTGCGCTTCTACGGCGTGGCGGCCAACCCCGACCAAATCCGCCACCGCTATGGAACCCGCATCGGCGTCTCCGAGATGCTCCGCTGCGCCAAAGAGCTGGGCTTAAGAGCGCGCCGGATCCGCTCCAAATGGGACCGCCTTGCCAATACGCCTCTGCCCGGCATCGCGCTTCTGCGCGACGGCGGCTTTCTCCTGCTCGGCAAGGCGGGTGACGACAAGATCATGACGCAGCATCCGCTGCAGCCGCGCCCGGTGTTGCTGACGCGGGCCGACTTCGAGGCGATCTGGACCGGTGAGCTCGTACTCATGGCGCGGCGCGCGAGCCTCGTCGACCTGGCGCACCGCTTTGACATCACCTGGTTCCTCGCCGCGATCAACAAGTACCGCCACCTGCTCGGCGAAGTGCTGGTGGCGTCGTTCTTCATGCAGCTTTTCGGGCTGGTCTCGCCGCTCCTGTTCCAGGTCGTCATCGACAAGGTGCTAGTGCACCGCAGCCTGAGCACGCTCGAGGTGCTGATCGTGGCGCTTGTCGCGATCTCGCTCTTCGAATCGATCCTGAGCGCGCTGCGCACCTACCTCTTCGCGCACACCACCAACCGCATCGACGTGGAACTCGGGGCGCGCCTCTTTCGCCACCTCTTGGCACTGCCGCTTGCTTATTTCCAGGCGCGGCGCGTCGGCGATTCCGTGGCGCGGGTGCGCGAGCTCGAAAACATCCGCAATTTCTTGACCAGCTCCGCACTGACCCTCGTCATCGACCTGTTCTTCACGTTCGTATTCCTGGCGGTGATGTTTCTCTATTCCCCGCTGCTGACCTGGATCGTGATCGGCGGCTTTCCCTTCTATATCGGCATCTCGGCGGGCGCGACGCCTTCGTTCCGCCGCCGGCTCGACGAAAAATTCCGCCGCGGCGCGGAAAACCAGGCTCTGCTGGTCGAGAGCATCACCGGCGTCGAGACGCTCAAAGCGATGGCGGTCGAGCCGCAGATCCAGCGCAAATGGGAGGAGCAGCTGGCGAGCTACGTCAGCGCGAGCTTCCGCGTGCTCAGCCTCGGCAACGTCGCGAGCAACGCGGTGCAACTGGTCAGCAAGCTCGTCTCCGCCGCCATCCTGTTCATTGGCGCGCAGCTCGTCATCGACGGCACACTGACCGTGGGCGAGCTCGTTGCCTTCAACATCATGGCCGGCCGCGTGAGCGCGCCGGTGCTGCGCCTTGCCGCGATCTGGCAGGACTTCCATCAGGCGCGGCTGTCGATCCTGCGCCTCGGCGACATCCTCAACACGCCGGCCGAGCCCACCTACAGCCCCGCGCGCTCGGCACTGCCGACGATTCGCGGCGATATAACCTTCGAGCACGTCACCTTCCGCTACCGCATCGACGGGCCAGAAGTCCTCCACGACGTGAACTTCACCGTGCCGGCCGGACAGGTGGTCGGCATCGTCGGCGCCTCCGGCTCCGGCAAGAGCACGCTCGCCAAGCTCATTCAGCGGCTGTTCGTGCCGGAGAGCGGCCGCGTGCTCATCGACGGCGTCGATCTCGCCATGGTCGACCCCGCCTGGCTGCGCCGTCAGGTCGGCTTCGTCCTGCAGGAGAACGTGCTGTTCAACTGCTCGGTGCGGGAAAACATCGCGCTTTCCGATCCCGGCATGCCGATCGAGCGGGTCCTCACCGCGGCCAAGCTCGCCGGCGCGCACGACTTCGTCCTCGAGCTGCCGGAGGGCTACGACACGGTCGTCGGCGAGCGCGGCAGCAGCCTCTCGGGCGGCCAGAAGCAACGGCTGGCGATCGCGCGCGCGCTCATCACCGATCCGCGCATCCTCATTTTCGACGAGGCGACGAGCGCGCTCGATTACGAGAGCGAGCGCATCATCCAGCAGGGCATGAAGGAGATCTGCCGCGGGCGAACGGTGCTCGTCATCGCGCACCGGCTCTCGACCGTCCGCCGCAGCGACCGCATCATCGCCATCGACCGCGGCCGCCTTGTCGAAGACGGCACCCACGACCAGCTCATCGCCACCGGCGGGCGCTACGCAACCTTGCACCGCATCCAGGCCGGCATCCAGGAAGTTGGGTAGGACCATGAATGCCGGAACGGGAATCAATGCCTAGAGTCGCAGACTCTCGAGTCGGCTCACGCCCCTGACCGAGATCGAAACCAGCCCCCGCCCCTCCGCTCCCCTCGTGCTGTGCGTGGGAATGGCGGTGGTCGATTTCGTGTTCCGCGTCGACCGTTTCCCGACGGCGAGCACGAAGGCGATGGCACGCGAGTTTTTCTTGACCGGCGGCGGCAACGCCGCCAACGCCGCGATCGCAATTACGCGACTCGGTGGACGGGCGCGCTTCTGCGGGCCAGTCGGCAACGACGAGTTCGGTGAGCGCGTGCTCGACGGTCTCGTCAAGGAAGCCGTCGATATCGGCGGCGCGCAGCGCGTCAAAGGCGCCGCGACTTCGGTATCGGGAATTTTCGTCGATCGTTCCGGCGAGAGGCTCTTGACCACGCGCCGCGCGCAGGGGCTCGAGCGCGCGCCGCCGCCAAAAGATTGCACGCGGCTTGTCGCAGGCGCCGGCGCGGTGCTCGCCGACAACCATTTCCCCGACTTCGCGCTACCCATCTGCCGCGCGGCGCGCGAGCGCAACATTCCCGTCGTGCTCGACGTCGACAAGCCCGCGACCGAGGCGTCCGATCCGCTGCTCGCGCACGCCTCGCACGCCATCTTTTCCGCCGAGGCGCTGCGCGCCGCGGCCGGCGTGGCCGATCTTCCCGCGGCGCTTGCGCGCGCGTCGACCTTTTGCCGCGGCTTCGTCGCCGCGACTGATGGCGCCGCCGGCGCGCTCTGGCACGACGGCAAGGCAGTGCGGCGGCAAGCGGCCTTC